>ERZ808037.1666-NODE-1666-length-13555-cov-8.610180_pt1 | contig 13555 bp, 6 predicted proteins | sample MGYA00380190_ERZ808037 | MGnify/ENA primary metagenome ERZ808037 (study PRJEB31490, sample SAMN06133399) | mouse gut metagenome | isolation source: J9 | host: mice | place: China: Chengdu | collected 2015-05 ...
CTACATCTAAGACCGGCAGGCATCCTATGTAAGGAAGCGATGCAGTTTAAATCTCTGATAACCTTTACATTTCGTGAGAATACAGCGAATGCCAAGAGTGTCCTGAGCGTGCTTGGGGCCTGTGTCAAATGTGGCGATGAAATTGAGTTTGTGTGTGACGGTGAAGATGAGGAAGAAGCGCTCAAGGCGTTAGTCGACGCAATCGAGAGCGGTCTTGGAGAATAATGTCACGTTCGGACGACCCTGCTGTATTTTTATGCAGCGGGGTCTTTTTGCACGTAAGCAATGAGCAGTGCGCAGACGTAAGATGAAAAAGCGGCAGCTTGCTGACGGCTTTTTCGGATTGCGGATGCATAGGGCGAAAGCCCGTGAGCGAGATGAAGCGAAGCGGAATCGAGCTGCACTGCGTGACAGAGTGCGCAGGTGAAAAAGCGGCAGCTTGCTGACGGCTTTTTCGGATTGCGGATGCATAGGGCGAAAGCCCGTGAGCGAGATGATAACATCAAAAGGGAGGAATACCAGTCATGTTAAATTATAAGAGATATCGCAGAAATCCGGTGGTGGATTACCCCGGGAGGGAGTGGGCAGACAAACAGATCGAGAAAGCGCCCATCTGGTGCAGCGTGGACCTGCGCGACGGCAATCAGGCGCTGATCGACCCGATGGTAGTGTCTGAAAAAATCGAGTTCTTTAATTATCTGATTAAGCTTGGCTTTAAGGAAATTGAAATCGGGTTCCCGGCAGCCAGCCAGATTGAATTTGATTTTCTGCGTCAGCTTGTGGACCGGAAACTGATTCCCGATGATGTGGTGGTACAGGTTCTGACCCAGTGCCGCGAGGAGCTTGTGGAGCGCACGTTCGCGTCCATCGAGGGCTGTAAACAGGCCATTGTGCATATTTACAACTCCACCTCCACCCTGCAAAGGGACGTGGTTTTCCATATGAGCCGTGAGGAGATCATAAACATAGCCGTTGAGGGAACAAAGATGGTGAAGCGTCACGCGGAGAAATTCCCCGGAAAGGTTATTCTGGAATACTCTCCCGAGAGCTTTACCGGCACCGAGCTTGACTACGCGCTGGAAGTCTGCAACGCGGTACAGAGGGAATGGGGACCGACCAGGGAAAATCCCATGATTATCAATCTTCCCTCCACGGTGGAAATGACCACACCCAATGTCTTTGCAGACCGAATCGAGTGGATGAACAAGCATCTGGAAAACAGGGAAGCCATTATTTTAAGCATACATCCCCATAACGATAGAGGAACCGGCGTGGCGACGGCGGAGCTTGCTCTGCTTGCAGGCGCGGATCGCGTGGAAGGCACGCTCTTTGGAAACGGTGAGAGAACCGGTAATGTGGATATTTTAAATATTGCCTACAATATGTTCTCGCAGGGAATCGACCCTGAGCTTGCCATCGAGCATGTAAACGAGAGCATTGAGATTTACGAAAGATGCTGTAAGATTCCTGTACACCCAAGACACCCTTATGCGGGCAAGCTGGTGTTTACCGCTTTCTCAGGTTCTCACCAGGACGCGATTAACAAGGGCACGAAGGCTATGCGGGAGCGCAATAACGAATATTGGGAAGTGCCCTATCTGCCCATTGATCCGGCGGATATCGGACGGGAATACGAGCCCATCGTTCGCATCAATTCCCAGTCCGGAAAGGGCGGCGTGGCCTTTGTCATGGATACTTATTTCGGCTTTAAACTGCCGAAGGGAATGCACCGTGAATTCGCCAATGTGATTCAGGCCATATCCGAAAAACAGGGCGAGGTCAGCCCGGACCAGATCATGGAGAGCTTCCGTCAGGAGTATCTGTTAAAGAAAGAACCCATCCATTTCAGAAGACTGCGCGTGGATGATCTGAGTGAGGAGACGAAGTCCGAGTTTGATACAAAGGTAACCGTGGTTTACACCGACAAGGGCGTGGAGAAACGCTTCGAGGCGGTGGGCAACGGTCCTATCGACGCGGTGAAGCGGGGCCTGCAAGAGACACTTGATATCAATGTCAAGATTCTCGATTATGAGGAGCACGCGCTCCAGAGTGGTTCCAACTCTCAGGCGGCGGCCTACATTCATCTGCTGGATGCGGAGAGCGGCAGCGTGACATACGGCGTGGGCGTCAGCTCCAATATCACGAGGGCATCCGTGCGGGCAATCTTCTCGGCTGTGAACCGGCTGGGACTTGGGGAACACAAGTGATTAACGTTATTTCGCATATATAAATACAAAATAGCGGTTGACTTGTCCTTTGGAATTTTCTATAATGAATGCAGGTGTTACCTTAAACGGTAAGCGGTTCACCTTTCGCCAAAATGAGTACATTTTGAGAACTTCCGGTATTCTGGGGGTGATACATATGGAAAATTTCCGAAAGGTAAAGGATATGATGATAGAAATGATCTTAGAGATTGCAGGTATCATGGTGACTATTATCAGTATTATTGTCACGATAAGCAGTATGATACAGTCTCACAAGACACATAAACATCAAAAAAGCAACCGCCCACACCACGGATGAGTTGCTTTTTTGATATGTAACTGAAATCCAAGGTGAACCGTTTGCTATAGGTAACACCTTTAAAATTATAATATCGCAGGCATCCGGTCATGTCAACACATTTTGATAATAAATATCAAAATTAAATATCAGAGTTGACTTAATAACAAATACATTGAGTGTGAAGGAGGTAACTTTATGGAGAATCTTGAACTGCTAAAACAGTGGGTAAGCGAATCGGATAACATCGTTTTCTTCGGCGGTGCGGGAGTGTCCACGGAGAGTGGCATTCCGGATTTCCGGAGTGTGGACGGCCTTTATAACCAGCAATACGACTATCCGCCGGAAACCATATTGAGCCATACCTTTTACAGAAGAAACACCGACGAATTTTATCGGTTTTACCGGAATAAGATGCTCTGTCTCGATGCGAAGCCAAACGCAGCCCACTTAAAGCTGGCGCAGTGGGAACGCGAGGGCAGGCTCAAAGCGGTGGTGACCCAGAACATAGACGGTCTTCATCAGGCGGCGGGCAGCGAAAAGGTGTATGAGCTTCACGGTTCTGTCCTGCGCAATTTCTGCGAAAGCTGCCATAAATTTTACGACGTGCATTATATTGCCGATTCAGAGGGCGTGCCGAAATGCACATGCGGCGGCGATATCAAACCGGACGTGGTGCTCTATGAGGAGGGGCTGGACCAGAACACGCTCACGGGCGCGATCCGCGCCATCAGCGAAGCGGACGTACTGATTGTGGGCGGCACCTCTCTGGCCGTTTATCCGGCCGCAGGACTGCTGGATTATTACAACGGAAATAAACTGGTGCTCGTCAATAAGACGCCTACCGCAAGGGACGGCATTGCGGATCTGGTGGTGCAGGGAAGCATCGGGGAGATCTTCTCGCAGTTGGACTGATATATGGTGGGCGGCTGGGAAGAAATGCAAAGAGAGGAACGGTTTATGGCAATGAAAGGCGGAAAGGGCTATACGATCGCGGATATTGAGGCGCTGCCCGAAGGAGAACGGGCGGAACTGATTGACGGGGAAATGTTTCGGATGGATGCACCTGCATGGACGCATCAGGATTTTCTGATAGAAATTGCATATGAGATCAAATCTTATATCAGAAAGAACAAGGGACGCTGTAAAGTTATGCCCGCGCCTTTTGCGGTGTATATTAAGAAGGATCGGTATAACTATGTGGAGCCGGACATTTCCGTGATCTGCGACGAGGAAAAGAAAAGCGAAAAAGGCTGTCAGGGCGCACCGGACTGGACAATCGAGATCGTGTCACCCTCCAGCATAAAAATGGACTGTGAGCGAAAGGTAAAACTGTACCGCGAAGCGGGCGTGCGGGAATACTGGATTGTGGATGTGGAGAAGCAGGCAGTGACCGTGTACGATTTTGAACATAACGAAAACGCGGTACTGTATGCTTTTACGGAGCGGATTCAGGTGGGGATCTTTGAAGACTTGTACCTGAATCTGGGAGCAATGGATATTTAAGCGTGTAAAGGCAGAAAAGAAACGGAGAAGAGTATGGACATTCAGGTCGGTGATATATTAAAAATGAAAAAGAAGCACCCCTGCGGCTCCGCAGAGTGGGAAGTGCTGCGGATCGGCGCGGATTTCCGGCTGAAATGCACAGGCTGCGCACATCAGATTATGATTCCGCGGGTAAAAGCGGAGAAGAATGTACGTGGCATAACACGCAAACAGAGTGTGATATAATAATAATTGACAAAAGCTGCCTCTGCCTGCCATGATTGCGTTCGTAATCGTGGAGAGGCACTGTCGGAGCATCTGATAAAATATGCGCTTTTTCGTTCTTGACATTTCGTTCCACTGTTTCTATAATGAATACAAAGCATATACATTCTATTGACAACAAATATTCGGAGTTGCTTCGTCATTCGCTCCGAAGTCATATGAAATCAGTGATTCTAACTGATTTTCCAGTCTTATATTCAGAATTTCTATGCTTTTAAATCAACCAATACAATTTAAAAGCAGGAGATTCTAAACCGTCGCAATACCGTAACGGCGGATGGGCAAATATCAGAACAATAGTCCCTTTTTCTCCTGCGGAACAGGAGGAAAGGCTATGGAAGTCAGAAAAACACGGGAATGGGAAGAAATGCAAAGAGAGGAACGGTTTATGGCAATGAAAGGCGGAAAGGGCTATACGATCGCGGATATTGAGGCGCTGCCCGAAGGAGAACGGGCGGAACTGATTGACGGGGAAATGTTTCGGATGGATGCACCTGCATGGACGCATCAGGATTTTCTGATAGAAATTGCATATGAGATCAAATCTTATATCAGAAAGAACAAGGGACGCTGTAAAGTTATGCCCGCGCCTTTTGCGGTGTATATTAAGAAGGATCGGTATAACTATGTGGAGCCGGACATTTCCGTGATCTGCGACGAGGAAAAGAAAAGCGAAAAAGGCTGTCAGGGCGCACCGGACTGGACAATCGAGATCGTGTCACCCTCCAGCATAAAAATGGACTGTGAGCGAAAGGTAAAACTGTACCGCGAAGCGGGCGTGCGGGAATACTGGATTGTGGATGTGGAGAAGCAGGCAGTGACCGTGTACGATTTTGAACATAACGAAAACGCGGTACAGTATGCCTTTACCGAGCGGATTCAAGCGGGGATCTTCGATGACCTGTACCTGAATCTGGGAGCGATGGATATTTAAGCGGATAAGAGCAGAAAAGAGACGTCCCTTTGGCACGAAGCCATTGGGACGTCCTTTTTCATGTCTTTTTTCAGTTTACCGGTGGCAGATGACAGAGCTGTCTGCCTAAAGCCGGTTATTTACTTCTGTTGATTTACGGATTCGGTCTGCGTTTATTCTCCGCCAGATTCGTTCTCATTACCGCCACCTTCGCCACCGGTTTCACCACTATCGTCAGCGGCTTCCACCGTAATCGTTAGCTCATTAGAGGTAACGTCACCTGCTTTAGCGGTAACCTTAAGCTCGGTATTCGCAGTCTCATCCTTTGAAACAGTTAACGTAGCCTGCAATTTATTGCCATCAACAGAAGCTATCGTTGTACCCGTCTGTCCGTCGCTCACTTTCCATTCGATTTCGGCATCGTTCATCGGCTTGTCATCGCTGCCCGTCACTGTAGCTGTAAACGTTAATGTTTCGCCTGCCTTTACAGTAGTTGCACTCTCCGCTGCCGCGATTGAGATAGTCTTTACAGTAGGATCTGCAGGCGGATTCGGCTCCTCAGGCCCGGAAGTCGACGGAATGTCGTCCGTTGCGCCTGTAGTCGTAACCGTAGACATCGTACCTACATCCTCTATCTTTTCACCAGTCATAGCATCGCTCACTTCATACTCATATGCGATCTGCGTGATTGCGCCTTCCGTCGCACCGTCTGCAAGGACGGTTGCGGAAGCGGGTGCCGTTGCGGGCGTTCTGGTTACTTCAAACTTGGTAACCTTCACTACATACTTATTAGCCGCAACGCTGTCAGCCGCTGCCTGTAAAGCTGCCTGCAGCGCATACTGAGTCGTAGGAACTGCCGCTTTTCCTTCGGGAACCTTACCGTCTGCACCGGCAACCGCATATTTGCTAATGACTGCCTTGAGTGCGCCTGCAAGTGTCACTGCCTCTGTTTTCTGTGTCACAACGATTTCCACGTCAGCAGTTTTGCCCTCAGCGTCGGCCGCTTTGGTCGCATCTGTCAGGGTAACCTTGATCTTGTGGTCGCCCTGCTTCGCTTCCGCACCTGATCCGGTGTCGCCAAAAGTCGTCGGATCAGCCGCTGCTGCGGCAGTTACCTGAATACCGGAAACTACGGGAATATCAATGTTTTTCGCTGCTGCCAGAACTTCGGCCGCCGCTTTTGCTGCATCATTGTAATTCGCCTTTGTCACTGCGAAATCTTTCAGTGCATTGCCCACAAGTGCAGATACTTCTGCCATGGTCGGGATCTTCTCGGTCTTAACGGAGAAGGTAACCATTCCGCCGACACCTGATGATGTAAATTCCACATTAGCAGGTATATTATATATCTTGTTTCCATCGAGTTTATCTCTGTCGAGAACGAAGGTGATGGTGTCCTTTCCGCCGTTTTCGCCCTTTACAAAGGTAACACTGTTTACTGCTTCCGCCGTTTTCTTATCGGTCGCTTTTTCAATTACTGCCGGGTCAATCTTTGTAACTGACTTAATCAAGTCATTAGACAGGGCATAGGTGAACTCTTTCCCCTCTGTCAGGACTACAGTCAGGTCTACCTTATTTCCGTTAATGCTTGCAACAGGTGTCGCCGGACTCTTTGCGAAGCTGAACTTCGACTTTAAATCCCCAGGCTCTTTCACAGTCACTTTTACAGTAACCTTAACACCAAGAGCTCTGATCTGCTCTGTAACCGCACCGGGCAGCTTCTCGTTCTTGGAACCCTTCGGGATCACATAGAGATCCACATTGCCGCTCTTAGGTGTTCCTTTCACCGTCAGGGTAACAATACCCTTTGCAAGCTCATCGGCTGTACCAGTCGCCGTCCAATCCTTCGATGCACCATCGCCTGCTGCTACCAGGGCAATGTTTACCGGCGCATTTCCGAGGCTGATTGTAGTCTTAACGCTTGCATTGTCGATACCGGCGATGCTGACTGCGGACGCCGTGTACTTAGGCAGAGCCTTGTCGCTTATCGTTACAGTGATCTTATCCTGCTTCGTGATAATATTACCAGCGTTATTGCTGTACTGGTACTCGAGGTAACCGGTCAGATCGTTCTTGCCAAGCGCAGCCAGAGCTGTAAGACCTTCTTCCGTCTGCTTATCCTTCCTGATCTGCAGCATACCGTCCGCAACCTCGAAGTAGTCGAAGAACTGGTTTGCCTTACCGTTTACGTTCGCGGACACTACTTTGTTGAACTGTACCATACCCTCTACCGGAGCAGACTTCGCCTCGAGCTTCACGCCCATAGCCACGTTCGGATTGATGGTGTACTTCGTAACCGCTTTGACATTGCCGGTCTTGTTTATTTTGATCGTAAGCGTTGCCGCCTTGGTCTTCGGGTAGAATACACCGTCTACCTTATTACCGTATACCAGAGCGTATTTCGCGCTGCCTGTAGCATAGGCGAAGACATCCTTTATGGTGAAGGTATCGTTCCTGATGTCCTCGATTTCCCCGTTTCTTCCGTATGTCGCATTCTCCGTTTTCCAGATATTAGTGCCGGAAACAAATGTCAGCTTCACTGCATCGTAACCGTTATTTTTAGTTACCGTGTAAGTTAACGTCTGCTTCATATTAGTGCCGTTTGTACCATCCCATGCGGCATACAGCTTATCCTTGGTGGAAGCCTTCGGAGCGGCTGCCGTCTGCCAGTTGTTGTCCTTAAAGGTATAGACAATGCCTTTGTCGCCCTTCTTGGTCTTGTCGGTGATGGTAACCGTCACGGTGTCTTTGTTCGGCGTAATAGTGTAACCTCCGCTTGCAATAGCATCTTTACTTGAGGTAATCTTTCCGCCGGCAACTTTGACGCTATAGTTGTAGCAGCTTGTTTCAGCATAATCAGCCTGCTCCATGCCATCGACTTTCGCCATCACAAAGAAAGAAATGGTCTCATTTCCTTTACCCATGTAGGTGTAGGAACGGTCGTCGATCTGATGGAACTGCTGTGCCTTACCGGATAGCTTTAATGTACCGATATCGTAAGTAACTCCCTCGGGATAGTTGATCGTGTACTTCACACTGGATGCGCTCTTCTTGCCGCCGTCCTTGGTGACTGCCTTGACAGTAAGGTTTTTCTGATAGCCATCAGCCACAACATATGCGCCGAACTCATCATTCGCAATATAAATCTTGCCCTTGTTCGGGGTAAGCGTTACGAGCGAAGGATCGATCTCCTGTCCATTCTTGTCGGTCAGAGCTACCGTTACATCCTCTAAATCTCTGGTAGTGATTGTCTGAGGCAGTTCTTTACCATTGTTGTCTACCAGCTTGACAGATCCGATCTCCAGCGCTTCGCCGTTTACGGTAATCTTTACTTCCTCTTCTACCGTGTTCCCAACGTAATCGGCTGCATGTACTAACACCGTAAAGTAGTTATCATCAGGATCGCTGCCGATGACGAAGTCTTTCTTCACAGTGATCTTGTTGTTCTTCAGCACAACCTTGTCAAGATTCTTCTTATTGCCAATCTGGTTGGGGTCAAGTACATAGGTAAACTTCTGGGTCTGTGCCTTGACAGCCACTTCTTTCTCATTTTTCCATTCCGTATCATACACACCGGTGGTCTTGAGGGTGACAGATACATCTTTTCTGACACCTTTCGCGTTAGCTACCATAGCGATCTGGCCCGGGTAGTCTATCAGAATTTCGTTGATACTCTTCTGTACCGTGATCGGCACTTTCGCGGAAGCGCGGTACATGCTGTAGTCTGCCGATTCTTCGGCGCCCTCTTTCTGTGCAGTCGCGTAGATCACCACGTCGTAGGTGCCTGCTGCATATTCTCCTGCACTCACCGTTACTTCCATGGTATCGGGATCAACTTTTCCGGCAGTTACTGATCTTGACCGGCTGCCGTCCTTATTGTACACAACGGCCTGAATGTCATTGATGTAGCCGGCTTTCTTACTGAACTTCGGAACCGCTACAACGACATTTTTCTGACCGGAGTAGAATTTGGTCGTTTTCTTGGTCACACCAAGTTTGTCTTCGTAGTATGCAGGGCGGGTCTTAAACTCCTTAGACAGATTCGTCTCGGAAGCAAATTTCACGCTGGCTGGTGCAAGAGCTGTACCTGTGGTACCTTCCTGAGGGTTGCCGGATGTAACCGCCGTACCATTCTCTACAGCGACAAGTCTTACCGTAAAGGTATAGATGTTTTCCACAGCCTTATCCGCTGCATCCGCATTTACTTTGAAGAGCTGTGATACGGGAGCGATCTTGCCCTTTGCATCATAGTTCTCTGCGTTCAGATAGTACACGCCATCCTTCTTCGTAGTGGAGGCGCTGCCCTCTTTCTGGGCTACCGTCACTTCGTAATACAGGTCGAATAACTCCGAAACGGGCTTGATGCCGGTATCGGCCGCAAGGTCAACCAGAATGTCATTGATGCCCTGATTGTTGCTGTTTACGCTCTTTACTTTCAGCTTGGGCGTCTGGCCTTCCACCTTGAATGTCAGAAGAGGGGTATCTTCCGCGCCCTTCGCAACAATGGTAATCTCACTAGTCGCTTTTTCTTCACCCTTCTTATCCAGTAAGGTGTTCACTACCAGATTGCCGTCTCTGATTTCGGCCCTGGCAACATCTTCCATGCTGGATCTTACCTCGAGCGCTTCTGCGTAATCCGCTACATTCAGTGTGTTTCTGCCCTCTTTCAGAGTGAGCGCATAGGTGGTAACACTGGTTGCGTCAAGTCTGATCGTACCGTTGTTTTTAATGCCCCTTGCAGTCAGCGTCTTACCCGCTGCATCCTTAGCCGCAAGGGTGATGGTTCCTGCCAGAACTTCGGTTTCTACCGTAATATTTCCGACCTTATGGGTATCTATCGTGTAAAGTTCTACGGCAACGTCAGCGTCTGCAACAGTGATTACCGCCTGACCTTTCCCGTCGTTTTCCTGATCCTTTGCTACTTCCACAGTGGACTTAGCCGCATCAGTCTTTACATATCCGGAAATTTCCGCAGGCATATCATTGTCTGCACGCTTTAACTGTACATATACTTTATTGCCGATCTTAACCTCGACAGCATCCTTGCCTGCAAGGTTATCATAAGACGCATCACCCTTCGGGTCTACATCATACATAATCTTGTACTCAGCCGGATTCTGTACGTCGATCTCAACTGTGTTATTGGTGGTTTCGTCCAGTTTTGTAACGAAGCTGTACTTGTTGCTGCCATCCAGCTTATCCGTCACGTCCGTGCCGCCTACTGCCAGGGTCTGGCCGGATTCTACTTTCAGGATGACGGTGGAACCTGCCGGAACATCAGCAGTGGTAGTCAAAGACTGAAATTCCTCATCCTGAGATAATACCTTATATTCCAGACTTTCAGACTCGTCAGCCAGCTTAAGGGTAACCTGCTCGGCAACTGCATCGCCGGTCGCGATTGTGTCTGCTTCTCCTCCTGTATTTGTCAACTGGTTCGCTACTACCTTATAAGAATAAATCCATGACTTACCATCCTCGGACGGCTCTCTCTTCGCTGTGGTGCGTCTGACTGCACCTGTTGCAAAGCCCGCATCGTCAAGGACATAGCCGTAAGGTACGGTCAGATCAAACGCCAGCTCGGAAATTTCAGGCACCTTGTCCTTTTCGCCTTCCTTTACTTCCTTGGTCAGCGTGTAAACGCCGTTTTCATCCGGTGTGATGCCTGCGGGAGACGTCACAGTTAAGTCCACGTTCTCGCCTGTTTCAAACTTCACAAACTTATCAGCCGTCAGCGCAGTTGCTTTCGTGCTGATGGTGATCGTCGCTGCCTTAGCGTCAGCAGAAAACTTATCATAGGTGTAAACCTCAGACGAAGCTGTCAGTATATCTTCATCCTTCGTTCCGTATGCAACCTTCTCTACGGTATAACCGTCTTTAGCCGTCACCTTGAAGGTTACGCTTGCGCCGTTAGCAACCTTAAGATAATGCGCCTTGCCCAAATCCAGCGCACTATAGGAAGTGCCGCCTGCAAGGTTAGCTTCTACTTTATCAATGTTACCGCTTGGATCTGCGAATTGAATGCTGTATGCCTTCTCAGCGTCAAAATCCGTGAATACCTTAATGGTGGTATCCGCATTGATCCCTTTCAGCGTATACTTGCCGTTTTCTGCTGCAAGATCGGTCCATTCCGCATTATCTGTGCTGCTCTGAACCTTTACAACCTTAAAGTTACTTGCATCCTTAGCCGCAAGCTCGAAGGAGAAGTCAGTGCCTTCCCAAACGCCTGCATATGCAAGGGGATTACCCTCCACTTCTGCGATGTCCTTTGCAACGGCATCCGCAGGTACTTTATTGTCAGCAGTTGCGCCGTTCTGATAAGCGTCCGCCTTGATGGTAGCCACCTGATCCGCAGTGAGATTCTCAGCCATAACAACGGTTACATCATAGCCCTTCGCCGCAATCAGTGCAACTTTGATCTCTGTAGATGCAGCATTCTCCTCTACTGTAAAACGGAATGCCTTCTTAGCGGCATTATAGTTCAGGGACGCATCCCCGAGCTTAACACTCTCTATTTTCTCCAGTGCAAGCTCCTTCTGATCAGCGCCGGTCACCTTGATGAAATAGGTCTCGCCGTCATTCAGTGCATATTTCTTCGCATCGTCACCTGTGGTTCCTTTCGGTGCGACAGCCGTGCCGTCCGCCGTCTGGATCGCAACGGTAACGCCGTCCTGTTCGGGCGTTGTTGTCAGCGTATAATCAACGGTGATCTGCTCGGTAGCGATGGTGAGCGTTTCTCCCTTTGTGGATGCGTCAAGGGCATCCGTAGTCACTACGGTGGCAGGAGTAATCGTCATATCGGTACAACCATCCGCCTTATGAGCTTCGGTGCCTTTGTGAATATAAGTAACTTTATTGTGCGCTTTCGCGGTTACCTTAAAGGTAACACTGCTTTCCTTCGTCTCAACCTTCCAGCCGTCCGTGGTAACGAGCGCCGGTTTGTAGCTTGAGCTGTCGGTGCTGTATTCTACCTTGGCAATCTTTGCGTCAGCCTCTTTCTTGATTGTGATAACATTGGTTTCCTCAAGCTCTACTGTCACAATATTATTGGCAGGGGTTTCAACGGGTTTTGCCACTTTAACGGTATATGTGGTTTCGCCAGTCTCGTCATCCACCTCAGCTTCTACAGGAGTCGTGCTGTTTTCCTCGCCGAAATAAACAGCCTTGATGGTTCTCGCCTTAGACTCCTGGTCAAGTGCAGTAAATTGAAAGGAGATTTCATCCTCAGCGAAAGCCTCGATCCCACCTGTCGCCGGAACATCTGTGTATGCGCCGAACTCCCCGTCTTCGCCTTTTACGCTGTACTTAGCGGTGAAATCTGTGCCGAGAGCAACGTCCTTACCCTTCACAGTGACAACAGCCGTCGCCTTTTTCACCTCATACGTCGCGGTAACAGCGAAATTACCGTCAGTATCTGCTGTCAGAGCCGTCAGCGCAACGGTGAACTCAGCCGTTTTGGTTGTCGCAGTCAAGGATTTTGTCTCTTCATTCACAGTCACGTCAACGGGATCAGCATTTTCTGCAAGTGTCGCCTCAAGCTTTACAGAAGCGCCTTTCTTTACCGCAACGGAGGTACCTTCGCCATACGCCTCTGCGGTGCTCTCCTTAATTTTCCATGTTACGTTATTCTCAGAAGCAGGAGCCGTCACGGTGTAGGTCTTGTCAACAACATTGACCGTGATTGCTACATTGCCGCTTATGGGCTTGCTGCTCGTGTTTTCGATGGTATATACGTTTTCACTGGCTGTCAGCGGAGCTGCTTCACCATCACCAATCTTTACGGTAACCGCATTATCCGCTGCAAGCTCATAGTCCGCCTCGGGAGTCACCGTGAAGGTAATATTCGTTTCTGTCTGAACCGTAGCGCCCTCGCCCAGGCAGTTCCCAGTGAACGCAACTGTAGCGGCATCCGCAGCTTCTGCGTCGCCGTTCTTTACAGAGTATGTTACGGTATACTCGGTCGCCTCAGCCATGACCTCACCCATAACGCCTGCGTCGGGCTTCTCAGTCTCCGCGTCAACAGCTTCATCCGGTGCAGGAGTTTCCTCCTCTACAGGAATCTCCACTTCTGTGTCATCCGGAACTTCGGTCCCGTCGTTCTCCTCCTCGGGATCAATAACAGGTGTATCGTTATCGTCCGGTGTTTCCTCGGAAGGATCTCCTTCCCCGGGTATTTGCTCGTCCTCTGTGGTGTCAGAATCGCCGGAATTATCGGGTTCATCTGCATCCGCCACAATTTAGGAGCCGCCCGCCTTAAAAAATCCTCGTTTTTCGTTTGCTCAGTATTTATGCAGGTTTCCAGACTTTCTTCTCGAAATTTTACGCGCAAATTCGTGTGAGAACAATTGTAATTTACTCAAAACCACCCGA
>ERZ808037.1668-NODE-1668-length-13508-cov-3.406448_pt1 | contig 13508 bp, 13 predicted proteins | sample MGYA00380190_ERZ808037 | MGnify/ENA primary metagenome ERZ808037 (study PRJEB31490, sample SAMN06133399) | mouse gut metagenome | isolation source: J9 | host: mice | place: China: Chengdu | collected 2015-05 ...
CAGAAGACTCTCGACGAGACTGTCAAAGTCATCCAAAACCGCATTCAGCTCTATTTAAATGAAAGCGGCTGATATGCCGCTTAATGGTACATTTGTTCTCCATACATTTTTTAACAACTTCCCTGGTTCTTCCGGAAACAGGAACCATTCCATCTAATCTTTAGCTGAGCCTGCCTTCAACGCTGCGTCTATCTTCGTTATGTCTGCGCCGCGGCGCCTTTTTGCACTGGCATACAGCTTTTTATAGCCTTCTGCGTCCCCTCTTCGCCTTGCATCGGCCAGAAGCCAGATAAAGAGATCCGTCAGGCCTCCATGAAGCTTGCCTTTTCACGAGAATATCGTATATTGGCATACCTCTCCTGAAAGATTCTTTCCCTTTCCTGAATCTCCTCCGCCAGTATGTTTTCCATATACGTCAGCAGCTCATTTAAGACTCTCCCCTCTGTCAGCTCATCCTCCACCAGCATATGGGGGTGGATATTTTTACAGACAGGATTCTCCAATAAATCGATTACCTCACGGGCAGGGAGACTGTCCCCTCTCTCGCCAGCCCTGCCGATGACTGCCCTCATCCAATCCATTCCGATTTCTGTGAGCTGTCTGGAAAGCATCCTCTCCTTAGCAGCGCCAGCCAATGCAAACGGGCCTGTCTCCTTCTCCGCATACTCATCCGAGTCCGGCGCTTCCACCACCTCGAATTCCAATCTGCAGACTTTGTCCAGCATGTCTGCCGCGATTTCATATTCACCCAAAATAAGCAGATCGTGGCATCCCATAAGAACACTGTCTAAAAAAGGCATGGCTCCACAGGGGTCATTATGCCATCTCTTCCAGTCGTCCATATATCTTCCGTCATCGTCAAACTCATAATACCTCGTTTCATATTCCAGATAGATTTCCTGATTTTCTACTTTGCGGCAGAATTCTTCGATTTCCTTTCGGGTGGGCATATATGCAACTTTCTTTTCTCCTGTAAGCGATTGCAGAAAGCCTTGCCGTTCGTTTTCTTTGCATATCTTTGCCTGGGATAGTATCCACTGATTCTTCTGTTCATCGGACATTTTATTCAATTGTTCTGTAATCTGTTGTATGTAGTCCATTTTGGGTATCCTTTTCATACATATTAGTATTTTTATGATGCTTCTTGAGTATGCTTCGCAGTCGTCAGATTTTCATCTTCTTATAGACATTTACCAATACATCGCTCACATCTGAATGTTATAACATCTCTTTCATTACCAGGCTTCTGGTTTCTCATCCCCGCCAAAGGTCATCTCCAGCAGTTCTTCCGCAATCTTCCCGCTGCACACCCGCATCAGATTATCCTCCGCATCCTCTTTGGAAAGGAAGTTCATGCTTCCATACCACACAATTTCCCTGTCGATAATCGTATAATGCTCGCAGTTATCATCTACCAACCGCACCTGAAAGCCTGCCTGCCGCATTTCCTCCATCAGATTCATCCGGGCTTCACTGCTGCCGAATTTATACGTGTCCGGATGCCATGTCACAATCGTGACCAGCACACCTTCCGCCTGCTGTCCGCCAAGCAGTCCTATCATCTGATGCACTTTATCTTTGCTAAGCCCCGGGCTTGAAATCACAATCTCTTTTGATGCCCCTGATAAATCCTGTCTGTAAACAGCTCCGTAATTTTCAATGTCAAAAATCGCATTTGTTTCTTTCGCTTCTGCTGTCTCAATCCCAGTACAGATTTCATATCCAATCTGCTTATAGGCCCGAAGCCGCTTTCCGTACATACGGTCAAAGACTGGGATATGCCTGTCCACATAATCGTAGATTATTACTGTCTCTTTCCCGTCATATTCCCTGTTCAGCCTCCCCGCATACTGCTCCACCACGCCTTTCCAGGCAACCGGAGTCGCCATGATAAGCGTGTCCAGCCTGGGATAGTCAAAGCCCTCCCCAATCAACTGCCCTGTGGCAACCAAAAGCACTGACTGCTCCCGGGATACCTGCTTCATCTCCTCCAACAGCTTTTTCTGTTCCTTCTTCGGATTGTCTCCCAAAAGAAGGAATGCCCTATCCGCATATTCTCTCAGCCTTTCGTGCAGCTGCCTGGCATGTTCCTTATATTTGGATAAGATTACCGGGCTTCTGCCTTTTTCCATACATAGTCTCACATCTGCTACAATCTGCTCATTGCGCATCTCGCTGTCCCTGACCAACTCATATGCTTCGTTCACATGCATCTTCTCCCCCAACCTGTGGGGGCTCACCGTCCTCGTGAACCTGGGGTAAACAAAATGACGGATTCCCTGTTCTTTTGCCATGTCCCTGGCCCTGTAACAGTACCGTACCGGCCCAATCATCTTATATGTGATTTTTTCCAGGCCGTCCCCTCGCATTGGCGTGGCCGTGACTCCATAGACATACTTCGCTTTTACTTCCCTCAGGATGCCCACGGTGGTGTCCGAAGCGGCATGATGGCATTCATCTACAATCACCATCCCATATTCCTGCAGCTTGGGATGGAACTCACCTTTTTTATATAAGGAACCCGCCATGGCGATATCGATAATCCCTGTCGTAGAATCATGGGCTCCCTGCAGCTTACCGATGATACTTTTTCGCTTTCTCGTCTGTCCTGACGGAGTCTGGTATTCCGGCAATTCTTCGTCTATCATCAGGAACTTCGCAAGCGCCTCCTGCCACTGTTCTACCAGGGAAGAGGATTCCAGTAGAATCAATGCACTCACTTTCTTTGCGGCAATCAGGTAGCTGCAGACTACGGTCTTTCCGAAAGCGGTGGCCGCGCTCAAAATGCCTGTCTCGTACTCCAATATCTTCTCAGCCGCAACCGCCTGTATTTCCCTCAATTGCCCGTTAAATTCAACCTGAATCGATTGCACTGCGGATAGTATCCCGCTTCTCCGGTTCCCTTTTTCACATAACGCTTGCTGTATACGTCCTGCCGTCCCCAGAATCTGGAAAAGAAACGATTCGCCAGCTCATCTTTGATTTCAACGGAGTGGATTCTGGCTCCCTGGTCTGGATCAAAAGCACCTTCCCGTGCCTGATTCGAAATGACCGTTTTCTCATAGGAAATTCCTGCCCTGTCTAATAAATCTTTCAGGTATCGATTTTCCTTTTCCAGATGGTCTATACGCTCCTGCATGTGCTGCATTTCTGTCTGCAATAAATTATCCATTGACAAGTATTGCTCCCTTTGTTTTTCTGCCTTTTAATAGATGCCGTAATGCTCACATTCTTTATTTTGAAAACTGCGCTAACTTCCTTTTCTAAATCCACTCTGTATCTGTCAATTGCGTATTGCTTTGTACCTCTTTTATCTGTTCAATTCAATTCCATCTCCTGATTTTCTCTCTAACAGCTTTTCTATTTCTTCTGAAAAAAGTATTTCCTTACCCCTAAAGATTTTATCTATTTTCTCTGTCACAGAGTATTTTTCATAGATATACCCCTTAGAAAATACAGCATAGATCTTTTGCACTGGATTCGCGACTACATCTCGGATATCCTTTTTCAAGAGCGTATTAGGCACATTCAGCCCTGTATTCCGGTCTTTTACAAAACCAATACAACCACATATATTTCCTGCTGCTTTTTCAGTAAATAATTTAGGCCCACGATCCGTAAAGTCCCCTATCATCATTGCATTACGTTTAATCCCCATCATATTTTCCAATGCATCAAGCTTTTGAGCTGTGGAACCGTCTTTTGCAAAATCAAAATCATTTTCTGTCAAACGGTTAGCCAGACATTTTTCATAGAAATGAATAGCAGAATCTACTCCTGTGTTATTCGCCTTAACTCCTGTCAAGTGCATGAAATTATATCGATGAAAAGCCACCTCATAGCTCTTGATTGCCACCAGCCTGTTTCCTTCTGTATTCAACTGTTTTCTGACCTCTGACGGCACACCATAAAGGAAAAGAATCTTTTGATCCTCAAGATTTAAGTGATATAATTCAGAAGACTTCACCATAATCTGAATTGCCCTTCTTTTGTCCATCCCAATATCCTTTTCACCAATTTCAATATTCTGAAAAGGGAATGTCAATGCCGCAGCACCAAACATTCCCTTTCCATGGTTGATTTTTCCGTTGTCTGCCAACCTCCGGCACCTATGTCCGGAAAATAACAGGTTTTTCCGTTGCCTGCCAACCTCCGATACCTTCGTTCGGAAAACATATCAGATTTTAGGTGTCAACCCACCGCTGATTCACAGCTTTTCTAACTACATTCTACCTTATAACTGCGCAAAATGCAATTACATTTTTATTTTATGCGGAAATGATTTTTATGATTCTGAACTTTCTAAAATCTCTGGCTGCTTTTCCAATCTTTCATCCCTTTCTTGTAAAATCTCGTATGTCGGGATTTTCACATTATACAGCTCCATGCCCAACAGTTTTTTATAAGCCTTCTCATAATCCAGATTCTGCTTTTTCATCAAATACTTCGTTAATGCCACAACGCACATCCCTGTTGTCGTTTCAATTCTGCTTTCATCCAGGCCAAACCACCAGATCATAGGCATTATCCTGTTTCCCTTTGCTCCTTCTGACGACCTCTCTGTATTTTTTATGCATCATTCCAACTGCCTGACTTATCGAAACTGCCATATAGAAGCCTTTTCCAAAATCTTTCCTTTCCCGTCCAAGCTTTACATCAATCTGTTGTATTTCCGAAGCTGTCCCATGATATAAAATCGTCCTAAGGCTGTGATACATACTCTTCCACCTCCCTCACCATTTCACTGCCCGTCAGGCTGTCAAATACATCGGGACACTCAGCGACATAGTTCAATATATCATATTGTTCATCCAGCTTTAAAAAATCTTCTGTGGAAATGTTATGTTCTCTGCAATAATACAGAGTCACTAAATACATCAGAAATATCGTATTGTTCAGTCTCTTTTCCGAAATATACGCTCTTCTCCTTCCCTTAAATCCGCATATATTTCAAAACGGTTTTCATAACACTTCATTCCACAGACAATCTGAATACTTCTAAACAACTTTTTTCGCCCGTTATTTTCAGCAAAGGTACTATCTGTTCTATCTGTTCCAAACAGTTCCGCCAGAAACTTCCCATACCTATCAAAAAACCGCTTTCGCAATCTCCCGCCCGGAAAAGCCAATCGCTTTTTGCCGTTTGCCAAACTGCTGTACCCACAATCGGCTCGCCGTTTCTTTGTTTAGCTCCATAAATTTTTCCATGTGCCATACTTTCCTTTCCCATTTTAAGAAAAGAAGTAAGGATAAGATTTGCTCCCTATCAGTATAACACATTGAAAAAAACGTCGCAATAAACACACATATTTTTTTAGTCTTTTTAAGGTCGAGCAGACATATCCCTTACGGGGTATGTCTGCTCGACCTAACCTATTCCTTCAACAGATAGTCATTATTCAGCACCTTCATCGAGAGAGGGCCTCCAATCGTTTCGGAGTACACCGGATTCACCGGTCGGATGACGATTCCCTCCTTATTCATGCCGGAAGGATACTTCCCTTTTGCCCTTTCTAACAGCGCGTCCACACTGTCATATGCAAACGCTTCTCCTTCTTCCTCGACCGGAACCATCTTCAATTGTAATTTTGCGCAAAGCTCCCGCATCTCGTGAAGCGGATACCTCCGGTAGGTCTTCAAATCGATTACGGTAAATACATACCATTCCGGCTTGGTCAGCTTCAGCCTGTTCTTCTGGATTCCGGCTCCGCAGAATTCTCCCTGAATCGCCACATTCTGCAGATTGCACTCCGCCACCCGTTCCGGGATATGATGTTCATGGGCATATTTCCACATCGCGCACTTGTCGTCATCGGCATATTCATAATTTCTGCCGCAGACGCCAAAATGTCCGTCTCTCCAGTACATCGTGACACTGGTTCCGTCCATCTTTGTGCTGATGTAATATGCCGCCACCCGCCGGAATTCTTCCATCAGTTCAGGATAGGACTGCACCCTCAGCTCATCCGTTTTCGGGATGCTATCGGGAAAATCCCCGATCACAGTTCCGCTACCCGTCACGCGCTCCTCTACTTCCCACTTCCTGATTCCCAGGAGCTCTGTCACGTCATCCCCCAGCTGATAATCGCCTTCCGGCAGAATCGTCAATGGCTGCACCAATCCCTGGGATATCTGTCCGCGGAACTTTTGTGTCTTCAGCCGGAAGCCCTCCCCTAAAAGCTCGCTGTTCTTGAAGCTGCTGCTCCTTAAGAATTCAAACTTGTCGCATACCGGCAGAAAGGAGTCCACTTCCATATAGACGCAGCTGTCCCCTACCTGAAACTGTCCTTTATTTGCCACGCACTGCCATCCCAGCACATGGACGCACTCTATCCTGTCCGCCCCCTCAATCGGTGTAATGTGGTGCACATACTGCACCGATGCCAATTTTCTCTTTTCCATTTCGTTTACCTCTCACTTTTTCATAGAATCGGCTTCTAACAAGCCTACACTCCTCACGAATCTTCTCGTTTTGCCTCTTCTGTCCGCAAAATATGCAAAAGCCCTCAAATTATCCGTATTACTATAATTATAAGGGCATTGAAACAATTTGTCATTAAAGTTGTACTATAATTTTTCACCGGATGCACTATCCCGTTGCCAAAGAAGTATTTCAAAAAAGGCTTGCATTTTCCTGAAAATCATATATACTATCTTTATACCGATATTTTCACGTCAAGTGAATCTTTTTATCATGCATGGCTCGTGGCCATGGTATTGGCGTATCGCCGAATTATCATTGAGGAATGTTACAGGAGAAGGGAGAATTGCATATGGCAGAGAAGAGAGGAACTATTGTGTATGAAGGAATCCGGAAAGTAATCAATGGGAAGGCGATTTTCATGCGCCAGTGCCTGTGCTACAAGGATGTCGTAAAGATGATCGTGGAAAACCTGGAGGAAGGGACGCTGCCTGACGGGCTGCAGCACGATGTGCTATACCTGCGGAACAGGGGAATCGCCAGCCTGACATTTTATGAGGAGGATCTGGAGGCACTTTTTGACCGGCTGTTCCTGGGAAAACTGGCCAGGTTCCAAAAGGAATCAAATGACGAGCTTTATGAGCTGTACACGCTGCCAATGTCCCGAAACGGGGAGGAAATCCATCTGGATGTCACGTATCCAATGGTCTACGGCATTGTCAACAATAACAGATGCAGGGCAGCAATCGCGGCAGAAATAAAGGAGCGGGACGAATATTACGCGTGCTATGAGCAGTCAGGTTATAAGAACCCATACTTTGAAGGCTTTTTCCGGGCGGAACAAATCTGGGACGCCCGCCTTCTGCTGGGGCTGTTGGACAGGCTGCGCCGGGACAGGGAGGACGAGGGCTGCTACCGCCAGCTGATGAGAATCATTTACGCCGGATACGGCTATATAAAAAGACAGATCAAGACAAGGGACGTGATAACCGGAACCACAGCGAAGGAAATCCTGGGCAGGGATGTCCCGGACGAAAATGCCATGCTGCCTACGGTAAGCAGGATGATGCTGATGATGGTCATGGCCGAGGACATGGGAATCCCCTATGAATGGGATTACAATACGCTGGTGATGCTCCATTTCTTCGAAAACACCATCGACCAGTTGACGAACGGCGAGAGAATCTATGGAGATTTGAAAGATTTCGAGACAGACCAGGCGGAATTTTTCCAGAAATATGACGAAAAGTATCTTTCCCACAGCTCCCTGCTGGGGATGCTCCGCGAAGGCGGGCTGGAGCAGATGGCCGACCTGGCGCTGCGGGTCTTCGGCCTGTACCAGATGAGCCCGAGAAAGTTCTGGGGATATGACCTTTCAGAGGAAGAGACCAGATGCCTGATACGGCAGCGTGAGCGGTGGTCGCAGCGCACCTATGCCACAGGGCTGATGCTGGCACAGCTCTGCAAGTACATCCGGCAGCTGGAGGAGCAGTCCCTGCTGGCTTCGAAAGACTACGCGGGAATGCAGATCCAGCTCACGCAGCGTGAAAAGGAGGAAATCCGCCTGCGGCAAAAGCAGAAAGAAAGGGAGCTGGCGCAGCTTGCTGCAGAAAAACGCGGGCTGCAGAATACGATTTTGAAACAGGAGCAGGAACTGCGGAGACTGCAGAAGCAAGCGACCGGGCAGAAACAGCAGTTAGCCGCGCAGCAGGTGGAGCTGGGAGAAATGCGCTCCTATCTCTATTCCCTGAGCGAAGGCTGGGAGGAGGGGAGCGCGGAAGCCTACACTGACACAAAGCTGTCCGAATGGAGCGAAAGGAAAGTGCTTGTGGTGGGCGGGCACACCAACTGGCAGAATAAGCTGCGGGAGCTTTTCCCGAAATGGCAATTTATCTCTGCGGGCCAGAACAACCTGGACGATAAGATGATAAGGGGAAAGGACTGTATCATATGCAACACGGAAGTCCTGGCACATTCCTGCTACTATAAGATATTATCCGGCAGGGAAAAGCGGCAGAAATTATGCTATGTGCACAGCAATAATATCCAGAAATGCTTACGGGAGCTGGCGCAGCAGCTGGGAGCCTGACCTCACATCGCGGATAGAAGTCGGTCTATCGTCTCACAAAAGCCTCTTCCATTCATAACCCAGACTACGCCCGGTCGTGCAGGGCATCCCGGAAGAGAAGGTGGCGGAGGAAGCGACCGGGCGCTGCAACGCCGCCAGAATGGTGCAAGGAACATCCGCTACAGCCTGGAGGAGGCCGCTCCCATACCTTTCCGTTTTCCTTTGCTCTTTCTGGCGACTATTCCGTACATCTGTCATACTTTAAAAGAGAAGCCCGTTACCTGGCCTCTCTCCAAGAGTTTGATACATTTTGGGTTCCTTTTCCTATTTGCCTGACTGGCAACAATATCTGAATATGCTTCCACCCCTTCTATATCGTACTTTAAAATAGCCTGTTTCAACTCATCTATTGCTTCCTTTAAATATACCTGTTCTATTTGGTTTATGGCATACTGTAATCTATACAACAAACGATTCTTCTCTGCTTCCGCTTTAGGGACCTTACCCAAAGCATTCCTCAAACTGTTCAGGATAGCTTTATGATACATCTCCATTACCTTATCATGATTCAAAATATATAAAAGTTCTTTACGGCAGGCCTCTATATTTGCATCTGATGTAAATAATCCTTCTTTCGTTTTCTTTATCACCAGAACTAATTCTTTCATGGCACTCAGCGAAGTCATGATTTTATATTGATAAATATCTAATGTCTTCTTGTGCATCAGCTCCTGCCAGCGTTGGTAAAACGGCACTATGACCGCTTTTACTCCTCTATTTATCAAAACTTTATCGTTACTGCCCTTTAACATAATGTCGTTCACTCCATTACTAAATTTTGTCTCTTGACACATTTCAGAAAAATATGTATAATCTTAAGTGATAAAGACATAATTATTTAAGGATATAAGAGGTGCTTCCTTTCGTGGTGAGGTATTACCCCCACAAAAAGGATTGACCTCTTTTTATATTTTATATTATTTTCCTATGTTTCGCAAGTACCATAGAATTTCATATTTTCATAAAGCGGGCATTCTTATCCTACTGGCGATTTCGTTGCCTGGATTGACCCGTCTTATGCTTCTTCACCGCCGGATCCATTATATCCACCATCTGCTTCCACGCTTTCGTCCCCTCCCCCTTCACGCTGCATTGATATTTTTACATTCTCCGTGGCATTGTCCTCCTGTAAACTCCATATAGGGTTGTGTCAAGTTAGGACTAAATATTTTTAACAATTACAATTCTGTAATATTTACCGTAATTTTGCCTTTATTGCTTCCACATGCAAGAGCTGGGTGATTGTTGCAAAAATCACAACCACCACTGTACTCATATTCTTAATTTAAAAGGACAATCCGAGAAATGTTCAATATGCCGCACAAAAGTACCCGTTTTTCACAGAACTCTATAAGGACATCATCCCTGGGAAGCACAGCGGTTACATGGCGTGAATAGCCTATGTGATGGATTCCAGGTGGGAAGCCTGTTTGCAGGGTGAGCTGCTCTATTTTATGGTCTCCGCCACATACATAGAGACCCTTGCCTGGATCACATCCGCTGTCTCCTCCAGGCTCTTGGCCCCGCTGAAATAGCTCGCTGCCTCGTCCAGAAAGATCTGGTAGATCCTATGATCCGTCTGGCTGCAGGCACAGGCACCCTTCACCAGACCAAGCAGCTGATCCGCCTGCTTCTGAGTGATGCTGTAGATATCCAAAGGCTCCTCCCCCTCCATGATAACCTGATGTTTCACCACCGGATGCTCCCTGCCATTTTCATCCGTCCCATATTCGGCCTCCATTGCATCCGCAAGCTGCTCCTCCAGGACACTGCGGCAAACCGGGAAACCGAAAGGCAGCTCCCGTTGGGCCGGCTCGTCCAGGCACTGGTGAATAAATTCCCATGCAGCCTCCTTATTTTTGCTGTTCCCGCTGAGCGCCAGTACCGCCCCGCAGGATTCTATCATGGTTCCGCTGCCGCTCTCCACGGGAAAACCGATAAAAGCAACCTCCTGCCCATCAAAGATCATTTCCTCCTCACAGATATCATAGACAGTGCCTATTCTCACAGGCATCAGCAAAGCCTTGTCTTCCAGGAAAGTGTTCTTCACAGAAAAGTCCTCCCCAATCTCCAGATGATCGGAAAAGCTGTTGCAGAATTCCAGTACTTTACGGAATTCTTCCCCGTCAAAGGCGCATTTCCCGGCTTCCCAGTCAATATAATGCTCCATGCTGCCTGCAAGGATGGTTCCGAAGACATCCATCTTGAAAGCACCCGGATACAGGAGCCGCTCCTTCTCCTGCTCCCGGTAACATCCCATCATTTCCCCGATGGTCCAACTACTTCTGCCCCCCAGGTTCTCTGCCCTCCCCACAAAGCTTTTCAATATAAACCCCAGGGGTATGGCATACAGCCCCTCTTCATAGGAAAACGCTGACAAGATATTGTCGAAACAGGCCTGTCTACCCTCCTCCCCCAGGTAGGCAAACAAATCCTCTGTATATTTCCCCACGATATCGCTTGTGGTATACCCGTTTCCGAAATCAATCAGATCCGGCCCGTTTCCCGAGACGATTTCCCGCTGTAGCCGGAGCACGCCGTCCTCCTCCGGCTTTTCCGATCTTACATACTGTTCTATTTCGATTCTGTAGTCTTCATGTAACTGATTATACAGATCAACCTGTTTCTGAAGATAGGAATCCTGGCCAAATACCGCCAGCACCAAAACAGCCGGTTCCTGTTCTCCCTGCCAGGTTCCACCCCTACCGCAGGAGGACAGACCTATCACCAATATCAAAAACATATAAAAAAATTTCTTCATCTTCTGCTCCTCTGTATTGCCGAGCATTCTAACATTCCACTCATGGACAAATTTCTTTACCGTTTTTATCCACATCGCAGAAGCGCTCACTCCTTATTCCATTGGATAAATTTTCAACTATTGGTTACTTGCCAGCCGGAATATAGTACAAAACAGTACCTCCCTCCATCTGGCTCAGGATACATACCCTCCCATCCGCCAGAATACCATAACCTCCGATTTTTTCCCCTGTCACAGGCATCTGCGTCACCGCTATCCTGGTCTCCACACTACCGTCAGAATCCCGGACGGCAAAAACGCCGCTGTCTTTATTCAGCAGCAGCAATTCCGTATCCGTCCCCCCATAGATTCCTGCGTAGATGGCGTTTGCTTTGGGCAGTTGGTCGCTGCACATGCGTAGCTCTCCCCCTTCCAGCTTTTCCAGAATCACGGTTCCGCCCTCCTGTTCACTGGTACAGTATACGCTTCCCGATTTCCCGATTCCGATTCCTTCTATCCAGCCGCTACATTGAATGGTCTCGCCCTGTGTGCCATCCGGCAGAATCTGAATCAGCTGTCTCCCCTTCTCAAAATAGTAATTCCCTGCTTCATCCACTACAAAACAGTATGGCCGGGGCTGTTCCTCTGAAAAAATGCCGGATACATCTATTTCTTTTTCCTCTTTCCCATCGCTGTCCACGATTGTAATACAACTTCCCTCAAAGGTAATCTGGTCGAATTCATGTCCGTCTCTCGTTACCTTTTGTACACTCATCCATAAGATATGACAACGTCCCTGTCTGTCCACCACCATATTAAAAGCACGCATATCCTCACCTGGCTTCACATCTACTTCCTGGAACACATCCTCTTCCTTCCCCATATATCCCAGGAAAAAATTCTCCTCCTCTTTCACACCGTAAAGCCAGAGCCGCTCACCGCCTACTGCGAACACGGATTTTTCAAAAGGCTCCCCTGCGTAGGAAACGATTGCTTCCCGATTGGAAACTTTCACCTCAGCTGCAGACGATTCTTTCTCTTCCTGCTTCTCCTCTGTCCCCATATCGGTAGCTTCTGGTTTGGCATCTTCCGTTTTGTCCTCTGGGCTGCCTTCCAGACTGACTTCTGAATTGGCCATGGTTGTGCTTCCTTCTGTGGGGGACGGGGCAGCGCAGCCCCCTAGAAGAGCCATCGTCATAAGAGCCAAAACTAACTTTTCCATGAACCTATTTTTCATCTTGTTATCCTCCAAAAAGGGCGGCTGTGCAGAACAACCGCCCACAGAACTTGCCAAAGCGCCGGGGCCTTGCAATCAGGGTCACGCTGTCCTCGTTTTCCCACCATTCTTTGATAAAAGCAGTTTTGTCTATATAAAAAATTTCTTTTGTGATGACTGTCTCGAAATCCTGATGTCCGATACCAACTGTCCTTGGAATGCTTTTCTTCCATGCCATAAGCGCCCTCCCAATATGGTGATTTCCTGTATGTAAAAATCTTAACACATTTTCTTAGTATCGTCTATTGGATTGTGCAAGGTATGCCTGGTATTTTTTTCTTCCTTATTTCTCAGACGGAAGCAACATCATTGACTTCCCTTATGACAAATATTTATTACATCTGCATATTACTCCCCTGGCGGAGTTTCATGTATCTCTGGCTGCCCTATTTCTACAGGCTTCCCCGCCTCATACTCCTCCACCGCCGGATCCACAATCCCATTCGTCCGCCGCCACTCTTTCGTCCCTTCCACCTTAACGGCAGCCTGGGTATGCTTCGCCAGAAACCGCGTCAGCGGGTACACATCAATCCAGATCTCATTATTCCCTTCCTTCTGGGACTCATCAAAAATCAGCTGCAGCCCCCAGTGCAGATGCACGATCTTGATATTATTCACATTCTCCGTGGTGCTGTACCCGGTATGCCCCATATACCCAATCACCTCCCCCGCCGTGACCACGCTACCCTCCTGCAGACCTTCCGCATAAGGGTAATTCTGCCGCAGGTGAGCATAGTAATAATACCGCTTCCCGTCAAAGCTGCGGATGCCGATGCGCCAGCCGCCGTACTGGTTCCACCCCAGGGCGGTCACCACCCCGGACTCCACCGCCATGATTGGCGTACCCACCAGACCCATCATGTCATGTCCCAGATGCTTCCTCGCATAGCCATAACTTCTGCCAGCGCCAAAATCGTCATAGTGGGTATAGTCGAAGCCCCTG
>ERZ808037.1670-NODE-1670-length-13501-cov-4.273987_pt1 | contig 13501 bp, 13 predicted proteins | sample MGYA00380190_ERZ808037 | MGnify/ENA primary metagenome ERZ808037 (study PRJEB31490, sample SAMN06133399) | mouse gut metagenome | isolation source: J9 | host: mice | place: China: Chengdu | collected 2015-05 ...
GGCTTTCCGCTGCTCCAGCTCTTCCACACCTCCAGGCTTTCCTCTGTTCCAGCCTGTCCATATTTCCAGGCTTTCCTCTGTTCCAGCCCTTTCCTATTTCCAGGCTTTCCGCTCTCCAGTCCAGCCATATTTCTCAGACTTCCACCGGTTTTCCAGATTTTCCGGCCCTGTCCGTCTTCATGCGCTCCATTCGTAGACATCGTAGGCATGGCTGAAATGGTAGCCCAGTTTCTCCGCCAGAGCCACCGACCACAGATTCTGTGCATCCCAGCTGGGGTACCATCCCCTGTCCAGGCAGTCCAGAATCAGCTTCGCGCCGCAGATGTACGCCAGGCCCCTCCGCCTATAGTCCTCCCTGGTGTCGATTTCCACCTCTATGCCGCCCAGATAGCCGGAATAGGAGGAAGCCCCCGACACAGGCTCACCGTCCCTTAAGATGACCGCCCCCAGCCCATGGGCCCTGTACCGGACATAGTCCCCATACTGGGACACGAAATCCCGGCACCAGGGAATCTCCCCGCAGCGCCGGAACAATGTCTCGTCCATCTCCCTCAACACATAGCCCTCCGGCAGCCCCTCCACCGCCGCCTGCAGCTTTTCCCTGTCAAACACCTCCGGTTCTTTCCGAATGGCATACCGCACTGTTTTCCTCACGCTTTGGCCATAACAGCTCTCTATGGTTTCCGCCCAAGGGTCACTGCGCGGCACCATGATCAGGAAATTCCGCCCGCTGCGCCGGGTTGCTTTCGCCGCCAGCTCCCTGTCAGGCCGTCCCGCGAAAAAGCAGAAATCTCCCAGCAGCGCCATGGCAGACACCGGGCTTTTCCCACAGTCCCCGTAAATCTTCCCCATCACGCCCTGCAGGCATGACGCAATCATGGTCTCCTCCCATCCGGCGAACAGCGGCGCCGCTTCTCCTGTCTGGCTTATCTCACAAATCATCCGAACCTCCTCCGCCGCGGCCCCGCGGCCCATTTCCCTCTCCGGCCTATATCCTTCCGGAATCTCCAGACCGCCTATCACGCTGCCTTCCGGAACTCCCTTAAGCAGATTATTTTTCCAGATGCCGCCAGTCCGGATGCCTGCTTCTGCTTCCTATCATTCCAAGAGCCTATGCTTCCCCTTTCCAGGGAAAAGGACAAGCGGCCAACCGTTGCCCGATAGAAACATTCTAGCATAGCCGGAGCCATATTTTCAAGAGACGCTTCATGAAAACAGCCGCCCGAGCTATCCGGATGTTATAGGAATCCATTTCCCGGTGCTGTCCCGGATGTCAGAGGATTTCATTCCCAAGGACTGCTCCGGATGCCAGCGTCAGCGGAATAGGGCGCATGGACGCCACTCCCACGGCCCTCAGTCCTTTTCAGGGAAACAACGGCAAGAAATGATAAAAATCTACTTTACGCGCGAAAAATTTGTGCTATAATCATGTGTGGTTAAAAGATATCCAAAGAAAGAAAAGAGTGGTTGAATCATGGAGACATACGCAATTTTTAAAGATTTGGCAATCATCATCGTAGCAGCGAAAATTTTCGGAATTCTGGCCCGAAAGTGCAAGGCCCCCCAGGTAGTGGGCGAAATCATTGCAGGGCTCCTGATAGGCCCCAGCGTGCTGGGCCTGGTGCAGCAGTCGGATTTCCTGACCAGGATGGCGGAAATCGGCGTAGTGCTGCTGATGTTTTCCGCGGGGCTGGAGACGAACCTGAAAGAACTGATGAAGACAGGGCCTGTGGCGCTCCTGATTGCCTGTTCCGGCGTGTTCGTCCCTCTGCTCGGAGGCTCCCTGCTCTACATGGGCTTCTACGGGATGGCTCCCTGGGGCTCGGAAGACTTCTACAAGGCCGTGTTCATCGGCGTCATCATGACGGCTACCAGCGTCAGCATCACGGTGCAGTCCCTGAAGGAGATGGGGAAGCTGCAGGGGAAGGTGGGCACCACTATCCTCAGCGCCGCCATTATCGATGACGTCATCGGCATCATCGTGCTGACCTTCGTCATCGGCTTCAAGAACCCGGAATCCAATCCGGGCAGCGTAGTCCTCTCCACTGTGCTGTTCTTCATCATGGCATTCGTGGTGGGCATCATCGTATTCAAACTGTTCCAGAAGCTGGACGAGCGCTACCCCCATACCCAGCGGATCCCCATCCTGGGGCTCTCGCTGTGCTTTTTCTTCGCCTATGCGGCGGAGCGCTTCTTCGGGATTGCCGATATTACAGGAGCTTATGTGGCCGGCATCGTCCTGTGTTCCATCCGGGACTCTTCCTATATCGACCGGAAGATGGAGGTCAGCTCCTATATCCTATTCGGGCCGGTGTTCTTCGCCAGCATCGGACTGAAGACCAGCATAGACCATATGAACATGGGGCTTCTGCTGTTCTCCATAGGCTTCGTGGTAGTGGCGCTGATTACGAAAATCATAGGCTGCGGCCTGATGGCAAAAATCTGCCGCTTTAACTTCCAGGACAGCCTGAAAATCGGCGTGGGCATGATGACCCGGGGGGAGGTGGCCCTGATTGTGGCCCAGAAAGGCCTGTCCGTGGGGCTTTTGACGGCTGAGTATTTCACGGCTGTGATTCTGCTGATCATCGTCTCCAGCATCTCCACGCCGATCGTGCTGAAGATATTGTATGCAAAGGACGCTGCTGCCGCGGAGTGATTCCCGGCTTGCCGGACGGTTTCTCATGAACGGGAAATATGGGAAATGCCGTTTCCTATAATTGGGCGGCCCCATAAGAATGATTCATATTCTCATGGGGCCGCCCTTGTTAAGTTCCTCTACTATCAATTCGTTTCATGAAACTCCCCGAGGAAGCTGCGGGGCATCAGCCCGAAAGCCATGCCGTTCGCCATTCGTTTGTCACGCTGCAAGCAGCGAGGAATTATACCTTCTTTGCGATGAACCGCTGCCTGTCCGCGAAGGAACCCTCTTAATCAATTCTCCGCGCCGGCCATCAGCAGCTGTTCCACGATTTCTATCAGTCCGGCTTCCGAAGCGTAGTACAGCGCGCTGTGCTGGTCATTGTCCACCGCGTTCACATCCGCGCCCTCTTCTATCAGCATGGCGGTGAAATCGTTCTTGCCGCTCCTCGTGGCCAGGATAAGGGGCGTCTGTCCATCCGTGGTCTTGGCGTTCACGCCCGCACCGGCGGCCAGCAGCGCCTTGCCCAGGAACAGGTCTCCGTTGTCGGCTGCTATGTGCATGGGCAGGATACCGTTGATATTGGCGCAGTCCGGCTTCGCCCCCGCAGCCAGCAGCAGCTCCGCGATTGCCAGGTTCGACTTCCTCACCGCCAGCATCAGCGGGGATTCTCCCTCGTCGTTGAGTCTGTTGACGCTGTCCCTGTCCTTTTCAATCAGGACTTTTACCACTTCGCCCTGGTTGTTCCAGCAGGCGTGGTGGAGAGTGGTGTTACCGTAGGCGTCGGTGTGCTCTTCTTCCCTGGACAGGGCTTTCACCAGCTCCCTCAGCCCCGCGGAAGTGGCATAGTCGATTGCCATATGGTTGTCATTGTCCTTGATGCTGATATCCACATCCGGGTTCTGGAGGAATTTCAGGGCGGCGTCCGTCTTGCCGTTCCGGGCCATGAGCATCAGCGGCGTGACGCCGTTATTGTCGGTGCAGTTCACATCCGCGCCAGCGCCCACCAGCAGCGCCACCACCTCCGAATTGCCGGTCTCCGCCGCGAAGTGCAGGGGCATGCGGTTCCTTTGATTGCCCAAGTTCACGTCCGCGCCTTTGTCCAGCAGAAGCCTGACCAGATCCCTGGCATTCTTCATGCAGACATAAATCAGCGGCGTGTTGCCCGATTCGTCGCGCTTGTTCACGTCCACGCCGCCTCGTTTCAGGAATGTCTGCACGACGCTCTTCTGATTGTTTTTACAGGCCTGTAATAGCATATTGTCCAATTGCATTTTCTTTTCCTCCGCCATTCCCTTGTTTCCCCTAAAAATTCCATGGTCTTCCGCATCATTCTACAAAACCGCTTTTTCCCATTCTATCCCCTGGAAGGGCACAAGTCAAGGGATCCGGGCTTAAAACTCTTCCTTTCTTTCCCGCCTGATCCCGCAGACCTGGTACATCTCCCGGTCGGAAATCACCACGTCCACCTGGAAATAGGGCTGGAAGAGCCTTTTCAGCTCCTGTTCATGCATCAGGCCGTTGGAGACCGTCCGGGCCGCGCCTTTGTGGTGGCTGTCGATTTTGCTGCGGCTCATGCCGTGGGCAACGGAAAGCCTGCCTCCCTCTTTGGTCAGGCCCGCCAGGGTCTGGATCAGGCGCCGGGGATCCGGGAAATGGGGAAAGGCATTGTATACCATGACCACATCGAATTTCTCCTGAAGCCGCACTTCCTCCACATCGCCGCAGATGACATGGATCTGGCTCCCCTGGCTGTTCCTTTCGGCAATCTTGGCCATCTCGGGGGAAATGTCGATTGCCGTCACTGCCGCCACGCCGCGCCTTTTGTAATCGGGGAACAGCACTCCTGTCCCGCAGGCAACATCCAGCACGGCGACGCCTTCTGTTACACCCGCGTAGTCTAATATTCTTTTTATGACTTCCTCATTCCGAATCAGCTCCGTCTCCCAGGATGGGGCGCAGTGGTCGAAAAACGAAATGACGTCTTCTTTCTGAATCATATCTGCATATCTCCTGTTTTTTCTGACTTCTATTCTCTATCTCTTATCCTTTATCTCTTGTCCTCTGTCTTTTGTCCTCTGTCTTTTGTTCTCTGTGCCATTTGGCACCTTTGCTCGGAAAAGGCTGCTTTCACCCGCATCATGTTGCCATTCCGCCTTTCTCGTTGGAAAAGCTTGCTGTCTCTTTGCCATTTTCATTGGAAGAAATGGGCTGTGTCTATTTTCTGGTAGCCGCCGAAGCTGTTGGGATATGCGAAAATCTCCTCCGCCAGCTCCTGTCCCAGGAAAGCTTTCGTGATCTCATCTACCTTTTCTTTCATGTCTATGTCCTCGAACAGCTGAGGATAGACGGACTTTGCCTGGAACCATGTGTTGGCCAGGGCGGTCTCATAATTCGTGTAGTAGGCATTGTACGCCATCTGGAGATAGACCTGGCCTTTCTGCCATGCCTTACAGGAATCGAACAAAGCGCTGTCTTCCTTATAGAGGGGCTGGATGTTCTTCACCGCGGCAGCGTCTATGATGAGGATGTCCATCTCCTCGCCCAGCGATATGAACTTTTCCTCCTCGATGGCCTGGATTCCGGGGGCCCCCAGCCCTGTGACCACGTTCCGGACATTGGCGATTTCGAAGGAGACATAGTCCTGTGCCGTCATCAGGTGGTCGGTGGTTCCCCAGTTGCCAAGGCCGCAGATATAGACTCCCGGCCTGTCCTCCTGGCCAATCTCGGCTGTCCTTTTCCTGAGCTCCTCCACTTCCCCATCAATAAAGGCCAACAGACTCTCTGCTTTTTCTTCCTTGCCGAAAATCATGCCCAGCATAGTCATGGTCTCCCGGAAGGACTCGTCGAACACGCCGTCAGGCCCGGCTTTCAGCGTGATTACGGGGACTCCCAGCTGCTCCTGCAGGGCGTCCTCCTTCTCTACGTCCTCATACTCGGAAATCACGATGTCCGGATTGCATGCCAGGATTTTCTCCGCTTCCGCCGCCTGGGCGTTGGGGCCGCCTACCCCACAGGAGTCCAGGCCCGCAAATGCATCCCCATAGGCAATTACATAAGGCCTGGCCACGCCGTCGAACATCCTGGGGCGCTCTTCCAGCGCTGGGTTGTCGATGTCCTCCACGCCGCAGAGCAGCGCCACGTCTCCGATATAGCTGTACATCCTCAGGGCTCCGGCTCCTATGCAGACGACTCTGGTATAGCTGCCAGGGCTGACCGTTACTTCCCGGCCAATCATGTCCTGGATCGTTGCCGGGGCAGCTGTGTCAGGCTGGACGGTCTCGTCGGACTGGGAACCTTCTTCGGTCTGGATGTCTTCGCTGGAACCGGGGGCTTCGCTGGACTGGAATTCTCTCCCTGAGGATGCCGCATCCGCCCCCGCTTCCTGGCCCTGGCAGCCACAACCTGCTGCCGCAAAAACTATAAGGCCTGTCAAAATCCACACCGTTATTTTGTATCTTTTCATAAAATATCTCCTCGCTTTCGTTAAACCGTTCAATAGCTATTTGAGTGTCAGCCCGTAAATAGGGCGGCAAATTTAGTTTTGTCAGCAGCTCAAACCCAATCTCGCTGCTCAATCTCCGCAACTCAGCCTCTGCAGTCTCCACTACAAGTTCACAATCAGTTTTCGTCCCTCCAGATCCATGACCTTGACTGAGATTCCATAGACATCCCTTATCGTTTCTTCGTTAATTATCTCTTTTGTCCCCGAATATTTTATTTTCCCGTCTTTCAGGAGAAAGAACCGGTCTCCGAAGTACAGCGCCTGGTTCAGGTCATGCAGGGAGCACAATATACTGATATTCCTCTCTGCCGAGGCTTTCTTTGCCTCCTCCATGATCAGAAGCTCATTGGCGATGTCCAGATTTCCCGTGGGCTCGTCAAAAATCAACAGGCCCGGCTCCTGGGCCAGCGCCCGGGCAATCGCCACTTTCTGCCTCTCGCCGCCGGAAAGCTCCTCCACGTTCCGGTGGGCGCAGGGCTCCAGCCCCATGTCCGCCAAAATCCGCTCTGCGGCCCCATAATCCTCCGGCCCGGCCCGCAGCCCGAAATGCGCCATCCTCCCCATAAGGACAGAATCATGCACGCTCAGGGAACCGAACCGTATCTCCTGGGGCACATAGGCAATCCTCCTGGCCCTCTCCCTGGGAGACATGTCCAGAAGATCCTCGCCATCGAACCGCACAGAACCTCCGGCAGGCCTGTGGAGGCCCAGCAGATTCTTGAACAGGGTGGTCTTGCCCGAACCGTTCTTCCCCAGCAGAATCCCGATTTCCCCGTCCGCCAGCGTCATATGGATGCCGTCCAGCACCGGCCTGGCCCGCCTGGCGTAGCGAAAGGAAAGATTCTCAATCTGCAGCATTTTCCCATCTCCTATTGTTATAGTTTCGCGTCTGTTTTAAATTTGTTGTTTTTTTGAAAAAATGATAGCCAGGAAAAACGGCGCACCCAGCAAGGACGTGACCGCTCCCACCGGCAGGGCGGAACCTCTTCCCATGCTCCTGGACAGTGTGTCGGCAAAGAGCAGCAGCAGGCTCCCGTTCAGCGCCGACAGCAAAATGGAGCCCCTGTGGTCTGCCCCCCATATCCGCTTCGTCACATGAGGGCAGATGATGCCCACGAAGCCGATGATTCCCAGGAAAGAGACGCAGACCGCCGTGATGACAGACGCCAGCAGCAGAGAGCAGAACCGCAGCCGCCCTACCCTTACCCCCATGCTCCCGGCTACGGCATCGCCGCTCAGCAGCGCATTGTACTTCCACGCCATCAGCAGAAAATAGGCCATCCCCACGGCCACTGTCAGGAACATGATCAGGTCTGTCCGATAGGTGGCCCTGCCAAGATCCCCGAAATTCCATATCACCGCCGCCGACAGGCCCACATCCGTGGCATAGAACTGCAGAATCGTGGTGCCCGCAGTCCAGATGGAGCCTATGGCGATGCCGGAAAGCACCACCACCCCGGGGGAGAAAGAGCGGATCCGGCACAGGCCCAATATCACAAGGATGGAGGCCACAGAGAACAGAAAGGCCATCAGCGACGTGGCGTAAGGGTTCGCGCCCACCGTATAGCCGGACACATTGTTCCCCGTGGAGAGGAACCCGCCCGCAAATGCTATGATGGAAAGATTCGCCCCAAAGACCGCGGCGTTGGAGACTCCCAGGGTGGACGGGGATGCCATGGCGTTGTTCAGGGTAGTCTGCATAATCAGGCCGGAGACGGACAGGCCTGCTCCGGCGATCACCGCCGCCAGGACGCGCGGGAGCCTTATGTTCCGGATGATCCTTATGTCCGCCGCCGTCCCCCGCCCCATCAGGGCATCCGCGCACTCCTGAAAGGACATGTGGGAAGAGCCTACGAAAAGGCAGGCAAGGGCTGCCAGGAACACCACAAGAGCCAAAACTATGACCGTTGCACCCCTATGGTTCCCGGGGCCTCTTCGTTTCATATAATTGTCCGTTTCCGCTTTTTTTGTCTGCCGCATCCTAACCTCCATAATATTTCGCCTGAGGGAATCCCTCATCTGCCGCAGCTGAAATCCTCTCATTCCCGCGTTCCACAACGGCAATAGACAGGCCTTTTTGGAAAAAAGCGCATAAAAAGGCATACAGACTCTTCTTCTGAAGAATCCGCATGCCTCCATGTGCATACCTTGTTTTCTCGAAAATCAGGCCTCTCCCGCCTGAATGAATCCTTTTCAGCCAACCACCGCATCGCTGCGCGGAATGGACGCTGCTGCATCCTCTGTCGGCTTCCTGCCGACCCTGACTTCCAGTATATCCGGACGTGCCGGAATTGTCAATATCCCATGGGGATTTTTGCTTTACCCGTTGCTATCATGTCATCATCTGACGCAATTGCGGGCCTTTCTACAGCATTTTTACGTGAACCACAATGGCCGTGATATTATCTTTTCCGCCAGAATCCAAGGCTGCTTCAATCAGTTGGGCAGCCTGCCAAGTAGGACGGGAGCGCTCGGAAAGAATCTGGACAATCTCTGCATCCCACAGCATATCCGTAATGCCATCGCTGCACAACAGAAAACAGTCGTTGTTCTGAACCGTCATCGGTTCAGAGAAATGCGGTTCCAGCAACATTTCCTCTTCAAAAATGCCAAGATATTGCGTCAGCGTGCGCTTAGCAGAGGAATCGCGCGCTTCATCCTCGGTCATCTGACCGCTGTCAATCAGACGCTGGGCGCTATTGTGGTCCTTTGAAAGCCGAGAGAGCTTGCCCTTGCGCAGCAGATACACGCGGCTGTCGCCCACGTTGCAGCACACCGCGCGACCGCTGTCAATGTACAGCGCGGCCAGCGTGCTGCCGCTGCGCATGCCGTCATGCTCCGTGATAAATTGGCATATCTTGCTGTTGGCTGTCTGTATATCCGCTTTCGCGCCTTCCGGCAGCTCGTAATAAGTATGCGGCTGGACACAACCCACCGCCAGCAGTGAAGCCACCTCTCCAAAGCTCTCGCCGCCCATGCCATCGCACACTGCCGCCACAAAGCGGTTGGGAAAAACCTTTCCATCACAGCGCAGCCGGTTCTGCGTCACATCCTCGCGGAAAAAGCCATTCACCCAAAAGTTATCCTCGTTATTGGCGCGCACCTTGCCCTCATGGGTGGCGGCTGCGTAATACAACTTTGCCATTACGCTTATATACTCCAAATCTGTGCGTTAGCAGCTTCCGTATTACGTTGGTTTTCGGCTTGTCGGCGCATGTTCGTAGCGTATTCGTTCAATGCCTCAATAAATTGATTCATTGCTACCTTATACTGCTGTTCGTACTTTGCCTCAAACGCTGCCTGTGATGAACCTTCCCAGAAATCATGTGTGGATTGAATCAAAGCGCTCAGCGATGCAAGCTCGCTGCCAAAATTGCTTGCAATACCGCTTACCTGACCAGCCGCGCTTTCTAATGCGTCAGGATTCATCCTCATTCCAGTTCCCATAGTATTTTCTCCTTTTTTATAATTATTCAGCGCGCATTAAGTGCATCTGTGCAAAGAAATATTGTGACCTTATTCTGCGACTATTCGTGATAGGAACCCGAAATCTGCTCCATAAGGTCAGCGGCGTTCAGCGGCACCTTGCCTTTGGCTTGCTCGGAAATCTCTTTCTCTATCTCCAGCAGTTTGTTATACTGCGTTTGATACACGCTGCGGGCCGGTCCCTTTCCAATTATTTCAATCATGCATTCGTATTCTTTCTTCTTGGTGCCAATCCAAAGTTCATAGCAACGCTCTGCATTCAACATATCAGTCTCAGTGGCCATATTGTCTTTCATTTTTTGTACATAGCCATCCAGGCTGTGGGACAGCACTTCGTCATATTGGCGCAGGCCCATCAAGGCCTTATCCGCAGCGATGTCCTTTGCGGCAAGCAGACTTATTGTCTTGCTGCCCGTTGTAAGAATGGCATTGGCTTCCTTAATGCCGGGAATCATTCCCGCAATACTCTTTCCAGCATTTTTTACAGCCTCCTCTTTCGCCTTGTCCCAGGTCTCCTTTGCAGCATAGTACAAGCTGCTGCGGTATTGGTGGTTCAATTCGTCGATGGCCTTGATAACTGTCCCATGTGTAAAACCGCTATCTATGAGCGCCGTTTTCATAGAGTCAAGATATTGCATCTGCACGGTGTAATCCGTCAAAGCATGGTTCAGACCATTGAATGCAAGATCCAGCCATTCCAGCGTTTTTAAATCATCGTCCAGCCGTTCGGTAAACTCCATTGTCTCTTCCTTAGCCAGAATACCCACGGCTCTTTGCCAGGTCTCTTCATCAATGAATTCTTCCATGTAATGCTTCAACTCATCCTTATCCATTTTCTTGACTGTTCCCATCAGCACTTTTACTTCTTCGGAAGCAAAGAATTCCTCTCTGCTATATCCCGCAGCTGCGAATTTTTTAGCAAGGCTGGTCAAATTTTTAATCCAGCTGTCCAAGCTTTGGATGCCCGTGGCATCTTTCGCCCAATCCGCAATCCCCTCAAAGCCACTAGGCGCAACGTTCGGCATCGAATCCAACACACCGGCCAGAGCATTCTCCAGCCATTCATCGGCAATGTCATCGGCTCCACCTTTCCCCCATAGAGACCAGTTGGTCATCATGCTATAGCCTGTCTGTAGCAGATTTTTGCTCTTATAAAAATCGCTATTGATAAATGTCGAAATGTCATTGAAGCTGCCTGTGAAGCTGAAATCGGAGTTTAATCCAAATTGATAGGCTTTATATCCTGTATAGGTAGCCACCACCGCCGCCGCAACGGCCGGACCAAATGCAGAAGTCTCAAAATGGATGTCCTTCATCTGTTCTATTTCGACCAGGCCGCTGGCAATTGTCTCCATAATATTATGTTTGGTATTTTTCAGCCGCCGCTGAAAGTCCTGCGCCTGGAACTCCTGTTTGATATAGTCAGACCAAAACTGCGCAAGCAGACCCTGACGGTCGTATTTTGCATATTGAGACAAATCCGCTTTCTCCAACCGATGGCGTAAATCTATGAACTGATTAATGATTCTGTCAGAATCGTTAATCAAACGATCAAATGCTTCTTCGCTAAAAGTCTGAGTGCCACTTGTCATCGCCATTACTGTTTCTCCATTCTCTGTATTATACCGTCAGCTCAAGCTCCAAAATCTCACCATCAAAAATACCGTAATTTTCCAGTGTGTCGTCGTCGGAGAGAAAATCCTCCTTTGTTTTCAGTCTCAGCCGCTTTCCCGTAGGCGAAATGCCGGAAAAACATACTCTTAGAGCCTGTCTCAACGGCTCAATGAATCCTTTCAAAGGCACCTTGGCGGGCAGCTCCATGTCCGCCTCCTGCCCATTCCAGAGCAAGGTGATAATCACTGATTCAGGCATTTTTTATTCCCCTATAATAAAGCTGCATCTGCTGTTCCATTGCATTACTGAATCCCTGGTCATCGGATGAAAAGCTGTCCAAAGTCGTTGTCATGGTTTGTTGATCAGCCGTACACAGCGAAGTCAGTGTGCCTCTTGGAGACTGCAGTAGTTCCTCTTGCAGACGATTCATCACAAAACCGCCATAGACCAGAGAAAGATTTACTCTGTCCCCTTTTTGTACTGCCCAGAAGTGCTCCACCGGGCCACGCACGAACCACTCCAGGACATCATCATGTTCCCACCGCAGCAATGCGCGGCTGCGGGAAACAGGATATACCAGCTGTTGTGTCTGCTCGCTCAATGTCAAGCCATCAAAATCCATTTCCACCCAGTGTTCTCTGCACCAGGTATCCCGAGCGGCGACATATTCCTCCGCCGCATTTTCACTGTTCACCTTGTGCCGCGGCTGCAGCAATGTCTCCTTGCAGGGGATGCTTTCCAGAAAGAAGAAATACTCGTTTGCCGACATCTGTATCTGCATTTTCGGTTTCATATATGCCTCCTTACAAGCTGCGAACCAGTCTTTCCAGCTGCTCCTTTGCCGCCTGCAAAGTCACATCCACCGTGCCGGTAATTTTATCAAGGATGTCAAAATTATTCAGCTCGCGCAATGCAGCTTTCCCCCATTTTTGGCAATCTTCGTCTATGGCCGCCATCACGGATTCGCAGGCCTCTTTCTTCAGGATACGTGTCCGGTTCAGATCATCGCGCCTTTCCAACGCTCTTTGCCAGCATTCACGCATGTCATCGCCGTCCCAGCCATAATTTTTAGTATCAAGGTTATTTGCTAGTTTTTGGTAGGACTGTATAATTTCACGTAGTTCTAAGGATATTTCCGTATTCCCGTAATAAAGTTCATAACTGAATTTCTCTTTCAACGCTTTCAAATCCTCAATACTTTGCATACAATCCTTATATGCGCCGTAATGATCACCGAATAATTCCCCCAACGAATCGAACATGTTCCAGTTAGCCATTTGAATCCCCTCTCATTAATTTCAAGTGAACCGGCACAGCGCCCTCTTTTTCCATCAAAAACGCCTCATCCTCAGCCAGGGGTTCAGGATGCTTCATGCGCAAAGAGATGTTGTCAAACAACTGGTGTTCCGCAAGAGAACCTCCCACAATCATGCGGTCAAGTGCGCGCATGGTCACAGGAAGCGCGCAGCTGCCGCTGAAACGGCAGTAATTCATGGAAGCTATATCGCCGCCGCACACAAGAGTAAAGCCCAGCCCCTCGCCTATGCGCACGAACGCTTCCAGGCGCCCGGTGGTTTCCGGCTGTACCTGCGTGAGCAGCGCTTTCATATCGTCTACAAGAACCAGCATAGGCGGGAATGCAGCCTGTTCGTCCCCATCGTGCTGCGCCTTGCGCTGCTGCATGGGCGTGCGCAGCACTGGAATCAGCGCGTCCATCTGTAGAATCTCCCTCATCCGGTGTTCCCCATCCAAAAGGTCGGCATAGCTGTCTGCATCCTTTGCGCAAAGCCACACTTCGCCGCCCTCTGCCAGCGCCTGACGAATCAGGCTGCGGAATACGCTGAGCAGTGCCGCAGGCGTGCTGGCCGCAATCATCAGACTACGCTTCGACAGGGCAAGACTGACGGTCTCACAGCTCTCGTAATCCATGCCCAGCACATACGGCGCACCTTGGATCGTGCCATAAGGAATCTCTTCCGGCAGCATCTGGATGCGCGTGGGCATCGTGCCATGCCAATCGGAGCGCAGATGCTCAGCCATGCGCTGCAGGTACGCGGCTCGCTGGCCATCAGTGTCCTTCGCATGGACGATTGCCGTCTGGAACACTACAGCTGCTCCCCCTGACCGGATATAGCCTCGCCCGGCAGCAAGCTCCTCCGGGTCGTCCGTCACCTTGCCCACAAGGTCGCTGTAGGCCATGCGGTCCGGCAGCCGCAGCGCCACCGCGCGCTTGAAGCTTTGCTTCAGTTTGGTATTGA
>ERZ808037.1671-NODE-1671-length-13471-cov-10.020830_pt1 | contig 13471 bp, 13 predicted proteins | sample MGYA00380190_ERZ808037 | MGnify/ENA primary metagenome ERZ808037 (study PRJEB31490, sample SAMN06133399) | mouse gut metagenome | isolation source: J9 | host: mice | place: China: Chengdu | collected 2015-05 ...
ATAAGCTGCACGCAAAAATTCAGAATGAACGGACAGGGAACCATTTGTTCCCAGTAAAAGAAACCACATAACGACTCCCGAAAACAGAAGCCTTATTAAAGTACGCAAAAAATCCAGAAAGAATCAGCAAATCCAAAGATTCTTTTTGGATTTTTGCATATATAGAGCGAGGGCATCGCTCAATCAGCTAATTTGATGATTTTGCGACACCCCCTTTTTCCCTAAAACCAGATTTCTTTCGGCACGTTTTTTCCTTTTACCCCGAAATTACTTTACAACGCCTTTTATAGCATGCAATCCCGTATTTGCGGATTATTTTCATGCCGTCATCAATCAGTTTTTCCCCATAATTCCGGTCATTGATCTGCTTCATGGCCTCCCGGCACGCGGCATCAAATGACGCATTTTCCGCATATTTTAATTCTATGACAATGCCTGTTTCCTGCTCCTCGATTTCAATACTGATGTCGCTGTAGCCATCGCCGGACTCGGCGTTGGACTGGACATTCCATCCGTCCATGTTTCCAAAAAGACCGAGTAATATCCCGTGGTAAAAATTCTCTTTCATTTCCTTTTTTGTATGTGTATCACGGATGCTGATTGTCTTTTTCAGGTAGGCATTGAATCCCTCCTCAATGGCGGTTATGTCGTTTTCCTGAAATGCCCTGCAGAAGCTTTCTAAGTTTTCCATGTTTTTTTCGGTTTCCCACCTGAACCATTCACGGATCTGACGGATAAAAATCCATCGTATCTCCCTGTTCGGGATGACAAGTTCGGTCAGTTCTCCGGTCTGTGCACTGCGCTGTGTCAGATACCCGGTTGTAAAAAGGATACTCCACAGGTTATCCGGATTGGAATCAAGATCCCGATAAGTCAGTTCCTGGCGGATTGTCTTTTTAATGCTGTTTCCGTTAACCAGCTGTTCGATATCGTTTCTGTCTGCTGTTTTCGCTTTGCTTAAAAATCTCCTGATAATATCATTGCTGCTCGTATTTACCCAGTAATTCTGCGGTTCCGTGGACGGTTCCATTCTCAGGGCATGGCAGTAGCTGACTACATCCCACGGACAGTAAACTTCCAATTTTCCAAAATTGTATCCGTCATACCATTTCTTTACGGCATCGTATTTTTCCATAAATCCATAATATTTCAGCAGATTTTGAACTTCCCTATCCAAAAATCCAAAATATTCATTATACTGTACATCTTTTACTGTGTATACATTAAAATTATTCAGTCCGGTAAAGATACTTTCCTTTGATATCCTCAGACACCCTGTCAGGACCGCAAATTTCAGGCTGTCGTTTGTCTTAAATGCATTTCCAAACAGTATTTTGACCAATTCCACCATGGAATTGTAATATCCTGACTGGTATGCCTTATCAAGAGGCACATCATATTCATCAATCAACATGATGACGTCCCGATCATAATGCTTCTGTAAAAGCTGTGACAGCGTCTGTAGGCTGTCCTTTAAAAGTTCGTCGGACATGGTAAATGCGCCTGTTTTATCCATAGAAACAAGTGCCTCGTACTGACTGCGTTCAGCGTCATCAATCCTGTCGCTTTCCAGCAGGAACCGAAACCGCATTGCTTCTTTCCCTATAATTCTTCGGAGCATTACTTTTGCATCTTCAAAGCTTTCTCCAGTCGCCCCCTTTAAGGTAATTGAAATAACCGGAAATTTTCCCATATATTCTTCACACAGCTCTTTTTCCTTTGAAATCTCAAGCCCGTCAAAAAGCGTAATGTTGTTAAACGGCATGACGTCACTGCCTGCTTCGAAAAAATATTTCAGCATACTCATGTTCAGGGTTTTTCCAAACCGTCTTGGCCGCGTAAACAGGTTCACTTTCCCTGGATTCTCCAGTAATGTTTTAATCAGTCCGGTCTTATCGACATAGTAGAATCCCCCGGTACGTATTTCTCTAAAATTTTCAATCCCTACAGGGAGCTTTGTCTGCATTTCCATAACACATCCTTTCCGATTCTTCCTGTTTGTGAAAAGTATCCCTATTCCATATTAAAATACTATATTATCATACTTTCCCTTGCGCTTGCCTATAGTATATCATACATCATTATAGAAAGCACATATAATTCCTGTAAATATTGATCATCTTAAAGAAGTTCCCCTGTATTCAAATTTACAAATTTCTCTAATTTAACTCGTTGTGCTAGTTAATTCTTTTGAAATAATTCCTTAAATTGTTGGTATATGCTACAAAACGATTTGGCATAATATTTTGCTCAATATGTTTTACAGTGTCATTCGACAGAGAATGTCTACTGTATTTAACTTATTAAATTCTACTTCACTTAAAATCATGGTAATGTTACTTCTTTCATTGGCTGAAATGTTCTTATCCTATTTTGACATATACGTGTAAGTCAGCCGGATTGACCCATACATGAAGAACCGGTCGATCTAAATAATGTTTCAGCAGTTCACGATTCCAAGGTTGGACGGTTCCGCCGTTTCCGCTGTATACAGTCATTGTGCCGTACTTGTATAGTATGTCGTTTAATACCATGTCCTGTTCCCCCTCTTTTGAATTGTGCTTTCCTCATCAAGAATAACAAAAAGCATCCGCGCCTACGCAGTTTTTTCTGAACTTTGGGTATAACTAATAGTTAAGCTCATCAAGCGTATGGTATATGGCAGATTTAAGATTGTCAACCTAACCAAAAAGTGCAAGCTCGCTTTTCAGCTTATAACCGAAGCTTTTACCCTTATGGATCTGATATACGTTAAGCTGTCAGAACATTTATCTGACAGCTTAATTACTATACTGTTATACCCAAAGTTTAAGAAAAACCACCCAAACTCAGATGCAGCCTTGTGATGATACATTGTTAAAAATACAAACAGGGTATCAATATATAACCCTTTTCTCTCCTTACTGCATTGTTCCTGATTCCACACGCTGATATTCTAGCAGAAGTTTGTCTTTCCTTTCTGAAAAAATATAAGTGAACAAATTTGAATGCGGCGGTATGCCGTCAGGCTTAACGAAATTGGTACGGATTTTGGTCCGTTATTTCCATAGTGCGCAGTTACTTGCACAGAAAACAGCATGCTGCCTATTCAAAATTCTCCCAATCGCCATAAATTTCGGATACGTGCCGTCTTTTGAACACAACATTTCCGGAATCAAACCATGGCGGCAACAGGCATTTATCGGCGTATTCTCTAAACCTGTTCCTGCATAATTGTTCGCTCATAACTGCCCGCCCTGTCTGAACATATTCCTGTTTTTCCAAATTCCATATAAACGCAGCATATTCATACGTATCGTATTTTTCCGCCTCTGTATAACTGCTTAATGTGATGCCGGACTGAGCCAGCCACCCCATTTCCTCCTCGAAGCCAAGACCAGCCTCGGCCAGCTTTTCCTTATCCACGTTTAAAACCGCTAAAATCATCATCTTTCTTCATCTTCCTCCTTGTCCTGCATTGGATGCCAGTGGTATTTACAGTCTGTATTTTCGCACTGTCCGTTCCACATAAAGCTTCCGCATTTCGGACAGTACGATACTTCATACGGCCCCCGCCTTGCATCCGTTCACCTTTCTGTGCCAGTCAAAATCTCTATTTGATCTGCAAAAAATTGGGGCAGTTCCATAACCATGTCTATGCGCTTTTGTATCTGCTGGGCGGGATTTTCCGCATTGTCATAATTGTCATACAGAAGGGCGACCATGAAGGCATTAAGGATTTCCTCTACTTCATCATTTTTTTCCTTTATCTGTTTTACTGCCGATATACTTTCCTTAATCAGCCTGTGCCAGAGAATACAACATATTTCACTATCAGATCCAAGGGGTTCCAGCCATTCCCGTAGTGTGTGTTCTCCCATGCCTGTTCCACAGCTGCCACTCTGAAGGATGTATCTGACCTTCTCACCGTCGCATATTCTGCCTAACGGGAAAAGAGCGCAGACAGTAGGCTTCGCATCATGTACAGAACATTTTTTATGGAACAGGAACGGGCAGCTTACAGATGTCTTTAACCGCACGATGGGGAGTCCGGACGTATTTCCGACATACATCTCGCAGTAGGTAACGAGCAGCTCCCGAAATGAAATGCCAAGGTATTTTTGCAGACGCATGATATCGTAGGCATTCAGCAGAATATCCCCTCTTGTCTTGCAGCACTCGCCGCAGCAGTCACACCCGAACTGGAAAGTATCTTCCAGCTCAAGATAAATATAGTTTTTAACATTTTTATAATCCATTTTATAAAGTTCTCCTTTCAGATAAAATAATAATTCAGAGTATCCGTTCCGACAAATTCCAGCAGATCTGGAACGGCATCCCTGATATATCCGTATTGCTTTTCTTTTGAGCAGTAATCCATCTGGCCACTTCCCATTTCTTCACAGAAATGGTCAAACAGAGTATAATCTTTTATTTATTTAAAACGCCATTGGTTTTGATAATAAAACAGGGTATACCATACTTCGTTATCTGGATGGGGAAATGGCTTTGCAAGGCCGTTGCCAACGACTATTATAGCAGGACATCCTAACAAGGACATTTGTATGTAGCACATCATGGCTGCAGTGTGGTCGATATCCTGCGCTACAAACAGCACATGCTTTTGGTAATTGATGCCATGCTTTTTTGCCACGTTTGCGAAAGCAATTAGCATGGCGCCTGCACCGCAGGCGGGATCATTCACACTGATGTAACGCTGTTCTTTCAGTATTTTATCAGCTTCCGTATCTGAAAATTGTATTTCTGCCATAAATTCACAGATATGATAAGGCGTAAAAAACTGTCCTTTCTGCTCCTGGTGCAGTTCAAGATGATGGTACAGGCTGCCCAGAAAATCCTGCCCCGGATTTTCTTCCAGCGCCATTACCACAAGATACAGCATCTGTGGGAAAATTTTCTGTTCCTTTTCATGATAACTGTTTATGATGGAGTGGTATTTTTCCTCACGTTCCTCTTTTTCAGACGTAGGTACTACATTCGCCAGAGAGATCGCGGACAGACTTAGGAAATCATTCCACACCTGCCATCTGGAATAGTGGATAGTAAACTTTTCCATCAGGGTACAGAATTCTTTTTTGTAGTCCCTTTTTTTCATACCCTGTCCCCCCAAGCAAACTGGCTGACACGGCTCTCAAAATCCATATCCGCGCTGCTTTCTCTTACAATTATACTGTTATGATCCCCATCCAGTATCTTTAACCTGTTAAGCGAAACAGCATCTTCAATGCAGGGGATAAGCCGCTCCTTCTCGTCACTCCCTGTCGTCTGGTAATCGTCGATCTCTGCTGGCCGGCCATGACTATGTGTTCTTCTGTCTGCGGAGGAAGGAGTATAGAGGTGATTACCTAAATATTTTTTTGCCTTTCCTGCAGGCAGTTCGTTCCAGTTTATTTCATTATATAAAATAGGATTTTTCTCTAACTTTTCATCTATAAAACTATAAAACCAAAATCCTATACTTCCGTTATCTGGATTTAGCCCACATATAAAAATTCCTTCGTCCTCATCAATATGACCATAAAATACTTCCCCAAAAACACTTTTGGTTTCTGTTAGTTCTTTAATCATCTGCCATGTATTCATGCTTATCCCCTCTCTTACATGCTGCTTCAATATACATACCAGTCAATTGTTTGAAAATGTCCTTCTTTCAAACGATTCTTTTTATTTCTTTGTCAGCCTGCCTATTAATTATCGCAGTAGTCTTTTCAGGCACTAATAACAATGGCAGGCTGTTGCTGCCTGCCCATTGTCATTGACTGGTTACAGGAAAGCAGAAAGGCTGGCAAAGCTTATTTCTGTCATCTTTCCCTAACTGCCTGTCTATTTCCTGTAATGTATATTTTCCATAAATATTCCATATTGGGTTTGCTACATCTGTTTCTTTCTCCAGTGAAACAAATTCTTTCCATATTTCAGGAAAAATATTTCTTATTTCCCTGTGTTCGTCTAATTTTGCATTTGGACAAAACCAGCACCCGCCTCGGGCTGATAATTCATATCCCGGGCTGAGCAGACCATACTCCCTGCATTTCTCCTTTGCCATTTTTTCGGAGTACCCATATTTTTCAAGCAGGGATATGTTGTTTTCCTGTTTATGCAGGCTGATAAGTCGTTTGCGTTCTTCCGGGCATATTCCGATATATTGGATGATCTGCTCATCAAAAGTATTTAGGAAATCATTTATTGCCCTTACCTTACAATCCCGTTTAACCCCACATAACCTAGTATGCGGAAAGCCAAAACGTAATCCCTTGTGTTCTTTATGCTTTGTGGGATTTTGAATAATATGGTTGAAGAATCCTAAATAATCTTTTGACGATCTTAGTATCACAACCTGATATTCCCATGACTCAAACAGAGGCTTCGCCGTATGGTTGATAAATTCCATATGCCTCGGATTTTCCCCGCTTATTCCCCGGTCATGGTCATACATGACTTCTGCAAACAGGATAATGTCCAATGGTTCTTCGTTTTCGTGTGCCAAGATGATCGATGCAGATGAATCTTTTCCACATGCGGGTTTCCTGAAATCATATTTTTATACCAAGCCTCATAAGGTATAATAAATGCCTTTATGCTTTGTTTTGATTTTTCCATGTTCCATCCCCCTTAAATTTTCATTTCAGGTAGCAGTATTCTTTTTCTCACCGTTATCTGCGGATAAGGCTGGCAGCATGAAACATTCTAGCGGATCATTTCACGATGCAGCTGTTTATATCTCATAATGCAGACTCTTCTCTCTTACTTTCCGGATCTCCAGATGATCCACCACTAAATTCTTTATCCTTCTGACCTCATCTTCATCGTACTCCTCATCATATGTGATTTTTAGCTTCTCTCCAGCGATTAGAGAACAGTTATTTTTAATATCATACGTACTGTCTGTTATCCAGAATCCTACTATAAGAACTTCATTGTAATTATCGTTTGCAAAACAGACACTGATCTCCTCAGCCTGAAAGAAATCTATATTCCGGTTAGTGATATACATCGGTGCACCGTTTTTAAAGTGTATCGCAAGATTGTATCGTTCCTGAGCCAGATTAATGATGTTTAAGTCCTCAATCGCATCATGAAAACTCTCGCCATTGTTTATCTCAAATACAATGGCTCTGAGACAGTCATAATTGAGATCAACTTTTCTCGAAAATGATATGATGGACTCAATCTCGTTATGATACACGTTTTTCAGGTTGTCACACAAATACTTTCGGATCTCATCTGCTGTTGGATAATCAAAACGAAAATGATAATGAAAACGTCCCGGACGGTTTACGATAAAATCATTCAGCTTCCGGACATCATTACAGGTAATAACAAACAATTTCTTTCCCTGCGCCATCCCGTCAAACAGACTGAGCAGTGCCGCTTGTGGCTCAATTTCTCCCTCGGCTGGTTTAATATCGCCAAATGTCTTGTCAAATTCGTCAAAGAGTACCATTACATTCTGGTCAATCGTTTCTATGTAAGATGCGATACCCGGGATATACTGGTCAACCACAATGATCGGTATGCCACTCTTTACTGCTTCCGCGGAAAGAAGTCTGGCAAACATTGATTTTCCAATCCCTTTGTACCCGCTCAGAATCACTCCTAAATTCCTGTCAAACTTTTCATATGAATGAAGAACCTTTTGTACCTTTTTCATACGTTCTCCATAGATTTTATCTTCATTTACCTGAATGTTCGAATATTCGTCCAGATAAAATCCTGTCATTTTCACAAACCGTACAATGTATGATCTGGCAGGCAGCTCATTGTAAGTCGTTACGGTATCATTGTATATTTCGACCTTTGTTCCTATTTTTATTGCTTTCATGGTTTTCTCCTTTATCATATTATTAGATAATATAAAGTGTAAGTTTTCTTCCTTATGCTATATGTTTTGCCCGCTTAAACTGTTCAACAAAATCAGAGACATCAGATTCTGGTGTTTTGTTGCTGAATCCTCTTACCTGCACAATTTTGTCATTTTTGACTTCGACTGTCACATAAGGTTTATCTGGTGCTTTTTTTCTGCGGATAAACAGTATCACTGTATTTCCTTTTGCGACCCGCGATACATATGTACCGACGCAGTGATGAAGGGCTTGTCCTTCAGATATAATCTCCTGTCCCGAATCGGGCGCTTTGATTAGAAGATCGTCATTACTGAAATCATATTTATCATGCATACTCGGCAGCAACTCCGCAATCATGTTATATTCTTTCTCAAGTTGTTTACTTTGTACGTCTACTACAGACTTGTCATGCGCTTTCTTAAAGTTTTTGGGATATAATACAAAATCAGAGGTCATATCATAGTCGAGGGTTTCACAGTTGCGCAGATAATCAAAATAGTCAGCAATCAAGTTATTTCTTTTTGAATTTTTAGGGATCTGTCTGTCAAGATATTTTGAAAGTTTCCGTAGTCTGCTGTCGGGCAAAACAAACGCACACTCTTCCCTCCCGCTGTATTCTTCTCCAATCCTGAGTATTTCACTGACGGAACGGTTTATGTCTGTCGTTCTATTGTACATTTGAACGATATCCAGTTCCTTGCTGTTAATGTTTAAATCACGGGCTTCACGAAGTTGCACACGGTTTTTCAGCCTGAGCATTTTTATAATTGATTTTTCATCCTTATCAAGCTGGTAAGTCAAAGAATGTCTTGACCCATCCATATAATTCGATACGAGGTTATAAAATCCGTATTTGGTTATTGGTTCGAGAATTGGATTTACTGCGAGATGTTCAGGATATTGTATATGCATATAGCAGTATTTTGCAGAATCAGTTTTCATAAACTGATTGATCTGTTCCCACCCCTGTAAGTACGTATTCATACCAGCTGTGCGCAGTTCTTTTGCCAAGCCTGCCTTATGCAGCCTTCCCTTCAAAAAGAAATGATGGAATCCATTCGGATGAAACATGCTGCTCTGTGGAAGGCACCAGCGCATTGCTCTATTATAATAGTACCACTCGTAATCATGGACACTATGTTTGTCATAATCAATGATTGTCCTGATTACTTCCTGAACGGTAACTTTTGGAATCTGTGAGTTGTTATAATCATACTTAATTTGAAAATATCTTGCGATCAGGACATGATATGCATGCTTTTGTACCAGTACTGCCATTCCCTCATCATAAGTATTGTAGCGCTGCCTTTTGACCTCTGACTTGTACCTGATTTTTTCGCCGCATCTGGGACATTTACCCGTCTCTTTATCTTTGAATTTGGGAAGTTCTGACAGTTTCATCTCCGATCCACAGCAGGAGCACGTTCCAAGATTATTTTTTCTGTCATAAAAAATGTACTGTGAATGTGACATCGTTTTTCTGACAGTGTTTTCAAATGATTTTGGAACTTTCCTCACCCTATGCATGATATTATCTATTTCAGCACACTTTTTGTCTTTACGGAGCTGGCAGCGTATTTCAGCCCGCCAGCTGTCGTAGCTTTCGATCATATTATGTACTGAATAACTCTCTGTGTCAGGACTAATATATCTCTTTAATTTTCCTGCCTCTTTTTCAGGCGCTGTTATTGTGTCCCTGTATTGAAAAATATTTGACAGGTACCCGTCGGTAATCTTATTGGATTGTACTTTATACAGGCGGGCATTATGCTGTTTTATAAAGTATCTGTATAACAACGCTACACTCCCATCTAAATCTTTAGAGAATACATTAATTACTATATTGCTTTTTACCTTTCCTGAAGTGACAACAAACACGTTGCGATCCGAATTCTGTAATGCAAGCATTTTTACCTCATGCGTGATTCTAGGCAGGGGAAGCGCCCGTATTTCCTTATTTGTTAACATAGTATCCACCACCTTATATTAGATTAAAAAGATTCATCTGACCATCAAGGGTATCCGCAAATTCTATTTCCAGCTCAACAGAGTTTCTTGTAGCAGCTGTCTCAGAACAGTTATTCTGTGATTCACCTGACACCAAGTCCACTTTTTCACAAACTTCCATGGAAACAGTATTGTCTTTAGCGGGTCCGCTATGGGCAGCAATCGTCTTTGCAGTTGATTTTGTTGATTTATCGGATTCCTTTTTTTTGAGTGATTTAATTTTGGATGTTAGTTTCTTCTTTTTTTCCTCATCTGGCAAATCATCCCAGCCACTCTGTTTACTCAGAATGTCAAGTGCATTTTTGCGATATTGGGCTTCTTTTGCTTTTGCTTCCTTTTGCTTTTGTTCTGATGCTGCACGTTTCGCCCTCTCTTCCATTACTGCCTCCCTGTCATCAAGAAAATAGTATTCATGTACCCATGCATACACAACTTCTTCTGTTAGACAGCAGGAAGCTGCATGGCCATGCCTTAAAGCCAGCTTTTCTGCCTTTGACCATATATACTTCAACATACGTCCTGCACTCTTCCATTCAAGTGATAAAGCTGCGTCAAAGTTCGGATTGCTGCAGCTTCCTTTTTCAATGAACTTACTGATGGCACCAATCATAATTCTATACATGGCAATTGCTGCAATTTTGTCTTGTGAGTTGTTGGCTTCTTCTTTTTCTGTATTCTTCAGAATCTGGTCAATCTGGGTTTTATAATCTGAAAACATATACTCCTCCATTTCATATATCATTGTCTGCTGTTATGTTGCACTGTTCATTACACTGCTTTATCTATCAATACGCATTCCACATATTTGTCAGCATATTCCCTGACCGCTTTCGTAAATTCCATTTTCAATGCGTCTTCATCAGCTTTCCTTGTGATCTCGGCAAAACGGTCATGGCTGTTATCAATTGTAGTCTGGATAATCTGCGCCAGCCTTTCGCCTTCCTTTGTATTGGGCAAAAACGGAAACATGTTTCTGAGTGCTGCTCCAAGTTGCGCCAGCTCTAAAGAAACAGCTCCAGAAATGAGTTCTGAAAAACTCTTAAAATATTTTCCGCCTGTTTCAAGTGCTTCGGGAATGCCATTTGTCTGACAAAAATCAATGTTCTTTTTGATCAAGTCAAATTTTCCATCAATCTCCTCAGAAATGCGGGGTTTTTTAACTTCATTTTCCATACATTTTTCTCCTTTTTTGTTTTTATTTTTGTATTAAAAAAACAGGAAACCTCCTGAGAATCATTTCCTGTTTTTATACTTTTGATCTTTAATTTAATGTCTGTGCACTTTCATACTCCAGAATAATGCGGTTGGTGTTCATCAACATCATATTTATAAAAAATTCAAGATAAATATCCTGAAACTGTTTTTTTGTCTCAATATATTTGGGATTGATTATCTGGAGAAAAGTATCACTGTTGTCTGTTGTAGATTTTATACTTTCAAGATAGATAATAAATTTATACATCTCGTTCATGAACTGCGGCTCTAGTTTGGTTCCTGATTGTATTAACTTGTCACATACTGCTTGCAAATCTGGGTCAACTGCATCCCCGATAGGGATTCTGTTCATAACATGATAATCAAGTACTGATTTTAAATCCCTGATGTATTGAAGTATATATTCTTTTGTCATTTCTTCCTCCCTAGTAAATTTTGAATACCTTCTATCAATATAAATTGATGATTTTACGTGAATCAAAAAAATAACCGGCTGCGATAAGCAGCAAAAATATTTAATTAAATATGAAGTCCAAGTCATTAAAATTATATTTGTTGATAAATAGCGAAACACATGTAAACCATTTTATAAAATATTTTGCAAAATCTGGGCACTTTCCTACATTTGGAAAAATATGGTTAAAATATTTTAAAATAATCTGCACTATGTTATGATAAGTATACTATACATTAGTAACTTGTTAACAATAATAGATTTTAAAATACTTTGATATTTTGAACCATAAAAACAAGAAAAAAGATTTGTTTGCAGAAGCAGAGGAAAAAATACGAAATGAAACAAAAGTCGAATATGAAAAAGACATTTTAGTGATATCAAAAAGTAAGAAATTTTAAGGGTTTTGTGTTTTGAAAAGTACACTAAAATAAGAAAGGAAATAGTATGATACAGTTTTTTGAATTTTTAATTAGCAATTTTTGGGCATCCTTAGTAGGAGTAATAGGTATTGTTTCAGGTATCATGACAATACTGTCTTTTATATCTGTATTAAAGGAACAAACACAAGGAGTCACAAAAAGAAGATTTGTAATGAGTGCTATCTCTATTTTATTAGTGATAATATCCTCTGCCTATTTATGGGAGCAATATACAAAACAAAAAGAACAAAATCCCGATATGTTGTCCGGTATTGTAGATGAGAAAAAACAAATAATTGATGAAGACCAAAAAGATTCAATAGTGGACGTAACAAACAATGGACCTGGTGTTGCTTTTTCAGGAGATGGTAATACGGTAAATATCAATAATTCTGAAAATCAAATAGTCCAAAATGATGTTATATCTAAAATTGTGTTAAATCAAACAGAATTAGATATGGTTGTAGGTGAATCGTTCCAGTTATCTGCACAAGTGATGTATTCTGATAATTCGCAAAACTATACTTTACAATGGATATCTAGCTCTCCACAAGTAGCAGAAGTGGATGATCGTGGTAGAATTACTGCTCTTGATTCAGGTAAAGCAGACATTATTGTACGTTCATATAGCGAGGTAAGAACTTTGGAGGCACAATGTAATGTTAAAATTTGCAAAGTTCCAACAGGTTACAAAATTTCGTTGAGTACTGATAATGTTGTTCTTGGTGAAGAATTTGACATTAATATAGAACCATATGATGATGATTTCGAACAAATCAGAGTTTATTCGAAAGCCCCCTCTGGCCATGTATATGATAAAGTCTTTAACGGTGAACCATATCTTATTTATGCAGAAACTGGCATATGGACGATTTATGCTTCAATAAAAAATAAGGCAGGGGAATATGAAGCGCAAAAAGCAGAAGACTATGTTTATATTGAGGTAACAAACCCATTAGAACTACTGGAGCCATTATTTACAATTCCATGATAAATTATAAGTAATCCTATTTACGATTTTCGTAAACACATCCCCATATTATTTTTGTCAGTGTACTATATTATACACCACTTTACAAGTTTTTATAGAAAAAAATGCTGTATAAAACACTTGGGTGTATAATAAGTTTGCACACTAAAATATACAAAATATTTTTCATGATTCAAGTTTTAGGCTATTTAAATTGAATAATCTCATAAATAATCTTTAGCCACCGCTCTATTCCTAACCCCGCTAATTTATATTCCTTTCCTTCTATCATTACCTTTTTGAACTCCAAGTAGAACAAACACTTTTCTACCCTACTATATGGAGCGTTCCTATTTTGAATCTTTCTGAAATGCTTAAAAGGAGATATAAAATGTTATCGAAATTAATTGGAAAACAACTTACAGATATTTATACAGTTGGTTTTGTATATTTATCCGAGGAACAGCGCGAATATACACCGAATTTAAGATGGATTTATTTCGAATTTGAGGATATATTATTAGAATTTGAATCTATTGAACAATACAGCCGATTAAAA
>ERZ808037.1672-NODE-1672-length-13466-cov-35.612667_pt1 | contig 13466 bp, 12 predicted proteins | sample MGYA00380190_ERZ808037 | MGnify/ENA primary metagenome ERZ808037 (study PRJEB31490, sample SAMN06133399) | mouse gut metagenome | isolation source: J9 | host: mice | place: China: Chengdu | collected 2015-05 ...
GCCATTAACTCTCGAGCCTCAAAAAATATTGGGCTATTCAGAACGAGAATTTTTGCACTTCGTTATTGAATCCTCGTCCCGTCACAAATTATTATCACCGGGAGTACGTTTTATATAGGATTCTACGTATAATTGACTCAAAAAATTGGCTTTGCCAGCGCGAACCGGCCTCCGGCCGACTTTCGCTATTTTTTTCGTCGAATATTCTGCGTATATTTGTGCCTGAAACAAGCGATAGAACATCCATATGGCACGGATACTTATTGTGGACGATGAGGAGACCCTGCGCACAGGCCTGGGCACCTATCTGGAGATGCAGGGCTACAATGTGGACACCGCATCGAGCGCAGAGGAGGCGTCAGACATGCCCCTCACGCGCTACGACCTTATCCTGCTTGACATAATGATGGGCGAGATGAGCGGCACCGACTTCGCCGCGAGGCTTAAGGAGGATCCGGCCACGGAGCGTATCCCCATAATATTCCTGACGGCCAGAGACCGGGATGACGACATGGTGGCCGGCCTTAACTTAGGGGCCGACGACTATATCTCCAAGCCTTACTCGCTGAAGAATGTCCTCGCGAGGATCGAGGCTGTGCTGCGCCGTGTGCCACCTCGCGAAGAGGAGGCCGAAAGAGTGACATGTGACAGAGCCTCTCTCTCATGCAGCGTCGACGGCACTCCGCTCAAGCTGCCAAAAAAGGAATTCGAGATCCTCGCCCTGCTGCTCGAAAACAAGGGGAGGATATTCTCGCGCGAAGAGCTCCTGTCGAGGATATGGCCGGAAAGGACTGTGGTGTCCGACCGCACCGTGGATGTACACATAACGCGCCTGCGCTCCAAACTCGGCGATCACGGAAAATGCATTATCTCCCGATCGGGCTACGGTTATGGCTGGCAGGATTAACATATCGTTCCACTCAAGGGTGCTGCTCACGGTGCTGCTGCTGTGCTGGGTGCTTGTGAGCATATTCATGGTGTTCCAATACCACAGGGAAAAAGAGTTCAAGGCACAGCTTCTTGACACGGAACTGCAGATGCACAATCTCCGCATAATCGACGCCATGCGCCACGGCGAAGCTGCCATGGAGGATATAGCCGTAGACATGGGCAAAAGTTCTGACGGGCTGCGCATCACTATTATAGACCGGGATGGCAATGTGATATACGACAACAATTCCAGCACCCCGTTCCCGACAGCCAACCACAACACCCGCCCCGAGGTGACCGACGCACGCCGGCACGGGACCGGGCACACGATAGAACGGCACTCCGAAAGCGACGACGCCGACTATTTCTACTCCGCACGTCTCGGCGACAACGGCACTGTAGTGCGCTCGGCCGCCCCATACACCCATGAGCTTGAGGAGTTTCTGCGCGCTGACAGTTCCTTGCTGTGGACCATGCTCGCGGTGACATCGATCATCAGCCTAATAGGCTATATAGCCACACGCAGGATATCCAAAAGCATCACGCGCCTCAACAGTTTCGCCCGAAAGGCCGAAAAGGGCGAGCGTATATTCGAGGAGGAAGCATTCCCAAATGACGAGCTCGGGAGCATAGCCAGGCACATAGTGAGGCTCTACATCCAGCGCGACGAACGCCACCGGGAGGCCATGCGCCAGGAACAGGACAAGATACGCCTCAAAAAACAGCTCACCAACAATATAAACCATGAGATCAAGACTCCCGTGGCGTCCATGATGGTGAGCCTTGAACTGCTGCGCGACTGCCCGGAATTGCCGGAAGAGAAGAAAGATGAATTCATCGACCGTCTATACAACAACACCCGGCGGCTCAGCTCACTGCTGAAGGATGTATCGACAATAACGCGTATGGACGAAGGGGCTGACATGATAAACAAAGAGCCGACAGACCTCTCGGAACTTGTAAAGGGGATCGTGGAAGAGGAACAGATGCGCACGGACGCACTCATAACCATGCATGTGCCGCCGCTGACCATCAACGGCAATCAAGCCCTGCTCGAATCGATATTCCGCAATCTCATAGACAACGCCATAGCCTACAGCGGTTGCACCGAGATCACAATCCGGGCCGACGAGGAGGGCAACTTCACCGTCAGCGACAACGGATGCGGAGTGGCGGATGAGCATCTGCCCCACATATTTGAACGCTTCTACCGCATAGACAAGGGCCGCTCGCGTGCCGCCGGAGGCACCGGCCTGGGGCTGGCGATAGTGCGCAATGCCGTGTCTATCCACGGAGGCACCATAACCGCGCGCAACGACAACGGTCTGACATTCCGGTTCCGCCTGTGCGTTGACCTGCCCCCTACACCGCATAATGCCTGACAGCGGGAACAAAGCCGTAAGCGCATGAATGACAGTTAACAAAAACGTAACATTTTGTAAACATTAAGTAAACATAATATGCCGAATTTTGTAAGGAAAATATAGACAAGGCATATTTATGGATATAGTATTTCTCGGAATAGTGATATTCCTGTTCATACTCGCTGTATTCGACCTCACTGTAGGTGTCAGCAACGACGCAGTCAACTTCCTGACCTCCGCGGTGGGATCAAAAGCAGCATCGTTCAAGAGGATAATCATCGTGGCGGCGATAGGAGTGTTCATCGGAGCTGCCATGAGCAACGGTATGATGGACGTTGCGCGCCACGGCATATTCAGACCGGAAAACCTGTCGTTCTACGATGTCATAGCCATATTCATGGCCGTGATGGTGACCGACATAATACTTCTCGACATGTTCAATTCGCTCGGAATGCCCACATCGACTACAGTTTCGATGGTGTTCGAGCTGCTTGGAGCGACATTTGTCGTGGCACTCTTCAAGATAGCTGCTCCGGAGAGCATATTCGGGATGGGTGACCTGCTCAACACCGAGAAGGCACTGTCGGTGATCCTTGGCATATTCCTGTCGGTGGCCATAGCCTTCGTGTTCGGTACCGTGGTGCAGTTTCTGTCGAGGCTTATCTTCACCTTTGAATATAAGAGTCGCCTGAAATGGAAAGTCGGCCTCTTCGGAGGTATAGCCTGCACGGCCATAGTCTACTTCATGCTTCTCAAAGGCATCAAGGACCTGTCGATAATGACTCCCGAGGTCAAAGAATGGATAAGCAGCCACACGGCTATGATCCTCGGGATATGCCTTGCCGGATTCACGCTTCTGTCACAGGCACTCCACATGCTGAAGGTCAATGTGTTCAAGGCTGTAGTCATGTTGGGCACTTTCTCGCTCGCCATGGCATTTGCCGGCAATGACCTTGTCAACTTCATAGGAATACCTCTCACCTCGCTTGCCTCCTATCAGGACTATGCCGCCAACGGCGCGGGCAACCCCGGAGGTTTCGCCATGGGTAGTCTCAACGGCCCTGCCGACACACCGTTCTACTTCCTCATCGGAGCCGGCATGATAATGGTTGTCGCGCTCGCCACGTCAAAGAAAGCTCGCCAGGTGACCCGCACATCTGTGGGGCTTAGCGCGCAGAGCCAGGGTGACGAGATGTTCGGATCGTCAAGAATCGGAAGGAAGCTTGTGCGCGGCGCACTCAACGTGCACTCATGGATAAGTGAACGCACACCAGCAGGGGTGAAACGCTGGGTTGCAAAGCGCATGGACCAGACCGTGTCGCAGGCAGAGGAGGGAGCTGCTTTCGACCTCGTGCGCGGATCGGTCAACCTTATGCTCGCAAGTATGCTCATAGCCTGGGGCACATCGATGAAACTCCCGCTCTCCACGACATTTGTCACATTCATGGTGGCCATGGGCACATCGCTTGCCGACAGGGCATGGGGACGCGAGAGCGCGGTGTTCCGCATCACGGGTGTCATATCCGTGATAGGAGGATGGTTCATCACTGCCGGTGTGGCATTCATAGGTGCGGGAATCGTGGTGTGCCTTATGCATAAAGGTGGCGTTCCGGTAATGATAGCGGGAGGCATCATATCTCTGGTGATGCTCATACGCAGCAACATACGGTTCCGCAAGAAGCAGCAGGAGGCCAAGCAGGACACACTGTTCCAAACCATACTGTCAACGGAGGACAAGTCGGAGGTGTGGCCGCTCCTGAATGTGTATATCAATGAGAAACAGCGTATGTTCCTACAGTTTGCAGCCGGGACCTACAGCGATGTCACCTCGGGTTTCATCAATGACAACACCAAGCTTCTATCGCGCTCCGAGAAGGCACTGGTCACTGAAAAGGATGTGCTGAAAGGACAGCGTCGCAAACTGACCCTCTGCATGAGACAACTGCCCATAGGGATTGCCATGGAGAAGAACACATGGTTTCATCTGAGCAACAATATGGCGATGTCAATGACCTACTCGCTGCGGCGTATCAATGAGGTGTGCAAGGAGCATGTCGACAATAATTTCCGGCCTCTGCCGTCACAATTCCATGACAAGTACACGCGCCTTTGTGAAAAGATCCGGCAGACACTCCTTGATTCGGACAATGCAATCGAAGTGTACGATCCTGACACTATCGACGCACTCCGAACGCGATGCGACAAGATAAAAGATGAGCTTACATACCGCACACGAGAGGTGTATGAGCTGCTACAGAAGGGTGACGCGTCTGATCTCACGGTGGCTTATGTTTATCTTAACGTCCTGCAGGAGAGCCAGGAGTTCATAACTTCGCTACGCAAGATGCTGAGAGCCGTCGGCAAGCTCAACCTCGCGCCGACATCCTACAGAAGTTTCTCACACCACGAGAACAGGGAAGCATATTAAGACGGGAGGAGATTATTCAGGTTTTCCCTCTGCGGCGGGGGCACGCATTGGATTCGCGGGCAATGGGGATACCATGGCCTCGCGGGCGGCGGGGGCACGCCCCCGCCCTACGGGAGTGTCTCATAACATACAAAGACATTTCACAACATACGTGGAAGTTCCGCAACATGCAAGGGCGTTTCGTAATATGCGAAGATGTTCCGCAACATGCATGGATGTGTCATAATAAATTTTATGCCAGGGGGTGTTTTCATTTAAATTGGTCATAATCAGAGGGAGCATAGCCGCGGCTATGCTCCCTCTGATTATGACAGAATCCGTTTTACGACAATGGATTCCGTTTAATATTTTTAAACACTAGCTTAGATAACTCCGTGGGAGGAGAGAAGCATTGTCATGTTGTCGCGCAACTTGCGTGCCTCTGCAGCTGCTGCCTCGGCAAAATCCTCACCGTTGGATGCGTAGATGATACCGCGCGAGGAGTTGACAAGGAGTCCGCACTCTCGTGTCATGCCCCACTTTGCTACTTCCTCAAGGCTTCCGCCCTGTGCTCCGACTCCCGGGACGAGCAGGAAATTGTCGGGTGCCAAACGACGTACTTCTGAGAACATGGCTCCCTGAGTGGCTCCGACGACAAACATCAACTGGTCCTCGTTGCCCCACTTGCGAGCTGTCTCAAGCACATGCTCGAAGAGACGTGTGCCGGTCATGTCGGAAATGAACTGAAAATCACGGCTGCCCGGATTGGATGTGAGGGCGAGAAGTATCACCCAGCGTCCGGGATAATCCATGAACGGCTTCACGCTGTCAAATCCCATATAGGGGGCTACAGTGAGCGCGTCCACTCCCATGTTCTCAAAGAACGCGCGAGCGTAGAGCGATGATGTATTGCCTATGTCGCCACGCTTTGCGTCGGCGATAATAAACTGGTCAGGATAGTTCTCGCGAAGATACTTCACAGTGCGGTCGAGCGCGCTCCACCCGTCTACGCCGAGGCTCTCATAGAAAGCTGTGTTAGGCTTATACGCCACACAATACGGAGCAGTGGCATCGATGATGGCCTTATTGAATGTGAAGACAGGATCTTCGAGACCACGCAGATGCTCCGGGATCTTCTTTATGTCAGTGTCAAGCCCCACGCATAGGAAGGATCCCTTGCGACGGATGTTTTCAAGAAGTTCGGTACGGTTCATAATTTATGATATGATTATGTTTTGATTATTTTCTGATTGGCGCAGCATGATATTAAGCCGACAGGATGAGGGAGAGCGTGTGAGGCTACAGTTCGGCTGCTTTGAGCTTCTCGGCATTCTCCGCTATGGTGAGCTGGTCGATTACATCCTGAATGTCACCGTCCATGAACGCCTGAAGATTGTATATAGTATAATTTATACGGTGATCGGTGATACGTCCCTGAGGATAGTTGTAGGTACGGATCTTGGCCGAACGGTCGCCGGTCGACACCATGGTCTTTCGGCGGGAAGCTATATCGTCGATATATTTCTGATGCTCCTTATCGTATATGAATGTGCGCAGACGGCTCAATGCCCTCTCCTTATTCTTGGGCTGGTCACGCGTCTCTGTACATTCTATGAGTATCTCCTCGGTCTCGCCGGTGTTCGGGTTACGCCACATATAGCGCAGACGCACCCCCGACTCCACCTTATTGACATTCTGACCTCCGGCACCACCGGAACGGAATGTGTCCCACTTTATCTCACCCTCGTTGATCTCCACATCGAAAGGCTCAGCCTCAGGGAGCACAGCTACCGTAGCAGCCGAGGTGTGGACTCTGCCCTGAGTCTCGGTAGCGGGAACTCGCTGAACACGATGTACACCGCTCTCATATTTCATTGTGCCGTACACATTGTCGCCGGTCACACTTACAACAATCTCTTTATAGCCACCTGCGGCACCCTCACTGCAACTCGTCACAGCCACATTCCAGCCCTTTGACTCGCAGTACTTGGAGTACATCTTGAAAAGGTCGCCTGCAAATATGGCGGCCTCATCGCCACCTGTGCCACCACGTATCTCCAGAACCACATTCTTAGAATCCTCCGGATCGGCAGGCACAAGCAGGAGCTTGATCTCCTCTTCAAGAGCAGGCAATGCCCCGGCGGCCTCGTCAAGTTCGTCCTTCGCCATCTGACGCAGCTCAGGATCAGATTCCGAGTCAAGCACTTCGCGGGCCTCCTCGATATTGCCGAGAAGCGAACGGTAGCGGCGGGTCACGGCCGTGAGTTTCTCAAGGTCCTTATACTCCTTCGTGAGACGCACATAACGCTTCATGTCCTGAATCACTTCCGGGTCGGTGATGAGTGTGCTCACCTCCTCAAACCTCGACTCGATGCCATCCAACCGCATCAGTAAAGAATTGTCTGCCATAGGTAGATAGAATTTTCCGCAAAATTAGCGAAAATTTCCGAAAGGTAAAGCCAATGACTGCTAAAACCGCAACGGCAAAGCATCAATATCGCCGCCTTATCTTACCTCACATGATGACAAACAATCGGCCGGCTGGCAGATACACGTGATCTGCCAGCCGACCTGATACTTTTCGGCTTGTGTCCTCGACGTTATGCCTGTGCGGGCTCTACGTTGATGAACTTGCGACCTTCCTTGCCCTCGGTGAATACTACGACACCGTCGATGAGAGCGAAGATAGTGTGGTCCTTGCCCATTCCGACATTAAGACCGGGATGGTGCTGTGTGCCACGCTGACGCTTGATGATGTTGCCGGCTTTGCAATGCTGACCGCCGAAAATCTTTACTCCGAGTCGTTTGCTTTCTGACTCACGGCCGTTCTTAGAACTGCCGACACCTTTTTTATGTGCCATTTCTTTTCTGTGATTTAGGGGGTTAAGCTACAACTTCTTTAATTAACACTTTGGTGAAGCACTGGCGATGACCGTTCTTGCGGCGATAGCCCTTGCGACGCTTCTTCTTGAAGACGATTACCTTGTCACCCTTTACAAGAGGAGTGAGCACCTGGCAAACGACTTTGGCACCCTCAAGTGTGGGAGCACCCACCTTAACTTCATTGTCGGCTTCGGCGAGGAGAACACGGTCAAACTCTACTGTGTCACCTTCTTTGAGCGCGTCGCCGAGATAGTGAACATACAGGAACTTGTCGGCCTCGGCCTTGAACTGCTGTCCCTGGATTTCTACGATAGCGTACATCTGTTATTTTATTGTGTTACAGGTTATACCGCCGGGCGAACGGCTGTCGGATCAACTCCTTTTCCATTGCTTAACGAGCCCGGTTAGGCTAAATCGACTGCAAAATTAGCACTTTACGCCCAATCAGCCAAATATTTGTGTTAAAAAATATCATCGAGGAACGTTAATTGCGATTTTTTTGGTTACTTTTGCAGTGAAAACGGATTGCATGAACAGAACTGACACCGAAAAGCTCGAGGAACTAAGCCACCTATCCGTAGGTAGGCTGCTATGGCGTTACAGCCTACCAGCAGTGGTAGGGATGCTTGTGATGTCATTATATAATGTGATAGACCGAATATTCATAGGACAGGGAGTAGGCCCCGAGGCCATAGCCGGACTCGCAATAACGTTTCCGGTGATGAATCTTTCAGCCGCACTGGGCGTACTCATAGGCGCAGGCGGCTCAGCACGCATCTCCATACTCCTTGGCGCGAAGGACTATGCCGGAGCCAGCCGGACATTGGGCAACTCCCTTACCCTTCTGTCGGCAGTGGCTCTCGTATACCTGTCAGTGTTCGCAATATTCATCGACGACATACTCATAGCTTTCGGGGCAAGCGAAGTCACACTGCCATATGCGCGCGACTTCATGCTCTACATACTGCCGGGAATGTTCATGACCAACTTTGCATTCACGTTCAACAACTTCATGCGCGTGTCGGGCTACCCGGTGAAGGCCATGGTGACAATGTTTATCGGCGCAGGCGTCAATGTGATACTCGCACCGATATTCATATTTTATCTCGGCTGGGGCATAAAGGGAGCTGCCATAGCCACCGACATATCCATGACAGTGTCCGCACTGTTCGTGATGTGGCACTTCTTCAGCCGGTCATCGGTGCTCCACTTCGAACGTGACAGCTGGATGTACCGGCCCTCGTGGAGAGTGATTTTCTCAATAATATCCATCGGAGCCGCACCTTCGCTCGTCAACGCCGCCGCATGTTTCATCAATGTGATAATCAATAAATCGCTGTACACCTATGGCGGTGACATAGCCGTCGGAGCGGCAGGCATATTCACATCATATACCTCACTCATGACAATGGTGATAGTGGGCATGTGTCAGGGGATGCAGCCGATCATAGGATACAACTACGGGGCCGGGATGCTCGGAAGGCTGAAACGCACTTACTGGCTCGCAGTGGCCGCAGCGACCATCATAGTGACGGCCGGACAGATCGGAGGGCTCGCATTCCCTTGGTACATAGCACGCGCATTCACCTCTGACGCCGAGCTCATAGACCAGACAGTACGCTGCCTCCACATATCGCTGCTCGCGTTCACCGTGGTAGGCTTCCAGATTATATCCACCACCCTGTTCCAATCGCTCGGCAAGGCCTCGGCATCCATATTCCTCTCCCTTGCCCGCCAGGTGATATTCCTCATCCCTCTGCTGCTTTTCCTACCGGGCAGATTCGGGCTGAACGGCGTGTGGATGTCATTCCCGATATCCGATCTGCTCGCCACAGCCGTGACGGTAATAATGGTGTCATTGCAACTCTCCCAGCTCAACAGAGCTGTGTCGGGCCGCAATCTTTGCCCGGAATCTTTGGATTCATAAAGGAGAATTGATTACCTTTGCACCGCACAAAACTTTTTTTAGACACGTTCTGACAAAACATAATCACCATGCTAAAGACAATACTTTCAATATCAGGCCGCCCCGGGCTGTTCCGTCTCATCAACCGCGGAAAAGGGATGCTCATAGTAGAGGACATCACATCAGGGAAACGCACACCCGCATATGCCCGCGACAAGGTGATCTCGCTCGGAGACATATCCATCTACACCGACGAGGGCGACACCCCGCTGAGCGGTGTTCTTGACACAGTCAAGACCAAAAACGATGGAAAGCCCGTCGACATAAAGGCCCTCGGCAAGGACGAGGAGATACGCGCATACTTCGCTGAAATACTCCCGGGTTTTGACCGCGAGAAAGTATACACCACCGATATCAAGAAACTCCTGTCATGGTACAACCTGCTCATATCGGCAGGCATAACCGACTTCCTGCCGCAAGAGGAAGAGAAGCCACAGGACAACGCGGAAGCCACACAGGAATAAAGAAAGGCTTGAAACTATCACGCACATTCACAGAACAGGACAGCGTCGTAGACCTCATCAACGAGGACTACGACATCCTGCCTGTGCTCAGCCGCTTCTCACTCCCGCTGGGGTTCGGAGCCAAGACCATCGGAGAACTGTGCGCCGAATCAGGGATAAACACCGAAGTATTCCTGCTGATAACCAACTTTCTTCTCTCAGGCGAGATCGAGGCCCGAAGATTCTCGGTGGTGACCGCCGGTGAAGTGGCCAGTTTCCTGCACAACTCCCACAGCTACTACCTGCAGTACAAGTTCCCCCACATACGCGCCAATCTGCTCACATCGCTCGATCCCTCACACGCCGACATCAATCCTATCATCACAAAATACTTCGACGATTATGTGAGCGAAGTAGAGGCTCATTTCCTCTACGAAGAGACCACCGTGTTCCCTTATGTGGAAGCTCTCTCGCAAGGGAATAGAGACAGCTCATACAACATAGGCATATTCTCACGCCGGCATGACCATGAAGTAGAGAGCCGTCTATCCGAACTGAAGAACATCATTCTCCGCTACTACGCGACATCTGTCCCCTACAGAATGTATGACGTCCTCGTCGACCTATACAACTGCGAAGAGGACCTCAAACAGCATGCCCACATCGAAGACCACATCCTCGTGCCGCTAATAGTCAGGCTCGAATCCGGAAAGAATTGACCGCACCGCCATCAAAACGCCCCTACCGATATGCGCAACCACACCATAGGACTGCATCTGAGTTCACCGATAGTCACCGAAGGAGTGAAAATGGTGTTGCGCGGAATGAGCGGAGTGACACTCACCGACAAACAACCGGCCGACCTTACCATAGTGGACACTTTCACAGTCGGGTCAGCACCTCACGATAGGACCACAATACTGTTGACAGCAGCCCTGATACCCGACACAGCAGACATCTCCCATCTGACCACCATATCAATATACGAGCCGGCCGAGACAATACGCGAGAAAATAAGGCAGCTGCTGCAACCAAACCCAACGGACAGCTCATCAAGGGGAGATGACCTCACACCTCGCGAAAAGGAGGTGATACTCGGCATTGTCAAAGGCCTTGCAAACAAAGAAATCGCAGCCGAAATGAATGTCTCTGTCAACACAATAATGACACACAGGCGCAATATTGCCGCAAAACTTCAGATACATTCCCCCGCCGGACTCACAATATTCGCCATTGCGACAGGACTTATAAAAATTGATGACGTAAAGCTGTGACCCAGGCTTTTCTTAACACCGACTGACACCTCAAAAGGACTCATACAGCACCGGGATAGCACAAAAATCAAACAAAAACCACGATCGATCGAAAAAAAATCCGAAAAAGCTTGCACAGATTCAAAAAAAGCCATAAATTTGCACTGCAAAAACGAAAAGCCCGTTGGCATAACGCCACGAAGCGCAATCGTTAGGTCCTATAGCTCAGTTGGTTAGAGCAACAGACTCATAATCTGTGGGTCCTAGGTTCAAGCCCTAGTGGGACCACAAGTAAAAATTACAAAATTAAGAAAATCGCTGAAAATCAGACATTTCAGCGATTTTTCTTTTGCCCTTTTTCCTCAAAAATCGGCAAAATATTGAAGTCTGCGGAGTATAATTCGGGAACAGTCAGAATTGATGCCGTTTTGTTCACCAGAACCGCTGTAACTCACTGATAATACGATGATAGTAGAAATACAACTCGATTTTAGGGCTCAATTTCATCGTTTTTCTACATAAAAATCAGGACCCCACTCTTTATGTTAAAGTAGCTGGATGCCAACAGTTAAATAATGTTGAGAGCAGGAAACCTTAAAAGTGAGGAATCGGATATAGGAGTAGATTTGAGGTGATTTTAGGACTTTGTTCCCGATTCTTACACCTAAAATGACAATATTTCTCTGATATTCAATTTTCTGCGCCATAAGAGCATGACACGTGATAATTAACTTTGTGTCAAATTAAAAATTGACTCTTATGTATCAGCCAAATTATTACACGCTGTCCTTCATGATGAGGTCGGCACGCTCCACCAGAACAGGTGAGGCACCAATCTACGCACGAATAACTGTCTCAGGACAACGTGCGGAGTTCAACATCAACAGAAATGTTGCTCCCGAGAATTGGAATACTGCCAAAGGCGTGTCCAAAGGACGTTCCAAACGAGACATCGAACTGAACAAGTATCTCGAATCAATCCGCGCGCGAATCAGCGAGATTCATGCCCAACTCGTGAAGGACGAGGAACTAATCAACCCTGTCGTTCTCAAAAATCACTATCTCGGCAATATAGCCGGACCGAGGATGCTTGTCGAGACATTCAACGGTGTCATAGCCCAATACAAGGAGAAACTTGAAATGGGCGACATCTGCTTATGCACCTTCCTACGCTGGGAGCGTTGCGGCAAATATCTTTCGGAGTTCCTAAGCAAGCGTGAGGGTTCTCCGGATATACCTATCAAAAAACTCACAAGCGGAATGATTGATGATTTCGAGCACTTCCTCCGCGTGACCAAGGAGAACGGCAATAACGCCGCCGTGAAATATATCCGCTATCTAAAGAAGGTGACCCGCATAGCTCTTGCCAACAAGTGGATGGACGAGGATCCTTTCATCAACAAGCGATATACCCGGACTCAGGCTAAGCGCGAGGCTCTCAACGAAGATGAGTTGAAGCGTATCATGTCCCTCAACCTGACAGAGCTCCCCAGTCTCGAAAAGGTTCGTGATACCTTCATCTTCTGCTGCTTCACAGGATTGGCGTTTGTTGATGTATCGACGCTTTCCAAAACGCAGATTGTCGAAGACGAGAACGGAGAACGCTGGATAAAGAAGCCTCGCCAGAAAACGGGAGAAATTAGTTCTATCCCACTACTGGGTATTCCGGCCAAGATTCTGGAAAAAATACAAAGACCATCCGATGGTGGTTTCAAAAGGCATTATGCTCCCGGTAATCTCCAATCAGCGAATGAACGCATACCTACTGGAGATAGCGACTCTCGCCAAGGTGAAGAAACATCTGACGACACACATTGCGCGCCATACTTTCGCCACGGTGTCACTCAGAAACCACGTGCCTATCGAGTCTATCTCGAAGATGCTCGGTCATTCCGACATTCAGACCACACAGATCTACGCCAAGATGCTCGATGAAGCTGTCTCGGAAGATATGCAGAAGATGCGCTCCAAGTTCGACAAGATGGAGGATGCGGTTACTCCCCTCAAAGAAAAGCCGACTGACTTTGTGAGGGAACCACCGAAAAAGCGTGGGCGTCCAAGAAAAAATCCAATTTAATGAACAGGTTATGATGCTGAAGGGACTGTGACGTAATAGTTTTTACGCACAGTCTCTTTATTTAGGATTACTTCTGGTGCGATAAAATCGCGTTGGTTTAGAAATCATCAAATAAAGAGAGATCTTTGACATTTTGATTTGAA
>ERZ808037.1673-NODE-1673-length-13466-cov-4.783628_pt1 | contig 13466 bp, 11 predicted proteins | sample MGYA00380190_ERZ808037 | MGnify/ENA primary metagenome ERZ808037 (study PRJEB31490, sample SAMN06133399) | mouse gut metagenome | isolation source: J9 | host: mice | place: China: Chengdu | collected 2015-05 ...
GATGAATGAAATTTTTTCAACTCATCTTTCGACAATCCATAAGGCGTAATCAAATGAATCTGATAATCCGGCACCAGGGAAAGAATATGTTCATCTCTCACACTCAACATCTCATGGAGGGAAGTCGGCCCATCCCATTTATCCGGCGAAAATAAAATAACCAGAGTAATTACAGGGATTAATCGATCTTCCTTATAGAATCCCGACAAAAATTCTCCCTTACTGTGTCCTTTAGAATCCTTTGCCTTCCTATGACTGTTTGCCGCCTTCTGAACCTGTTTCGCATAATTTATGGCATCATACAACCAATTTTTCACTGGCATGGCATAATTCACATCACCTTGGTTCTCAATTCCCAAAAGCAGGTAGGCCGCATATTCATCTTTCATCGCAACCACTCTTTTCATTACATCCCGATAAACCTGCTCTGGCTCCCCGGCATCATCTGCACCATAGGGTACAACAATTTCCGTCGTATCCAATTCCTGCAGTTGTCCCGGCAAAATTCTCTGCTGTCCACCATAAATATAGTAGTTAAATGCATCCGCAAATATCGTGTTCTGCTTCATATAATCTTTCGTAACCGTATCTTTACGCCCCAACCCTCTCCCTCCTTTCCGCAATACCATTTTTCCTATCTGTCGCATACAAGATGCTTATTTTCGTTATATCCTCTACGCCCGTCTTTCCCACTTCTTCTCTGCCAGCGTTTTTCTGCATACTTCGCACCCGTTTCTTTGCTTTCAGTATATCATGCCATCCGTTTTTCTGCAATAATTGCTTTTTCATTGACTGCTTCATTGACCGCTTCTTCCTCTTTTCCATCTTCTGCCTTGTGTCTATTCCTAACTTCATATTTATCCTTTTCCTCTACCTCTTCTGCAAACACATCCTGAAACTTCCAGATAACTTCCAATAATTGCTCCTTATACACAATTACTCGGTCAATCCCCTGATACATTAGCTGAAGCAATTCTTCTTTGCTAAATTCCCCTTCTGGTGCATATTGATTCAATAATTCTTCCTGCTCTTTTTCCTTCTGCCTTTCTTCCAGGTGCTGTTCATAGTCTGCCTGGGTTTCTTCCAGCAATACCTTCAGCCGTTTTTCCTCCTTTGTCTGCTCTTCTTTCTGCATAATAAAACTATCCCTGCTTAACTGTCCGCCGCGATATTCCATATAAAGCTGCATTTTTCGGGAATTGCAGAAATCCACCTGTGCCTTAATTTCTTCTATTTTTCGGATAAACATTTTCCCTGGATCTTTCTTTTTTGTTTTCTGTTTCTTCCTCAACTTCTTTAAAAAACACAACTGGATCTGAAAAGAATCAAGTAGCATTTCTTCCATCTCCGGCAATATCCAGCGAATCTCCCCGCACTCTGCATCTTTTTGGTACATCACCGTTTGACAACTCAGATATGTGGTTTTCCCATACGTTTTCCTCAGCCGCCGTCCACAATATCCACAATAATATACACTTTTGGAAAAATCCCTCTTTTTCTGGGAATAATTTTCCACCTTACGTATCGCCTGCTTTGCCAACTGAAATTCCTCATGAGAAACCAGTGCCTCATGCATCCCCTCGTGAACAATCCATTCTGTTTGCGGAACTCTTATCTGTGAACGCGCCCGCAGGGATGGATTTTCACACGAATGATTTACCATTGCTCCTGTATACTTATAATTACCAAGAATATTTAAAATCGCCGCATGGCTCCACATCAGGGGCTTTTCACAAAGAATTCCTTTCTTTCTCCGAATCCCTTTGGCCTGCAGCGGTGTAGGGATGCCCTCTTGGTTTAATATGGCTGCCACCTGCGACGTACTGTTTCCATCAATCACCATTTGAAAAATTCGTTTCACTATGGATGCTGTAGCCGGGTCTGGCAAGAGATGATGTTTATCTTCAGGATCTCTTCGATAACCATAGGGCGGAACATTAACATACTTTCCCGTCCTCATACGGCTCTGCTGCGCCGACCGGATTTTCACTGAAAGATCACGGCTGTAATAATCATGCAGAATATTTTTAAACGCAATATCAATTCCTGCATTTGCTCCACTGTGTTCCTGACTGTCATAACCGTCATTTACCGCAATAAACCGAATACCCAGAAAAGGAAATAAATGTTCCAAATAATCTCCTACTTCCAGATAATTTCGCCCAAAACGAGATAAGTCCTTGACAATAACACAGGAAATCCTGCCTGCCTTTATTTTCTCCATCATCTGCTGAAATGCCGGGCGTTCAAAATTTGTTCCTGTAAACCCATCATCGACAAACTCCGAGAAAGGGAGTCCCCGCAGGGACTCTTCCTGAGCAATATACTTTTCAATTAGCTTTCTCTGGGCAAAAATACTATTACTTTCTTGATTTAAAGAGCTTTCCTGCTCTTCTTTTATCCTTTGTTTCTCCCCCAGGCTAATATCCTCCAGCGAAACCCGCAGATAAACAGCAATATGCTGTTCCATCAGACAGCCTCCTCCCACGCAATTCCCGCTTCTCTGAACTGATCTTTGTACTTCATCTGCATCTTAATCTTCTTTCCCGTCTGTACACCAATTTTTTCTATCCAGGTTTCAAGCACATCACTATCTATCTTCTCTATTTTTTCATAACTACCGGCCTGATCCAGCCAGTACGAATATTGCAACGTTTCTTCCTCAAGCTTTGTCCGTCCACTGTGCTGCTGCTCTATCTGGTTCTTCAGTTTTTCGATCTTTTCTTCGTACTGCTTTTTCATATACCGATACTCTTCCTCCATCAGCAGCCCTTCCTTTAAATCCATATACAAACTGTTTTTGAGTGCTTCCAGTCGTTTTATTTCCTGTTCCAAACGAATCCTTTCTTCCACGGTCTTGTCCTGTCCTTTAAGCTTTTCTTTCTGTTCTAAAAGCTTTGCAATCGCTGATGTATGTTCTACAAACAACTGAATATGTGCATTAAGCGTATCCAAAACAACCAGGTCAAGTTCCGCCTGGGAGATGGATTTATCGGTACATCCCCGTTCTCTGTGTTCAATATAGCGCGGGCATTTGAATGTAAAGTAGACCTTATCTCCTTTTCGGTTAATCCCCCGCACCAGCTTCATCACAGAGCCACAATCCGCACATACTAACTTTTTTCCATAAGGATTAACTGCTTTTGGCAGATGCGCATATTTTCCCTGGCTCTCCTTACGGACATTTGATTGTTTCTGGTTAATTTCCTGAACACGGACAAATAATTCCTCACTGATAATTGGCTCATGTGTATTTTTGCACACTACCCATTCATCTTCTCCTACCCAATGAAATGCTTCTCCCTGATAAAGTGCTTCCCTGGCCTTTGCCTGTGCCAGATGTCCCTGATAAACGATATTTTTCAGCAAATCTGTCAATACATGACGGTTCCACAAAATTTCTTTTCCCTTTTTATTATTATTGGTGATAATTCCATTCTCATAACGGTAACGTCCAGGAGAAGGAATTCCTGCCTCATTCAATATCTTTGCAATCTTTGATATTCCCAGCCCTTCTGCCCGCAATTCATAAATCCGCCGAACTACCGGAGCTGTTAAGGGGTCAATGATTAAATGATTCTTATTTTCCGGGTTCTTCTGATAACCATAGGGAGCATAATTGCCAATATATTCCCCACGTTCCATTTTCCCCTGAAGGGAAGAACAGATTTTTCTGGAAATATCCTTGGCATACATATCGTTTGCAATATTCATTACCGACATGGACATCTCCTCATTTGAACCGGCAAAAGCAGTGTCATATCGATCATTCACCGCAATCAGGCGAAGATGGTACATCGGGCAAATTTTTTGAAGAAAATTCCCGGTATCAATATAATTTCTTCCCAGCCGGGACAGATCCTTTACTACAATACAATTAATTTCCCCTTTTTTTACCAAATTCATCATTTTTTGAAATTCTGGTCGGTCATAATTTGTACCCGTGAATCCATTATCAGCAAATATTCCACACAGCTGCATCTGCGGCTTGTCCTCCAGATAAGCGTTCAGATACTGAATCTGCGCTTCCAGGGAATCACTGTCTTTTCCATTATCTTCTACCGAAAGGCGGGCATAAATCGCCGTCTTATAGCTTTCTGCCCCCTTTAATTTTGTTGCTTTATCCGCCTGAATATAGGCATTATTTTTCTTACTCACTCTAGCCATATTGCTTACTCCTCTCCTGCTGCACGTTTACCTGAATACAAATCCTTCTGCGTTTATTTCATGGGGATAGTCCTTGATTCCCTGTGATTTCAGGAATTCATCAATGGAGGCAAACCGATCCTGATATCGAAATTCCACATGAATCGTTTTGCTGTCTTCAACTAAAACTCTATCAATCAACGCTACCACCACATTTCGATTAAGTTCCTGTATATTCTCATATTTTCTAAATCCAGCCAGAAACTGCTGCTGTTCATTCAGCCCCTTAACCAGGGTATTCTGTTCTTCCAGAAGTTTCTTTTTTGCTTCTTTTGACAGGATTACCTTTTCTGCAAATCCTTTCCGCAAGCTTTCATATTCTTCACGATCTATCAGCCCGCTTTTCAAATCTTCGTAAACTTCCATACGCAACTGCTGGTTCTGTGCAATCTGTGCATCCAGAGCTTCAATCTGTGCCGACAGCTTTTTTACTTCTCTTTTCTCCCACACCAGATGATCAATTCCATCCAGTGCTTTATCCATATCCAGCATAACAGCAATTTGTGCCTGAATCGAGCACAACACAGCTTCTTCCAGTTTTTTTGCTGAAATTTGATGGGACGAACACCACTTGCTGTTGTGCTTATAATTGCCACAGACATAATACGGATATTTTTTACCATTACTGGGTACAACAATACGGACCATAGAACCATTACAATCTGCACAGTATACTTTTCCAGCCAGAGCGTAAATCATTTTCCCATCACCGCTCCGGGTATCTTCCTTTAGTAAACGCTGCACTTCCTGAAATAATACCGTGGTAATAATTGCCTCATGTGTATTTTCTACCCGATCCTGTTCCTCCTGACACACGGCTTCTTCTACATTCAGCTTATAACTTTTCTTTCTGCGTTTCCCCTGAATTAATGTTCCACAGTAAACCTCATTTCTCAGGATTCTGCCAACTGCCGTAGCCGACCATCCCGAATAGGGATTAGTTTTAAATGAAGTCCGATAGCGGATTCCTTTATCCCGCTTATAATCCGCCGGTGACAATAATTTCCGTTCGTTCAACTGCTTTGCAATCGCTACCATACTCAGGCCATCCATCTTCATCTTGTAGATTTCCTGCACTACTGCCGCTGCATATTCATCCACAATCAAATGATTTTTATTTTCGGGATCTTTTTGATAGCCATAAACGGAAAAGCTGGAAACGCACAGCCCCTGTTTCCTTTTCACACTCAAAGCAGAACGGATTTTCCCCGATGTGTCCCGGCTGTACTGCTCATTTAACAGATTCTTAAACGGAACAATCAGATTATCTGCCTGCCCTCTGGAACGGAAACTGTCATAATCATCATTTACCGAAATAAAACGAACGCCCATAGCCGGAAAAATCTTTTCAATATATTTCCCCGCTTCCAGGTATTCTCTGCCCAAGCGTGAAAAGTCTTTTACTACAACACAGTCAATACGCTGTTCCTTGATTGCTGCTAAAAGCTTTTGAAAACCAGGACGCTTAAAATTTGTTCCCGTATAACCGTCGTCTTCAAAAATTTCCACAACGTTAATTTCCGGCATCGTTTTGATATGATTCATAATCAACAGCTTCTGATTGGTTATACTGTCACTTTCATTTTTTCCCAACAAAAAAGAGTCGCCATCTTCTTTCGATAACCTAACATAGATGGCGGCTTTAAATATCTTATCTTTATTGTGTATTTCAATATTATTCATTTTACGCCGCTCCTGTTATCTTATGGTAGGCAATCTACCAGAAGAAAAACTGGAGTCCCGCTGATTTTGTCCAAACTCATCATAGCACAAAAAGTTCGGGAAATCCAGTCTTTTTTTGATGATTGTAATGTCAGTTTCTTCCTCTTATTTAAGCTTCCAACCTATCTTTAAACGCACTATGCTCTGCCATTACATACCTGCAAGAAAATTAGAAAAACACTCATCCATGCTCTGCTTTCCTGAAAAAGATACATGAACAACCACATCCCCCACCTTATAGGCATAGGGATTTCCGATTTTCTCCACAAATGTGCGAATCTTTTCCTCTGGCGTATCAAATTTTTGCCCATTCATATCCATCATAACTTCCCGGATATCCATTAAATCATCTTCTTGATTCTTCATTGTATATCACCACCTTTTTCCATGATTTCCAGTATTTACAAAAAATATACGCATTTGTAGCATTTAATTACAGAATAAGCTTAAAATCATTTCAATATATTCAAGCCGCTCATGGTAAGTAAGCACCATGATACCAACAGACGGTGACAGCAGAAGGCTAACCTGCCCAGGCCCATCCTATCGTATCCCCCTTTAACCCTGCGGTACGGGAAATGTATGGTTCTCCATTCACTGACAGTTCATGGCGTTTTTGGCTTTACCAGTGCCAATCACAGGCCCTTCAGATTCTCGCTCGTACCTTTGATGTTATCTTATTGACAGACAGAAACAAGGGACCACCTCCTTTTCCTGTCCGCAGGCAGTCATCGCGTCTGCGCCTGGGACGCTTGCTGTTTTAACAGCCCTGCGCAGCAAGAGAAGCTTGAATACACATTCGTTATAAACAGAAATACTTTCTGTTATTTATCAAGGTTCAAAAAATTTTCTTTCTGTTCAAATGATTACTCATCATAAAACAGCATCGTTCGTTTTGTAGGGAAAGTATTACAAAAGAAACCAAAAATACCTCTGTCCTTTCTGCTTTATAGTTTGAATCGCTTTACTGCCAATATCAGATGAATTGCTACCTCTTGTTCCATATCTGCCAGCGGCATATAGGAAATATTAATTCCCTTTTTTCGAGCGATGTATATAAGTGTGTTATGTATTTTCTTTTCATAATATCTGACTACCTTATACACCGCTTTTTCATTTCCTTTTACTACTTCCAGGATAATTTCCTGCGACAGCAGTTCATTCCGAACCTCCCGCCTTCTCATCCATTTCCTCACGCAGTAACTTCAATGCCTGGTACTTATAGTTTGTCGCTGTTTTTTCTGTGATATTTAACTTTTCTGCAACCTCTCCCATCGAATAGCCAAGAGCAACGGCCATCAGCAACACGGTCTGCTTTCGCTCCGGCAGGCGCTTGATTGCTTCTGCCAGTTCCATGCTTTCAAGAAAGATACTCTCTTCTCCCGCCTTCAGTTCCGTTTTCTCTGAAAGATATTCGTCATATACCCCTTCAAAAAGTTCTGCCAGTTCATCCGTGGGAACTACTTTATAACGCATACAATGTCGCAGATAACCCCTAATCTGATTCCTTACACTATTTTCAATCGCTACTTTACAGAACAGGTCAAATTTCTTCGGCATTGCCTCCCACTCTTCTGCTGTATAATCTTGTCGTTTCATTTTCCCCTTTCCGCAGAAGTATTTTTGATTTGCCCTTGCATAAAAGCAAAGTCTTATAATTTGCCCCTACATTAAGTAACAAACACCGCCCTACCCTGAATTATCTATGCCGTTTTGAAACTTTTTTAAATTTTTTTCATTTTTATTGGTAAATCATAGGATTTTGGTAAAAATCGGTGGTTTTATTTCTAAAATTTGGAAATATGCTTGTCAGCTGGGAATGTTTCTCTTTAAAAATTTTTGCTTCTTATAATGAAGTACGTAAAAGATAGGACAATTTGTTAGGAAAAGAGGCAATTTTAGAAATTTTGCAAGATAGAGATTAATAATATCTATTTTTAAATAATAAGTATATTAATAATCTCTAAATCTTAATCAAAGTACAGCATGTTTACGATTACATTTGTTTACTGCCACCATTTTTCCACAACGATAACAAGATGGGTTTTTCAGCTGTTCCAGAAAATCTGTAAACCGCTTATCTTCCGGCAGTTTTTTCTTTAGCTGTACCTTTCTATATATGCAAGTTCATCCCTCTCCACAGTCCGCACATCCACCAGCTTCATCTGCGCTAATTCCGACACACCTTTTTCTTTCATGACCACAAACACCCCCAAGCCATATTTTTTCTATATTTATGAATGATTTACCTATCTAAATGTTCGATTTTCTTTCTGTATAACAGAGAAACCCAATTACTATGGCCTCTTCAGCTGCTCTGCCCAGGTCATCCCTTAAACATCCCACTTTAACCCTGGGGTACGGGTATTTGTGGCTCTCTTTTCGCTGACAGTTCATGGCGGTCTTGGCTTTAATGCCAATAACAGACCCTTCAGATTATCGCTCATACCTTTAATGTTCTTTTGTTGGCGAATGTAAATTTTAAAAAGCATCCTTTTTCTGTCTACAGGCAATCATCGAGTCTATGCCTAGGGCGCTTTCTGCTTTTGCAGCTTTGTACAGCGGAGAAGCTTGGATAGTAATGATAAGCAAAAAGTTTCTTGTTGTTTGTCAAGGTTCATACATAAAAAAATTATCATGTTTTATCTTTTTCACTTACTAAAGATTAACATTTAAAAGGTCGGACTTTCAGTAGAAAAATATTCGTACATTTATCGCAATTTTGTCGGACTACCGTTCGGATTTTTTGTGAAAATATATGCTTTATATGGCTTGTGAATATCTTTTTCATTATCAAACTATTAAATCTTTGTTCATATGTTTATTCTGATTCGCCGTTCGAAGAAAACGAAAAAATAAAAAATTAAGAAAAACCAAAAATATTAAAAATTATTGACACTGCTGTCAAATTTTGCTATAATAAATATGATTTAACACATGTGAACTTCGAAAACACAATGTGTCAACATAAACATAGTCTTCTTGTACAGGCTTATCTTTAATTTGTAAGTATAGCGGTGTAGTCTGTTCAGGACTACACTTTTTTATATAGAAAATGTTGCTACTAAAAATTTTACCGAAGTATTTATAAGAAAGGAATTCCGTATGGAAAATTTGATTGAAGGCTTCCAAAATAATACAGCAAAGTTAACTTCTTTCCTGATGAAACAGGAAAGCGCACCAACAATTACCCTTTTTGGACCAACAAAAAGCGGAAAATCTACCATTATTACCGAACTATTAGATGCCGCAAGCAATAAACTACTCGGACATAATGTAGGAGAAGATGCACAAACAACCCTAATCCGCCTGGTACTTATGCTAAACGACCGATTTTCCCCTAATGATGTTATTATTCGATGCATTCCACACAAAAATCAAAATACTCTATATTACACATTTATAACAGAAGCCAAACGAGCACTTATTGATAGTTTGTATACATCACGAGATGAATTAGAAGATTATCTTGTGGAAGAAGAACTGCTAAAAAATATTCTAAATCCAAGAAACCGAAGTTATCATTGCTTTGATTTTGTTAAGGAAAATAATTTATTAGAAAATTTCAATGAAATTATAGCTGCAATCGCATCTTATATCATCAATAAACCTGAATTATTAAGTGACGAAGCAAACCGACTTTTTAAAGAAAGAAAGAAGGCAGTAAAAGATATTAAAAAACGAGACATTTATGAAGAAATTATTGACAGTAGATTTAATACTGCACAGAAGCATCAAGATTTACAAAACTGGTTTTTTAATCTCAAAGAAGCATTGCTGCACCAATTTAGCGGAAAGTGGAGTTGTATCACCAAAAATAATGATGGAATCATTGACGGATATATTCTTTCTGATCATATTAGCAAAAATGACAGCGGAAACATTGGACAGATTATAAAATGCCTGTACGCCAAGAACAGCGCATATTCGCTGGTTTTCAGTGAATTTAATTATATCACCGCTCCATCAGATTCCTTTACCCAAAAATATGATTCATTTTTATCCGAAGCACTTGACCAAAACAAAGGAAAACGTCTAAAGATTAATATTATTGATACGATGGGATTGACGCAGATATCCTCTGAAAAAACATACATTAGTGATGAAATGGATAATATTTTTCAGCGGAAAACAGATGCATATCTCTTCCTTTGTGCTACGAATGAACTCCCAACAATATATGATGAATGTATTTCTCTATTAAAAGCCAAGAAAGATAAATATAAAAACAAAACACTTATTATTTGTAGAACCAAAGCTGATGAGATCATCAGAAATAAAATGATTAATTCCTGGAGAAAAGATACAGGAGAAAACGAAATAAAAGATGAGGCAGATTATAAAAAATATTTGACACAGGCATTTACTGAATTTAAACAAGAAATGATTATTTCAAACGAAACAACCAGAAAAGCAGAATATTTGATATCTGATAAATTACCAATAGAGTATCTGTGTACTGCGCCGGACATGTCCAGGGATATGCGAAAAGTTCTATCTAATAATGAACTTGACTCTTCAAAGATATACCGGATATTGTACGATATCATGCATAGAATCGATAAAACATACACTACGGCTTTTTCTCGATTTTGGCTCTACAGCAAGGATTTGGAACATAAACCTTTAAGCATTAAACAAAACGACATAAAAAGAAACCAAAAATTTTCCGAAGCTGCGTCTAACATATTGATTACCTGTAACGAACAACAAAAAAGGCAATACCTGCAGTATGTTGACAATAACATAATGTATCACTGGAATTCTGTATATTGCTTTTGGAATAAATTAAGCAGAGGGGATGGACATGAAACAAGAGCTGCCGTTTATGGATCGTTTAAACTTTACATTAAAAACATGATTATCAGTTGGCTGAAAAAAGCAATCTCCATGAACGAGATTTTAGACTCTTTTCATATATCCTTTGATTATCTAAGTGCTAAACCAGCTATAATAAATGATGTCATAAATGGTTTTCCAACACTATTTCAGCGCCTTATATTCATAAACTGGTACAATATTATAGATAATGTTGCAAAAAAATTATCTTATGATTGTCTGCTTCCACAAATTGATGAAATTTTTATTCAAAATTCTTATGATAGTGCATTCCGAATAAGTTTACAATTTTTTTACCAGGTGTTTTCTAAAAACAATTACTGGGAAAAAAATCTATTAAATTTATTTGAAATTGAGTTTGATAACATCTTACAAAAAATGTATATTTTTGACGAAATATAATTTAGAATCAAACATTGCGAACTTCGAAAACGCAATCTAATAATTTTAGTCTTTTCGTGCAGACTTTCAAAGAACATAAAATTTTTGAGGGTACAGTCTGCGATTGTACCCTTTTAGTCTGCATTGATATTGTAAAAAATATAATTAGGGAGATAACCATGGGAAGAAATAATACAATAACAATGCAATACATCCATTCAGTATGTGGATTTCATAATCTAAATGAAAAAGAGCTTTATAAAAACACAAAATCTGTATTATCCTCATACAGAGAAATTTCCTGGACATTCAACAATATACTTTCAGAAAAAAACACAATTATAGAATATTTATCGAATGATAAAACCCGTTTTTCATTACTGTACTGGCTTAAATTTGTACCAGAAGCATCCAGAATTATACTTACAAAAAAGGCAACTATTTCATGCTATAATAATTTTTTTTCAAAGATAATGGAAGCTTCATTATCTTCGTTAAATGAATATCCTGTAAATGGTAATCTTTATAAAAATATTATTATTGAATGTTATTTAGGGAAACACAAGCTGACAGAAAATGAAATACTGCAAAAACTTCCTGCCATGGACAGAAGTACATATTATGATAGAAAAAAAGAGGCCATACTGCTTTTCGGAATCATTCTCTGTGATACCTTAACGAGATCTTCTCTGTTAACTGACTAATAATTTTTTATCAAATCCTGCCTGTCCTCATCAAAAAAATCTCCAAATGTATACCAAAAATGCAACTATACAAAGTGCCTTAAAACCTGATATAGACAAGATTATCTGTTATCTTACACTATGTCATGTTTTAAGGCACTTACTGGAGAATATTAGCAATAAATCAACTTTGTCATATTGGGAGCCTCTACTCTATAAACAAGAAATTGCTCATCCTCAAAAATAGAGTAAAAAACACACTCGTTTAAACCTTGACGGTAAAAATCACAACATCTTCAGATACTCCATAAAATTTTGCTTATTCTCCAATGCCGTCGTAGTTGGGCGGCCAAGATCTTTTCTTGCCCCAATAGCGCACTTAACTTCAATGAAACTTAATTCATTTCTATTCTTCGCAGCTTCAAGTTCTCTATCCAAATCATCAAATTTACTGACACACACTGCATTCGGATAGCCACAGGCTTTCGCTATTGCAACAAAATCAACATTTTCAGCCACCGTAGGCATACCGCCAACAGTTTCATGTGCACCATTATTGATGACAACATGAATTATATTTTTCGGTCTATTTGCACCAATCACTGCCATAGCTCCCATATGCATCAGCACCGCACCATCTCCATCCACACACCAAATTCGCATATCTGATTTATTAATAGCAATACCAAGAGCAATTGAAGAACTATGTCCCATGGAACCAACGGTTAGAAAATCATATTTATGACTTTGACCATTTGCTGCTCTTGTTTCAAACAATTCCCGACTGGCCTTACCAGTTGTAGATATAATCGGGTCTTCTCCAGAAGCTTTTACAATATGTTGGATGATTTTCTCGCGCAACATAGTATTATTATTTTTATACTCAATCTTCGGAGCATCCGTCAAAGCACCCTTACGAATAACAAATGCTACATCTCTGCCAGAAGCCAATATGTCCCGAAAGTCAGTCATTACCTTTTCAACTTCATTATCTGTAGTTTCTTTGCCAATAACGAATACTGATATATTCATATCCTCCAGCAGCTTAACCGTCACTTCACCCTGATAGATATGTTGAGGTTCATCATGGATACCTGGCTCCCCACGCCATCCAATAATAAATATCACAGGAATAGCATAAACCTTATTACTCAAAAGACTTGCTACAGGATTAATCATGTTTCCCTCGCCACTGTTCTGCATATAAACCACAGGAACCTTGCCTGTTGCAAGATAATATCCAGCAGCCAATGCAGTGCAGTTGCCCTCATTTGCGGCAATAATATGATGTTTCGGATCAATTCCATAGGTAGCCATCAGATAATTACATAAATCCTTCAATTGGCTATCTGGCACCCCTGTGTAAAAATCTGATCCTATAATTTCTATAAACTTTTCTATTTTCATAAAATATTACACCTCTAGTTTTTACAGTCATCTAAAATTTTAAAAAATCATTTCTTCGCTGTCTGGGGTAAAACAATCTCATCAATAATAAATTTCGCAGTTTTTTCAATGTCTTCAAATGCCACAATTTTATAAAGCTTTACCCCAAACACTTTTTTAACTTTTTCAAGTAACACATCAGTATAAATCAGCTTCCCATCCACAACATCTTCAATACCGTCAAGAACC
>ERZ808037.1674-NODE-1674-length-13464-cov-4.649511_pt1 | contig 13464 bp, 14 predicted proteins | sample MGYA00380190_ERZ808037 | MGnify/ENA primary metagenome ERZ808037 (study PRJEB31490, sample SAMN06133399) | mouse gut metagenome | isolation source: J9 | host: mice | place: China: Chengdu | collected 2015-05 ...
CGGACGGTCACGGCGTATCTGGTTCGCATAACCAAAACGACTGGCTAGTCGCATAATTTGCTCCTTATCGGTGGTTACGATTTACTGGTGTAATAAATGAAAAAGCCACGTCTCCCGGAGAAGACGCGGCCTGACAGATGAAATGAATGACGTTTATTGTCTGAGAAGCCCTTAACTGGCGAGCTGAGTATTAAGCTGTGTTCCGGCATCACCAGCGCAACTGACCTTCAGCATTACGGATAACCAGCCGGGAATATGTTCCCTGGTCATCTTCAGTAAACACATTGCGGTAAGCTGTTTTGACGGCAACAGCCTGTTCGCGTGAGAAAGGGCCTTCGGGCAATAAACGTGATGTACAACCCGGCATATCTGTTGCTCCCTGAAAGTAAAAAGCCCCGGTCATGATGACCGGGGCCTGAAGGAGAGTGACCTGATTATCAGAAAGTCACATTCAGCGTGGCCTGACCGTTATAACCTTCAGCGCTGCTGCCGCTGACGCTGTGGGCATAACCGGCCTGAACGCCCAGGGTGATATTTTCCCGGACACGGGCTTCCAGTCCGGCCTGCAGGTCCAGTGACGTGCCATTCCGGGACGGTGAGAACGTCATGTTACTGCCGGCTGCGGCTGTACCCATGCTCATGTCTCCCCGGGAGCTGAAGGTGCGGATAACAGAAGGCTGTACCCACCAGTTCACCGGCAGTTCACGCACACTGTGTTTTGCACTGTCACGCAGGGGGGCACGGGATGAGGTGCCTTCGCCAAAGGTCATATCGTTGTGGCTGCCCAGACGGAAACCGGCACGCACATGTTGTGCACTGCCATGCCCGAACTTCACATAACCGGCGTTGTCCTTACCGTCATCCAGGGAAAGTCCCTGCCAGGTATACTGCAGTTGTGGCTCCAGCATCAGGTTGTCAGTGATACTGAAGGGCAGACCGGTTTCCAGTGAGCCCAGCCAGCCCCAGCCCCGGGCGCGGAAGTCGTTATTGTCCGATGACGCTTTCATGCTGTGGCGGGTTCCCAGGGCCACAATGTCAGCCCACAGGCCGGAGGATGTATGTGTCAGATTCAGGTATCCGCCAAGGCTGCCGGCATCATCCCGGACCGTGCCGGCACGGGAGGCGTCATCATCCTTAACATCAACGGAAGAATGGCCTGCAGCACCATATACCCCTGTCGTCAGAGACATACCGGCAACCTCTGTTCTCAGCAGGTCACCCTCCAGACGGACGAAGCCATAGCTGCCGCTGCTTTCCGGCGTGGCTCCACGGGCAATACCGCCGTTGTTATCGTGACCGAGATGACCGCCCTGAATGCTGAGACGGACGCTGTTATTTTCACCGTTTACACCGGTCTGATGGCTGCGGGAGCCTGCCAGAATCCGGTCATAGTCCATTGCCTGTGTCAACATGGATGTATACAGGGGGACTTCAGCACGATAAGCATTTTCACTGCGCAGGTACCAGTCTTCATCGCTGTCACGGTTCAGGGTGTAGTTAAAGGCGCCGGCCTGAAGCGGGCGACTCAGGGCAAACGCACCTTCTTCTGTGGTGGCACCATTCTGTGCATCCACAACCCGGATACCCTGTCCGGAGGTTGCCACCCCGAGGTTACTGTTTCCGACATTTGTAAACGCAAGCCAGGTTTTGCCGGTTGCCTGACCACCATTAATCACCAGCTGGTCAGAGGCATTGCTGCCATCAAGGCGAACACGCATATTGATGGTGCCACCCTGACCGGTGAGGTTACTGGTGGTCAGTTTATGGAACGTTACCGGGGAGTCGCCTTTTGCAACAGCACGGCTCAGCGCGGCATCCGGTGTCGTCTGATTATCAAAGCGAATCTCCCCTGCGTTAACAATATCGCCGGTACTGACCACATCACCATTCAGTACCATGCTGGCACCTTTACTGAGCTGTGTTCTGCCACTCAGACTTCCCCCGGCAGCCAGCGTCAGTGTTCCACGATGTCCGACAGTGGTGTTGCTGGCCAGTCCTCCGGCATTAACCGTAAAGCTGCCGCCATTTTCCAGCAGCAGGCCGCTGGCCTGACCGGATATGCCATCAATACTGAACTTACCGCTGGCATTGGTCCCCTCAACAGTGGCACCACTGTCTGCAATCAGGGCACCACCGGATGTCATGGTGACATCTGTTGCCTTACCACCGGCAGATACTGCCAGGATACCGCCGTCATCCACCAATGTTTTCTGCGCTGAATGGCCCTCCAGTACATCCAGGCGACCGCCGGACTCCAGAACAACGCCGTCAGCCTTACCGTTTTCCACCGTGAAATTCCCCAGACGGTTGCTGCCAAGAACCGTTGCTGCAGTACTGGTGACCAGTGCGCCGCCCTGCTTCAGGGTGACATTCGTGGCTGTACCACCGGCGTTCACCTGCAGTTTGCCTTTCTGGTTAACGGTGGTGAAATCCGCCAGACCACCTTCCTTGATAATCTGCCAGCCGTCACTGTTTACAACAGTGCCAGACGCCGTACCGCCGTTGTGCACATACTGGTACCCCCCATTCAGCGTGGTATCCAGTGCGTGACCATGTACAGTCTGGTCGCCGCCGGCATAAACCACAGTGGTATTTGCCGTTCCTTCAGCAGCCACAATCTGACGACCATTTTTATTGATGGTGGTGCGTACGGCATCTCCGTAGACGGTCTGCCCGGTATCACCATTTTCCGCATCCGGTCCCCCTTCCGCGCCGGTATTCACAACCGTGTCGGTTGCCACTGCGCCGGATTTGACGGCCTGCCAGCCCTTCTCATTAATGACGGTACCCGTTGCAATCCCGCCTTCATGTACCCACTGCTCACCGCCGTTCAGAGTGGTATTCACTGCCTGCCCCTGAAGGCTCTGTCCGCCTCCGGCACTGATAACCGTGTCTGAAACGCTTCCTCCGGCATTCACTCTCTGAAGACCACCACCGGTGACAGTAGTGTTGTTGGCGATACCGCCATTTTGTATCCATTGCCCGCCGGTATTGGCCTCGTTATCCGGCCCATACTCCAGACCGGTACTGATGGTCATTCCGTTGGCTGTACCGAAGACAATCTGGTTGTCATGATTTTCCAGTGCTCCGCCGCTCACGGTTTCTCCCGCCTGTACAACCGTGTCAGCAGCCAGTACCGGGACTGACGTGACAGCAGCAAGAGACAGCGCAACCGCCACACCGGTGCGTTTTCCCCGTGAGCGCGCCAGTTCGGAAGCCACCACCAGGGTGCCCGTAATGTGATTCCATACCAGCCTGTAGCTGGTGTTCAGATGTCGTTTCATCAGCTTTTCCTTACAGAGGGTGAATAAAAAAGCCGGTACCCACAAAAGTGGATACCGGCAGGTACAAAACAGAGTTATCGGGCACAGCGATACGCCCCGGGCGTAAACGCTCCCACCCTTCATCAGGCAGAGAAGTATCAGTCCGTTGTGTGCAATTCCGTTCTGCATGATGAAGAGATTCAGCTGCCTTTTCGCAGACCATTAACCACTATAAACGATCGATATAAGCGATCGATACCTGTTTTATCGATCGTTTTATTCTATTAATGGCAGAGCAGTCACGCAAGAGAAACAGGAGGGGCATGAGGTGTTTGTGTCATGTTTTCAGTTGGTTAACGCAATGTAATCAGGCATTTCCCCTGGCAGAGTGTTCAGAAGAAAATCCAGTTCCATACAGCGCGGGCAACAGAGACCACCGAGTCACGGACGGCACGCAGAACCGTGCGTGCAACAGAGGCAATACAGACGCTCTCCGCCGTGTCAAATATCCGGTCCACCGCACCGGTAAACTGTTCACGGGCCTGAGACCGGACAGATTCCGTGCGCAGCTCGTCCTGCAGGCGGGTCATCAGGGGACTGGCGGCATGGTCGGGAAGTGCTGTCATGAGCGCACTGACCAGCGTATCCAGTTCCCAGCCGGTGCGGGCCGATACGGCAACAACCGGATGTACGGGCCGGAACAGACGGAATACCGCCTCCGTTTTCTCCCGAATATTCTGTGCCTGTACGGGAGAAGGCTGAATACCGGCCATATCCCATTCATGGCAGGGCTCCGTTTTGTCGGCCTGCGTCACCACAAACAGCACCTGCTGATGTCCCCGGTGCAGGATGTGTCGCCAGAAATACTCATCCACAGACAGGGCACGGTCATCGGCTTTAATCAGCCACAGTACCAGGTCAAGTTCAGGCAGAATGTCACGGTACAGGGCTTCATACTCTGCATCCCTGTCCCGGCTCTCGCCCACCCCGGGCAGGTCAGTGATAATCATGCTGTGACCGTGGCCACTCAGACGGAAGCGCCGCACTTCCCGGGTGCCGGCGTGAACATCACTGACCGGGGTGACCTCCCCCTGAAACAGTGCATTACAGAGTGAGGATTTACCGGCCCCGCTTTTACCCATAATGCCAATCACGGGTTCGTGACTGGTGAGTTTACGCAGATGTTCCAGGATGTGACGGGAAAGCGAGTAAGGCAGGGAGGAGAGCGGTTTTTCAATTGCCTCAATGGCATCAGACGGATTCATACATGTATTCCCGGTGAAAAAAGACAAAACCCCGCGCACCGGAAAGGTGGCGGGGGATTCACGGAGATAATATCTGTCTGAAATTATTTTGAATGGTTTTATTTTTTAATTTTGCTACGGTAAATCATGTCCAGAGCACTTTCAATAACCCGGTCATTTGAGATACCCTCGTTTATGGATAATTTTCTCAGTTTGTCATATGCCTCCTGTGAAATATTTACGTTCAGGGGGCGCAGCTTTTTATCAACCCTGTTTTTTATTCTGTTTTTTTGGGTAGCCCAGGCGCTTTTAAACTTCCGGGTAAACAGTTCTACTGAGTCTGGTGAATTCTGGTTGTTTTTTTTCCATGTGAAGTAACTGGCATAACACCAGGCCATAATCTCTTCAGATGATTCTCCACAGACATAGTTCAGGGAAATGTTCGTCTTTTCCTGAATATATTTTTTGAGCCATGAGCAGATATCAAAATTTCTGGCCTTAACCTCTCTGAAAATATCATCTTTTTCGAGCAGTGTGGTCCATTCAATACTTTTCTGGTTCAGGTAATTTGATGGTGTGTATAAAATGAAAGGCCAGTTGTCAATACACCTGCGTATGGCATCCACCCTCACGCTGTGGTGAGAAGGCAGTGACTCTGGAGATAAACAGGTAAGGGTATTTTCATAACCGTTTATCTTAATCATTTCATATAATTCACAAGTCAACCATAAACTGGCGCGGGCATCATTACGATACCAGTTAAGATCATCCTCAGATGGTAAGGAATCGAAGTAACGCTGGTCTGTTTCAGCCAGAAAATTATTTATTTTCAGTGTGTCAACACCCTGTGAAATAAGAGTGTTTAAAATCCGTTTCTGATACGAGAAATAATCTTTATCGGCCAGGCTTGATGGTAAATAAAACCCATTTTCATTTAAGCGCCTTTCAAGATATCGTATTCTGCTTCTTTCATCTTCCACAACCTTAACCATAGTCTCTCTCCTTCAGTCATGGTAATCACATGTGATTTTAAGTAAAATCAAAGCATCTTTAGCATGATTTTCTCATAAATTTCAGTTCATTTCACGTGTATAAATTAAGGGGGTGGGAGGTACCTCATGTTATCTTTTTGTCTCTGCTGACTGGGGGAGCTTTTTATAACAGTACATTCTTTGCCAGGACGGTTGAAGTGCATTCACAGGAGTGAACCGCTCTTTTTATTTTCCGGGAAGAGCGCTTTCTCCTCTCATCCTGTTATTATTAACTTACTTTCGTTTTCGCCTTCGGGCAACTCCCCCCTTTGCCTTAAACAACACAGTTAATCCCGCGTCAGGTTATTAAGGTAAATGTTGATATGAATTTTACCAGAGACGATGAGTTTCATTGTGAGAATCATTGTATCCTGTATTTTGATGCGTCTCTCCATGACGTTAACAGAGGACTTCATATTTTCATTTACGATAAGTCTGGTTTTACGTTACTGGAGATAAAATGACTAACGGTCATCACTTTCCTCATTAATCATATCTTACAGATATGGTATTGTTCACCAGTCTGTCACGGGTACAGGGAAATCATATGGGCTTCCTTGTCAGAGAAAATGACTGGTCGGAAATTTATTCGGGAATTCATTGCAGTGCCTGCAGACACAGACATATCGTTAACGTAAACCATAATTGACGGACGATACGGGAGTTACAGTGACTCATGAACCATGAATTTCATAAGCCATGATGGCAAGTAAATATTCCTGATTACCGTAAAGTATTTCTGAGATATTACCATACCCTCTGGCGTTACTGATTTACTGACAGATATGGCATCCAGAATTATCATAACATTTCATCCGTTGACATTATTTACCCGGTCTAATAGCTTTTTTAATAAAGCTGACTTTCAGATCACGCTTCCTGAGACTACTGTTTTTCCGGTATCAGTTCACGGTGGTGGCAAAGAAAAAATTTAAAACTCATCAGTCGTTTAATTTACAACAATGTACTCAGGCTGCGTGGTTCGCTGACAGCCAGACCTGATGTGGCTGCTATTTCTGCATGAACTGACGTGTGTACCGTCTGAAGCTCGTTGTCGACTGCTTCACAACACTGATATGTTAGCATGATACGAGTTCCCGGACTGTTACTTCAGGTTTTACAGGGCGTTATTGATTTGATTTTAAGCTGATGGGGTTACTGATATGCTGAGCAGATTACTTTCTGGTTAGCGGGTGGGAAAAGCACGTTAGCGTCAGCATCAGAAGCCAGCTCTCTGCGAAATTCCACATCTGGTTATCGACATTATCACTCTGGGGGTATTCTGGTGAAGGGAAACATAAAGTCTGGCTGCATGGAGTGACAGGCCCGGATAGGGGCGCAAGTTTCATCTGGTAGCAGACAATGTGAAGGACTGGATTATCCGGGACAATTTATTGCTCAATTGAATGAGCAATGGTAAGCGTCAACGGAGCACCGTATTGACGCTTATTTATTGGTGAGTACTACCTCCTGTATTGTCAACGCCGCTGTATATAACCTTTTTTCACCGTTTTATTTGATTGCCGCTATTTATCAACGGCGATGCCCGGTTTCCACCGATTCATCATCACTTATTGGCGCTGGCCCTTGCCAGTACACCTGCTTTACGTTTTTCCTTCAGGTGGTAGCTTTCCCCCCCTTAATATTCAGCGTGGTTGAGTGATGCAGCAGATGCTCAGGGATCACTGTTGCCAGTACATTATCGCCGAGCATTTCCCCCCAGTTGGCGAATCCTTTATTTGACGTCAGAACGATTCTCGCTTTTTCATATTGCCGCTTCAGCAACCGGAAGAACAGCCTGGCTTCTTCCCGGGGCATTGGCAGATAGCCTGTTTCATCAAGGATCAGTACGCGTGCGTAACAGAGTTATTGGAGCTGTCGCTCAAGCCGGTTTTCCTGTTTCGCTTTCATCAGCACCATTTTGTGACGGGTCCTTATGGCTGTCGGTTCAGGGTATGTTTCCTGGTTATTGTGTACCACGAAGCAGGGGTATTGTGTCGATGGTCACATTTCAGCACCAGAATGCTCCCTGATTCCACAGATCACTCAACTCACCGTCCGTTCCTACAACCGGCAATACCCGTAACCTGTGCCACACAGACGGAGCCGGGCCATGTGCAGAGACCGGTAAAATTCGTTACTACAACTGTTCCTGAATATCTGACTAAGAAACAATGATCTCCGGGGACTTCAGCCATAACATCCTGCCGTGTGAGTCTCTTCCGCAGTGCAAGGAGCGCTGTCGCCATGTACTTATTGTCACCAGGATGAGGCATGTACCGCAGCATGCCATTTCTGGTAAATAACCTCTGCCTGCATATTCAGTCCGTAGAGAACGTGGCGTGTATCTGGCTGTAAAGAACATCCCTGTCCGTGGCTTTCATTCACTGGTGGTGTTCATGCCAGTTCAGCAATGACAGGATGCCCTTAAGCCATCCGTCATGGCTCAGAATGATGACGACGAACACGCTCTGCAGGTGAGCATGTGGGGCCGGAAGCATCATTCCCGTATTTTGCCGCACCTTCCGGAAGCAACCGGCATCAGTTACGGTTATCGTCAACCGTTGTGCGGTATGCCAGGAGCACGTACTGATCCATCAGATCCGTCAGTGCTGCGCTCTGCTTCTGACGGTTGATGATCCATTCCTCCAGCTCTTTTTCTGATTTCCGTTTCAGGTTCTCTGTCCAGTCTTCAAGGCTGTTTCCGGTCATTAAATCAAGCCAGCAAAGCCAGACCAGTTTAAGGCGCAACTCCGTGCCACCAAACTGACGGAAGAGGCTGATCAGTTTATTTGCCAGAGAACGCTGCCTCAGACGTTCACATTCAGACAGGAGAATGCCTTCCAGCATCGGATGATGAACCAGCAGATGTTCACTGGTGCATAAATTCACTATCAGATCATCATCCAGGGGCGGCGTGGTCCGTTTGTCCGGACCATAAATCAGCCGGTGCAGACTCTGGGGTACGATGGCAATCTCCGGTTTTTCACCATTGAATGACACCCACCCGGGCGTCAGATTATGGAAGTAGTAGATATTCGGATGACACACGCCCCAGGATACGGCGTGCCGGGTGAAGCCGGTCAGCCATTTCTGGTAGCTTTCGTGGAGCCATTCGTAGCGGGTCTGATACTGTTGTTTCATTTTCATATTCCTCACGGGGATATAACAGGCAGCAGAATGCCGTCGGCAGGCCGGGGATTACGTCTGCTGCGGGTGAACGGATAAGGGGCAGAAATTACGGACGGGACTGTGCAATACGCGCCTGCAGCCAGGCTTCCACTTCACTTTTCAGCCAGCGGGAGCTGCGGCCGAGTTTGATGGGAGCCGGAAAGGCCCCATCCTTGATGAGCTTGTAAAACCACTTATCGGTCAGGCCGGTCAGCTGAGTGATAAACGCCATATCGACCATCTGGTCATCCATCAGCGAAACTGGGGTGGTCATGAGAATGTTCCTCCGGATGTTGTTAAACCAGCCGGTGTGGTCATGAAAACAACGCACCACCTTCACCGGCATAACAACCGGGGAGAAACGTAAAAAATAATCGGGAATGTGACCGCCAGGAGATAAACGGGGAGGTTGCGGTGGCTGAGCCGTACCGGTATACCGGGTGGTTGTTGCGAAAAGATGCTTCCGCACGCACGCGCGATAAAGAGGGGATAGTTTTCGTGAGGACAGGGAGAGAAGCAGGCGTTCTGATAATTGCAGAGTTGTTTTCGGAGGTGGTTACAGTGAGTCAGCCCGTTCCTGGCGAGGAGGAGACTGATATCACCGATGGGATAAGGCTGTCTGATTGGTATTATAAATATAAGAAGTCATCAGAGAGTAACGTAAAGGATTTGCCAGAGTAAGCTAAGAGAGTAAATCTCTCCGGTAACAGAGCGCTGTGAATCGTTCATGTATCAGAGTGCAGATACATGAACGCTGATGCGTAAAATCAGCAGTGACACGCCAGCTCCCCCTGTGCCCATTCCTGTATAAGACATGAACTGAGCGTATTAATTCTCCTGCCCTGAGACTGAGCCGGTGAGTGAGGGGCTGAGAAATCCCTCTTGACACTGCTCTAAACCAGAAATACTTCCCCGGTTGTTGCGGTGCGTCCGGATCCCCGATAACGGAACACTAAGGCTGTATTGCGGGACACCAGGTAAGTGGCAGCCCGTAATACGTCAGGAGACGCGGGAAAAGTGAATTCCCACACGCGTTATAAACTTACCCTTGCGGAGCTGGAAGCCTTTAACTCTGCCGTTGACAACCGGCTGGCAGAACTGACAATGAACAAACTTTACGATCGCGCGCCGGCTTTCGTCTGGAAATATGTCACCTGAATATTGAAGCAGCGCTACGATGACTCCGGTGTTATCTGCACCGGAGGACCGGGAACATTAAGCGGTATAGCGACAACAAAGAATTCGAAATCAAAAGGGAATGGTGCCGGAGGCGTGGGCAGTAATGGGCTGATTTTCAGGTATTACCGGCTTACAACGTGTGGTTGATATTGAGGGGCTGTGAGTTTCGCGTATTTGTCAGAAACCCAGATGAGTTTTCCTGTATGGGACGAAATAAGGCAGCGGCAATACCTGGAAAATTTAATATGGTATGAAGGAGAACCTGTCGGTTACGCTTAATATACACGGTACACTGTCAGCTCAGGGGATACATGAACCGTTATCTCACCAGCTACACAGTATACACACACTGACGCTGACAGTAGTCAGCAGGACCACAATAATCAGCGCCAGCAGTATGGTAACGATACGGTCTGTATTCCGGTAGTAGCCGAAGGGGTCGACAGAACCACAATACGGGCAACACACTGTATTATGAGTAATCGCGTTTCCACAGTCCCTGCACTTCTTTTTGCGTATCACCATCACTCCCTCCTCACAGCCTTACCCGTAACCGGTTTTTACATTAAAAAACGACGCTGAAAATTCAACCGTCAGTCCGGAGACGACCGTTCGGGTTATCACAGAGTGCCTGAGACAGTGTCCTGCCGGAGGTCACTTCAGGGACTCTGCGCATTTTTTACGACGTGGCTATTCCGTATGAACCATACGGAGATTTAACCATGACCTACAAATACAACCCCTTCTGGCAGCAACGTATTCGTGAGACGGTGCGGCACGCACTGAATGTTCATCCCCGCCTGACGGCATTGCGGGTTGACCTGCGTCTCCCGGATGTACCGGCAGCAACGGACGCAGCTGTGATATCCCGCTTCATCAATGCCCTGAAAGCCCGAATCGACGCTTACCAGAAGCGTAAGCGCCGTGAAGGTAAACGCGTACATCCCACGACCCTGCATTACGCTTGGGCCCGGGAATTCGGTGTGCTCAGGGGTAAAAAACACTATCACCTGCTGCTGCTGGTTAACCGGGATACCTGGTGTCGTGTCGGCGATTACCGTGATTCGGGGTCACTGGCCGGGATGATTAAACAGGCGTGGTGCAGTGCCCTGGGGGTGGATGCCGGATGCTATGCCACGCTGGCGAATTTTCCGGCCTGGCCGGTGGTGTGGCTGGAGCGTGGCGATAATGCCAGTCTCCAGGATGCGCTGGATCGTGCTGCTTATCTCGCGAAAGAGTACACCAAAGTCAACGGCACCGGTGAGCGCAATTTTGGCTGTAGCCGGAGTTGAGCACGACTGGCGCGCCAATACCCGGCAAACCAAAAGTATGGGTTGTTGTCTGGCGGCAACGATGTATCCACTCGCCCACTGACTGTTTTTTACGTCAGTGTTCCATTGTGTGACAACCACAGTGCTGTAACAGCAACCAGCCTGCTTTACCCAAACTCCAGTCCAGATTTTAACTGAACCGCCATTCACACCCTGACCACACTGCCCGTACCGGGACGGCTGTTGCCTGTGTGTCGTCTGGCGCTGAGGAATATGACGATGTACGCAAAATCCTTTATTGCATTTGATGGCAACGGACGTCTGACGGGCGCCCGTACTGCACAGGCCGCACCTTATGCTCACTACACCTGCCACCTTTGCGGCAGTGCGCTCAGATACCACCCGCAATACGACACTGAACGTCCCTGGTTTGAACACACTGACGATGGGCTGACTGAGCACGGTCATGAGTGCCCTTATGTCAGACCGGAACGCAGAGAAATACGTTTGATTAAACGTCTGCAGCAATTCGTACCGGATGCCTTACCCGTGGTGCGTAAAGCCAGCTGGTACTGCAGACAATGTCACCACGATTATTATGGGGAGCAGTACTGCACACACTGCCAGACCGGGCGCTTCAGTGAGGAGGTGGTAGCAGGATGAACGGCATAAAAACGGGGCTGGGGATCACGCCGGGTGAACACATTATCAGTGCCGACTCTGCGCTCAGCAGAAATATCCGGCATTGTTTCTGCCTTTCCTGTCGTGGCCGGTTGATTTTGCAGACAGATGCTCAGGGGGCGTGGTTTGAGCATGATTTACATGCCCTGAGCGCGCAACAGAAGGCGGCCTGCGTGGTGCTGAATCCGGAAAAGTCCCACCCTTACATTGAGGATATGGCGATGTTTCTATCGCCATTACCGGTCGTGCTGGAGTGGCATTGTGTGATGTGTGAGCAGTTTTTTCATGGGAAGAAATTCTGTGAGGCCTGTGGTACGGGGATTTATTGCAGAGCGGTATGTACGAAGTCTGTTTACAGCTACCAGCCAGATTTGTACCAGGACTGCGGAGGTGCGAGTACTTAATCCAAAATATCCGCTCTGCGCAGGGCGTTCAGAGGTATTGCCAGCCTGCATTTTATCCGGTGTTTCGCACCTGCCCCGTTCGTGACACAAAGGCGCGACACCGGATATCCGCAGTCCTGCTTACCTGAATAAAACCCGGGGTCATGATTGTGTGCTCGTGGAACGAAATCGCACCGTGATCGCGGATTCGCCGAATCTGCACTGTGGTGTCAATAAACCACACGCGAGAGTCCTCTCCGTATTGATCAGTGCATCAGGACGATTTCTGCATTGTTAATCCAGGGGGCTGCATTATTCATTTCCCTGCTAATGGACGTTACATCCTGGATATTCATGATCCTGATTTCTCTGAGCAGTATCAGCGCTTATTGGAGCGTCTGGATTATCTGAAGAAGCCCGGTACTAAAGCATCAGGCCAGCGTAACTCTGGCTACAGCGGTTTTTGACCTGTTGTAACTGTAAGGTGATTTATTATGTATACAGAATCAAACGTTAAGCTTTCCTGTAACACCCTCTGGCAAAAGTGTGTCCTTGCAACTCTGTATCGGGCTGCAGCCACACATCCTGAAATTAAATTATTACAATTTAAATTAATACCAGGGCAGGGTATTAATAAGGCCATTCCCTCTCTGATGGCTGATTTTACTGGTGAACTGCATAGACTCATTTCTGAATATTTGCAGTGTAAGAGACGTAAAGATAAATCTGTTGAGCCCACCCCTTTATATTATCTCTGGAGTAGGGAAGCTGTGGCTAACGATACCACTCCTTATCTTATGGTGCTGCTACTTAATAACGATGTCTGGTGTAAGAGTCGTGAGGTGGTGGTTCTCAGAAATCTGATTGAGCAGGCGTGGGGAAAAGTATTGGGTGAAGATAACTCCATTACACATCTGGTTGTGTATCCTGAAGTGCTGTCGTTGGTATTTGATGCAGCTAACACATACAACGCTGAGCCTGGTGTACTGGAACAGACGGCTCGGGCTTACATTGAATCACATGGTGCCATTGAACGTCATCTTGGGTGTAGTGACTTTTAACGTCAGATGACGCATTGTCACTTCTGACCTGCTACCTGTACGCCGGAATATAATGGTCAGAGAGGCATATTTCGACGCCCCTAATCTGGGGCGTTTGATTGTGCACAGAAAACCCCCAGCTAGGCTGGGGGTTCCGGAAAGCTTTCAGCTTTGAGCCAGTTATTAAAACCCCTTTTGATT
>ERZ808037.1675-NODE-1675-length-13457-cov-13.817638_pt1 | contig 13457 bp, 15 predicted proteins | sample MGYA00380190_ERZ808037 | MGnify/ENA primary metagenome ERZ808037 (study PRJEB31490, sample SAMN06133399) | mouse gut metagenome | isolation source: J9 | host: mice | place: China: Chengdu | collected 2015-05 ...
TACTATCTCCAGCTATTTCATACCTTTGAGGAATTGGAGAAAGCCATCGACGAATATATCGTTTTTTACAACACAAGGCGGCTGCAAGCTAAGTTAAAGGGCCTGGCTCCCCTTGCTTTCAGGAACCAGACCCTCGTGGCCTAATTTTCTTTTTTTCATCTGTCTACTTGACAGAGGGCGGTTCATTTCCGGGACATGTTGAGATTTTAGAGAAAACAGGAATCTGCAAGGCGGATTTTCAGCCGTTAAATTATCGCGGCACACTTTTTTGAAAAATCAGCCCTTTCGGGGCCGATTTTGGGCTTTTTCAAAAAAATTCGGAAATGAGGGGGGCAGAGGAACACCCCCCCGCCCCCCGTTTTTTGGGCCTGCCGCTTCTTAGGCCGCGATACGGTAGGTGAACCAGCCGAAGCCCTTCGCCCGAAGGTTTCGTTCATCTTGCCGCCCCGGTCGAATTGGAATGGTGTTGCGGCTAATTTCCTGCATGACCGCGCCCCCGGTCATGTCCGGGTCATTGAGAAATTCTTTGCAAAGAGCAATCGCCATTTTTGAAGTTCACGGTATAGGAATATACACCATCTTTGGGTTGCCGAACGACGACTTCTTGTATGATTCGGCTGGTGAAATTGAAAGCAGTCAACGCCGCAAAGATTTCTTGCTCTACAGAGCTGTCACCTTTGCCGTGCAGATTGACCAGCCCTGTGCTGTACTTCAAACTGCGGAAGCTGCTCTCGATACCCCAACGCTGGTGGTAGATTTCCTTTAAGTCGTCAACGGTGAACGACCGGGGGAGCGAGGTTGCCAACGTCTCAAAATTGCCGTTGTCCAACTGAAAGCGGACAATGCGGAGCCGCATGGCGTAGGGGCTGGGAAAATCCCACCGGGCGCGCCGGGTGGTGGAGCCGGGTTTGCTCTTTTTCGGCTGGGGGAGGTAGATGTGGCGATTGCGTTTGTCCTCGTTGGTCTGGGTGGTGGATATTGTAAACGCAATATCGCAGTCCAGTTCCAGCATAGGCAGTCGGGCAATCTCCCGCATGGCCGAATGGTTATGCTTTACCCTCAGGACAAAATAGATATTAGGGGTGTTTATCAGGTGGGCCATGACATTGTAAGCTTCGTAGCCACGGTCGAGGACAATAATAGTCCTGCGGTTGAAGCAGTTCCGTTTGAGCATTTCCACCAGCGTGCCCGGCTCGTCCTTCCTGGGTGCGGGCTGGATAACCCGCGTCAAAGTAGGTGCGGTCGTAGATGTCAAACAGAGGACTCAAATGCAACTGGTTATACCCCCGTGGAGCGCTGTTATTGCAGACGAAGCTGGGTGCATTGGGATTGCGGGCCATGTTGATTGCGGTGCCATCACAAGCCAGAACGCGGTAGCCTTTGTAGCCGCGATTGGGCTGACCGTATGCGCTGGAGGATGTAAAGTCCAGAAACGCCTTGCGGAATACAGTGGGCGGGATTTGACGGCGGCGCTGAGACACGGCGGCGGGAGTAGCGTCAATTCCGGCGCGGTGCAGCTCCTTCGCCAGCGGCCCGCCCTCGGCGGCGATCAGGAACTTGATAAGTTTCTCGGGCGGCAGCTTTTGACTGCGGGCAGTGTGGGTCATGTCCTCGCTGCGAGCAATAGCGCGCTCTAGGCTGCGCTTGAACATATCGGCGAGGGATAATGCGTTGTCCGTGCCTATTTGCTCAAATGTAGCTGTTTGAGCGCCTGAATTGTGACGATTTTCAAGCCTTTCCATAATTTTTCCTCTTTTCGATAGTTGTAAAACTATCGCCAGAAAAGCAAGAAAGACGCGCCCTCTCATCTGTGAGGGCGTCGCCTTTCCTATTCGTCACTTATTTGTTTCAAAAAAATGGTTTTCTTCTTGCCCCTGATGTATGCAAATGCACTACGAATTTGTCTGGGCGATAATTGCATTTCATTGTAATAATGTGATATTACAGCTGTCAAGTGGTCTGCGGCGTAATTTTCAATTTGTTTACAATCGGCTAAACGACGCAACCAGATTTGTCGGATTGCGTTAAGGGCCAGATACACCGTATCCGGCCCTTAAATCGCTTAATTTAATGACATTGGCAGTTCACAAGGTGTTATTCTCCTTTTTAGCTTCTTGGTTATGCCCAACTTCTTGATTTGTCCATCAGCTCCATGAGTTCATACCGCCCATCTCTGAAAGAAATCTTTTTTGTCGGGGACGGTTACTACCGTTTTTGCCGAACCAGATACGATTATCGGCAACCAAGGAAAGAAAAGTTTCTTCTGCTATTGCCCAGCAACGACCGTCTGGTGGTGTATATTGTTTTCCAGAAGGTGTGGTTATCGTATAGAATTGATTTTCAGTTGCGTGCCCACTTTGCCCAGTTAGATCAACAGACACCCAGGGTCCACGAGGATCACTGTCTGGATTTTTGTAATCATTACTGCGCTCTTTGCTAAAAGCGAGTTGATTAAAACGCTGGTGATATCCATATTCCTTTGTATAAACTAAGATAAAATCGTGAGCGCCACCAAGTCTAAGTCGATTGTCAGGAGATGTTCTTTTTTGCCAAACAACGGTAGTGACAAAGTTCTGCCTCCCGAAAATTTCGTCACATAAAACTTTCAGATAGTGCCCCTCATCATCATCAATGCTAATCCAAATACTGCCTTCCTCAGACAAAAGCCGCCACAAAATTTCCAGACGAGGCCGTATCAGCTGTAGCCATTGGCTGTGCTCCAGATTGTCGTCGTAGTGCTCAAACGCAGAGCCGGTGTTGTAGGGCGGGTCGATGTAGATGCACTTCACCTGCCCGGCGTACTTGCTCTCCAGTGCCTTCAGCGCCAGGAGGTTGTCCCCGTGGATCAGCATATTTTCCGTGTCCGGGTCGGCGGCGGTGTTGGACAGCGCGGCGTTCTCAATCAACAGGCGGGGCTCCACCAAAATCGGCTCGTCCTTGCCATACCAGGTCAGTTCCAGCTTATTGGCCATGGCTGCGTGCCTCCTGTTCTTTCTGTACCAAGAATGCAAGCTGGCTGTCTAAAATATATCTCAAGTCGGTTTCTGTGATTTCCTGCACAGGCTTTTGGACTGTTGGCGGCAGAACAGACACTTTGGTATAAATATCGGGGTACTTGAGATTGTTTGACACAATTTTCTGATTCGCAGAGGACATATCAAGCGGGTGCTTCAGAAGCTCGGCCCAGGTGTCAAGGATGTCCTGCTCCAAAGGGGTGATGATCCCTTCCTGCTTCATGAGTTCGGTAATAAGACTTTTAGGGTCCATTGTGTATGCTCCTTTTAAACTGCTTATTTTTACTTATTTTCCTCGGTTTCAGCAGGGGTCTCCCCTTGTGAATCTGTATCTTCAACTTTCGTTTCATGAGTTGAAGAACTTGGATTGTCAGAAGGCGGCGGAGTTATTTGTCTTTGCGCATCTAACCACGTTTGATATGGCTTGATTGAATCGTAATAGATGCTCAGTTCTTCGGCTGCCATTTTAGCATGTTTTTGGAGTTCTGCCATTTCTGGAGAGGTGAAAAAGGCCATTGAATCTTGAATTTCTCGTATTGCATCCATATTAATTGAGGAACTTAATACAGGAATTGTGCTCTGAACGGCACTTGTTAAAGCAGCACTGGAGCTTTGCGGGTACAAATCTTGTATTTCCCGAGCAACTTGTGCTAGAAATGCTGAAGTGCCCGATTTCACAGGTGTATTTGTTAAAGCATTCAAGATATCCACAGCGGAAGCTAATTCCATCGTAGTCAAAGCGAAATCAATCGCTTTGTTTACTTCATGGTCTTGACTGTGCAGATTCTCCTCAGTTTGTCCAATCAGCCGCCCAATCGTAATACTCAATTCCCTATTTATTTTCTCAAAAAGATACTTTGCCTTCGCATAAGTACCGCTTACAATATTATGGGCGTGCATAACATCATTGCGGTAAGTTTGAACGTCTCTAAAACGTCTCCTCAAAGTTGGGACATCGTCTTTTTTGAGTATGACGTCCCATAGTAAATTTTCTTCAAGTTTATCTAAATAAGCCTGAATCTCTTGCTTGGAATATTTGCTTTTCCCATTGAATTCGCTTTTGGCATCTGCGTTTATGCGCTTTTTAAGATTAGAAATAAAATTCATATCAATGAAAAGTAAATCAAAAATTTCTCCGAAATCTTTTTCTTCGAGCCTCTGAATGGATTTTTTTGCCTCTGTATTATCTGAAATAGACACTGCCAAATAGAGTAATTTACGCAGTTTTCGCTCAAGTTCATTAATCAAAGGAAACAGCATTCGATTATAGTACTCAGAGCTTTCGCATGACAGTACCAATGGGGAGTATTCTGCCAAGGTGTTATGCACATCAGACAGTTTTTTGGCACCATCCTCATTTTTACCTTCAACTGAAAATGTCGCGACCCAAAGCTGAGTGTTTTCTATGCTTGAGATTTCGACGATAACGTCACTTAGCGTATATTCTTCTACAACGACCCGGTACTCGTCGGATAAGAAAAGGTATTCATTTATCATTTTGCTGCTTCTCCTATTTCTTTCTATTACCTGACTTTTACATACTACTGTACATTATAATGGGTAATAATAGTTTCCGCAATGAAAAATTTTCTTTTCTTTGTTTTCAGCAATGCAATATCTGAGCAGGAAATTTGTTGCTTCCCGACGTTATATTTCCCTGTCTGCCCCTGTGTTCTGCCGCTATGAGGGAGGCCGTCCAGTTTCCTGGACGGCCTCCTGGGTACTATTTGCTTACACATAGAAGTTGACGCTGTTGGGGATTCCGGTGAACATGTAACAGTAAGTAATACCATCGTGCTGGGTCACACCCACGCCGATGCAGTCGCATCTGGGGTCAATCATGGTCTCGAAGTGGCCTGGTGAATTGATCCAGTTGTCGACGGCGCGTTTGGCGGCGTTGTCTGTGCCAGTGAACACGGTGAGGTTGTCACCGAAGCCGTAGGGGTAGCCGGCGTCAACAGCGGCCTGACTCTCCTCCGGGGTGTGATGCCAGGTGTATCGCCGGTTGGAGCAGGCTTGGGCGGCGTTCATCAAGGCCTCGCTGACCGGCAGTTCCAACACTCCGTAGTCCTTTCTAGTCTGGTTGATAAGCCGGATCATCTCCTGCCGTATCTCCAGGTTGTCCGTCAGGCTGGTGCTATCTCCGCTGGCGGAGGTTTCCGGTGTGATGAGGGCGGCAGAGCCAACTATCAGCGTTATGCTCCCGTGTTCTCCGGCGCTGTTGGATGCAATGATCTCCGCATTCCCCTCTGACTTGGCGACAGCCACCCAGAAGGTTAGCACCTGCTCCACCGCTACCGTGTCCGGGTTGCTGGAGATGACAGTATAGTCCACACTGCTGGAACCGATGATGAGGCCACTGCGCTCTCCAATCTCCAAGGTACTGCCCTTGTAGCTGCTCACCCGGATGGATTCACCAGACGTTTCGGCTGCCATGGCGGGGACAGTGAGGGCGGTTGCGAGAATAGCTGCCGTCAGTGCGGCGGTAATGCGTTTTTTCGTGCTGGTCATACTTTTTCCTCCTAATTTTCAGCATTTTGTAGGACTTTCGCAAGCAACACAATACCGAAATAGGAGATGAAAGTCGATAGGAATTTGCAATTTAAAACGGAGAAATGCAGGGGTAAAAATAAAGCATTTTACACAGCCTTATGGAGGAGCCCTTTAGGATGCGGCTTGTTTTCTGACCACATAACCAGCCACAGACAGACGTGGAATATACGGAAACACTGTTTGTAAAGAGTGTAGGAAAGCAAATAAAATGGAGCAAAAACGGCTATAAACAAGCGGGAAATATGTAAAAAATATTGCTATGGCAGTTGGTAAGGATGAGGTCCCCAGTTCAAATCTGGGTAGCAGCTCCAGAGAAGCCCGTTGTCCCGCAAGGGATAGCGGGTTTTTACTTTTGTCTGGAGAAGAAACTGCCCAGCAGAAAACCCATACAGAAACCCATACCGATAGTTTTTAAGGTACTGATTCGCATTACGCCTGACCAGCTTTTTTCAAAGCATCTCTGAAAATTTGGCTGGCACGCTTCATACTTTCCTGGTCTGCGTGAGTGTACATGCGGAGGGTGACAGCCTTGTCGCTGTGCCCCAGCTTCTCGGATACACTAGCCACATCGGCTCCGTTGGTAATTGCGATACTGGCGAAAGTGTGGCGCAGCTTATGAGGATGAAGGCCCGGAACATTGTACTTCTTGGCAAACTTCTGCATATACCTGGCTGGAGACTGGGGGTGCATTGGCTCCACGCTGTCCTGTTGGGTAAAGACGTAGGTGCTGATGGCGTGCCCAGCCTGTTCCAGCCTGAGTTGCTGGAGCAGACCAATGATCTCCGGGTCAACATCTATAATCCTTATCTTGCCGCTCTTGGGCGTGTCCAGATAGATACCTTTCTGCGGCGTATAACAGAGATTTCCTCGAATGGTGATCGTGCTGGCCTTGAAGTCGATATTTTTCCACTGCAGCCCGCAGCACTCACCTCGGCGGATGCCCGTGTCGATGAGTAGCCGCATCAGGACGCGCCATTTCAGCGGCTCATTCTCCAAAGCGGCGAAGATACGCTTGATCTCCTCGGTCGTGTAGGATTCCACGTCCTTGTCCTTAATCTCACCCTTGCGAGGCTTTGGACGCTCCACCTTGTCCATGGGATTTACAGGGACTACATCACTCATATACGCCATTTTGAACAGGCTGTGCAGGATTGTGTAGACCTTGACACAGGTGGCGTGGGCCTTGCCCTGGGACTGCATAGATAGCAATAGGGCGGAGATATTGACCGGGGTAATGTCGGGCATTTTCAGATCACCCAAGGCGGGGTAGATCCAGTGGTTGAGATTGCCTTGGTAAGCGCATCGGCCATTCTCGCTCATAGTGACGCTTTTGGCAGGCATGAAAACTGTCTCTCCATACTGATACAACGTCTGTACTTTTGCGGTCTCCCGCTTCTGCTGGAGGTCGCTTTCTTTTTTCTCCGCCCGGCTGACGACTTCACCCTCACGGCAACGGCGCTCAAATTCTGAAGCCTCTTTTGCCAGAGCCCGCTCAATGGCTTTTTGGCCCCAGCCCTCCGGAGGATACCAACGGGTGCTCAGATAAGACTTTCCACGTCCACGGCTGCCCCGGATTTCATAGAAAATTTGTCCGTCTTTGGTGGTTCGTTTTCTGGTTGACGCCATAAAAATTCCTTTCCTTTTATTCACGTTGGTAGGGGTGCTGCACAGAAAATCCTCTTTTCTTCTGGCTTTGTGCATCTAAAAATTCTCCATAGGATACCAGTTTTTCCTGATCTCTGGCATCAAGTGTTGACACCAATTCTCCCAAGATTCGGAGCGTGCGCATTTTTGTGTCTTGACCATTGTTATTAAGCTGGTAGAGGGTCAAAAGTGCAGACCGCAGCTCAGATTCCAATTTGCCGCCGTGTGCAGGGGCTTTGACCAAAATGTATTTTTGATTCTTGCCCTCAATGGAAATTCCATCGGAGATTAGCGGAAGAACTTCCTGCATCTTGTCTTGCCGCTCCATTTCGCTAGCCAGCAGACCGCCCCAGTCCATCAGTTCATCAGGGATGGTATCCAGTGCGTCAGCCAGGGGTTTCAGCAGACTGGCGGGCATCTCAATGGCGTTGCTCTCATAGCGGTAGATGGTGGCGCGGTTTTTGCCCAGTTTGGCGGCCAAATCTTCTACCGACATACCGAGCTGCTTACGGCGGGTACGGATTTTTTCTCCAGTGGTCATGGTGTTCCCTCCTGTTTTGTAATAGGGCCTCATTATACCACGCTAGTTGCAGAAAAGCAATATATATTTTGGAAGAAATAAAATAATTTCAAAATCAGGAAAATAAGTATTGACAGCGACACATGGCAGGTGTATGATTTGGTTATCGCATATGAGCAATAATTGCGGATAATTTGGCGAGTATGTGAAATTTATGCAAAGGAGGTAATGCCTATGGTTCCATTCCAAAAAATTACGGAAGCCTGCAAGACCACGGGGCTGTCGCAGTATTTTCTGCGGCAAGGATGTAAGGACGGCACGATCCCGCACATCAAAAGCGGCGGCGTGTACTACATCAATGTCCAAGCACTCGTGGAACAGTTGGGCAAAAAAGAGCAGTCCGACTGAACACCGGCAAAAAACTGCAATACGCGGAGAAAGGAGGTAAATGCCTGTGGACAACAAAGCGACGAACAAGCTGCGTCGGGAGTATCCCAACTTTACACCGCTGAAGGCAGCTTCGGAACTGCTGGGTGTCTCGCCCCGTCAGTTGTCCAAGCTGGTGGCGGAGGGCCGGAAGCCTTTTTGCCTGCTGGGGGCCAACATTGGGACCCGACAGCGGTACATCCGCATCTATACCGAGCGGCTGATTGCGTATCTTAACGGCAACTCTCTGGAGGACTAAGCGAAAGCTTTAGTAATTGAGGGGGGTGATTGTTTTCCGTGGAAGCAGTCACGAAATCGGGCGGCAGGTCAACAGCTTTGGAAAAAGCCGCTGGCCTGACCGCCCAATCTTTCTATTTGGAGGAATTAAATGAGATTACACGAAAACCAATTAAAGCTGATTCGCCATCTGGCCCGGTTCAACCTGTTGGACTATGCTAGCTGTCTGCATATGTTAGATACGGAAGGAACAGAGGACAAGGTGGCTCTATCCTATGCGTTTCGGCCCCTGACGAAGAACAAGTACCTCACCAAACGCAAGGATGGCAGCGTGTCAATTTTGGCAAAGGGTAGGGTGCTTTTTCCTGATATCAAACCGCTGATCTCAGTAGGCGGCGGGGAGCAGTCTATCCAGCGTGTGATGGAGGTCTCCCGCATGGCGGCGCTGATGGAGGAACACGGCATCCCCACTGTTGCGAAAATACCAAAGTCACCGGAGCCAGTATTTATTCCGTCGGCCTGTTGGCGGAGCATTGCTCCGGGGATTCTGTCCACCACCCGCTTTACCGGGATGGTGCTGGCAGAAAAAGAGAAGCTGGCCGTCTATGACATTGGGGACGGGAGCATGGAGTGGCAGGTGCGGGCGGAGGGGTCACTGTTCTATACAAAGTACGGCAGCTACGAGACAAAAGCGACTGGAATGATTTTGGTATGTCAGGATGGAAAAGGGAGCAAGACAGCAAAAAACATCATTCGTCAAACGATGTGGAGCCGGCGTCGGCTTCTTTCGGATGTTTGCCTGGAGCGAAATAAACCGACCTGCTGGTCCCGTTCACCCATTAAATTGCGGGCGCAGTATGAGCATGTCTATTTAACTACCCCAAAATGGTTTGGCACGGATATCAAGGCCATACTGGCCTCAGAGGAGGAGGTACAAAGCCGAAGTAAAGACGGGACAGAGTTGCATGACCCGGCCCAGGGTGACTACGAAAAGTGGCCTTATCGCTTTTTTGTCAATCCAGCGTGTGACCTGCTGAAGTATGTCTATTTTTTCTCAGCAGTGAAAGAGTTGATAAAGCTTCTTGAAAGTGATATGCTCTCGCCGCCAGAGGTGCGGTATGCGATCTGCTATCGAAAGCAGGACAGGCCGATCCTGCGAATGTACCCGGACGTGATAGAATTGGAGGGAACACAGTTTTATGAATATCTGTCTGAAGAAAACGATAACGCAGATTGAGCGCTACCTGCCAGACGGTGACGGGATGAATGTGGACCGGCTTCGTAAAATGTACGACCTGACGCTGCGACTGCAAAGCCAACTGCTGTCGGTGATTTACGACATGGAGACCTTTGGCGGGAGGGTGGAGCGAATCGCAGATGAACATAGCGATGGGGAGAATGAAAATTCTGTGGTAACGTTAAGAATAGCGGAGCCTCTGCCATCTATGAAACGATTGACCGAAGCTGTTGAGGAGCACTGGAAAGCGATGCTCCATGCGGCAATCGCGGAGGCGGCCCGGCAGAAACCGCTCCCCTATTTTGATAAGGCAATGGTTGAAATCGAGATCATCACCCCCAAAGGGAGTGACAACACCAGACTGTGGGATACCTCTAACCGGGCAATTCAAGTAGTGTTCAACAATCTGAAAGGCATCTTTTTTGAGGACGACAACATGGAGCATATGGCTTTTTCGGTGGTTGGAAGGTGGGAAGAAAAAGGTGCCACGATGATCCGTATTTTGGACTTTGACAAATCACGGCAAACCAGGAGCATCACATGAAGGTCAATTTTTGTACGGAACTATGAAATTTCAAAAATGTCATGGTGAATAAAGCGGAGCGAAAAATGTGTGTAGATATTGGACCCCAATCGGTCATGGTGTGCTGTAAATTGGAGACAAAATTCATCATGGTGAAGCGAACACAGAGAGGGGTTCTGCGAGGAGTGTCTGCCTGGGCAGACGCGACGAGCAGAACAAAAATTGTGAAGGTAGAGTTCTATACATTGTTTTATCAAATGCGCCATGCTATAAAGCCCGAAAATTTATTGTTGACAATCCGCTGTCCAGGGACTACAATGCAAGTCTAAGGCAAAGGCGTCTTTGAGAATTTTTCATAGGTGTCTTTGCCCTTTTTTCTCAAACCATTTGCATCTAAACTCTTTTTTCGTAAATTGGGAGGTTCCAGGGCTCGTTTGAAACGTGTCAATACGCCTTTACAAACGGCGCATAGTAAAGTAATAATAATCAAATGGAGGTATGGAAATGAGCATACATGAGGAATGCGGCGTGTTTGGTGTGATTGCTCCCCGGCCTGCGGACGTGGGCCGGCTGGCTTATTACGGCCTGTATGCCCTCCAGCACCGTGGACAGGAGAGCTGCGGCATTGTGGTCAACGACGACGGGATATTTGTCTCCCGCAAGGACCTGGGGCTGGTGGGGGAGGTCTTTTCCGGCGAGACGCTGGACCGGCTGCCCCAAGGGACTATGGCGGTGGGCCATACCCGCTACGGCACCACCGGGGCCGCCAGCCGGAGCAACTGCCAGCCCATCGAGGTCAATCACCAGAAAGGACATATGGCCCTGGCGCACAACGGAAATCTGAGCAATGCAGCCCAGCTTCGAGACAAGCTGGAGCTGTCTGGAGCTATCTTCCATGGTACCAGCGATACCGAAATCATTGCCTACCTAGTCACCAGGGAGCGGCTGTCCACCCCCTCCATCGAGGATGCCCTCAGCGCGGCCATGAACAGGCTGGAGGGGGCCTACTCCCTGGTGCTCATGTCTTCCCGGAAGCTGATCTGCGCCCGGGACCCCAACGGCTTTCGCCCCCTGTGCTATGGAAAAATGGAGGACGGGAGTTATGTGGCCGCCTCCGAGAGCTGCGCTTTGGCTGCTGTAGGGGCGGAATTTGTCCGTGACCTGGAACCGGGGGAGATTTTAGTGTTTTCCAAGGATGGCATCGTATCCCGCCGGGAGCACTGCGGAAAAGCGGAGCCATCCCCCTGCATCTTTGAGTATATCTACTTTGCCCGGCCCGACTCGGTCATTGACGGGGTGTCCGTCCACGCCGCCCGTCTGCGGGCCGGGGAGATACTGGCCCAGACCCACCCGGTCCAGGCGGACGTGGTGGTGGGGGTGCCCGACTCCGGGCTGGATGCCGCGTTGGGCTACAGCCATGTGTCCGGCATTCCCTACGGTATCGGCCTCATCAAGAACAAGTATATCGGCCGTACCTTTATCGCTCCTGGCCAGGATCACCGGTTGGATCAGGTGAAAATCAAACTCAGCGCTATCCAGGACAGCGTGGCCGGAAAGCGAGTGGTGCTGGTGGATGACTCCATTGTCCGGGGAACCACCAGCGGTCGAATTGTCAGCCTGCTGCGGGAAGCGGGGGCCCGGGAGGTCCATCTCCGGGTGTCCGCGCCCCCCTTTCTGAACCCCTGTTACTATGGTACTGACATTGATTCTCGGGAAAACCTTATCGCCTGCCATCACAATGTGGAGGAGATTGCCCAGATCATTGGAGTGGATTCTTTGGGTTATCTGCCTGTGGAACAACTGGGGGCGCTCATTGGGCAGGCGCATTACTGCGGTGCCTGTTTTACTGGGCTGTACCCCACGCCGATTCCTGTAAACACACGAAAAGACCGCTTTGAGCAGAAACTGTCGGAGAAAAACGCCATAACCTCTCAACAGTAGCTGCTGGCGGCGTTTTCCTTGACATTATTAGGTGTACAGCCGGATGACCTCCTCGGCCACCACCCGCTTGGAGCAGCAGCGGTCCATGGCCTGACGGGTGATGTAGTGGTGGGCGTCGGGCTCCGACATCTTCAGCTCACTGATGAGCAGCCACTTGGCCCGGTTCACCAGGCGAATCTCCTCCATCTTCTCCTCAACGGGCTGGACCTTCTTCTCATAGCTCCGCAGCCGCTCCCGGGCGGCGGTCATCCAGCTCAGCCCCCGGAGGATGGCGTCCCGGGGTACGGGCCTGGGCAGGACGAATACCCCGTGCCGCTCCACCCGGCTCCGTATGGGGTCATACAGCCCCGCCGCCGCAAAGAGCAGCGCCACCGTCCCCCCGGCGCGGCAGCAGTCGATGGCGAAGCGGATGCCGGCGTCGTCGGGGAGGGGGGAGTTGACGAAAACAAAGTCGAAGTCCTGGCTGTTTCGGGCGCGCTCCGCCGCTCCCACGCTGGCCGCAGTGACAATGGGGGAGTAGGCGCTCTCAGGCAGAAGGGAGCGCAGGGCGTTTTGAAATTTTTCCGAGGCCGACACAATGAGCACGCTGTAGACCCGCTCCTGTAACTCCATACACATCCCCTCCTCCCTCTGAAATCGGCGTCATCCCTTAAAATATTCCTCTGCCACCGCCGCCGGGACGGCAGACTGGATAAATTCGCTGGACCGCGCCGCAACCACCGCCTCCGCTCGGTCCTGGGGCAGAGACTGGAATCTGGACAGGCTCTCGCCGTCCGCATGGTAGAGGTTCAGGTCGGCGGCGGGGGGCAGCTCCAGGTTTTGCTCCATGCCCCGCAGTCCCGCCTGAATCATCAGGGCGAAGGCCAAATAGGGGTTGGCGGCGGGGTCGGGGGAGCGCAGCTCCGCCCGGCGGTACTCCCCCACGGCGGCGGGGATGCGCACCAGCTGGGAGCGGTTTTCATGGGACCAGGAGATGTATTTAGGGGCCTTGTGGCCGCCGAAGCGGGCGTAGGATTCCGCCGCTGGGTTGAGGAACACGGTCATGTCGGCCACCTTGTCCAGCACTCCGGCCACCATCTGGGGCAGATAGTCCCGGCCGTCCTCGGCCTTTACCGATATGTTGATGTGAAAGCCGCTCCCCGGCGAATCCGGCAGAGGCTTGGGGGAGAAGTCGGCGCACAGTCCGTTGCGCTCGGCGATGAACTTTACAATGGCCTGGAAGGTCATTACGTTGTCCGCCGCGGTGAGGGGGTCGGAGTATTTGAAATCAATCTCATTCTGGCCCGGCCCCTCCTCGTGGTGGGAGCACTCCGGGGAGATGCCCATGCGGGCCAGGGTCAGGCAGATCTCCCGGCGGATGTT
>ERZ808037.1676-NODE-1676-length-13457-cov-3.413453_pt1 | contig 13457 bp, 11 predicted proteins | sample MGYA00380190_ERZ808037 | MGnify/ENA primary metagenome ERZ808037 (study PRJEB31490, sample SAMN06133399) | mouse gut metagenome | isolation source: J9 | host: mice | place: China: Chengdu | collected 2015-05 ...
CCTTTACAAGCAGCATCATAGGACGGCGCAGCTCGTCCTCCATCCCCGGAATGTCCATCATCTCCCCGGGCGGCACCGCCTCTTCCAGGGCTTCGATTCCAAAGCCGTTGTCCAGCAGCCCCATCACAATCTGGGTAAGGGTATGGTGCTGCTTTGTCACGTCACAGCCCAGAAAACGGGTCTTCCGCTCCCCGGGGCTGAAGTAATCGTCCACAGGCCAGTACAGAGGCTTTCCGTCCTCCGCATAAATCCAGTCCTGTCCCACCCCGGCCGTGAACACGGGATGCTCTATATTGAACAGGAATATTCCACCCGGCTTCAATGTCCTGTGCACCTTTTGGAATACCTGTCCTATATCCCCGATATAGTGCAGCGCCAGATTGGAAACGACGCAGTCCCAGGCATTTTCCGGGTATTCGTACTCTTCTATGCCGCAGACCCGGTATTCTATCCGCCTGTCCGGATTCCGCTTCCTGGCCTCTTCAATCATTTTCCGGCTCAGGTCGATGCCCAGCACATGCTCTGCGCCATTCTCCACGGAAAATCTGCAGTGCCATCCGTAGCCGCAGCCCAAATCAAGGACATGCTTCCCGGCAAGGGACGGAAACAAGGGCTTCAGCTGATGCCATTCCCCGGCGGCGCTCAGACCCTCTCTGCTGCGGGACATCTTTGCGTATTCCTGAAAGAAATTTTCATTGTCATATTCATTATACATAACCTGACCTCTTTCCCTCTCTGTCATTTACAGCTCCCACAGGCCAAAGCGCTCTGTTTCAGCCAATTCCCTATAGCCGAACTACAGCCGTCATCCCTCCGGGCTGTCTATCTCTATCGTCAGGGCATGGTCCCTGGTGGCATCAGGTCTCCTGAAATAGCATGTAGAGACCCGGAACCGCAGCCTGCTTACAGGCATTTGAAACTTCCTGGGCATGCCGCAGGAATTATACAGGAAATGCTTCTCCCTTTCATGGTCTCGCGAAACGCTTTTCCTTTTCGGCTTTTTATTCTTTCGAATCACAAGCCGTCTTCTCCATGGTATGATAGCAGAGGAAATCGCCGTTTTCCGTCTCAAGCTTCTCAAAGGTCTTGATGCGATAGCCACGCTTCAGATACATGCTCTCCGCCGGGAAGGACGCGTCTATATGCACCGCCTGGTATTGCCGGAAAATCCTCTCCTCCAGCAGGTCCATCAGTCTGCTTCCATAGCCTTTCGCCTGGCATCCCGGCAGAATGAACAGCCTGCAGATTTCATTCCTCCGTATGCTCCCGGTTCCCACGATTTCCCCCTGCACCACCGCAAGATAGATTTCCTCTCTGTCCATCGCCTCCCGGATTTTCCGCTCATTATGCAAATCAAGGAAGAACCGCACCGCCCCGGCCGGGTAATAATGAGGATACACGGCCTGGATGGTCTCTTCTACGATTTCCGCCACTTTCTCAGGATGCTGCGCCTGCTGTAGCTGCATCTCACACTGTAAATTCTGCATCCGGTCTCCTCTTCTCATTCAGTAAGCGTTTTTATCATAATCAGGCAGGGATTCTTTTCATCCCACATTTCTGTCAGCGTGATAAGGGGTTCAAAGCCGATGCTTCTGTAGAATTCCCGCGTCCTGGCATACGGTTCAAAGTCAACCGCATCGCTCAATGTCTTGACGATTACATATCTGCACCCTGATTGGACAAAATAGTCTTCAGCGGCATGGTACAGGGCCTTTCCTATGCCCCTGCGGTGATATTCCGGCAGGACGCCGCATACGAATATGTCCCCGGTTTGTCGGTAATGTATCTTTACCGAAAAGAAGCCGACACATCTGCCCTCCCGGTCTGCCGCAATCCAATAGGGATGTTCCCTGACTTCTTCCACATATTCCTCAATCGCCTGTTTTATCCCAAACCATTGGGGCAGACTTTCCAGTACCTCTCTGGTGCAGGCAGACTTTTTATTGCTTTCCTGTATCTGGATAATCTGAATATCGTCTTTCATTTATTGTTCTCCTCTATAAACTGGCGGAAAATTAGCCTGTATTATACTGATGATTCCTAAAACTTGCCATCCACATATGTCTGCAGCAGTACACTGCCTTTCTCATAAGGCTCTCTCACCTCCCGCAGAAGGTTGTCGTAAAATGCAGCGGCAGCCTGCCTCCTCCCGGCTGCAATCTCCGCACCCCGGGCAGTATAGAATTTATCGTACAGGCCCTCCAGCTTGTATTTGTATTCCTGGAAAAAAGAGGGTTCCCTGTCATCTGTCCCATCCAGGACCTGGCCGTTTGGCAGCACAGTGTACAAAGGCTCCGAAACCTGCCCTTTATAGACCAGCGCCCTGGCTATGCCGATAACGCCGGACACATCCACCTTATCGGCGTCAAACAGTATCTTCGCCTCTATGGTTTCCGGCTGGTTGTCATTTCGGTAGCGGTGAGAGGAAATACACTCCCTTACATGCGCTGCGAAACTTTCCGGGAAACCGTGTTCTGTCAGGAAACGATACGCCTTGTCCGCTCCGGCCCTGGCATGGCACACTTTCGGATTCTCGAACTGCTCCCGGCGGCCGATATCATGCAGCAGGCAGGCGCTGATCAGCACGTCCATGTCCACAGCCTCTTCCGTCCCGGCTATGTCCAGGGCGGTGTAGAGGACACGGTAGATATGTTCCTTGTCATGGGCGCTGTCTTCCATGCAGGACAGCATGTAGCTTTCCAATAGGGTATAGGTCTCTTTTGTCATTCTATCCTCCTTGCCAGGCCGTCTTCAGCAACGTCAGACGGCCTGGATTTTCCTCTCAAATCAAATCGAACAGGCTCATCTGGACTGCCTGGACTGCTTCCTTATCTTCCTTTTCAGCCCGCTCCCATATCGCGTCCCCTGTGGGAATCTCCTTCAGAAACGGGGAAGGGTCATCGCCACAGACCAAAATCAATTCCTCCCTGGCCCTGGTCATACCCACGTAGCACAGGCGGCGCTCCTCCTCCAGATCCGTCTCCCCGCCGCCGAACTCCAGAGGGAGCTTCCCCCTGTCCAGCCCGTAAAGGAATACCACCGGAAATTCCAGGCCTTTGGAGCCATGGAGGGTCATCAGCGTCACCGCGTCCGCTGTGAATCTCCTGCCGCTGTTCCTCCTTATGTCGCCGTCCTCGCCGAAGGACAGAGTCTGGAGGAAACTTTCCATGGTAGGGTACAGAACCGACATATCTGTCAGTTTTTTCATGGCATCCTGGTTCTCGAGGGGGAATTCGCCGCACCACTCCTCCAGGAGCTTTACCGGCTTTCCTTTCTTTGCTTTTTTCCGGTACTTTTCAGCCAGGAAATCAAGCCCCTCCTCCCGGTTCTCCCCCAAAATAGGCCCCAGGAGTCTCTGGCACAACACTTTCCACGCCGTTTCCTCCGGGTACAGGATATGGCGGAAGAAATACAGCGCGGCCCGTACCTCCCGCTCCCGTAGGAAGTCCTCCCGCCCCGCCACCAGGTAGGGGATTCCTTCCTGGCGCACGCATTTTTCCAGCAGCGCCGCCTGTCTGTGGGTTCGATAGAGCACCGCGATGTCCGAAAATCCGCGCACCCTACGGCCCTCCTGTGTCCCGTCCCTGTCCGTATCCAACATGTCTATGCCGCCGATTTGGCGTGTGATCTCCTTGGCTACGAAAATCGCTTCTCTGCGCTCGTCCTCCGCCGATACTATGCGCACGGGAAGTCCGACTCCCTGCTCTGCATTCTGGGCCATGGCCTTCATTCTGCGGGGCTCCCCTTCGTTGTGGGAAATCACGCCCAGAGCAGCGTGGAGGATGGCCGGGGCGGAGCGGTAGTTTTCCTCCAGGCGTATGAGGGACAGGTCTGGATATTCCTCTCCCAATCTGGAGAAGGCCTTGGAATCGGAGCCCCGGAAACCATAGATGGACTGATCCGGGTCGCCAATCACGAAGAGCTCCCTGGAATGCCCCTCTTCCATGGAACGTCCCTCTTCCATGGAATGCCCCTCTTCCATGCTGCCCCGACTCCATTCCTTTACCAGGCGGTATTGGAGAGGGTTGATGTCCTGGAACTCGTCGATGAGGAGGTAGTAGAATCGGCGGCGCTGCGGCGCATCCTCCGGCATCTCTTCCAGCAGCTTCAATGTCTCCAGCAATAAATCATCATAGTCATAAGCCTGCGCTTGACGTAGGAGTTTCTGATAATACTGATATACGCGCCAGTTCTTTCCGTCAGCAGCTGCGCTGTCTGCCTTTCGCTCCGAATTACGGGTTTCCTCCGGGGCGGCAGTTTTATTCAGGATGGCTGCATCGTTCGCAGCTGTTGATTCGTTTCTGTTGGTAATTTCGTCTGCAACCGTAGTTTGGTGTCCGTTGGCAGTTTTGTCTGCAACTGTAGCTTTATCTCCATTGGCAGTTTCGTTTCTGACAACGGTTTCATCCGCAGCCTCGTTCACAATGGCAGCATTGTTCACAATCGTAGTTTCGTCCCCGCTGATAGCGCTTTCCTGCAGTCCATTCTTCATCCGTGACAGCTCCTGCAGAAATTTCCCCGGTGAATCTTTCTTTCCAAACTCCCGAAGCGCCTTTTCCGCTAATTCCATCTGCAGCCCCTCGTCCGCTACCACGAAGGAGCGCCCCGCCTCCTGAAGGAAACGGGCGCAGACGGCATGGAAGGTTCCAATCCAGACTTCTGCTCCGCTCTGGTCTTTTTGGCTTTTCCGGCTCTTCTGGCCCCTCACTTCCTTTTGGCTGGCTTCTTTTTGGCTGGCTTTTTTTAGGCCGACTTCTTTTGAACCGACCTCTTTTGCTCCAGCTTCTTTTGCTCCAGCTTCTTTCTGGCTTTCCTCCGACATTCTGGCGCGCATTTCCTCCGCTGCCTTATTGGTGAAAGTCACTGCCGTGATTTCCTCCGGCGCGATGCCTCTCTTGTCCAGAAGATAGTGGAGTCTGGCAATCAGCGTCTTGGTCTTGCCCGCGCCCGGCCCGGCAATGACCGCAACGCTGCGCCCCACCCGTTCCACGGCTTCCCGCTGGCGCTCATTCAAGCTGTCTGTCGCCGTGTTATCACCAGCCCCTGTCTTCCGGGTGACAGTCTTCGTATCTTTTCCAGTTTCTGCTTTCTGACCGGCAATCTCTGTATCCACCCCGGTTTCTGTCTTCCGGACGGCGGTCACCTCATTTTCTCCGGCTTCTGTTTTCCGGATGACAAGTTCCCCATCTTTCTCAGTTTCTATCTTTTGGCCAGAAGTCTCCGAAACCCGCTTCTTCCCCGGCCCTTTCTCCATCCCCCGCAGCTCTTCCGCCGTGAAGAAGCTTATCTGCCCCTCCAGGCTGCTGATGTCCTCCGGGGTGAGCAGCCCTATCTTCCCATATTCCCCATCGTAGCCCGGGGTGCGCTTCACCTGGCCGTCCCGCAGCCGCCGTATGCCCTCGGCCACCAGCGGCCCGGCAGCTCTTCGGATATCCTCCACCGGAACCTCCCGCAAAATGGCGAACTCCGGCCCCAGAGCCCCAATCATCTGCTCGTATTTCTCCTCAGCCTTCTTCCCCGCCGGGGAAATCCCCATGGAAGCGCCAATCACCTCCGGCAGGGGCACCAGGCTCTCGAAAGGACGGCCCGAGGGCAGACGGACCCCCTCCGCCCTGTCCGCGTCCGCCAGCTGCTCCACCCGGTTCAGCACGCCGATGGTAATCTTCTTCCCGCACACCGGACATCTTCCCCCGTATCTGGCAGTCTCCTGAGGACTGATGCACAGTCCGCATTTCCTGTGCCCGTCAAAATGGTACTTTCCCTCCTCCGGGAAGAATTCGATGGTGCCCGCCAGGCCCTTTCCCTCCTGAATCGCATCCGCCAGACCCCGGTAGGACAGCTCTATATCGAAAAGGTTCGCCTCCCGCCCCAGCTTTGCCGGGGAATGGGCATCGGAATTGGAAATCAGATGGAACCTGTCCAGGGCACCCACCCGCCAAATCATGGGCGGGTCGGAGGAAAGCCCTGTCTCCAGCGCATGGATATAGGGGGTAAGGTCTTCAAAGCATTCTTCTATGGTGTCAAATCCCGAAAAAGCCCCGAACAGGGAGAAATGGGGCGTCCAGATGTGGGCGGGCACATAGACTCCCTCCGGCACAGTCTCCAGCATAATTTCCAGCAGATCCCTGCAGGGAATCCCCAGAATGGGCCGCCCGTCAGAGTGGATGTTCCCAATCAGCTCCAGCCGCCTGGCAAAGGTCTCCGCCGCCTCCAGCCCGGGCAAAAGGAACAGGCTGTGCACCTTTCTCACCCTGGAATGCCCCTCTTCCATGGAATGCCCCTCTTCCATTTCCCCCTTTTTGTAGATGGAGCTGATTTCCCCGGTGACCACGAAGCGGGGCTGTCTGCCGCTCTCCCCCGCTCCCCCAATCCGGTATTCCTTTTTCAGCACATACAGGCCGTCCTCGGCGGGTTCCAGCTTCTCTTTCAGCTCCTCCCGCCAGGCCGGATGGGTGAAATCCCCTGTGCCCACAAGGTCGATTCCTTTCTTCCTGGCCCACAGATCCAGATATTCCGGCGTGCAGTCCCTGCTGGTGGCCCTGGAATACCTGGAATGGATATGCAGATCTCCTATGTACATTTCTCCTCACATTCTGCCGCATGAATGCGGCTTGTCCGCGGATTTTCATAAGTCCCAGCTCCGCCCCCGTCCAGGGTTTTGCTAGATTTCATCTCTTTCCTGACAGGAGCATTCTGTCTTTCTCAATCCTTCTCCGTGTCCGCTTTAAGGCATCCTTCGCTTTCCGGCTGGGTTCCATATCCTCCAGACCATCGAAGGCCCACTGGAGCCCCCTGGGGATACCGGCGAAAACATCCTCATTGTATATCTTGATTTTCCGGCGGGGATTATCGCCCACTTCCTCAAAGCAGTATCCTTTGCCATTGTCTATATCCCGGGCTGTCATCTGTTTACTACGTCCGCTTCCGCAGTACCATTTGAAATCGTCCAAGACCTCATCATAGCTTTTCCCCGCATTTTCATGAAAGGTAGGCTGCAGCCGGAATGCCACTTCCGGATTCACAATGTCCCCAGGGGCTTCAGCATCCCCGGAATCCTTCCTGTCCAGCCGCAGATAGTCATAGCAGAAAAAGGCGTCCCGGTCCATCCATTCCTTTTTCAGCTCCGCAGCTTCGCAATTATCATACACTTCCGCGTAATATCCCTTCCCTGCCAGAAAGAAGACGCAGCCGCTGTGCAGGTCCATGGCCAGCGGGATATAGAAATCCTCCTTGCCCTTCCGCTCCAGTTCGCGCAGAAGCGTCCGAAGGTGGCTCTCAAGGCCATCCGGCTCCCACACGCAGAACCCGTTCCTCACCGTCCAGCCTTCATCGGCTGCCCAGCCGCCCTCCTCTTTCGGGATGAAATCGTAGCCTTTCTCGCTGTCACAGTATGTCTCGAAAAGCCGCATGGAGAAGTCCTGTTTCCGGCATTCCTGGAACAGCTTTCTGGTCTCGTCACGCCTTTTTTCCCTGTCATCCCCAATGGGATATCCATTGTCCTGCAGCCATGTCCTGACCTTGATGTGGATTGCCATCCCTTCCAGCCGCCTGGTCAGCCATGGCAGGTAGTCTACCGTCCGAACCTCGCCATCTTCGGTCATTATCTTCTGCTTCAGGCCATGCAGCCGACCGGAAATTTCCGAGCCTTTCGTCTCCGTCTCATGCCGGAATTTCTCTGCCAGCTCCGTCAGATCCCGCCCTACGCCTGCCTTGTCGCGGATGTCCCTGCCGCTCCTTAGGCTCCTTTCAGTCACACTGAGTTCCCTGGGCTCCTTAAGTTCTTCAAGTTTCATGATTTTCTCAAGTCTTCCGGACTCTTTGCGCATCCGGGCTTTCTCAAGCCCACTGAGATGTTCCGATTTCCCGGATTCCTGGCGCTTCCGGGACTCTTCCAGCTCCATGATCTCCTTTTCAAGCTCCTCAATCTCTTTTCCAAGCTTCTCGATTTCGTTTCCAAGCTTCCGAACCTCGTCCAGCCTCGCGGACTCCTTCAGCTCCCGTCCCAGTCCCACGCGCAGCAGCATGTACAGCCACTTGTGTCCGTCAGCTATGCTGGTATCTTTATAATAAACATCCCGTGCCGCCAGGTATTCTGTCAGCCACAGGTAGTATTCCGTGTCTGTAATCAAGCCCTCTTTATAGCCGGCGTCGTTCAGCATGAGCTCCGCCCAGAATTCCCGGCGCTCCTTCTTCTGCTTCTCCTGCCCTGTCTCTTGCTTCTTCTCCGTCCTGTGGGGCGGTTTTCGTTTCAGCACGTTTTTTGCCCACTCCGGACGCTCCAGCATGGTTTCCCTCAGAAGCCCTCTGATTTTGGCCCCGTGCTTCGGCCATGAGGTCTCCTCTTCCAGAAGCCAGGGGAAGCGTTCCGTCAGAAGTTCCTCCACCTCCTCCGGAAGCTGTCCGGAATGCTCTTTCAGCAGCTCCACGATGCTCTCCGGAAGCTGGGGCAGATGTACCTTCAGCAGCCCCCGCACCTCTTCCGGAAGCCTGGCGAAATGTTCCCCTATCTGCTCCGGCCCGTTCTTCCCATCTGCCAAAAGCCTCAGGAATCCTTCGTCCAGTTTCTTCATCTGCTCCCTGAGCTCCTTCTTCTTTGGAAGCGGCGGCAGGCTATCCTTCAGCAGCTCCCTGGCGCTCTCGGCCCAGAAAATCCGGTACAGGAAGGATTTTTCTCTTTCCTGTCGATAATCTTCGACTATTCTGTTGTAATAATTCTCTCGGATTCCCTTCACAGGTTTTTCCATTGTACCCCCCTTGCGTAGCGCTCGGCCTTTCTACAGGGGCCATCGTAGATGCCGCTGTACACGTCCAGCACCTTATCTGTGTCCATCAAGGGCGGGATATCCCGCTCTGCCAGGTACAGGGCCACAATCTCCTCCAGATCCTCACTAAATCCCCGCAGCACGTCCTGTCCCGCCTGCCGGAACAGCTCCACAAAACGTCTGCATTTCTCCACATACTCTGCCGAATGCTCAAAATGTTGGGACAGATTCTCAATATACAGACTCTTCTCTGCCTCTTGCTGCCTTGCCTCATACTCTGCCTCATACCATGCTTCGTCACGCCAGTCATCGGCCTGCTCGAAAGCATCGAACATATAATCGTCATAATCGTCCTCTTCGACATAGCTGTCTTCGACATCAAGATCATCAAAGATGTCATAGTCCTCTTCGATATTAATGCCCTCTTTGATGGCAGTGCCATTTTCGATATCAATGCCATCTTCGATGGAATTGCCATCTTTGACGACAAAACCGTTTCCCTCCACGCAGCTGTCTCCCTCATTATAGCTGCCTCCGTCTCCTCGGCTGCCTTCGGCGATGTCCTCCGAATCCGGCTGCATCGCTTTCGCCGCCTTCTCTCCCAATGACCCGGGTCTGTGGCCAACGTAGATTCTTTTGAGCATGTTCCGTTTCACATTGCCCTCATCTGTCAGGAAAGCAGGGTGGTCCACAGGCATTCGCCCAGGCCAATCGAAGCCGTTGTCGTATCCTGCTGCCGGACAGGAGAGGACGCGGTAGAGATGGAGGCCGAACTGATTGTCATAGCCCCAGAACAACTCGTTCCTCCTGCTCCCGTCCACATCCTCCATGACGCACCAGCCCCGGGCGATTCTCCTGGCCTGTTCCAGCAGAAAAGCGAAGTCCGTCCGCAGCTTCATGCCGCCGCCCACTACATAGTCGTAATCTGGCTGGCTCAGGCTGCACCGCATGACCAGGTAGAGGTAGCAGCCATACAGCTCCTGCCTCGCCCGGATATAGGGCTCCGCCATGCTCTCCCCTGTGGACGGATCCGTGAACGTGCCCTCCCGCTGCTTCGCCGCCCAACGGGACAGAAGCCCTTCCACAAAGCCGGAAAGCTTCTCCTGGCTGAACTTCCCTTTCCCGTCCGTGATTTCCGGCTTGAAGGAGATGCCATGCCCTTTCATGCGGCTAAGGAGCCTTTCCGCCACATCCTGGATGCACAGCAGATTCTTTTGGTAGTCCTCGTATTTCTTCCACAGCAGGCTCTTTTCATACTGGAAAAATTTCTCAAATTTATCTGCGGCATCTTTCTCGAAATCTTCCAGGGCTGATTCCCCGCATGCCTTACCTTTTTCATTCATGTCTTTATCGCTCATGCTTTTCTCTCGCCTTTCTTAAGATGAAGAACTGGCACGAAATAATCTGCAGCTGCCTTTGCAGATTTTATTATACTGCTTTCCGGCTGCCTCTGTAAAGGGGCAAGCTGGATTCCCCGCCAGGGACATCCCTGGCGAGGGCAGCCCTCCCCGCCCCTCATGCTTCCCCCTTTCCGGAATCTGACTCGGCTCCTGTGCGCCTGGGTCTCATGGCATCCATCAGGCCGCGGTAGACATCGTCCTGATTCAGCGCATACTTCTGCACCCTGCGCGGCTCGCTGCCCCTCTCGAAGAGGAACATGGTGTCCAGAGGCAGGTTCAGGACTGTGGAGACCTGGCAGTTGAACTTCTCGGCGAAATACTGGGCCGTCTGGGTGTCCGTCCCGCCCAGATACAGGCAGTGGTCGCAGTTGTTGATGATGGTCTGGGCCTTTGTGTGGCCGTAGAGACCCTCCAGCTGGGAAAGGCTCTGGATGACTACGCTGACATAGATTTCCCGGGAGCGGATTACCGATATGATTTTATCGAAATCCGGAATCACGGTATTGGTGCTGAAGTCGTCCAGGATGAAGCGCACCGGAATGGGGAGCCGGCTGTCCGGCCTCCTGTCGGCGGCGGCCATGAGGTACTGCAACGCCTGGGTGTAGAAGAGGTTTATCAGGGCGTCCTGGCTGCGGTCGGAGTCGCTGACGGACAGGAACAGGGCTGTCTTATCCTTAAGGAAGGCGTCCATGTCAACCTGCTCCTTCATGCAGAACATCCGCTTCACGCCGGAATAGGTCACCACGTCCAGATGCTGGGCCAGGATTCCCTTGATGCTGGCGTCCATCTTCTCCGCCCTTGTGTTCTGCCGAATCATCCCGATTTTGCGGGCAAAGGCGCTGTGGGGATGGGCGGTGCATTCCTCCTCTATCATGTCTTCCAGCACGTCCGTCCCCATCTTCGAAAGGAAGGTGTACACCTCGTACAGATTATGCTGCTCCTGGGGCAGCAGGTTCAGGACGAAGAGGATAATCGCCTCCAGGTACATCTGTGCCGCCTGGTCCCAGAAGGGCTCCTTGCTGTTGGTGCACGGGCAGAGGGCCTGGGCCAGCTTCTTCACGTCCTGTTCGCTGTAGTAGTCGCCGTTCCGGTGGAGTTCCACGTCCCGGCATTTCCGGATGTAGTCCAGGGGATTGTAGCCCCAGGGAGTGTACGCCACCTCTGTGAAGTCCAGGTGCATGACGGTGTAGCCCTTTTTCCTCAGGTATTCCCCGTACAGCCTGTACAGGTTCCCCTTGGTGTCGGCCACGACCAGGCTGTCCTGGGCATGGAGGATGTTGGGCACCACATAGCCCCTGGTTTTTCCGCCGCCGGAAGGCCCCACCACCAGGTCATTGTTGTTAATCCCCGTGACCCAGGTGTCGTTGCTGACAGAGACACCCTTTGCAAGAATACGATTGGATCTGACGTTGTGAAACATGTTTTCTTCTCCCTTCTGAAATTCCTCTGCGGATTTTTCCATTTGATACAGGCTTCCGCCGGTTCCCTCCATGGCCTAACAGCCCTCTGCCAGGCTCGTGATAATATGGTCCGCCAGGCCGAATTCCAAGGCCTCCTCCGCCCGGAAATAGCTGTCCGTGGCGGTTTTGGCCAGAACCTCCTCCAGGCTTTTGCCGGAGTGTTCCGAGATGACCCTGGCAATAATCTGCCGGGTCTCCATCAGGTCATCGCTGACCGCCTTCAGCTTCAGGGCGCTGCCGCCGGTCCGAACAATCAGCGGGTCATGGATCATGATGCGGCTGTGGGGCAGCATGTCCCGCCTGTTCCCTGATACAAAAAGCAGCGCCGCCATGGAAGCCGCCAGCCCCACACAGACCGTGCGGATGGGGCAGCTCACCGCCTGCATCACGTCGTAGAGAGCCATGCCGCTGTCTACGCTGCCGCCGGGGCTGTTGATAAAAAGGGTGATCTGTCCCTCCGGGTCCTGCCGCTGCAGGTAGCGCAGCTGGCGGACCAGAGCGTTCACCGAGGCTGCGTCCACTTCTCCCACCAGTTCCACCTCCCGGTGGGACAGCATCTCATCCTGGATGGGAATGAGATCGTAGCCGTGGGATGATTCCCTGATGATTCTTGCTTCGTTTGAAATGTACATAAAGCTGTTTCCTCCTAATATGTAGTCGCTGCGCGACGGCAGTGCGCCTTTGCAACTTTACCGTTCAGCCAGGAGTATTACTTATTAATACTTGACGCTTCCGTGGCTGTAATACCATTCTATCAGGTGCCGATTCTGGCATTTGTAAAAATTACGATATAATCAAATATAGCATACAGCATAGAAAAATAATGCCTTGTGCAGATTACACAAAATCTCATCTTTTAGTATGATTGGGATATACTATAAGCATTGGAGGGATTCTATGGTACGGCGGACATTGGGCAGGCGTATCCGGGAAGAACGTCTGAAACTGAATCTTACACAGGAGAAGTTAGCGGAAGAGGTAAACCTCTCCATGGCATATATCGGGCAGATTGAACGCGGGGAGCGCAGTCTGACCCTGGATAATCTGGTGGCGGTGGCCAACCGGTTAGGCGTTACAGTGGATTACCTGCTTTCTGATTCCGTTAATCCGGATGAGGATGCGGAATATTTGATTTTACGTCAACTTCTGACCGGCAGGACAAAATCACAGAGAGCGTTGGCAGTCAACATGGTGAAGCTTATGTTTGGCTATCTGGATGAAAATTCCTTCCGGGACGGAAAAGGGGAAAATTAAATTTCCGCCTGGAAATGCAGGAAAATCAATTCACAAATCCTCATGGGGCATAGAGGCGCATTTCAGGAGAAAGCGGATTCCCTCCATAAACCCTCTGTTGAACAGCTCTTTTCCCAATTCGTCATAAAAATGATTCAGTTCTTCCTCTATCCGCAGATACTCCTCACCGGAGATATTGGCTGCCAACTCTGCGTACAGATGCTTTTCCCGCAGTTCCAGTTCCGGCGATTTTCCCGTAACCCTGCGGATATATATGGCGTCTGTAAAATACCGTTCCATGTCACATTCCTCCTTGTCTGATTGGTATGCCGGCAGGCGGCTTCACGAAGCAGGGGCATGAGTGTTTGGTTCATTTCTGATGCCCGATATTTATTATAGCAGGCTTGGCCACTGTATTCGTAATATTTACGAGTTTTGCTTTGGGGATATTTTTCAAATAAAAATAAGGTCAGACCCCCTATAACAGAATCTAACCTAATCCTTAACTGACTGACATTGCCCGTAAAAAGCAACCTGACTGCCGCAGCAGTTCAGACAGAACGCTGAACCGTTATGTTGTATTTCCCTTTCTAAGAGCCACG
>ERZ808037.1677-NODE-1677-length-13444-cov-3.414528_pt1 | contig 13444 bp, 12 predicted proteins | sample MGYA00380190_ERZ808037 | MGnify/ENA primary metagenome ERZ808037 (study PRJEB31490, sample SAMN06133399) | mouse gut metagenome | isolation source: J9 | host: mice | place: China: Chengdu | collected 2015-05 ...
TTATTTATATGGTATGGAAAGTGAGTTCTTTACGCCAGGGACGGTAGCAAAGTTGATCACCATTAAGGGATTCCGTATAGGCATAGTGATCTGTTTTGATTCTGCCCACTCAGAGCATATAACGGCTTTAAAAGATAGAGGAATAGATATGTTTATAGGGAGTTCCTTATATAGCAGAGGGGAAGGGGAAAAGGAAATGGAACACAATTTTAGTCAAATAAGTAGTAAGTATGATATTTTATCAGCTGTCGTAAATTACGCTGATAAGACTGGTAATTGGCTTTCTTGTGGTAATTCTTCTTTTTATGATAAAACTGGTCACATATATATGAAACTAGCTGAATGTAAAGAAGGACTATTGATCTCACAAATACAGAAGGATGGAACAGTATGCAAGTATGTTTGATCAATAATATTAGAGGCACCAAACCTTTAGCGCAGGTCTGGTGCCTCTTTTTATTGGTCTTTAAAGTGTGTCTGGGCGTAAACGAGGATAAATGACAAGGCTAATACAAAGGTCTGCAGTAGCATAAGATTAGCGATGTCAAATGAGATAAATCCCAAAAAAGCGGAAAGCAAACTTGCTGGTCCCAGAATGTTTAACATCAAGTTAGTAGCCTCTTTAAAAGTCGTGATATCAGTTAAGGGACTATTACGGGTAAGCCATAAAAAGAAAGCTCCACCTAAAATAAAAATCAGATCGGTCACCAACATGATCGTTAAGACGAGCGCCATCATCGAGAAGGTGAGCGTGGCTTTATTTTGTTGATACCAACTCTTAGTTAGCTGGTTAGCTATGTCTCCTTTATTAGGCGGAAAACTTCTTTGGTAAAAGATTGAATCTCACTTACGAATGAATCTTTCCCATAAAGGAACGAGTGTAGTTTGTAAAAGCAACTTATCCTTTACAATAGCTGGCTTTTTTAATATTATGTGGCAAAAATCCACTTAATATTGAAAGTAATAGCCACGCCTATCTAGTCAGAAACAGTAACTTTTTCCCTCATATAAGATTCAGAAGAAATACTCTTCCAATTCAAAATTGCTTATCAGCAACATCTTTATTAATAAAAATAGTTTCTTTAAAAAAACTTTCAAAAACTGTTGACTTCATTTTCTACCCATGATATATTATTAATTGTGTTACGGAGGAATACCCAAGCCCGGCTGAAGGGATCGGTCTTGAAAACCGACAGGGGTGTTAAAGCCCGCGGGGGTTCGAATCCCTCTTCCTCCGCCATATTTTTGACATTACACGTTACATGATGTAACGTTTTTTTATTGCATAAAAATAAAGAAGCATCCGAGCATATAGCCCGGATGCTTCTTTATTTTGAAATATACGCACCTTGCTCTGCTGGTTGCAACGCAATCGCCTGATAATGCGGAAAACGTTGATCAAGCAAAGCTGCTACTTGTTGCTCGGTCTCAGGCGGGACAGCAATGAAAAGTGAGGGACCTGCCCCACTGATCGTCATGCCGTACGCACCGATTTCTTTACACGCTAATCGAATTTCATCAAATTCAGGAAATCCGATCTTACGGTATGGTTCGTGAAAAATATCTCGTTCCATCATACGGCCCGCTGTTACCCAGTCAGCTTGCGCAATTGCTGCTGTCATCAAACTGCCCGCTGCACTTCCTTGAATCGCTGTCTTATGCGTCACTTGCTCAGGCAATAGTCCGCGAGAAGCTTCTGTTTTCAATGCGACCGGCGGAACCATTATCACTACGCCAATCGGGGGTGCAGGGAATGTCAGGACTTCCATCTGTTCTTCTGTAAAATAGGATACAGTAATCCCACCGAGCAATGCAGCCGTTATGTTATCTGCATGCCCCTCCAACTCACTGCCGATTCGGAGTTTATCTTGAGGTGATAAATGCAGCTCTGCCAGTTCGCTCGCAATTTCAATTCCTGCAGCAATTGCTGTTGCACTGCTCCCTAAACCTTTTCCTAAAGGAATATCAGAGTAAACAACCAACTTGTGGGGCGCTACAACTTGACCATATCGTGAAGCTACCTGTTGAATGGTCTGTACAATTAAATTTGTTTCGTCTGTTGGCAGCGAGGCATATTCCTTATCTTGATACTGAATATGCCACTGTGCGGCAGAAGATACTTCTATTGTCATTTTAAGTGAAAGGGCAAGACCTAAATGATCGAAGCCGGGTCCGAGATTCGCCGTCGTGGCTGGCACGGTCACTGAAAAACCGGCTTCCGTCATTAGTCGTTCCCCTCTTTCAATTCTTTAAGAAAGTTATCAAATTGTTCATTCGTCATTAATGGCTTATCGGAGTTAACGTTAATCGCTGTCTCAGGGTCCTTCAAGCCATTTCCTGTCAGGATTCCGACAATGGTTGTACCTTTATCAATTAATCCGGCATCTAAACGTTTTTTGATCCCTGCAATCGTTGCACAAGACGCAGGCTCCGCGAAGATTCCATCTGACGCAGCAAGTAATTGATAGGCTTTTAGAATTTCTTCGTCTGTTGCGGAGAGAATATCGCCGCCAGATTCTTCTAATGCTTGAGTCGCTAGGTGCCAACTTGCAGGATTCCCAATGCGAATGGCCGTTGCAACAGTTTCTGGCTCTTCGAATACACGATCATAAACAATTGGCGCTGCCCCATCCGCTTGTACGCCTAGTAACTTCGGTGTACCTGTACCTTTTTTCTCCGCGTACTCTTTGAAGCCTTTCCACGCAGCAGAGATATTTCCGGCATTTCCAACAGGCAATGCGAAGATATCCGGCACTTTGCCGAGCTGCTCGATCGCTTCGAATGCTACGGTCTTTTGACCTTCCAAACGATAAGGGTTAACGGAATTCACCAATGCAATCTTTCCTTCACCGACTTCACGGACCATACGAAGTGCTTCGTCGAAGTTACCTTCGATTGCTACAATTTCTGCTCCATACATTTTTGCCTGTGCCAATTTACCAAGCGCGATGCGACCTTCCGGGATTACGACAATTGTCCGCATTCCGGCACGTGCACCGTACGCCGCTGCAGCAGCGGATGTGTTACCCGTTGATGCGCAGATCAATGCAGTTTTCCCTTCCTCTTTCGCTTTGGCAACCGCCATGACCATACCGCGGTCTTTAAATGAACCTGTAGGATTTGTACCTTCCGTTTTTACATAGAGATTGATTCCCCACTGCTTCGACAAGTTCTCCAAGTGAATCAGCGGTGTATTCCCCTCCTGCAAAGTCAATGCAGGTGTGTTCTCAGTAACAGGCAGCCATTCCTTATATTCTTCGATCAATCCATTCCATCGTCTCATAATAAATTATTCTCCTTCCACCCGGTAATGACTCGAAATGTCAATGACCGTTGGTGTATCTTTTAAGTCCTGTAAAATATCCAAATGTTGTTGACGAGATATTTTATGGGTAATGAAAATTAAGTCCGCACCTTCTTCATGCAGCTCTGAGTCTTGAACGACCGTAGCTAAACTTGCTTTATGATGGCTGTATATAGAAGTCAGTTCCGTCAAAACGCCTACTTCATCGCGTACCGTAATTCGATGGAAATAGCGAGCATACTTCTGATCGTCACTCTTCACTTTTCGCTCATATTGCGGAGCATGTAATCTCTTACCATTCACGCCTAGCAATAAATTACGGCAAGCGGCTACCACATCACCTGTTACTGAAGTCGCGGTTGGCATGGAGCCCGCTCCAGGTCCATAGAACATTGTTTCACCGACTGCATCACCGTAGACATATACCGCATTGAATTCATTATTGACCGTTGCCAACGGGTGAGAGTTCGGGAAGAAAACCGGTTCCACCGCTACCTCGATGCCCTCCTCGTCTTTACGTGCAGAGCCAGCCATTTTGATTGTATAACCAAACTGTTCTGCCAGCTGCAAATCACCATCTTTGATTTCTTTCATACCACGGACGAACACATCATCAAGACGGACTTCCGTAGAGAATGATAATGAAGCCAAGATTACCATTTTTCGAGCAGCATCGATACCATCAACATCTGCAGATGGATCTGCTTCTGCAAATCCTAATTCCGTTGCTTCTGCAAGTGCATCCTCATAAGTTTTATTTTCATGCTTCATTTTTGTAAGAATAAAGTTCGTTGTTCCATTGACGATACCTGTCAATGCGGTAATCCGGTCGGACGCTAATCCATCTTCCAGCGTGCGGATCAATGGAATTCCTCCACCTACACTCGCTTCATATAATAGATCACATTTATTTTCATCTGCCAGTTTCAATAATTCAGGACCTGACTCTGCCATGACATCTTTGTTTGCAGTCACAACACCTTTGCCTGCTTCCAATGAACGTCGTATTGCCTCTTGAGCGGCTGACGTTCCTCCCATTACTTCTACCACTAAATCAATTTCCGGATCATTGAGAACTTCATCCAAAGAAGTTGTAAACATTTCTTTCGATATAACACCGTTACGCTTTTTCTCTAAATCCTTAACGACTACTTTCTTAATCGATACAGGGACACCTAACTTGTGGCGTAAATCTTCCTGATGGTTATGTAAGATGGTTGCCACGCCGCTTCCTACAACTCCGTAGCCAAGCAAACCAATATTAATTTCATTTTTCATTTGACGATTCTCCCATCTACAATGTACACTATGAAAAAACAATCGTTCTTCGCATAAGGACAATTATAGAGAATTCCGCCTTCAATAACAACCCGTTATCATGAATTTTCTAAAATAATAGATAGATAATCTCAAATAGATAGGATCTGGTATATAATGAAAGTTTGTAAATTTGGCGGAACTTCCGTCGCATCTGCGGAACAAATCCGTAAAGTGGTCGACATTGTCGTGTCTGATCCCTCTAGAAAAATCGTCGTAGTTTCTGCTCCGGGTAAACGCTTTTCTGAAGATATTAAAGTGACAGACCTGCTGATTGACCTGGCAGACACTTCACTAGCCGGAAAAGATCCGACTGATGCATTACATAATGTCGTGGAACGCTATCAACAAATCGCTGAAGGTCTTGATCTCGATAGCGGGATTGCTCAAATCATCGAACAAGATTTAATTCGACGGTTAAAGAAAGATCAATCAGATGAAATCTTGTATATAGATAGTCTAAAAGCTGCCGGTGAAGACAACAATGCGAAATTAATTGCTGCGTATTTCCAACATATTGGTATTGACGCAGAGTATGTTAATCCGCGTGAAGGTGGTCTGCTCGTTAACCTCCGCCCAGAACGCGTTCGCGCTTTACCTGAAGGTAATGAAAAACTATGCACTTTACGCGATAAAAAGGGCATTGTCGTATTCCCAGGCTTTTTTGGCTATACAGAAGATGGAACATTGCGTACATTCAATCGGGGAGGCTCCGACATTACGGGTGCACTCTTAGCAGCCGCTACAAACGCAGAACTTTATGAAAATTTCACCGACGTGGATTGCGTTTTTTCAGCGAATCCAACAGTCATCGAGAACCCACAGGCAATTGATACGATGACCTATCGAGAGATGCGTGAACTTGCCTACGCAGGCTTTACAGTTTTCCATGAGGAAGCACTGGTTCCAGCATTTCGCCACAAGATTCCTGTATGCATCAAAAACACGAACAATCCTAGCGCGCCGGGTACCATGATCGTACGAAACCGAGACCATGCACTCCAATCCGTCGTCGGCATTGCGGCTGATAATGGCTTCTCAACGCTATTCGTAGATAAATACTTGATGAACTTAGAAATCGGTTTCGGACGCCACTTGCTGCAAATTCTCGAGGAAGAAGAAATTCCTTATGAGCATACACCGTCAGGAATCGACAACCTCTCCGTTATTATTCGCAGCGAACACTTAACGGATGAAAAAGAAGCGCGTATTATAAATCGCATCGAAACAGAGTTGCACCCCGACGATGTGCATTTCCAACATGACTATTCCATGGTCGTACTTGTAGGAGAAGGCATGCGTCATACTCGAGGTCTGGCAGCACGTGCGGCATCCGCTATTGCACGGACAGGCGCCAATATCGAAATGATCAACCAAGGATCCTCTGAAGTCAGTTTGGTTTTCGGTATTCAAGAAAAGGATGAAAATCTCGTCCTACGTGAATTATATCAAGAATTCTTCACAGAAGTCCCAGCACATTAAAAGGCCAGAGAGGCGACATCCCCCATTACTTATCGGGAGTCGGCTCTTTTTTTATCACATTCGCTATTTTATCAATAATTTGATCCACATCTTGTTCATTCCTCAATACATCATAGTCCTCAATATTCAATCGTACGACAGGGCATGCCGTGAACGAATCAATCCATTTCTCATATCGACGATGTGTTTCTTCCCAATAACCGCGAGACGTCTGCAACTCCATCTCTCTTCCCCGCCGTTCGATTCGTTCAAGTATCGATTCCAATGAACCTTCCAAGTAAATTAAGGCGTCTGGATGCGGAAAGTAAGGAGTCATGACCATCGCTTCGAACAAATTCATGTAAGTGGTATAATCCACACTATCCATCGTACCTTCATCAGCATGCATTTTCGCAAAAATTCCAACATCCTCGTAAATAGAGCGATCTTGTACAAAGCCACCGCCATTTTCAAAAATCCGCTTCTGCTCTTTAAAACGTTCTGCCAAAAAGAAGATCTGCAAGTGAAAACTCCACCGTTCAAAATCACTATAAAAACGGTCTAAATAAGGGTTTTCTGCTACATTTTCAAAGGATGCTTGAAAGCCAAGACGCGATGCAAGAGCTTTAGTCATCGTAGACTTACCTACACCTACCATTCCTGCCACTGCAAAAACGCTATTCTTTGGAATTTCATGTAGTTTCATTCAAATTCAAACCTTTCTGTACAGCTGCATCCACTCTAGCCAAAATATTCTTCAAGTCTTGCGTGTTACGCACAAAATCCATCTGATCACCGTCTATATGGAGAACAGAGATGTCAGGATGTGCTTTTTCAAACTCAGGTATGTAGGAACTGTAATCGTCCGAAAGCAGTTGTAAATAGTCAGAATCCATATCGGACTCATAATAACGTCCGCGCTCATGAATTCTCTGTTGTAATGTCGACAAGCTAGCCGACAATGAAATGATGATATTTGGCATTGGTAAATCCTGTGTCAAAATACGGTAAATTTCTTTATATTTAGCTAGGTCACTGGCTTCCAGTGTACGCTGCGCAAACAGCATATTCTTAAAAATATGATAATCCGCTACAACAGGAATACCCGCGGATATATAGTCTTTATTGATTTGTTTCAATTGCTCATAACGATTGCACAAAAAGAACATCTCTGTTTGGAAACTCCACTTTTCTTTATCCTGATAAAATTGATCCAAAAATGGATTTTCACTGCTGATTTCTTGAAGCTGTTGATAGCTAAAAGTCTTCGCAATCGCTGCAGTCAATGTAGTCTTCCCTACACCGATCGGACCTTCGACAGCAATGAATGGAACAAACACGTGGCCTTCACCCTTCCAATTTAGATACATGTTTTATTTTAACACATCAGAAGGCCAGGTATGGTACTTATCTGAATTCAGTGGAAAATCCCCATTTCTTAAAGTAGTAATTAACTAAAAGTAGTTTTCTGTTGAGTAACAACTCAAACTTTTATAATTCTTTATGGACGGATTCCCTATTGAGGCAATCAAATTCATCCATCGTCCCCTAAATGTTTCACGTGGAACATTTGAAATATTGATTTTGACCTTTCACATGATAGACTATTTGTAAGGAGTGGACGAAATGCACAAAGATGATCAGTACTATATGATGTTAGCTATAGATGAGGCAAAGAAAGCTGAGACTTTAGGAGAGGTCCCGATTGGAGCAGTTATCGTCCATGACGGCAAAGTCATTGCATCTGCCCATAATTTACGTGAAACAACTCAGAATGCTGTGACCCATGCTGAGCTTTCAGCAATTCAACTTGCTTGTGAAACATTAGGGAGCTGGAGACTGGAAGATGCTGTTTTATATGTCACCTTAGAGCCTTGTCCGATGTGTGCAGGCGCCATTCTGCAATCACGTATTCCTCGTGTAGTGTATGGTGCGCGTGATCCAAAAGGTGGTTGCGTTCATACATTCTATCAATTGCTTAATGACCCTCGCTTCAATCATGAATGTGAAGTGAAGGAAGGTGTATTGGCAGAAGAATGCGGTCAGCTATTGACCAATTTTTTTCGTGCCATTCGCCGGAAAAGAAAAGAAGAAAAAAAAGAAGCCCGTTACCAAGACGGAGTCCTGGAGTGAGCTTCTTTTCTTATTATTTTGGTGCCTCGATTTTTTCTCTTCCACCCATATACGGACGAAGTACTTCAGGAATGACGACTGAACCGTCTTCTTGCTGATAGTTCTCCAAAATTGCAGCTACTGTCCTACCAACTGCCAATCCACTGCCATTTAATGTATGAACGTATTCTGGCTTCGCGCCTGCTTCCCGACGGAAACGAATAGAAGCTCTGCGTGCCTGGAAATCTTCAAAGTTTGAACAAGATGAGATTTCACGGTACACATTTTGCGTCGGAATCCATACCTCTAAGTCATACTTTTTCGCTGCCGTGAATCCTAAATCCGCTGTACACATCTTCAATACGCGATAAGGCAAGTTTAATAATTGCAATACACGCTCTGCGTGCCCTGTCAATTTTTCCAACTCATCGTAAGAGTCTTCTGGCTTTACGAAACGAACAAGTTCCACTTTATTGAATTGATGTTGACGGATTAATCCGCGTGTATCACGACCAGCAGAGCCCGCTTCTGAACGGAAATTCGTGCTATATGCAGCAAACGCTTGTGGTAATTTAGCCCCGTCTAAAATTTCTTCTCGGTAAAAATTCGTTACCGGCACTTCAGATGTCGGAATCAAGAAATAATCTTCTTCTTCAACCAAAAACGCATCCTCTTCAAATTTAGGTAGTTGACCTGTTCCCGTTAAGCTTGCACGGTTTACCAAATACGGCGGCAACATTTCTTCATATCCATGTTCTTCCTGATGAAGATCCATCATGAAATTGATCAACGCACGCTCCAGACGTGCACCGAGTCCACGGTAAAATACAAAACGGCTGCCCGTTACTTTTGCTGCTCGTTCAAAATCCAGTAACTGCAGGTCTGTTCCAAGCTCCCAATGCGGTTTGGGTTCAAAGCTAAAGTTCGGTTGATCTCCCCATGTACGGACTTCAACATTATCATCCTCACTGTCCCCGATCGGTACGCTTTCATGCGGGATATTCGGAATACGCATTAGCACATAGTTTAATTCTTCTTCTACTTTTGCAAGCTCTTGATCGTAAGCTTTAATTTCTTCGCCAACTTCCCGCATTCTTACGATGACTTCATCGGCATTTTCTTTATTACGTTTCATTTGCGCAACTTGTTGTGAGACTTCATTTCGCTCTGCTTTTAAAATTTCAACCTTCGATAAGATTTCGCGACGCTTCTCGTCTAACCCGCCAAACTTATCAAAATCGGTTAAATCTTCTCCTCGTTTACTCAACTTTTCCTTTACCTCTTCAAAATTTGCACGCAATACTTTACTGTCTAGCATACAACTCGCCTCCCTTTAGATAATCCACATAGAAAAAAACAATAAAAAAAGCCCTCCATCCCCTATAAAAGGGACGAGAACTACCCGCGTTGCCACCCAAATTGACTGGTTACCCAGTCCACTTGTTTGAGATATCGGCTCAACTGACCGGCAAGAACCTACTGACTTCAGTTCTGCTACTCCAGGACGGATTCACAACGGTTTTTACCAGCTCACACCACCCGCTGGCTCTCTTTGAAAAAACCTAGTTGCTACTGCTTCCTATCATCGTGAAATATGTGAAATTAGATATACCATACTACAAATAATCTTCAATGACAAGGTTCATGATAATAGATGTCGATCAAACCATTGGAAACATGTCATGGACGGTCATCCCACCCATAACATGTTCTTACGTTATAAACTGCGCGCTGCCATTAATTCACTATCCGCCAGCGTCGACATTTCCAAACCTTTCATTGGGGTTCCAATACCTTTTGATAAATTTGCAATCAGCCCGTAATTTTGAAAGTCTGCCGTTGCCTGTACAATCGCACGCGCAAATGCTTCCGGATTATCCGACTTAAAAATGCCGGAGCCAACGAATACGCCATCCGCACCTAGCTCCATCATCAATGCTGCATCCGTAGGAGTCGCCACACCGCCTGCTGAATAATTGATGACTGGTAAACGTCCTGCTTCTTTAATCGCTAATAAAATTTCATATGGCGCCCCTAAGTCGCGCGCTTCCGTCATCAATTCATCCTTGCTCATATGCACTACTTTATTTACTTGTGCATTGATCATACGTAAGTGACGAACCGCTTCCACGATATTTCCTGTGCCCGGCTCCCCTTTTGTTCGGAGCATCTTCGCTCCTTCACCCAAGCGACGAGCCGCCTCCCCTAAGTTACGTGCACCGCAGACAAATGGCACATTAAAATCACTCTTGAGAAGATGAAAATCATCGTCGGCAGGTGTCAATACTTCACTTTCATCAATAAAGTCGACGCCAAGTGATTCGAGTACACGTGCTTCGGAAATATGACCGATTCGTGCTTTTGCCATAACCGGAATAGAAACAGCTTGTTGCACTTCTTCAACAATGCGAGGATCCGCCATCCGGGCGACACCACCTGCTGCCCGAATATCCGACGGTACCCGCTCCAACGCCATGACCGCTATTGCACCTGCTGCTTCCGCCACTCGTGCTTGCTCTGCATTAATTACATCCATGATAACTCCACCATATTTAAAATTCATATCTCTTCCCCCTTTTCGATATTTTCAGTATAATCGAATTTGACCACATTGAAATAGCCAGATAGACAATAAGTGAAGTGGTCAGAAGGAAGTTTTTAACATGGATATGATTTTCATTGAGCTTCAGAAAACATCAGACATTCCGTTATATCAGCAAATATACAATCAAATTCGACAAGATATCATTGATGGAAAATTTCCTGTAGGGATGAAGCTGCCTTCTAAACGTCAGTTGGAGGACTTTCTGAACGTCAGCCAAACAACTATCGAATTGGCCTATGACCAGCTAGCTGCAGAAGGTTTCATTGCTGCAGAACCAAGAAAAGGGTACTTCGTTCAAGCGATTGAAGAACTGGCCTATGTGCAGCCAATGAAATTAGAAATCCCCGCTGCCGTGCAAAAAATAAAGGAAGAGCCAATTCTCTACGATTTTTCTGCAGGGGCGATTGATACAGATCACTTCCCCTTCTCAGATTGGAGGAAGTATGCACGCGATATAATAGATTCATCTCATTCCCATCTATTACTGTTGGGCGACCCGCACGGCGACCTAGAATTACGCCGGGAAATCGCACGTTATTTATATCACTCACGTGGAGTAGACTGTACGCCTGGACAAATTATCGTTGGCTCCGGAACAGAACAATTACTGCCATTGATTATTCGGATACTGGGCGAGGAGGCTCGCTATGCTATTGAAGATCCCGGTTACTTGATGACAAGGCATGTGTTTTCAGAAAGCCATAGGCAAACAATCCCGATTGCAGTGGATCAAGAGGGAATGGAAGTAAAAGCCCTTCAACGATCGAATGCAACAATTGCCTACGTTACCCCTTCTCATCAGTTTCCAACGGGTACAGTGCTCACTGCAGCACGCAGAACGGCTCTCTTGAACTGGGCAGCTTCCAATCCTGACTTTTTTATTATTGAGGACGATTATGACAGTGAATTCCGTTATCGCGGCCGTCCCATCCCTTCATTGCAGGGAATGGATAAGGGCGAAAACGTTATTTACCTGAGCACCTTCACAAAATCGCTTATGCCTTCGATGCGTATTGCTTACATGGTGCTTCCTCCGCTGCTACTGGAAATGTATCGGCAAGCATTCATTCCCTATTCATCTTCGGTTCCAAGGATCGATCAGCATATTCTTGCGCGCTTCATGGCCGACGGAAAATTCTCCCGCCATCTCAATCGGATGCGCAAAATTTATCGTCGAAAGATGCAAGTTCTGACTGAAGTATTGAAACTTTACGAGCCTTTTATTTCGTTCTCAGGCGATGAAGCTGGCATGCATATTTTGCTGCATGTACATATAGAGAGTACTGAAGAGGAATTGCTGGAGAAAGCATTATCCGTGGGAATCAAAGTTCGCGGCCTAGATACCTACCGAACTGTCCCTAGCTTGTCCACCCCCTCCTTCCTCATCGGTTTTGGTGGATTGTCGGAAGAGGAGATCACGACAGGAATTGACACTCTATTGCAAGTCTGGAACATAAAAAAAGCAACGACACCTAGTTTATAGGTCCGTTGCTTTACATCAATCAAATAATCCTTTTACAAAACCAGTTGAACTCTTCCAAGCGCTGGCAAAGAAATCTCCGATTGCTCCCATCGTTAGAGAGAACCATCCTGCTTTCTTCACTTCTTCCGTTGTCACAACTTCAGTGCCCGCTGTTTCCCCATCGATAAAGCCAAGGTCCGAACCATCTTTTTTTACTAACTTCACATGGCCGATCACTGTACCTTTTTTCAATGGTGCTTGAACTTTTCCATCTTTCACAAGCTTTTTGTCGAGCACAAGCTCAGGTTCATACTCTTTTTTCTCACTGTTGCGAATCAACATGCTAACAGGTTCTTTTGTGGCAATTCCAACTTTCTTCTCTTTCCCTTTGATGACACCTAATGTTTTTTGTTTCTTGAACTGATGTCCTGCAGGTAAAAGCTCTGTTTCAGTAAATTGACTGAAGCCATAGTCAAACAATGCACGAGTAGCATCAAAACGTGCTTGATACGAACCAACACCCTTTGTATCTACAGCATTCATTACAACTGCAATAACCCGTTTATCAGCACGAGTGGCAGTACCTGTAAAACAATGTCCCGCAAACTCAGTAGTTCCCGTCTTCAAGCCATCGACTCCCGGGTACTCATACACTAAACCGGGAAGCATGAAGTTCCAGTTATCCATATTGATGGCATCTTCTGTACCTTCGCGAAATACCTTCTTACTGATTTTTGTAGTTTCCAGTACCTCGGGATAGTCTTGCAATAGGTGATAGGCCAATTTGGCAACAGAACGTGCAGGCATCACGTTTTCGTCCTTCTCGCCTGTCCCACTTGGATGCATTCCCTGTAAGTCATTGTTATTCAAACCTGTCGAATTGACAAATTTATAGTCTGTTAATCCAAGCTCTTCAGCTTTGGCATTCATTAATTTTATGAACTCTGCCTCTGTTCCTGCAATTGTCTCTGCGATCGCAATTGTAGCAGCATTGGCTGAATAAATTGCTACAGCTTCATAAAGTTCACGGATGGTATACGTGCCATCACGGCGAAGTGGCACATTGCTCAAACGGCGATCTTGCGACACAGCATATGTATATCCGTTCACCCGATACTCTTGATCCCAAGAAATCGTTCCTTCTTCCAATGCTTCAAACATCAGGTATTCCGTCATCATTTTC
>ERZ808037.1680-NODE-1680-length-13417-cov-3.429835_pt1 | contig 13417 bp, 11 predicted proteins | sample MGYA00380190_ERZ808037 | MGnify/ENA primary metagenome ERZ808037 (study PRJEB31490, sample SAMN06133399) | mouse gut metagenome | isolation source: J9 | host: mice | place: China: Chengdu | collected 2015-05 ...
GAAGGCTTCGAGGTCGTTCCGGTAGCTCCGCTCGGTGTGAGGAGAAGCCCCCTTACCCACCCGGAGAGACCCGACGAAGCCGTCGACGAGGTCCGCCACGTCATCGGAAGCCGTTTGCGAACAACGCGCCTCCTCGGAAACCGCTGGAGACGCATTCCGCTTTGAAGCACGGGTTTTGACGACTCGGCCTGCCATGTCAGGCATCCAGGAGACCGGCGGCAACGAGTGCGGCGCGATATGACTCGAGCGATTGCGCGCCGCGTTCAGCATAGGCGGCATAACGCGCCCGCTTGTTCTTCACACGCTCAGGCAACGGGGGCATGATGCCGAAATTCACGTGCATGGGCTGGTAATCGACCGTTTCCGAGTTCGTCGCGTAAACGAGCAAGGCGCCGAACGCGGTCTCAGCAGGAAGCGGTGGCAGCTCGACTCCCCGCAAGAGCGCGGCGACTGACAGAGCCGCGTGCAGCCCCGAGCGAATCGCCTCGCAATAGCCCTCGGTTCCGCCGAGCTGTCCGGCGATGAAAACGGGGACACCGGCAACTTCATCGCAACTTGCAAGACGCAGCGCGGGGTCGAGCAGACGCGGCGCGTCGATGAACGTGTTGCGGTGCATGACCCCGAAACGCGCGAACTCGGCGTTCTCCAGCCCTGGGATCATCCTGAACACGCGCTCTTGCTCGCCGAACTTGAGGTTCGTCTGGAATCCGACGAGATTGTAACTCGTGCCCGCAGCGTCCTCGGCACGCAGCTGAAGCACGGCCCACGGCCTCCGCCCGGTGCGCGGGTCGGTGAGGCCCACCGGCTTGAGCGGCCCGAACCGGGGCGCGTCGGCTCCTTTGCGCGCGATCTCCTCGATGGGCTGGCATGCCTGGAAAAGGTCACGCGTCTCGAAATCACGCGCCATGACGCGCTCAGCAGCGACGAGCTCGGAAATGAAACGCTCATATTCCTCTTTCGAGAAAGGCGCGTTGAGGTAGTCGCCCTGGGAGGTGCCGTCAGCGCTTTCAGCGTCCTCATATCTGCTCTGGCGGAACAGGACCGCCCCGTCAAGCGAGTCCGCCATGACGATGGGAGCCGCTGCATCGAAGAACGCGAGCTGGTCTCCGACGACGCCCGCGAGCGAAGCGGCGAGCGCATCGCTCGTCAAGGGCCCCGTCGCGAGAATCACCGCAGATGCCCCCTCGGCCGCCTCTTCGACAGACGCCACTTCCCCGCGGCGCAAATCGATATGCGGGTCTTCCTCGATGAGCGCCGTCACGGCGCGCGCGAAGGCGAAACGATCAACGGCCAGCGCGCCCCCTGCGGCGACGCTGTGCGCTTGAGCCTGCTCAAACAGCGCCGAGCCGAGACGCTCGAGCTCGAGCTTCATCATCCCCGCCGCGCTCTCCGGCTTGGTCGACTTCAACGAATTGGAGCACACGAGCTCCGCGCAATCTTGCGTTTTGTGGACGGGCGTCTCGACAAGCGGCCGCATCTCGTGCAGCACGACGTCGATGCCGCGCCTCGCGAGCTGCAGCGCCGCCTCGCTTCCCGCGAGTCCCGCCCCAACTATGACAACTGGTCTATCCATGCCCGAAGTGTATCACGCCGAGGTGTCGCCTATTTGACGACGGGCCCCCAGCGGCCGTCCGGGCGACGGGCGATGAGGCGCTCGGCCTCGGCGATCGCAAGGTGCTCGGCCAGGACAGAGCGCGCCTGGTCGGAACCGTATTCCTGAATGGCAAGCTGATAAAGCTCGTCAGTGGTCATCGGCGAGGCGAGGACGGCGCGCACGAGCTGGCTCTCGGGTTCTGAACCGTTACCAGCATCATCCGACTCGGGCCGCTTCAGGACATGCAGCAGAGAGAACAAGATGTCTTCAAAGGACTCGTCGTCGACCACGGGAATCGCACCTTGGTAAAGCAGGCGATTCGCGCCATGAGACTCTTTGGAAGTAATGGCACCTGGCACGACGAGGACCTCCTTGCCCGCCGCGAGCGCGTCATCGGCCGTCGAGAACGTGCCCGACGGCAATCCGGCCTCGACGATAAGCACCGCTTCGGCCAGGCCCGCGATCAGCCGGTTTCGAGCACGAAACGTGTAAGGCAACGGCTTAAACCCCCAGGGATGTTCGCTCACGATGGCACCACCCGAATCGATGACCTGCTGAAACAGGCCCACATGCTCGGGCGGGTAAACATGATCGCATCCCCCGCCGAGGAAAACGACCGTCTGGGCATGCGCCTCCAAGGCCGCCCGGTGCGCCTCCGAATCGCATCCGCGTGCGCCGCCCGAGATGATGCACACGCCTTTCTCGGCCGCGATGCGCGCAAACTGCCGGGCGCAGCTTTTCCCGTAAGGCGTCGCCCGCCGAGCGCCCACTACGGCAAGGCCAGGCCGCATTGCCCCGGGATCGCCCATGACGTAGAGCCGTTTAGGCGGCTGATCGATGGCGCGTAACGCATCGGGATAGCACGCGTCCTCCTGCCCGATTTCAAATCGCGGTCCTTTCAACAGGGAATCGCCCATCAGCTCCCGACCCCCTCTCGCACCCGAAAGCTCAGCGCCTCGCACAGATCGGCACGGGAAACCTCGCGACGCTGGTCGATATCCGCGATCGTGCGGGCAACCGACATCGTGCGCACGATCGCGCGCCCGCTCATGCTGTTCGCCTTCGCCATCCGCTCGAAAAAGCGCGCATCTTCATCATCCAGGTGACACGACGCCATGAGCCCCTGCGTCGTTTCCTCAACTTGCTCGTGAGCGCGGCGCCACGACGCATATTCGCGCCCCGCCATGACGCCCTCGCGCAGCTTCGCAGACGACACGCCTCCTTCTGGGGAGATGACCTGCCCTGGCGCCACGCGACGCACGTCGATATGCAAATCAATGCGATCCATGAGCGGACCGCCAATGCGGTTCTGGTATTTCCTCACCTGCCCAGACGTGCAGGTGCACTCGCGTTCAGGATCGCCGAAATATCCGCACGGACAAGGATTGGAGGCGGCGATGAGCATGAACCGCGCAGGAAAGGAGATTGTCCCGTCAGCACGCGAGATGCTCACGACCCCCGATTCGAGCGGCTGCCTGATCTGCTGCAACACGGACACTTTGAATTCCGCGAGCTCATCGAGGAACAACACTCCGCCATCTGCAAGCGACGCCTCCCCCGGGCGCACGGGATTGCCTCCTCCGACAAGCCCAGGCGCCGTCGCCGAATGATGCGGCGCCCGAAACGGCCTGCTTCCAGCCAAGATGCCCGATACGTCCTCCCCCGCCACGGAATGAACGAGCGCGACGCGCAGCTTCTCGTCCTCGTCGAGTGGCGGCAAGATCGAAGGAAAACGCGACGCGAGCATCGTCTTGCCCGAGCCGGGCGGGCCCATCATCAACAGGCCATGCCTCCCCGCCGCCGCGATTTGGAATGCGCGCTTGCCCGTCTCGTTCCCGGAAATATCGGCATAATCGAGCCGGCTCGCGGCAGACCCGGAAGACATGAGGCAAACATCGCGAAAGCCCCCATCGCGAAGGTCCCGCAACGAGCGAAGCCCTTTCACGACAAGCCCCTCGACCGGAATCAGCCCGTCAGCGTCTTCAGAGCACGCGAGCGCGTAACCATAGTCCCGCGCGCAAAGGGCGTAAGCAAGCAGCCCGGAAACGGACCTGATTCCGCCGTTGAGCGAAACCTCCCCCGCAAACAACGTCCCTTGGGCGACACGCGGGTCGATCTGCCCGCTCGCCACGAGCAGGCCGACGGCGATGGCCAAGTCGAAACCGCTGCCTGTCTTCTTGAGCGAGCTCGGCGCGAGGTTCACCAGAACTCGCCCGTCGGGCATCGTGAACCCCGACTCGCGAAGCGCCGCGCGCACCCGCTCTTTCGACTCTTGGACGGCCGCATCGACCATGCCGACGACGTGAAATCCAGGCACCCCCCGCGAGACCGAGACCTCCACGTCGACCGGGATCGCCTCGACGCCCCGCAGCGCAGCGCCCTGCACCGTGCAACGGCCCGCCATGGCTAGCAATACCCTTCTGAAACCGCGTTGACGTAATGCCTGATGAGCGCCCGGTCCTCGGCAACGACCATAAGCGCCACGATGTCGAAGCGCACGGGGACGTCCACGAACTCGTAATCCCTCAAATACCACATCGCGATCTTCTCGTATCGCGCGCGCTTCTCGGCATCGACCGCTTCGACAGGGAAGCCCTTGCTGATGTTCGTGCGCGTCTTCACCTCGACGAACACGAGAGTATCGCAGTCGCGCGCGACGATGTCGGCCTCCCCGGCCGGGCACTCCCAGTTCGTGTCGAGGATCTCATACCCGAATCGCTCGAGGTAACGCGCCGCTGCCGCCTCGCCCCGACGTCCGAGCTCCTTGTTGCGGACGCCGCGTTTCTGCTTCTTCTTCTTTTCGCCTTCTTTAGCCATTCCATCGCTCCTTTCCTCAGCGAAGCGATGGTAGGACCCAAATCTTTCAGTTAAACCGTAAGAACCACAACGGTTTTTCCTCGATTCAATGACAGAAATTCGCTCGTTTCCAACACGAATTCGCCCGATTTCCAACCAAGTTAAAACAAAGATTCCTGCATGAACGAACGACAGAACGTCGCACGATGAACGGGGCTGTTCCCGAAGGCGCGAATCGCATCGATATGCTCGGCAGCGGCATAGCCCTTGTTGGAGGAAAACCCATACTGAGGATAAGCAGAGGACAGCTCGCGCATGAGCGAGTCACGCTCGACTTTCGCCACGACCGAAGCGGCTGCGATGGCCGCGCTCTGCGAATCGCCCTTGATGACGTTGCGCTCGCGCGAGTCGATTCCAAGAGGGTTGCCGTCGACAAGCACCACGTCAACAGAAACCCCGGAGGCCTCGATCTGCGCGAGCGCCCCGGAAAACGCCTTTCTCAGCGACGCCGACATCCCATCCCGGTCGATATCCTCCGGCTCGATGTAGCACACGGCCCACGCAAGCGCAGCTTCCTTCACGGCGGCAGCGACTTCTTCCCGCTTTTCAGGCGAGAGCTGCTTGGAATCATTCAAGTCGGCTATCTTGCGGTCGCCACGCAAGACGACCGCGCCCACGGCAAGCGGCCCCGCGACAGCACCTCGCCCGACCTCGTCGAGCCCGACGACCACATCGCCATCTCCCGTGCAAAACGACCGGTCGAACGCATAAAGGCCCGCAAGCCGCTCATCCTCGGCAGCTTCGGCGGCCAAACGCTTACGCGCTGCTGCAAGCGCCGAAACGACGCCTTTGCGCGCATCCGCCGAAAGCGACCTTTCGAGCGCGGCGAACTCCTCCGCATTCGCCAAACGCAGCATCTCCCGAATCTCCGAAACAGTCGTGCCCAAAGCTACCCCTTCCTTGAATGGAACGCTTGTCGTCGACGATTGTCCCACCGCAATGAAACCAACGTCGACGACAAGCGTTCCATTCAGTGTACAAAAAAGGCCCGCCAAGCGGGCCTTTTCAATTTCATACGAGCAATTCCTATCGGAACGCCTTCTCCTTGATCTTGGCAGCCTTGCCGACCTTGTCGCGGAGGTAGTAGAGCTTGGCGCGACGCACATCGCCACGACGGATAACCTCGATCTTGTCGATCTTCGGCGAATGCACCGGGAACGTGCGCTCGACGCCCACCGAGTAGCTAATCTTGCGAACCGTGAACGTCTCGCGGCTCGTGTGACCATGACGACGGATAACGTCACCCTGGAAGACCTCGATGCGCTCCTTGTTGCCCTCGATGATGCGGTAATGAACCTTCACAGTATCGCCCACGTTGAACTCGGGGACGTCCTGCTTCTTCTGCTGCTCTTCAATCGCGCGGATGATATCCATTTCCATTTCCTTCTATACGCTCAATTGTCTTTAAAAGGCTTCTAGACGCGATTAGCTAGTATATAACCACCGCATGGCCGTTGCAAGAAGGAAATCGTCCATCCCTAAATCATCATAAGGAGCGCATAAGCAACGACTCCGGCCACGGCGCACCAGAGAAGCGACTTGGTGAGACGCGCTACGACGACCACCACGAGCGCCGCCACGAGCGGCGCAGCCGCAGGCCAAACTCCAGCCGCGAACATGTCCGGTGACAGCAAGTCATTCGCAACGAGCGCGGCAAATGCCGCCGATGGAATGTAGCTGAGCGCCTCCTCTACGCGTTCAGGAAGACTGCGCCCCTTCAGCAGGAACAACGGCAAAACACGGCAAGCGAGCATCGTGAGCGCGCATGTCACGAACACGATCCAGAATTGCGTCCAGGTAATCGGCTCCACGCGCTACACCAACTCTCGAATCCGCGAGAACACGAAAGCGCACAAAACGCCGATGATCGCGCCGATGAAGATTGCAGGGCCCGCCAGCCCCACCAGCTTGCAGACGAAAACGCCCACCGCGGCACACACGGCCGCGACCACGTTCGGCACCGAAAGCTTCTGCGTGACGAGCAGGCAGATGAAAATCGACGTCATGGCGAACGCAGCGATCGCGAGCGGGATGCCGATGGCGTTACCGATAACCACGCCGACGACACACGAGACCGTCCACGACGATTGCGACAGCAGGTTCACGAGCGTCGCCCTGCGGACGTCCCACCCGCCTTGCAGGAACCGGTTCAAGTTCACGCCGAAGCTCTCGTCGGTCACCGTCGCCGAGAACCAGAACGACAACCGCTTTGACGCGCCCTCACACCACGGCGCGAACGCCGCCGAGTAAAGCATCTGGCGCGTGTTCACGAACGACACGCTCGCGATGATGGATGCGATGGGCGAGCACGCGAGCCACATGTTCGGAATCATGAACTGCCCCGCACCCGAGTAAAACAACGCGCACATGAGGAACACCTGCAACGCGTTCAACCCGATCGAAGCCGACAGGATCCCGCACGGGATGCCGATGGCGACATAGCCCAACATGATGGGCACCGCCGCCCCGAACGCGTCGCGTATGTTGTCACGGGTAAACACGAGTCGTGATTATACACTCAGCGCATCGTCGTAGGGGCGGGCTATTGCCCGCCCGGCTGCCATGCTTGACGGGCGGGCAATAGCCCGCCCCTACATCAACCGAGCGCGCCCGGCTCGAACACGCCGTCTTCGGTGATGATGGCGGTGATGTAGCGCGCGGGCGTCATGTCGAACGCGGGATTCCAGACATCGACGCCCTCGATAGGCTCGGGCAGCACCTCACGCGCGTCCCGTTGCTCGATGGGGATGAGCGAGCCGTCTGCAAGCGTCGCGTCGATGGTCGAAGTCGGCGCGGCGACGTAGAACGGGATGCCGTGCTCGCGCGCGAGGACGGCCACGCCATAGGTCCCGATCTTGTTGGCCGCATCACCGTTGGCGGCGATCCGGTCGGCGCCGACGATGACGGCGTCGACCAGGCCTTGCGCCATGAGGCTCGCGGCCATGTTGTCGCAGATGAGCGTCGCGGGAACGCCCGCCCGCGCGAGTTCCCACGTCGTCAGGCGCGCGCCCTGCCCGACCGGCCGCGTCTCGTCGCAATAGACGCGCTCGACCTTGCCCTGCTCGGCGGCCGCGTAAACCACGCCGAGCGCCGTGCCGAAAAACGCCGTCGCAAGGCTCCCGGCGTTGCAATGCGTCAGTATCCGCGAGCCCGGCTCGATGAGCGCCGCGCCATGCGCCCCGATAGCGCGGTTGCGCGCCTCGTCTTCGGCTTCCATCTCTTTGGCGAGGTCGAACAGACGCTCCGCGAGCGGGCGCCCCGTAAGACCCGTCGTCTCGGAAAGCGCCCGGTCGACGCCCCACTGCAAGTTGACGGCCGTGGGCCGCGCGCTCACAATCGCCTGCGCCGCCTCGTCGAGCGAAACACCGTCGGAGCCTTCCGCATCGGCCCAAAGCGCGAGCGCGGAAACGCCCGCGAGCCCGATCGCCGGCGCGCCTCTCACGGCAAGCGTCTTCACCGCATCGACGACCACACGCCAATCAGTCGACTCCTCGACGACGAGTTCCCCGGGCAACTGCCTCGCGTCGATATAGCGAAACACCGCTCGCCCGCCCTCGCGCACCAGCTCGACCGTGCGCGGCAAGCGCTCCAAATGCAATTCCATCGTCAACGCATCCTTCCAGCGCTAAAATATCTACCGAATTTCACAGCACCGTATTATCGCAGAGAAAGAAGCGCCATGAACATCCACGCAAGCGCGGCCGAACTCATCGGCAACACGCCTCTCGTCGAGCTGAAGAACTACGAGACGACCCACGGCCTGAAAGCGACGATCGCCGGTAAGGTCGAGTTCCTGAACCCGGGCGGCTCGATCAAGGACCGCGTCGCGAAGGCGATGGTCGAAGACGCGCTCGCTGCCGGAAAGATCGACGCGGACACCGTGCTCATCGAGCCGACGAGCGGCAACACCGGCATCGGCCTGGCCGCGATCGCGGCTGCGCGCGGGATGCGCCCCATCATCACGATGCCCGAGACCATGTCGGTGGAGCGCCGCAACCTGATGGCGGCCTATGGCGCCGAAGTGGTCCTGACCGACGGGGCGAAGGGCATGACGGGCTCCATCGAGAAAGCCGAGGAACTGCACGCGGAAATCGCTAACTCGTTCATCCCCGGCCAGTTCACGAACCCCGCCAACCCTGCCGCGCACGTCGCGACGACCGGCCCCGAGATCTGGCGCGACACCGACGGCAAAGTCGACTTCCTCGTCGCCGGCGTCGGCACGGGCGGCACCCTGAGCGGCGCAGGCAAGTTCCTCAAAAACCAGAACCCCAACGTGAAAGTCGTGGCCGTCGAGCCGGCCGGCTCCCCCGTCCTGTCTGCGGGCACGGCTGGCAAGCACGACCTCCAGGGCATCGGCGCGGGCTTCGTGCCCGACACGCTCGACACGGAGATTTACGACGAGGTCATCGCAATCGAAGACGAGGAGGCCTACGAAGCGGGCCGCGAACTCGCCGGCAACGAGGGCCTGCTCGTCGGCATCACGTCCGGCGCCGCCGTCGCGGCCGCCCGCAAGCTCGCCGAACGCCCCGAAAACGCCGGCAAGCTGATCGTCGCGATCCTCCCCGACTCGGGCGAGCGTTATCTCTCGACCAAGATGTTCCAGTCCTAGCTGCTATCATCGAACGCCATGAACACGCCGAACGGAAAACGGGTCCTTCTGGGCATGAGCGGCGGAGTTGACAGCTCCGTCTCTGCGCTCGTGCTGCGCGATGCCGGATTCGAAGTCGAGGGCGTCACGCTGAAGCTCTTCGATAACGAGGACGCCTGCATCGAGGGGGAAAGCACCTGCTGCTCGCTCAAGGACGCCGAAGACGCCCGGCAAGTGTGCCTCGACCTGGGCCTTCCCCATTCGGTTTACAACTTCACGCGCACGTTCAACGCCGACGTGATCGACCGCTTCTGCGACAGCTACCTGCGCGGCGAGACGCCGAACCCATGCATCGACTGCAACCGCTACATCAAGTTCGCCGCCCTCCAGGAGCGCCGCCGCGACCTCGGCTTCGACTACGTCGCGACGGGCCATTACGCGCGCCGCGCCTTCAACGAGGAGACGGGGCGCTTCGAGCTGAAACGCGGCCTTGACGACAACAAGGACCAATCTTACGTCCTCTTCCACCTGACGCAGGACACGCTCGAGCACATGCTCTTCCCTCTCGGCGACCTCACGAAACCGCAGGTGCGCGAACTCGCGAAGAAAAACGGGTTCATCAACGCCGCCAAGGCCGAGAGCCAAGACATCTGCTTCGTGCCCGACGGCGACTACGCGACTTTCATCGAGAAGCGTCGCAACGCGACGTTCGAGCCGGGCGACATCGTGGACCGCAACGGCAAGGTGCTCGGCCGGCACGACGGTCTCATCCATTACACGATCGGCCAGCGCAAGGGCATCGGCGTCGCCGCGGCTGAACCGCTTTACGTCTACGCGAAAGACACGGCGCGCAACGAGCTCGTCGTGGACACCGACGCAAACACGCTTTGCACCTCGATCGAAGTGGCCGACGTGAACTTCATAGCCCGCCCGCGCCTCGAGAAGCCCGAGCACCTCATGGTGAAAACGCATTACCGCCAAACGCCGCGCCCCGCAACCGTCGAGCAAACCGGCGCCGACGCCATTCGCGTCACCTTCGACGAGCCCCAGCGCGCCTGCGCCCCCGGCCAATCCGCCGTCGCCTACGCCGGCGACACCGTAATCTGCGGCGGCACTATCACCCTAAGCCACTAAAGCACTATCCTCCCCCACAGCGAGCAGCCCTCGCCTTTAGCCTTAGTCGTCCGGAATCGCCTCCCACGGATGCATGGAGTAGAAGTATCTGAAGTTGATGAGCATCTCCCAGTGGGCTCCCCCGACGTTGTATGTCTGATCAGCGCTGTAAATCTCCACTCCAGAATGAAGGCTGTTGTCGTTAAGGTCGAAGTAATCCGCCGTCCAAGAATAGGTGTGACGCACCGAGGGCTGGTCGTGCACCTTATGCCGCTCCGCACCGCTGACGATAACGCGCCCATAAGCTTTTCTCGGGCTTTGCTTTTCCTCATCGGTCGGTCGTTCGCTTGCAGTGATGACCTCATCGGAGAAGAGGCCGTTGTGCTTCCACGCTATGGCGCAACCACCAGCATCCACCGAGTTCTCGTTGCAAACGAAGCCATAGTCGCAACCCGTCATGGCGACAATCTCGTCCCAAAGACAGCTGTATTTCGTGTTGCCCAGCCTGCTGGCCATGGTCTTGTAGTTTCCCTCTGAGAAAATGCTATCGAATTTATAGGTAGCTAGCTGATCCGGCTCCGAGCAGTAGTAGCAGAAGCTGTTCAAGCCGTTCGGGTAGCAGGCGACCAGCAGCTCTTCGCTGCCCATAGGCGGCCCATACAGAGGGTTGGGGGTCCACATGCCACCCAGCAAGCTGCCTGTCACCAGGTTCTTGATGCGTCCGTCCGCGCGCGCATGCGTCGCGGCGGCGAGGGCGGATTCTTCGATTTGCGTGGCCTGGCCCTTTGCGTAAGTCGCCTTGCCCTGCATGGTCTCCTGGACCTTCTGGTAATTCTCGGTCAACGCCTTCAGCGACTGCTCGTATTTCCCCTTGTCGCTGCTTTTATAGGCAGTGTATTGCAGCTGGGTCACGGCAGTGGTGTAGCCGCAGATGTATGCATACATCAGGCGCGAACGGTAAAGCTCGCGGTAGACATAGGTTTCAGGCTCCCAGTTAAACATCGTGTCGACGCAGTCGTCGTATTCCTGAACGACGCTCTTGGCCGCAAGGGACGGATCGCCGATGATGAGGTTACCCAACGTGAGCGTGTCCGCCGCAGCGTTGTAGCCGTAGGTGGACTGTATGCCGTCGATATCGTCCAGGAACTTGCCGAGCTGCGCTTTCTGCTTCTCATCCAGGCCGTCGAAACCCTTCGACTCATCGTGGTCCCACTTGACCACTTTGTTGTCCCAGATGTCGGATTCCAACACGGGGCCATAGATCTCGGTATGGTTGACGGCACCGCGCAAGGTGTTCAGGTCCTCGTGGTAGCCGAGCTGCTTTTCCACATCGGCAAGCTGCGTCGCCAACTGGTCTATCTTCGAGTCGATAGCCCTGATTTCGCCGTCCATGATGTTCAGCTTGTCCATGACGTCCGATAACGAGAGCAGGTCGCCGTCACCCCAGCCGATCGACATGGAGATGAAGCCGAACAGGCCGCCTATTCCTTCAAGATAGCCGCTCGGATTGCCCTCCATTCCCTCCGCGAAAGCACCGGCCGTTTCCAGGATCTTGGCCATGGCCTCGAAAGCCTCCCTGGCTTTCTTCGCATCTTCATCGTCGTCGTTGGTCGCATTGAGGGTGGAGTAATCGACCGATATGCTCGCGCTGTCCGCGCTTTGGGACTTACCGGGCGCGACGACCGTTTCCTCATCGCTCGGTGCGCTGTTGGCGTAGCTGGCCCGCTCCGCTTCGGGGTCGAAGCCGGCCGATGCCGAAGAGCTGCTGGCGGCCGTCGAGGAACTGGCAGCGGACGAAGAAGACGATGAGGCCGAGGACGACGAGGATGAACTGGCAGAAGATGAACTGCTGCCGGCGGATGCGCCGCTTTCGGCGGCATACGCTTTCTCGATCAGCTTGAACGATTCGTCACCCTGCGCGCTTGCACCCGCGTTCCGATCAAGTTCCTCGGTGTGGTAAATCGAAACCTCGGTCTGGGGCTCCGGGATATCCCAGGCATTTCGCAATACGCCGGGAGCCAACACCATCTTATGGGCGCGGGCGAGCTGGGCGGCGACATCCTGCGCCTCGTCCAACGCAGCCTCGCCCTCGCCAGCGGACACGGCGTCGATGGTCTTGCCGGACATGCGCATGTTCAGGAACAGGTGCGAGTCATCGATCCTGATGACATCTTCGCTCAGCACCTGGCCCTCGTCGCCACCCGTGATGTAGTCGACTTCAACAACCTGGTCGGCATCCTGCTCGGGCAGCATGCATGCACCAGGCATTGCCTCGACGCTCGTCTTCAAATATACATCGTAATCCGTCGCGTCGTCGCCGTCTTGCTCCTTGCTTTCAACGGCTTGCGCGCCCTCGACATGCGCTACGGGCCGGGCAGCCAGGCAAGCAAGAGCCGTGACGGGAAAACCGTCGCGCTCCCCTTCGCGCATATCGTCGGAGCCGATGATGACCTCGCCGCAGTTGGTGGCGCTAGACGCGACGGCTATGCCGTCGCCGGTCAGAGTTGCGTCGAAGGCGTCGAACGCCGCACGCGGGGAATCGGCTTCAGAAGCGACGATATGCAACGTCGCCTCCGTCAAAGATGATCCGTCGTAATCGACGGAGCTGACGGAAAAGGAGCCATCGGCAAGCGAGAAATCGGACGCCTGCGGCGCACGTGTGAACTCGGCGAAGTTCATCGATACCGGCATCAGGAACTCGTTCTTGCCGGCATCATAGCTACCTCGCGAGGGCAGGATCGTGGCCAAGGGATCGCGCACGGAGACGGCGATCGTCTGGCCCACCTCATCCTGAACCGCGGCTTCATCTTCGCCGGCAGCAGCTTCATCAGACTCCAGGAGATACTTGTCCCGGTGGGGTTCCGCGAACGCCGCTTCGCTCAAATCGACGTAGCCATATTGGGCTTCTGCGACAACGCCGCCTTCAGGCAGCTCGACGGTCAGACCGAGCGTGGTGTCGTCCATACGTTTGACGTCGCTTGCCTGAAAACCGTTGAACACGCCGTCCAACGCGATGTCGTCGACACTCACATCTGTCGCCAAGGGGGCGTCTGCCTGCAAAAGCAAGTGGGCCACCGTCGCGTTTCTCGCAACCGCCTCGGTGTAGTCACGCGCCGGCTGCGCGTCCTGAGATGACGAGGAACTCGCATCTGACGAGCTTCCACTGGACGTGCTTTGACCGCATCCCGCCAACGCAACGCATGCACCGATCAGCGCGAGCGCGAGCGCAACCTCGCACGCATGCGAAATCGCGCGCCGGACCTTTC
>ERZ808037.1681-NODE-1681-length-13414-cov-4.188948_pt1 | contig 13414 bp, 11 predicted proteins | sample MGYA00380190_ERZ808037 | MGnify/ENA primary metagenome ERZ808037 (study PRJEB31490, sample SAMN06133399) | mouse gut metagenome | isolation source: J9 | host: mice | place: China: Chengdu | collected 2015-05 ...
GTGGCGGGAGGAAAAGGCGGCTCTGAGGGCATGAGAACTGCGAGAAGGGAGCTGCCGGCGGATCTGACGCCCCAGAAGCGGGAGGAAATCCGCGAGATGGCGGTGAAGACGTTCCGAACACTTGGCGCAAGCGGTGTGTCCCGGATTGACTTTATGATAGACCGGGATACAGACCAGGTGTATGTAAACGAGATCAATCCCATTCCGGGCTCCCTGGCATTCTATCTCTGGGAGGCGCTGGGAAAGACTTACGCGGAGCTTCTGGACGATATGGTCAAGCTGGCGCTTAAGAGGGAGCGGGAGGAGCAGAATATGCTTACTTCCTTCGACAGTAATATTTTGCAGAGTGCGAATCTGTCAGGGGCGAAAGGCGTGAAGAAATAGCTCTTTACCCCACCGCATACACCGACAATCCCACGAAAACCAGAATCGTAATCAGCGTCCCCATAGAGAGTGTGTTGGAAATATAGACGCCCTCCGATTCCACATCCGCGTACAGCGGGATGACAAACGGCGCGGGCAAGGCGAACAGTAGAACCAATGCCATAAAGAGCTGCTTGTCGAAAGGCATGACCTGAAAGACGATCAGCGCGGCGGCGCATAAAAGCACGCCCATCACGACGATACGGAAAACCAGTGTCTTTACCACAGGGACGATCAGGTCTTTTCGCAGGGACAGTTCATAGCCCACGATAATCAGGATCATAGCGGATGTGGGCAGGGTGATCATTTCAATAACGGCGGAGAATATCGGACTGATGGGGGAAGTGGTGATCAGATTGCCGAGCCCCGTAACGCCTACGATAAGCCCGAGGGTAACGCCCCGAAAAGCGGGATTTTTACACATTTCTTTTAACATTTCTTTTAGGGACGGCTTCTGTCCCGTGGCATTTTTCAAAAGCGTAAGGTATATCGTGAATACAAACAGTACCTGTCCCAGATCTACGGTAGCCATATAGGAAAGCTGGTCAGGACCGGCGAGCAGTCCGTACAGGGCGTAGCCCAGCATACCGACCTCGAAGCCGGATAGCAGATAGGGCATAAGCTTGGAATTGGGGACGAAACGGTTTAACAGGAAACCGCATCCCAGAGCCAGTAGGCAGCTAATGAAAACGACGCTGAACATAAACAGGCTGCCTGCGGAGTAGGAGGTGGCATAAAAAGCATTGAATAATACAACCGGCAGGGTGATGTTTGAGATGACGCTCTTGACGCCGCTTAACCCCTCTTTGGTAAGGATGCCGGATACCCGGCAGAAATAGCCGATAAGGAGCATGACTATAACGGGTACTACCATTTCAAGAACCGATAATGTCTGTGTCATATGTTAATTTACCTCCATTTTTTAATAATCCGGTCTCTTTTTGAACTTTCTACTTTTATTATTTCATTCGACATTATGACTTCGTTTTCATGCCAATACAATCAGTATAATATATGAATAGCAGCAAATGCAAATATATAGTCCTGCAGACGTGAGGCGAAATAAGAAAAAGAAAATGTGAATGAGTTTTTGCCATGCTTTAAAAGATGAAATCGAAAATTTCCATGCATATAATTTCCTGCCTTACAAATAATAGTAAAAAAACAGAGAAAAATGAAAATAAGGCTATGACTTACAGACGGAGGTTATCAGATATGAAAGCAACAGGAATTGTCAGAAGAATAGATGATTTGGGACGTATCGTGATTCCCAAGGAAATTCGCAGGACTCTTAGAATCAGGGAAGCGGACCCGCTGGAGATATATACGGACAGGGAAGGAGAAATCATTTTAAAAAAATATTCGCCTATCGGCGAGATGGGCACGTTTGCTAAGCAGTATGCGGAGAGTATGGCGCAGGTTTCCGGGCATATTGCGCTTATCACGGACCGGGACCAGTTCATTGCCGTGTCGGGCGGCATGAAGAACCTGCTGGGCAAGTCCATCAGCAGGGAGTTGGAGGAAAAGATTGACCACAGGGAGAGTGTGGTCGCAACTAAGGGAGACAGAAATTTTATTCAGGTAAGCCTTGAGGGTGACGATTTCAGCCACGAGGCGATCAGCCCCATTATCTGCGAGGGTGACGTCATCGGTTCCGTGATTTTGGTGGAGATGGATCACAAGTCCAAAATGGGCGAGGTGGAGCAGAAGCTGATTCAGTCGGCGGCGGGATTTCTGGGACGGCAGATGGAGCAATAGAAAGCGGATGTTAAAGCGGGGAGCCGGTGTGTAGACGGCTCCCCGCCTTTGTACGGAGAGCGGAGTCAAAAAAGGGAATGCCTGAATTCACGCAAAAATTCATTGTAAAATGTTTACTTAACCTGTAAAATATTGGAAAAGGAGGGGAAATCCATGGACAGACAAAATCTGACGCTGCTCACCGACCTGTACGAGCTGACAATGATGCAGGGGTACTTTCGGAATAAGGACCGGAATGAGACAGTCATTTTTGACGCCTTTTACAGAAACAATCCCTGCGACGGCGGTTTCGCCATTATGGCGGGGGTAGAACAGCTCATTCAGTACATCAGGGAGCTTCATTTTGAGAAAGAGGACATTGATTATCTGGCGGGGCTTGGCATTTTCGGGAAAGATTTTCTTGACTATCTGGCAGACTTCCGCTTTACGGGCGACGTGTACGCGATTCCGGAGGGGACGGTGGTGTTTCCCAGAGAACCGCTTGTAAAGGTGATTGCGCCGATCATGCAGGCGCAGCTTGTGGAGACGGCGATTTTAAATATCATAAACCACCAGAGCCTGATAGCTACTAAGGCGGCTAGAGTCTGCTACGCGGCGCAGGGCGACGGGGTGATGGAGTTCGGGCTTCGGCGCGCGCAGGGTCCTGATGCGGGTACATATGGCGCGAGGGCAGCAGTTATCGGCGGCTGTGTGGGCACTTCCAACGTGCTCTGCGGACAGCTTTTTGACGTGCCGGTCAAGGGCACCCATGCCCACAGCTGGATTATGAGTTTTCCGGACGAATACACAGCTTTTCGGACTTATGCGGACATGTACCCTTCCGCCTGCATTTTGCTGGTGGATACCTATGACACGTTAAAATCGGGTGTGCCGAACGCGATCCGTGTTTTTCAGGAGATGCGCGAAGCGGGCGTGCCCCTGACTTTCTACGGCATCCGTCTGGACAGCGGAGACCTTGCGTACCTCTCCAAAGAGGCGAGAAGGATGCTGGATGAAGCAGGATTTCCCGATGCGGTGATCTCCGCCTCTAATGATTTGGATGAATTTCTGATTCAGAGTCTGAAAGACCAAGGGGCGAAAATTACTTCCTGGGGTGTGGGCACGCATCTGATTACATCAAAGGACTGCCCTTCTTTCGGCGGCGTTTATAAGCTGGCGGCAATTATGGGTGAGGATGGGAAATTTATTCCGAAAATTAAGCTCTCCGAAAACACAGAGAAAGTGACGAACCCCGGCAATAAAACGATTTACCGTGTCTATGACAGGGAGAGCGGGAAAATAAAAGCGGACTTGATTTGTCTGGCGGACGAGACATATGATGAGGGTGAGCCGCTTCTGCTGTTTGACCCGGTGGAGCCGTGGAAAAAGACAAAACTCCCGGCAGGAAGTTACAGACTGCGTGAGCTGATGACGCCCATATTCAAAAACGGTGAGTGCTGTTATACATCCCCGAAGGTGATGGATATCCGCGCCTACTGTCAGGAGGAGCAAAATACCCTGTGGGAAGAGACAAGGCGTCTGGTGAATCCGCACAGGGTACATGTAGACCTTTCAAGCAGGTTATATGATGTGAAAATTGCATTGCTTGACCAAATGGGTCAGTGATAAAACTGCGGCAGATACTCCTTGTTTTCCGCAAGGATATCGTCGAGTATCTGCTTTGCCACGGTGGCGGAGTCTACAAGCGGATGAATGGTCAGCGCCTGCAGGGCACAGTCGTAATCACCGGTTACGGCGGCTTCAATGGTGAGCTGCTCATAAGCCTTTACATTCTGCAAAAGACCGCGGATCTTTAAAGGGGTGTGCCCGATGTGTATGGGGTGTGCCCCGTCTTTGTCAATCACGCAGTTGCGCTCGATGGACGCGTTGTCGGGAAGGTCCGCGTTCGCGCCACGGTTTAGGACATTCACGGTCTGTATGTCTTTTTTATTGTTGTAGATAGAGTCAATCAGGCTGCATGCCGCATCGGAGTAGCGCGCGCCGCCGCGTTTTGCGAGCTGGGGCGGTTTGACGTCCAGCTGGGGGTCCTGATAAAGAGCGAAAAGGTCCTTCTCCACCTGTTTGATGACTTCAGCACGGCAGCCTTCCTCCTTCGCGGCGCGGTCGCACTCGGCGAACATTTCCGGCTGCATATAGTAGTATTTCAGGTAGCTCACGGGTACCATACCAAGCGCCTTTAAAAAGGCAGGATCGTAGTGGATTTCCGGAATGTTTGCCATCACTTCTTTTGCGGATTCCGAGCAGAGTTTTTCAATCGCCTCTGCAGTCACATCTTCTCCGCGCACCAGCACGCGTTTCGCCCAGACAAGGTGGTTGATACCCACGAAGTCGCAGAACACATCATCCGGTGCGCAGTCAAATTTTTCCGCCATATCGCTGATCATATTGATGGGGCAGTTGCACAGCCCGATGGCTTTGACGGCGCTGTGATTTAGGGCGGCTTCCGTCAGAATGCCCGAGGGATTCGCGAAATTAATCAGGAAAGCGTCCGGACACAATCGTTCCATATCGTGACAGATATCTAAAATGACAGGGATAGAGCGAAGCGCCTTGGCGAAACCGCCCGCGCCGGTGGTTTCCTGACCGATTCTGCCGTAGCGCAGGGGAATCCTTTCATCCCGAATGCGGGCGTCCAAGAGTCCTACGCGAAACTGGGTGGTGACGAAATCCGCGTCCGTTAACGCCTCCTCCCGGTTTGTGGTCGCGTGAATCTGCAAGTCAACGCCGCTTTTTTCCACCATTCTTTTTGCCAGCTCGGTGACGATATGCAGCTTTTCCAGCCCGGCATCCACGTCCACAAGCCAGATATCTTTCACGGGAAGGCTGTCATACCGTTTGATAAAGCCCTCGATCAGTTCCGGCGTGTAGCTGGAACCGCCACCAATGGTTGCGATTTTTAAACCTCTGTCTGTCATGATTGCTCCTTTCCGTTGCTTAAATGCTGCTGTGCAAAGCAGTATATTAAAAGTTACGTTTTGTGCATTACCTGCATGTCTCCCGCAAAACCAGTTCCGCTTCGAATGTCCGGGTGACGGGTTCGCTCTCCGTCCCGTTGATCCGAGCAAGCAGAAGTTCTACGCCGGCATGTCCCATCTCGTAGAGAGGCTGCCGCATGGTGGAGAGGGCGGGAAACAGCATATCCTTGGAATCGGGAACGTCGTCGTCAAAGCCAATCAGCGAGAGGTCTTCGGGAACTGAAATTCCGGTTTCCAGAGCAGCGCGCAGAACACCGTATGCCGGCTTGTCGGCTCCCGCGAAACAGGCGTCCGGGCGTTCACCTTGCGCCAGCCGCTTTTTCATCTGCTGATAGGCGATCTCCTCAAAGTGGTCGGCGTAAAGGATGGAGTCCGGACCAAGCGGCATCCGGTAATCGTGCATGGCACAGACAAAGCCGTTCAGCCGCTCCAGCCCCACGTCGTAATTCATATCGCAGGTTACATGAACGATGTTTTTCCGCCCCTGCTTAATCAGGTGTTCGGTGGCGGTATAGGCGCCGCGAAAATTGTCGAGCAGGATTTTGTCGGTGTTTACACCGCTCAGATTGCTCTCGATCAGGACGCTGCTCGCCGATTTCGCCGCCACGTAACGGAATAGTTCTTCGTCGTCAAAACAGCTCCCGTAGGCGATGATGCCGTCCGTGCAGCCGCTCGTCAGATAGTCCACATATTTCAGCTTCGCTGCCATATCTTTTCGCCCGCTGCAAAAGAGGATGTTGTAATCGTGGGATTCCGCGCTGTCCTGCAGTCCGCGGATGAGCTGAAAGAAAAAGTCGTTGCACAGATCGTCCATGACTACGCCGATGGTGCCTGTCTTTTGCAGGACTAAAGATTTGGCGAGACCGTTTGGGATGTAGTGGTTTTCCTCGATGACTTCCAAAATTTTTTTTCGATTTTCGGGGCTGACCCCGGGCTTATTGTTCAGGACTCGGGAAACCAGTGTCCGGGAAACATTTGCCTGCTTTGCGATATCTGATATGGTAGCCATATGCCGCCTTTCTTAGTCATATATCGATGTGTTTATCCACATATGTTACGTTCCAGTTTTCAAGATGTTTCATAATTTACATCTAAATTGTAACACAATGTGTCAGAATGTCAACTAAAATGTGAAGTTTGTGTGTTGACAGATGCGGAGAAACGGGAGTAGGATGAATTTAGAATGTAAAACGATACACGTTATGATGTGGAAAAAAGAAAGAAGCAAGGGGCATTTAGGGAAATGCTTCGGAAGGGAGAATGTGATGGACAAAAAGGGGAAGAAAAACGGTTATCTTCTGGGGATTGACCAGGGCGGTACGAAAACGGCTGCCGCTGTGATGCGGGAGGACGGCTTTATTGTAGGAAGGGCGACGGTGAAGGGGGCGTATTTCCCCGATGAAGGGGTCGAGAATGCGCTGGAGCGGATGAAGGAAGCTGTGGAAGAGGCGGTACGGAGCGCAGGAATCGGAAAAGAGGATATTGTGCATACGGTAGCCGGCGTTGGCGGGATTGACTGGCAGGGCGATGATGTGATGATAAGAGACGCGCTGCAGGAAAAGCTCGCGCTGCAGGAAGTTTTTGCCTGCAACGATGCGGTCATCGCTTTTTACAGCGGCGCTATGCGTTCCCATGGTGCGGTAATCTGCGCGGGGACGGGGATGAACGGCGCGCTGATTGACAAAGAGGGAAGGCAGTTCGTATACGGTGATTATATGGAAGAAAAAGCGCAGGGAGGAAGCGCTCTGGCGAAGCGCGCGCTGCGGAAAGTCTTTGACGCGGAGCTGGGACTGTGTCCGCCCACGAAACTGACGCCGCTATTTTTGGGACAGGCGGGGGTTTCTGATGTGGATGCGCTGCTCAAACGCTATATGACGGAGAGTGAATTTCGCAAGGAGCTGCGTTTTCTGATGCCGCAGATTTTGATGGTCGCAAAAACAGAGGATGGAGCGGCATGTGCACTTTTGGACGAATTTTCTAAGGAACTTGTTGCTTATATAGAAGCGGGATTCCGAAAGATGGGAATGAAGCCGGAGGAAGAGGAGATTGTGCTGGCGGGAAGTATATTCAAAGGGGCGGACAACCCGCTGACAAGCCGTGTGGTGAGAGGGGTTCAGGAACGGATGAAGGGAGCTGAGGTGGTGCAGGCATACTATGAACCCGTAGTGGGCGCCTGCATTATGGGGCTGGTCAGGCTGGGAATGGATCTGACGGAACGTGAAAAGAGCATTCGGGAGAGCGCAGCCGTTCTGGGACTGCTGCGGAGTTAATCATTTTAAATTGTAATTGCAAAACATAAGCGTAACCATTAAAATTATGTGGGAAGGAAACGGCTATGATTTGATACGGAGGCACATAATCGTGCCGGGCAGGAGTGTGACAAATGAACAGGTGTAGATACGGGTGCGCACTTGCGCTGGCGGCACTATTCGGGTGCCTGTTTTTCGCGGAAACGGTACAGGCGGCTCCGGCAAAGACGGGTGATATGTCCGTGCTGGACGAGTATGAGACCTACCAGGAACGTCTGATGTCCATAGAGAACCGGAACGGGATAGCGGACGGCGGTTTCCTTGTGGTGGAAAATCAGATTTTTCCGCTGGATCCGGATGATGAGGACAGCATTCTGATGGTGCCGGCGTTTGACGGGCAGTATAACAGGCTGGCATTATTTATGGTGGACGCGGACGGGCGGATTGTCTATCGGACGGAGCAGCTGGAGACAAATTATTGTGTCAGGGGGCGGATGCGGCAGCCGGTGCAGTCTCTTGCGGCGGTTTCTTTTCAGGATTTAAACCGGGACGGCAGGATGGATATTATTTTGATTACTTCCTGCGTTAATGAGAGCGGCGTTTATGCCGGAGAGACTTACAAGGTCGGGGACGTGCTTTTTCAGAATCAGACGGGAAACGGTTTTTACCGGGACTATCGGATTTCGGAAAAGATCAATCGCTTCGGCATGAATAAGAGCGCAGATTCCATCGCGGCTTTTGTTCGGGACGGGGATTCCACGGAATTTTTGTACACGGCGTCTACGCTGCAGGAACTGCAAAGGAATCAGTTTCGGGTCATTCCCGAGCAGTGTTATCTGCGGACTTTCGGTAAGCTTGGTAAACTGCAGGTGACGCCGGGGACATACCGGATTGCAGACTACGACATTTTTATGATTTATCTGGTGAACGAGCAGGGAGATATTGTATCGGTATTGCAGCCTATGGGAGAGTACGACAATCTTTATGCGCTTAAGGGCGTGACATGCCGGGATATCGACGGGGACGGGCTCAAAGACATTGTGATTCTCGCCAGATACAGCTATGAGGGTGAGCAAGGGGAACTTCTCATTGAGAGCGACTACCGGATTTATTACCAGAGAACCGGCGGCTTTGAGCCGGATACGGAAATCAGGGATACTTACCGGTGCAGCGATGAAGATACGATGGAAATACTGGTAGAGAAGGCGCGGGCTTATTGGGGGTGGCAGAGCACAAATGATTAAGATACTGATTGTAGATGATGAAAAACCGATTTGTGACTTAATCGACTTAAATCTTTCTTCCGCTGGCTATCAGTGCACGGCGGTACAGGATGGGCTGCAGGCGATTGACTTGATAGAGAAAGAAACGTTTGAGCTGGTTCTTCTGGATATCATGCTGCCGGGTGCGGACGGGTATGATGTGATGGAGTACATAAGACCCTTGGGGATTCCGGTCATTTTTATCACCGCCAAGCACGAGGTGAAACACCGGGTAAAGGGGCTTAAGCTGGGCGCGGATGACTATATCGTAAAACCTTTTGACGTGGTGGAACTGGTGGCGAGAGTGGAAGCGGTACTGCGGCGTTATAACAAGGCGGAACCGCATCTGACGGCTGGTGACGTGACGGTGGACGTGGACGCGCGCCGGGTGACGAAGGCGGGACGTCCCGTGGAACTGACGAACAAGGAGTTCGGGCTGCTGCTCCTTTTTATGAAAAATAAAAATGTTGCCCTGTTTCGGGAGACCTTATATGAAAAGGTGTGGGAAGGGGAATATTTTGCGGACAGCAGGACGCTTGATCTGCATGTACAGCGTCTGAGAAAAAAATTGGGATGGGAGCATAATCTGGTAGCTGTGTACAAGGTAGGCTACCGTTTAGAGGTGCAGGAATGAAATTTTCAATCAAATTAGTGCTGTCCACCATGATTGTGCTGGCGCTGGCGCTGGGATTCAGCGGTTTTTATTTCGTAAATTATGTATTTGAGACTTCCCTGGACAGAGAGGTGGGACAGGCGCTCGACGAGAGCAGTATCCTGGGTTTTGCCTTTGAGACGGCGGCATTAAACGTCCCCCTCAAGTACAGCGTTCTGCCAGACAGCGTGGTGGATGAGATTGCGTCCAAGCTGGAGATGGGCGGACAGGGCGGCGGGCGTCTCTTGCGGATCGCTGATGAGGAGAAAAACATATTATATACGAGCGGCGGATTTACCGCGGATGAGGGGCTGCTCCCGCAGACAGATGAGCATACCAAATCCTACCGTGTGATCCGCGCGCAGGACAGTTTTTATGTGCACACCTGCGTATCCATCAACGCGCTGAACCGGATTTTGTATCTGGAAACCATGAAGGATGTGACGGGAGTGTTCACGGAGCGCGCCATGGGTTTTTCGCTGTATCGGAAAGTGACGGTGGTCATACTGTTGACTGGTACAGTCATTATGCTGATTATCGCCTCCCTACTGACAAAGCCGATACGGCTGTTGACTCAGGCGACGAGAAAGATGGCGGCGGGGGATTACACATACCGCGCCAGACAGATCAGCCGGGACGAGCTTGGGCAGCTCACCGGAGATTTCAACGGGATGGCAAATGCGTTGGAGGAAAATATAAACGCGCTGGAGGAGGAGATTGAGGCGAGAGAAGAGTTTATGGGCGCTTTTGCCCACGAGCTGAAGACGCCTCTGACGGCGATCATCGGCTACGCGGATATGCTGCGCTCCCACAAGATGGACGAGGAGAAGAGCATCATGTCGGCGAATTATATCTACACGGAGGGAAAACGCTTGGAGGCAATGTCCTTCCGCCTTCTGGATATCATTGTGGCGAAGCAGGAGGAGGCACAACTGCAGGAGACGCCTGTAGGAGAATTGTTTTCATATCTGCAGGAAATGTTTGCGGAGAAAAAGGATGTGGACATCCGCTTTATCCACGAGGAAGCCTTGGTGCGGATGGAGGCTAATCTGATCAAAACGGTGCTGGTCAATCTGATCGATAATGCCTGCAAGGCGTCGGAACCGGTCAGGATGTCTGCGGCGGGTGAAGAGGATATTGCGGCAGACGACGCGGCGGCGTCCGGTGGTAAAGCGGGCGTGGTCGAGGTGACGGGGCAGACGGTAGACGACGGCTATCGAATCGCGGTGAGAGATTACGGGATCGGCATACCGGAGGCAGAGCAGGGCAAGATTGTCAAGGCGTTTTATATGGTGGACAAGTCCCGGGCGAGAAGCAAGAACGGGGCGGGGCTCGGGCTTGCGCTCTGCGCGGAGATTTTAAAGATACATCACAGCCAATTACAGATTGAGAGCAAGGTTGGGGAAGGATCCTGTTTTGAATTTACCCTTGCACTTTAAGGCGCAAAGATGAAAGTGCACACATGCGGAGAATAAGACAAATGAAGAGTAAAATATATTATCTGGTAGTCCCTCTGTTGGCGGCGCTTGCCATGTTTATTTCCATATGGGGACCTGAGGCTTTGGCGGAGTACAAGGATCAGGCGATTCTGGACAGCCCTCACACGGAAAGCGTGGAAAACGCCGGAGAAGGTTACCGTTACCAGATGAACAGCAATGAGAAACTTTACATTCTGTCATGCTGTCTGAGCAGCCAGACCTTTCCGGAGAGCGAGACGAGCGCAATGACGCACGAGACGGACGCGGAGGTGGATTATCAGGAACTGGAAGGCTCCTATGCCTTTGTGGTGAACCGCCGGGGACCGTCCGGCAGGGAGATTACGGACGAGCAGATTTATGCCACATGCAATGAAGGACTGGCGCTTTTGAAAGAAAAGGGCATACTGCCGCAGGAGGTGCGGGAGGTGGACGCGTCTTCCTACGACGTGACGCTCTACTCGGCAATCGACGTGCTGGAGCCGCGCAACAATGTGGCGGTCTGGAAAATGAGCCTTTCCAATTCCCAGAAGAATGCGGATAAGGCAAACCGGCTGATGGACGCCTATATTGATGCGGACGACGGAAAAATATATGAATTTTATGTGAGGACGCCTCTTTTGTGGGAGGAGATCGATGCGGATGCGCTGGTGGCGGACTGGGCGGCGTATATGGGGCTCGGCGAACCGTCGCCTTACGAGTCGGATAACCCGCTTTTAGAGACAACGCCTTATTTTCGCAAATATATCTTTGGCGGTATGGGGAACGGCCAGACGGTGGTGACGCTGGGATTCTATGAGGGGATTAATGAATTGTTCCTAAAAGTGTCCCGCTGACAATATGACAAATGATGATGCAACTTTGATGCAAAAAAGATGGGCTTTTGATGCAAATATTATGGGATTATGATGCAACTTAGATGAAATTTTGATGCTCCTATTTTGTACGCTTACTATGTAAAGCATACAAGAGAGGAGCATCAGTTATGTACGGAGAATCATCGTTTACGTGGGAATATGTCTGCGGTTATGAGACGAGGGAGCAGAGAAAAAGGCGTCTGGCAAGGAGGATGTACACACTGACCGCCGCGGTGTGTATTGTCAGCATGACGGCAGTGCTGTCGGCGAAATTAGTGACGGCGGGCGGTGTCCGGCATCTGACGGAAAAGCTGCTGCATACGAAAGGGGAAGTCACGGCGGAGCTGCCGGTGGATGAAGCGGTGGCAGAGACGATGCGGATGCAGGAAATCACCCTTCCGCTTGTTGCGATGGCGGCGCAGACGGTGATTGCCGATGGGGATAAGAGGATACAGCCGGCGGCAGTACATATTCCCACGGTTTATCTGGACCCGGGGCATGGCGGCACGGACGAGGGCTGCGCCAGAGCGGGCGTGCGGGAAAAGGATTTGAACCTTGCTATCGCGCTGCTGGTGAGGGAGCAACTGCAGGAACAGGGATATCAGGTAATGATGTCCAGAGAGACGGATACCTATATTGCGAAGGAAGCGCGGGTGGCGGAGGCAAATCGTTCGGCGGCGGATATTTATATCAGCATCCATCAGAACGCCACGGAGGAGAGCGCCGGGGTGAAGGGGATGGAAGTGTGGTATACGGAAGATGACGAGCGGCGTGACAGCAAGAGACTGGCGCAGCTAATCAGGCAGCAGACCTTAAAGAGTACGGAAGCCGCAAACCGTGAATTGCGGGACGATGCGGATTTCTATGTGACGAAGAACACTTCCATGCCCGCCTGTCTGATTGAAACGGGATTTCTCTCCAACGCGGCGGAGCGCAGGAAGCTAAGCCTTGCTGAATATCAGCAGCAGATTGCGGACGGCATTGTGCAGGGCGTCGTGTATTATTTCCATCCAAAGACTATGTACTTGACCTTTGACGACGGACCGTCCGAGGAAAACACCCGGAAGGTGCTCGAAATCCTGCGGGAGAGGAATATCAAGGCGACTTTCTTTCTGGTAGGAGAGAACGTGAGGCAGCACCCGGAGGTGGCGCGTCAGATTGTGGCGGAGGGACATACCATCGGCATTCACTGCGATAACCATGATTACGACGCTCTGTATGCCAGCGTGGACAGTTATGTGGCGGATTTTGAGAAGGCGAGACAGACCGTGTACGAGGTGACGGGGGTGGAGACAAATCTGTTCCGTTTCCCCGGCGGCAGCGTCAATGCTTTCAATAAAAAAACGGGCAAAGCCATCATCCGCGAGATGACGGACAGGGGCTACATCTATTACGACTGGAACGCGAGTCTGGAGGATGCGGTCAAAAATCCGGATCCGAAGCAGCTAATAAAAAATGGTGTGGAAACGACACTTGGACGAAAGAAGGTCGTTCTTCTCGCTCATGATGTGGTCGGCAGCACGACGCTTTGTCTGGAGGAGCTTCTGGACAGCCTGCCGGAGTATGAGATGAAGCCGCTGGGGGAGGAGGTGGAGCCTATTTGTTTTTGAGAGGGAGAAAATTGATGGAAAGCTGTTTTCCTAGTCCCTTGGCTAAAAGCTGCAGCGTGGCAACTGTAGGGCTGCAGCTTCCGCTTTCGATCCGGCTGATGTTCGACTGACGGATGCCGGATCGTTCTGCCAGCTCTTTCTGCGTCATATTTA
>ERZ808037.1682-NODE-1682-length-13413-cov-11.973680_pt1 | contig 13413 bp, 20 predicted proteins | sample MGYA00380190_ERZ808037 | MGnify/ENA primary metagenome ERZ808037 (study PRJEB31490, sample SAMN06133399) | mouse gut metagenome | isolation source: J9 | host: mice | place: China: Chengdu | collected 2015-05 ...
ATATCATTGGACATATAAAATGGATGAAATCTCTGTGTGACTTTTGCACACGTTCTTCGAGGACGTTATACTAGTATAAATTCTTTTAATTATTGTAGTTTATATATTTCTGTTAAAAACTGAAATGCTGCTACCGCTAAAGCAAGCACCTCAGTAATTACTGTAATAAATCTTAGTATTTCTATTTTCTTATTTTGAGATTTTCGCCTTTGTATTCTTAAAGAATATAATACTTCTATTATCCCTTTAATCGTTCCAAATAATGATAAAAGCAATACTATGAAACAGATAATATTAAGCACTATTTGATCATATTTAAAAATTAAAAAAAATGCAGGAATCGTAAACAATAATCCTAAAAGTAAATTACCTTTCCCTTTAATTTTTTCCCCATTCATCTTTCCAACTTCTATATATGTTCCACCTATACCAACTATCAATAACAAAATTGATATAATTCTGTCCGCTATTGCCCAATGAAAAATATCAAAGTAATATACTAATCCTGCTAGCAATACAAATGATATTCCTAATGCAAAACCTGTAATGCTACTATCAATTTCCTTTGAAAATATCACTTTCTTATCTTTAGCCATATTTATTCTCCTAAAGTCGTTTAAATAAATTCTTTACTCCTTTTTCTAATTCCTGTATTCTATCAAATACAAATTTCACAAACTTATCTATTTGATCAACTAAAACTTCTGCCGGAAGTCTATAAATATCAAGTAACCCCTGAACTGTATAATTTAATCCTAAAATTGTCAAATTAAATCCATGGTCATTGCTATAATCTTCATTTTCTTTTTCACTATAAATATTATAAAGTTCTTGAATTTCTTCGCTAACATTTTCTAAGCCTATCTCTATATTGGACATACTATTTATTTCTTCAACAACTTCTTTGTATTCATCCAGTATTCTTTTTGCATCCGCTTCTAATATTTTTTTACGTTCAATTTTTGAAATTCTTTTTGTCTCATTTTTTATGTAATCTAACAACATATCTTTTTCTTTTTTAAGACGTTTGATTTTCTCTTCTTCTGTTTCTGCTTGTTCAATTAATTCATTAATTTGAGAAATCTTAGCTAATTTCTGCAGTGTATAATCTTTTCTTTTTATTGAATACCCAAGTGCTGATAATCCCATAGGCGCTATCAAAGCTGATGTTAATCCAAATGGTACAATATACTTACTATCATCTCCCGACTTTATACCAAGCAAAATCACTATTCCAATCAAGAAGCTACCTATAATTGCTGATATAATTTTTTTCATAGCTATTCATCTCCTAACAAATTGCTATAATTATATCTCAATTATATTCAACACACAATCACTAAACTACACAATATATTATTTCACCAGTATCTAATAATTCTTTCATTGAATCCGTTAAATTACGTTCTATCCGTAAAGCACGTTTTAGATTTGTGGCTGACATATTGAGTTCTTTTGCTATTTCATCGAGAGTAGAAGTGCCATTTTGGCATGTCTTCTTTCTACCGTTGCCAATTTCTCCATGTTTATATCCTTTCAACTCAACATAAGTAGCCAACGCTTTTCTATCCTTAGCAGGATCATTCTTGCGTCTTCCAAAAATCTTGTCTCCAAACCTCAATCATAGTATAATACAAATATCTATTAACCAAAACAAACGGAGGTAACTTAATGAATACCCTACCAATAGAAGATATGAGCAAAACTTACCTTGAACACTCCATGGTAATCCATAACTTTATCATTAAGATAGGCAGCCAAATCAAAGACAGCTTATGCCGTGTTTTTGGTGACAGTGTACAATATCAATGGCGCGAAAATAATGATAAAATAGTCATACCAGACGTATCAATCATCTGTAATATGCGTGACAGGAAAAATGTATCATTTACAGGCACTCCCCGCTTTGTTATGGAAGTTTTGTCTGATTCCACTGAAGAATATGACCGGAATGAAAAAATGCAGATATACTGTAAAGTAGGCGTTTCTGAATACTGGATTGTTGACTGGCGCAAAAAACAAGTCGAAATTTATATGTTTGACTGGAAAGATGATGATACGTCTTATCCTTACCTTTATAAAACTGTCACGGAACAAAACAAAGATGACTTACAGCTTGTTATGTTCCCTAACTTCACGATTACTTTTGATGAACTATTCGACATTGAGTAAAATATAGCCCTTCTGATTGCCAGAGGGGCTGTTTTTATGTCAATGTACGTAAGATCACCTATCTCTTGAAAGAGGAATTTCATTGACAAAATATTTATTTCAATTCTCTATTCACTCTACCAAACATCCATAGTATAATTTACTTATACATTCAAAAGGAGCCTCTACCAATGGATAAAAAATTGCAGGTTTTTGTTTCATCTACATATACAGACTTAATTGAAGAACGTCAAGCTGCTGTTGAAGCCATTCTTGATGCTGGACATATTCCTGCTGGTATGGAATTATTCAAAGCGGGTAAATCCCAAATGAAAACTATCTGTAAATGGATAGATGAATCTGATGTATATATGCTTATACTTGGAGGACGTTATGGTTCCATTGAGGAAGAATCTGGATTAAGTTATACAGAGCTTGAATATCGGTATGCGCTCTCTAAAAATATGCCTGTGTTTGCTATTGTTTTAGATGACAGTTTTCTCTTTACAAAAGCTGCTTCTATGGGGAAGGATGCTATTATTGAAAAAGATAATATTGATAAATATATATCTTTTAAGAATTATGTAGAATCAAAAATAGTTAAATTTGTCAAAAATATTGATCAAATTCCCGGGAAAATCCTTTCCCAATTAAATGATACGCTTAATGATTCAGAATATAAATTAATTGGTTGGATTAGAACGAATAACAAACAACTTCTTTTGCCATCCTTAGATTTTAATAAGCTCTCTGATAAATTCGATTCTTTTATTGTTTATATAGATAGTCAAAATAAGGAATGGTGTGCTAATGAATTTTTTTTATCTATAATATAAAATATTTTACTGTAGGTGTTTCTCCATTATATTATTCAGATATTTACTATAAATATTCAAAAATATATTTAATTAATGGTCTTATAGAAAAAATACAAGATAAGGATGGTTTTGAAATATTACAACTTTCGAAGTTAGGTTATGAATATTATAACTACTTAGCCTGGGGTGATTTAGGTAATGGTGAGTGTGATGCAACTTTCATATGGGAACCATATAAATAAATTCTTCCCAATTAAAAAGTTCAAATCAATCTTTACTTTCTCCACCATTACACAACCTGACCCGAAACTCCCTCAATTCCTCAACCAGAAATACTTCATTCTCTGGAACATCACTAATAGCTAAATCCGTTTCATGTGCTTCTATTGTCAAATCACGAAAATCAATATTTGTGACTTTATAAAGTTTCGTATCTGCTACTGATAAGTATTTTATTTTTGTGCCGTTAATTGCTTGTGTCCTCCTTGTATTTTTGAAATTGTTGAAACATATCCATATAATCTATTGATTTTGGGGAAAAATAAACATTCCCATCACTTAATAAATATCCAAATTCTGTCAAAAGTTTTATATCCTCAATCAATTCTGAATAATCAAAATAATCTCCAGCATGTGCTATCTCTTCTATACTTATTTCTGTAACATCAATAGTGTTCCTGGTAGAAAATAAATAACTGTACAATCCCAATGCCTGATAACCGCAATCTGACACAATTTGTTTAACCATTTTTTCATCCATATAACCTGTTCCTCCATTTGCAATCCTAATGGCAGAGATAAGGGATATCCTTGTAATTCTCTTTATCCGTCTAACTGACAGGCCATATTATTTTTTCTCTTACATCCAAAATTCTACACTTGTGAGCAATCTCTGATTGCGAACTAATCAGTCACCGCCGCTTTTGCGGTGGCTGCCTACTGTCAGGGACTTACACCAACTCATAATCATTCTTTTCTATTAAATCAATCACAATCAGCACTTCTTTCTGTGATGCTTTATCTTTACAGCCTTTAGTCATCTGAATAATCATTTTCATTGAATATGTAGACAGTAACAATGAACGTAATTTCTCTCTATATTTCATCCATTCTAATCGTGTAGCATAATAACCTCCATAATCTTTACAGTCATGACACCATTTCTTTTCAAGATAAGCATTTTTACTGATTACCGGCTCACAAGCTGCCAAACATGAAAACAATAATGAATCTGTCAATTTTTTATTCTTTAAATTCTCTTTATCCTGTTTCGTCATATATAATTTGTCTCCTTTTATATTGTCTCCGACGGTGGGCACAGCCTAAATCCATCAAAGTCCAGCGGAGCTGTCCTTTGCTGAATTTAGTCCGTGATTATTATTGGAGCATCTTGTCACATTGTTTCGCCGCAAAAAGCGCGGCTTCACAATATGCCAATCTGTCCAATAATGATATGTTTTTGTAAGTGGATCATTTATTGCTTCTATTCCCCTATTCTCTTTTTTAGGAAACGACCTCTGAAACCCTTATAAAATGGGCATTTCTGAAGCAAAATGTGGAATTTTTTGCTTCCATTTTCCACATTTTTCTCAAGCAATATTTTTTAACTCTTGACATTTTTCCATCCAAAATTTTAACAACATCCTCATTCTTTCACTTGGAATGTAAATATCAATAGGTTGTCCGTCTCTGATTTGACTTCTCCATATCCATTGCAATAATGCTGATAAAGCATACAAATCTTCATCAAATTCTATATGGTAGTGGTCTATAAATTGTTTGATGTCTGGTTGCATAAAGAAATTGATTAAATATGCTAAAGATTTCTTCTCTCGAAATTCATTTGTTCCTCTTGCATTACATGACACAAACCCTTTTGCATAACCTTCACCTTTAATATATTTACAATATGGTTTAAACACCATATACATGTTATTAAAAGATTTTGTATTTGTAACTGTCCTAAAATAATTTTCAGTATTCTTTTTTAATTGATTAAAAATTGAAACATTCTTCTTTCTTTTATCTTCATACCATGATTTAGATAATGGATTTGATTTTCCTATTTTCATGCCAATATCATTAAATTTACCGTCATATATATTAATCAAATCAATAGCTTTTCTTCTCTTTTCATATTCCAAAGTTTTATTATGTGGAATAAGTTTTTTATTCTCATCAAGCATATATTTTTCATATTTTATACCATGTATATCAAAATATGATTTCTGAATACTGCCATCCCATAAATATGTAAAAATATAACTTTCTTCAAAGCACTTAAAGAAATCAACTGGAAAATTCCACATCAAAATCCTTGCCAACTCGTCACTGTTGTCTTTTTTGAATCCCATTAAGGATTTGAAACTACATAGTCTTTTTATATCTCCATATACACCTTTATATGGTTTTTTATCCTCATTCCATACTAAAAATCCATTTTCATCCAACGATACAAGATGTTCATTAAATATTATTTTTATATCATCCTTACTAATTTTATAAGGTGATAAGACATCCAGGCATTCATCAATCATAAGTGAATAATCTTTGCTCTTTAGTAATTCAAGCATGTCTAAATCCATTTTTTGAATTAATGCATGAGTTGTAACAATATTCTTGTCATTTTCGACAAGCCATCTAAAATGTTTCCATTTTGATCCCCATTTTTCAGGATCTATAATATCAATATTTGTTTTTTTCTCATATCTTTCACATTCTTTCAATAATGGCACAATACATAAAAACTTCTTATTTTGATTATCATTAATATGACTTATTGCCATCGTACTTTTGCCACTACCCATAATGTCATCAACAATTTTAATTTTTCTTTCTGTGTTACTAATAATCCATTCCTCCGATCTGATTCTTCTCTTGTCATTTCTACATAATATTCCTGGTTAAAAGTCAGCTTTGTATTGCCGTCTTCATAATCAATCGTGTCAAAATTTGTGTGGCAATATTTGAGAAATTATCTGAATGAGCTTTTGGGGGATGTTTATAGGAATATTATAATAGATTGGTTGTCCAATAAATTGGACACGATATGTAAAAAACTACCATCCAGGCATTTGATCTGTCTGTTGGTAGTTTTATCTTAGGTTATGTCAGAACTTTGAAATTATTTTTATTCTTCGTCCTTTGTGATCATATTTATAAATCTATCAGGAGGAATTGCCTGGATTTTGGATTTCTCATAGTCCTTAATATTTCTGGTAACAATATAGTCCATATGATTACGGCTTGCGCAACAGGAGAGCACTGCATCCTCATAATCACTCACTTCTGACGATAGTGCTTCCTGACAGTCAGCGGATGTCACATCTAAAATTCGAAATAGTTCATACAACTTTGACATAACACTTTTAGCCTTTTCCGTGCTGTGCAGATGCTTTCTTACCAGATAGTAAATATCAGTGGCAGAGCTTGCGGTAATATACATATCCTCTATCTGGTTTGCCGCCAGTAAAAATATCTGCTCCGCATCCTCCCTGAATGGCTCCCGACTTGACAGTGCGTCAATTATTATGTTGGTATCTATAAGGATTTTCATTATTTAGCCGCCAGCCTTTCTTCTTTGGAAACCTCTACATCAGCATCTTGTGGCAGGATACCAAACAATGATTGTGCTGTACTCACTTTATCCTGGTGTGGATTTGATAATTTGGCGATTATTTTCCCATTCTTTGTAATATAGATATCTTCTTTGGCAGAAAGAAGTAAATATTTTCCTAGATTCTGCTTTAGCTCTGTTGCTGTGATTGACATATACACCGCCTCCATTTCGTACTATTAGTATATATTATTCGTGTGATTATGTAAAGTTGTTTGTACGGTTCTGGGATGAGATCGGGTTTACCACAAAATCATGTTTTTAAGTCCTTATATAAAAGCTGCGTTTCTTCTATAAAAAATAGAGTCAATCCAAAATTAAAGGATTGGCTCTTAATAATTTAATTTACAAATTCTATTGTGGTCTTTCTTGGAACGTCTGTAATCTTGATTCTTCCAGATTCTTTTAACTGCTCTATCGCTGCTTTGGCTTCATAGTCAGCAATATTTAGTTCCTCAGCTATTTGGTGTGCTGTTGGTGTAAAACCGTTCTTATCATTTGAAGACTTCAAAAAATTATATACTTTTTCAGCTATATCCATATGACTGATACCTACCTTTCCTCATGGTAGTATCTGTTGGTGGATATAGAATTATACATTACACAATGACTGATGATACATTAAATAGCCCCAAATCTAACATCAGCCAAAATATCTCTTATAAATATCTTTTGGAATATATGGGCGCATATCAGATACCTCCAATTGACATTCTGACATATCAACTTCAATTTTTTGTTGTTCTAAAAAATCATTTTGTTTAAGAAGCTCTAATAGTTTACATCCATTAATTAATTCTACATCAGCCTCATGGGCATATACTACTGCATTTTCTGAAAAATCACTTGTTGTAATAAAAATCATTCTATCAGCTAATATAGTGCTATTTGCTCCAACAAGTTTTTGAACTGCCGGCCGGCCTATTTTGTGCTGCATAGAATAACATTTACATTCAACTATAGTTCTCTGATTGTTTTGAGAAAGCAATATATCATAGCCCCCGTCATTCGTTTTTGGAGTTACTTTTGACTCATACCCCATTCTGTTAAATAATTCCGCACATAATTTTTCAAAATTGGTCGGGTTTTCCTCATAATAATCTATTATATCTTGTATACTACTATTCGAAGAAAATGTCTCTTTTTGCTTAAACATTTTATTGTATTTCAATCTCTCTTCTTTACATAGAGCAATATCCACGCCATTTGAACGCAGTTCTCTTACTACAAATACAATATCACTTGGATCTAATGATATTAGCATAAACATATCTATATATAACTTACTCTTTCTCCAGATAATGACATTATTCTTTATTCGCCGATCAGCAGTACCATCTTTCTTACTGTTTTCCCAATATGGATATTTTAATACAAAATAATTACGTTGTTTTTCTCCATCTTTTAACCTTTTTATTTTAATACTTCTCGGCAGTTTTCCTATACCGTATTTTTTTGAAAACTTTGATTTTATGAAAAGTTTGTAGAATGTCCATATTGAATATATAAGAATACTTGTACACACTACTATACCAACCAGTATAAATATTTCATTAAAGTCAAAACTTTCGCTTAATTTTATCATAATCTTTATCCTTGAAAAGTCAATGAATACAACTTCCGCTACCTGTTCTTCTTTGATTTAGATACGATATTGGGATCATATCTTGTTGCTGCTTAAATTCAATCGTCTTTGTGCTCCCTCCGGTTCTTCTAATTAATTCTTCCTGTCCGATTACTTTTACAAGATTTGCAATCTGTTGTCCCATTGCATCTTTATCATGATAAAATATGGTAGTATGTACATTATCATTTAAAATCAAATCCCTTAGTATATCTTTATCTACATCTAAGGAATGTCCAAAAATATATAAATGATGTTTATTCAAATATTGATTTTTTAATTTATTAATTCTCACTTTTAAATTCATAATATTTCTTTCTATTTTACTTTTTTCTAATTCCGTTTGATAATCCGCAAACTCTCCCTTTATAGTATCTGTCCATTCCTTATATTTACAACCTGTCCCCTTATGTATTCTCTGATAAAATTTTTTAAAAGCAATAAACTCCACCTACTTATTTCGTTTTTTCTTTCCTAAATATTCATCTATTCCAAGTACCATATTATTTGTTTCTATGGTATGATTAATATCTGCTTTTCCATGAATGTAATCTACATAACCGTCAAGATCAATATTATACTTGCGTAGATAAATGTGCTCGTATATATTAGTATAATTAAAACTAATTAATTTGCTAAATAAAATACTCTGCTGTCCACGATCATCATATATAGTTGCAGCTATTTCTTCTATATCTGGAGAAATGACTTTGACATTAATTTTTTCTATATATTCTGTCAAAAAAATCTCAAATGCCCTTATTAATCTGTTTAAATCTCTTAATAGTCTATCCCTTATTTCTTTAAATGAAATTCCTTCTGAGAAACCATTATTTGCTGGATTTATTGGTTGTACTGCATCAATATAATCCGAATATATCTCTTCAAGAAAATTATTTGATAAGTTATTCACAATATCTTCTATATTATATATCTGACCTAATCCATGCATATCAGCATCTAATGATTGAATAACTTCTGAAATCTCACATTCAAAATCTATCCATCCATCCTTTCCATTCTTTTTTCTATCCGTATATATAGGTAAAAAATATTCTATCCAAATATTATCTTTTATAAGTGTATACATTTCATGTAATTTAGGATCGGACGTTTCAATTTGTGATACATTTTCTTTTGTGGTAATTTTTCTTCTGCTACTATATGCGCTTTCTAATTTTTCTTTTATCTCTTTATTAAAATCCCAGCCAAATAAATACTCCTGTTGGTATAGATGGACTCCCCTGCCTTCCACGCTTTCATAAATTGGATAAACTCGTTTACAAAATTCTAAAAAATCTGTATACTTCGTGGGCAATCCATGAGCCAAATCAAATCCGTTTCCTATTACTAAAATATTCATATGTTTTATTCCTCTTTAGTTCATATATTTTAAAATAATCTTAGCATTATATATTTTTAGAATCAACTATAGTATGTAAAATAAATACTTTGACCATCAAACTATTATTCCTCCACCGCCTCGAACATTGATAAATATTTCACAATATAGTCTCTGTACTTCAAATTCCCAAGAAATCAACTCTTTTCCCGTCTCTCCCCATCTCATCCCCAAACATTCCACTTCTCAAAAACCTCCCACTTCCCCAACTTTTCAACGCAATCTCGAACTAACTTCAAAAATCCCTAAAACAAGCCACATTTACCATTCAGCATCTGCTCTATCAAACAACAAAACCCTAAAAATCCCTTGAAAAATAAAGGATTTCTCCCCCTTATACCATTTCCAGATCGACATTCACCGAACGTGTATTTATTAAATCTAAATTTAACTTTATCCAATTCTATTCACTATTCACAATTCTTTTATTTCCTACATTTATAATACTTAAGCCCTCAGAACTACACAAATTCTCCATTTCACACCGAACTATCAGCCGATAAATTTAATATCACCACACAAAAAAGAAAAGCCATATCCATTCCTGAATACAGCTTTCCCATCAACTCACACCTATTAAATTACCCTGGCACTCTCACACCTTTTCCTTCAGCATTATGCCTTTAAAAACTTTCCCTACTACATTATCAAAGACACCGTCAAATTTCTCCAACTGATCCTCTGATAATATATCCCTTATCGCTTCCTTTGCTTCGTTGCATTTTTCTTTCTTCAACTGATTTCTTGTCCGGATTTCTTCTATTATTAATGGTATTCATATCCTATTCCCCATTTCACTTTACGCAATTTTGATTACTTTTCTCAACTTAGCAACAATCTTTTTATATTCCGTAGGGTTATCCTTTAAATACTGTTTCGCATTCTCCCTTCCCTGTCCGATTTTATTTCCATCGAACAAATACCAGGATGAACATTTTGTAATGACTTCTTTTTCCACAGCCTGATCCAGAATATCACCTTCAATAGAGATGCCATGACCGAACATGATATCAAACTCTGTACTTTTGAATGGTGTTGCTATCTTATTTTTCACAACTTTAACTCTTGTCCTCCGTCCGATCTCTTCACCACCACTTTTTATTGATTCACCCCCTCTTATATCCAGACGTATCGAGGTATAATATTTCAATGCTCTTCCACCTGTTACTTTTTCAGGATTTCCAAACATCACACCTACATTCTCCCGAATTTGGTTTATTACGATAAGTGTACAACCGCTATTATCAAGTATAGGCGTTAATACAGACATAGCATTTGACATAATTCGTGCAGATAATCCTACATGTGAGTCTCCAATGTCACCATCTATCTGTGCTTTTGGCGCAAGCCCTGTTAGGGAATCAATTACAATAGCACTAAAAGTTCCTGCCTGCGCAACGATTTTACATGTTCCAAGAGCCTTTTCCAGATTATCCACATGCATAAGGTAGAAATTGTTATTCTCTATCCCCATACTTTCAATGGTTTCTCTTGTTAATGTCCTCTCTGTGTCTATGTACAATACCGGCTTATTCTTCTGATATTGTTTGCATAACTGTAATGCAAGCGTTGTCTTGCCACCGCTTTCGGGACCATAAATTTCTACAATGCTTCCTTTTTTATTCCACCTACACCAAGAGCAATATCAAGCCCCATAATACCTGTAGATACAATATCACCTTTTGTCGGCGGCAGTTCACTTAACTGTTTGATATTCAGGACTCCAAATTGCTTATTTAAATATGAAAAAGTTTCTTCTACTGTCATTGCATTTCCCATGATATTCTTCCTCCATATATTCGATATCTTTTGTCACATATACACCGTTTCATATATTCTCATGATTTTCTGTTGTCCTTCTGCATAACTTTTACAGGTTTCAATAATCTCTTGTACATCTTTTCTATTCAGAATACAAAAATCATCGGCCAAAACCTTTAAATCTTTTTTGTCTTGTTTGCTGATAGACCTTCTTACTGGTTCCCTCATTAATCCTATCGCCGATCTTCCTCTACCCATTATGCCGGTTCCTCCATCTTCACTTGCATATTTTCTCTAAAAATACTGCCAGTCTTTCTCTGCCACTTTGCAGATAAAATAATTCATCACCAACCTTTAGCGGTTCTTTCCGCTTATGTGCTGAAATTATCTTTTGCTGATAAAGACATATTCCAGTTATCAGTCCATCAATAAACTCATGTTGTTTCTGTAAATCCAATACTCTTTCCTCCAATCACTTTAAATTTTTGTCTATGCTTTGTATTTCTCCATTTTTGCAGATATTTTCCACAAAATATCCTCAACATGGCATTTCTATCATTTCTCCACGATTTTCAAATACTTGTATAATGTTGGCCTGCTAATGCCCGATAGCCTTGATAATTCAGATAAGTTAATACTTCCATTCTGAAACATTGGATAATACTTTAAGAAATTATATGGCAGTGTTTCAATTGTAGTTTGTGGCCTTCCTAATTTTACCCCCTTGACTTTGGCATTTAACATTCCAGACTTTATTCGCTGTATAGTGATATCTCTTTCCATCTGGACAAATACCGCCATCATCCGTAACATTCCCATTGTCATAGGATCAATATCATCATTCCTGCAATCAACAATAAAAGTTCCGACTATTAGCTTTACCTTATTCTTCTCCACAAACTCTAAGATTTCACATAATTGCTTTGTGGAGCGTGATAGCCTACTAACTTCCGTACAAGCAATCGTATCTCCCTGTATCACAGTTCAAGAAGCTGTTGCAATTTCTCTCTGTCGTTTCTTTCTCCTGTTCCATATTCCCAAAATATATTTTCTTTTCTAATTTCCATTTTCACCAGTTCACGCTTTTAGCGATCAATATCCTGCTTATTAGAGTTTGTAGAACATCTTGCATATCCATATTCCATTTTCATCTTCCTTTCATAATTCCCACATATTTATAGAAGGTACTCACCGCTATATTATGCAATTTAACAAACTGTACAACTGTAATGCTTCCATATTCTCCAGATTGGAGTTTGTTATATTCTTTAATAAATTCCTTCGGTACGCCTGTAGCCGGTCTTCCTAACTTCTTACCTTTTGCCTTTGCCACCTCTAAGCCCTGCATAACTCTATCATGTATCTTCTCTTTTTCCTGTTGTGCTATATGCGCCTTTAGCGTGACAAAAACATCAATGATCATCTTTGATAAACTATCATCATTCATCTTTTCCCAATCATTCAGGAATGGAACATCTAAAGCAACTACTCTAATCCCTCTGGATTGCAAATCTTTTATTTCCACGATCACATCATCCGCATTTCTTCCAAGGCGGTCTACATCTGATACAATCAATGTGTCCCCTTTCCTGAAATGTTCCTTCATATTATGATAGTTTGGCCTGTTATCCGCTTTTGTTCCACCAGTGATAATATCAGAAACAAATTCATCTATATTGAATCCATTCTTCACTGAATACTCAATAATGGTCTGTTTCTGTCTGTCCGTCTTTTGATGGTTAGTTGAAATCCTCATATAGGCAAAGATTTTATTTTCCATCCATATTCCCTCCACGAAATCCATAACTATTTTCATATAGGTTTTTCTTTCCATATTCTTATTAAAATGTACCAGTTTTTCCATTACACGAAATCGAATGTTTTTATATAAGGTCTATTCAACAAGTTCCATTGTCTTTTTCTCCACTTTGACCTATACTTTTAATGAAAACACACTTAATTTCCCATATCACCTATACTATTTATGAAAGGAGTTGATTCAGATAAATATTGAACTCAAAGACCGTAACAAGATAAAAGA
>ERZ808037.1685-NODE-1685-length-13392-cov-7.641908_pt1 | contig 13392 bp, 19 predicted proteins | sample MGYA00380190_ERZ808037 | MGnify/ENA primary metagenome ERZ808037 (study PRJEB31490, sample SAMN06133399) | mouse gut metagenome | isolation source: J9 | host: mice | place: China: Chengdu | collected 2015-05 ...
AGCCAGATGCGCTATGACATCACGGTGGCGAACACCTCCAACGTGCCCCTTTCCGAGTTCTACTGGCATGATCGGATCCCCACCGACGCCACCCGGGCCACGGTGCTGACCACCGGCACCTACAGTGCACGGTTCAACTAATAAGACCAACTACCGCTCCGGCTACCAGGTGCTGGCGTCCAACCTGCTCACCAGCAGCAACTACTCCTTCAGCCTGAACGCCATCCCTATGCAGGCGGGGGAGTATGTCACCGACATCCGATTTGACTTCGGCAAGGTACCCGTGGGCTTCCAGTCCACCATCAGCCCCACCCTGACGGTGCAGGTGCTGGGCACGGTGGTCAACAACTATCAGATCATCAACCGGGCCGACGTGGGCGGCAAGTACCAGGGCACCTGGCAGACTGCCCAGGCTGCCTGGCTCACCATCGTTCGCAGGCTGGGGCCTGTGCCCACCCTACCCCAGACGGGGTACTAAAAGCAACGGCGGGACGGCTCCGAAAGGGGCTGCCCCGCCACTATATCAGATGCCAAATGCCGCATCATATTTCACTGTTCCGTTGAGCACTCCGGCGGAGGGATTCAGCTTCAGTGCCATAAAGCTCTCGTCAGGCACTTCAAAGGGCGCTTTGATCCCGTAAAGGCTGGCGGGACGGTAACCGGCCTTCGGGTAGTACCCCGGGTGCCCTAAAACGATGGAATAGTCGAACCCTAACCTCTTTGCGATGCAGTGGCCCTCTGCCATCAACGCCTGGCCGATCCCCTGCCTCTGACAGGCGGGCAAAACGGACAGCGGCGCCAGCGCCAGCTCAGTGCGGCCGCCCACAGTGGCCTTTGTAAACAGGATGTGTCCCACGATTTTCCCATCAAGCAGCGCAACAAGGGACAATTCTGGGATAAAGGACGGGCTGTGCCGCAGGGCCGCCACCAAATCCTGCTCGGTGCCATCGCTGTGTTCCGCCGTGGCAAACGCGGTCTTTACGACTTCATAGACCGCTTCGTAATCGGCCGGCCGCTCTTGACGAATCTCCATGACAGTTACTCCAGTCTCAGGCGCTATGCGCGGTTTGTTCTGTGATGAAGTCAACCAGCTTCGCGTTGAACTCCCCGTTGTCGTTCAATGCCCCAAACACCCGGTCTACCTGCTCTTTTGGCGCCTCGTCCGACTTGGCGGGCAGATGGGCGGACATGAGGAAGACGGCAGAACGTCCCCCCTCCTGGCGGGCCCACACATTCCCAATCAACTCGTTCCGATCCGTCGAACTTTCGCCGTATTCCACGGCAATGTCCACGATCATCTTGCTGTCGATTCGCAACGCCGTGGCAGGCAGACGGAAGGAGAAAGTGCTGAACATGGAGATCTCCGTTTCCACCAAATTGGGGAACCGGGGAGCTTCAGCACATTCTTCCCGGATCAGCTCCGCCATGCGGGCTGAAAATTCCTCTTGCTCCGCTTCATTAGCGGGGCGGACTTCATATTTTCCGCAGTCCGGGCACTGCTCCGTCTCCTCACTTCGGCTGAAAATAAAGCCGCAGTTGTCACAGGTAAATATCATTTTAATCACCGCCGCCCATTATATCAGGGGCGAGTAACTTTGGCAAGGATGTGATTTCCATAGAACCTACCTACCCCGCCCTGGATCGTGCTGCGTTCCTGATTGAACGCACTTGCGTGCCCAGGTATTATCCCCCGCGCTACTGCGCCGAGTCCGCCCAGCTGCTGGCCATGCTGGAGGCGGCGCGGCGGCAGAACCCCCCGCAGGAACATGGCGGGCCCTAAGACTTTTTCCGCTTCGGGGCCACGCTGTCGTAGCTGAGTTCTATCAACGGAAAAATCTGTTCATCTGGGACGGTCTCATCCAGCAGCACGGAGATCCAGGAGCTTTTGCTCATGTGGTACGCCGGGAGGAATCCATCCTGGGCCAGCAGGGAGCCCACCAGCACCGGCCCACATTTCAAATTCATCACGTCGGCGGTACCGTCCCCGGTCAAGTCGAGGCTTTTCTTCGCCATATCCATGATGGCGGCAAACCATTTCCGGCTGGCGGGCCGACGGAACACGGCGTAATTGGGGTACCGCGCCCAGAGATGCTCCGGTTCCACCGCGTACCTGTCTCGGATATAACTTACCATGCGCTCCCGCTGGGAAAGCTGTGCCATGCCAATCCCCCTTTTCCTGTACCAGCATATCACATCATACCTGCAAAGTCGAGGTGTTTCACATGAACGATAATGAAAAAAACGGCCTTGAACAGGCCGCAGGTGCCGCCCATACCGTACACAGCGCCATCAAGACCGGGAAAGCCATCGCCTCCGCCGCCAAGGGTGCCGCCGTAGGCGGGCCCTATGGAGCGGCGGCAGGGCTGGCTCTGGCGGCGGGGCAGCACGGGAAAAAGCTGCTGGCGGCGGTGGCTGTTGTGCTCTTGCTCCCGGTGCTGTTTGTTCTTTTGCTCCCTGGGCTCATTTTCGGCGGGCTCACCAGCAGCGGAGCGCCCGGTCAGCCCGTGCTCAACGACGGCGACGCCATCACCGCGCATATGGACAACATCGCCGCCGCCATCGACGAAGTTCTGGCCGAGGGCATCGCTGACGTGCAGGCTCGTGCCGCCCAGGACTTTGCCTCCACAGGCGGCGACAACTATGAAGTTGTCCAGCCCTTCACTGTGTCCAGCAACACCAATTCCTTCATCAGCTAATACTGCGCTGCCAAGGAGCAAAGCTGGGCCGAAATTTCCCTGGAGGATTTGAAGCAGCTCCTGCGGGCAGGGAAAAGCCACCTCTACTCTTTCTCCCGCACCAGCGAGACGCGGACAGTGGAGGCGGACGACCCGGACACCCCGAACGTGGTGGAAACGAAACAGGAAACATGGTATATCTACACCCTGGTCTACAACGGGGAGGCCTATTTTGCCGATCAGGTTTTTCACCTGACGGACGATCAAAAGGAGCTGGCTGGGGATTACGCCCAGAACCTCAGCCTGTTTCTCAGCGACGGCTCCATCCAGCGCACCGAATACAGCGGGGGAACCATCGCCGCCCTGGGTGACATTCGCTTCACCGACGGGGCCACGGAGGTGGTCTACTTCAACCAGCTGGATCAGCGGTACGTCAACCAGCCCTACGGCACAGACAACATCGGCGGCTATGGCTGCGGCCCCACCTCCATGGCCATCGTGGTGTCCTCCCTGACGGATGAGATCGTGGATCCCACCGCCATGGCGAAGTGGGCCTATGAAAATGGCAGCTGGTGCAAGGGCCAGGGTTCCTACCACTCCCTGATCCCCAATGCGGCCAAAGCGTGGGGGCTGAATGTGGAGGGGTGCAAGGCCAGCGAGCCCCAGCGTATTTTGGACGCGCTCAGCAGCGGCAAGCTGGTGGTGGCTATTATGTCTCCGGGCCACTTCACCACCGGGGGACATTTCATTGTACTCCGGGGCGTAAAGGATGGGAAAATTTTAGTGGCCGACCCGGCCAGCACCTCTCGCAGTCATAAGGAGTGGGATCTGTCCATCATTCTCAATGAGGCCGGGCACCGGGCCGGGGCGGGAGGTCCGTTCTGGATCATAGGTACATGAAAAGGGCACGCAGCGGATGTTCTCCGCCCGTGCCCTGATTATGTTTCATAGTTCGGTTTGGCTCCGTTCTCGTCAATGGCTCGTTCCATATCGACCTGCACATCGCGCGCGTTGCGGCCATGGTATCCGTCACGTCTGTCTGTCAAGGCTTCCATCAGCTCAGCATGAACAGCCTGACAAGCGCCGTCCTTTTTATTGATCTTCGTTGGACAGCACCTCCAGCACCTGCTCGGGAAGCCATATTTGCACATCTGAATTTTGATAGTCGGTGGGATTTCTTGTGACGATCCCATCCATCTCGTTCAGAAAGGCAACGGAGTATTGAACCGAATCCTCAAAATCCGCCCAATCCAGCTTGAGTGCATTCTGAATTTCCTGTTCGGAGACTGCCGCAACGGAGACAATCATCAAAAGCCGTTTCAGCAGATCTTTAACGGCCGCATGGTCTTTCATCTGCCGTTCTGCGATGTAGTAAATATCCGTGACGGCTGAAGCAGATACATATTCCCGCACATCATTCCGCTGTGTCAGATTAAGCACATCCGCCGCAGCGTGGAAAAACGGCTCCCGCTTCAAAAGAACGTCCAACACCACATTGGTATCAATGAGAAGTTTCATATTTTCCCAATCTCTCCTCACGAAGGGCGGACAGCGGCAGGTCTGTCGCAGGGATCGCACCAATCAGTGACTGCACAATGCTTTTTGTGTCTACTTTTTCGGCGGCTGTGTCGGCTTCTTCTGTTGGCAGGACAATGATCTCCAGCTTTCGGCCCTGAAAGTCCTCCGGTAGTGGCATAATGGACATAAGATTGTTTGCGTCAATGAATCTACGCACAACTTCCACGAGGGCCACCTCCAAATCTAATAAGTTACTTTACATTATACACGTTTCCAGGTCATTTTACAACCCCAGAGGAGGCAACATAAGTACGATATCCAAGCAGCTGTATCTATTCCTATCTGCTTGTGCCGGCAACTGGCACAATGCAGTTTATATTGCTGTGGCTGAAACAGAACACCCCGGCTACCTGCTGTCTGCAGACCGGGACGGCAGACCTATTGTGATGGCTGTGGAGCAGTTCCAGAAGTTTACGGGTGAAACCATTGACCCCGTTGAATGCTGCGGGCAACTCACCGAGGAAAGCTTTAGGGCCCTCTACGCGCAATATCTGCTCTGGCATATACCTTCGGCAGACGCAGATTCGCTCGCTGTTCTCAGTCACCCCCCTGTGATTGCAGCCCTTTAAGTTCATCACCCTGCCCGCCCTGAGAATTACCTCGGGGCGGGCTTTTTTGTTGTTCACGGAAATTTTACAAAAAGGACGGCCCTTTTTTTGCTGTTTCCGGTGCGTAATCTCTATGACAGCAAAATTCAAAACAAGGAGCTGATCCCCATGAAACGAGTGAATATCAAATGCCCCTACTGCGGCTCCCGTGCGCTCCTACGTCCGGCCTCCGTGGTGTATGGGACAAAGGCCGCAGACCCCGCCGCCCCCTACTATGTCTGCGCCCGCTTTCCGATCTGCGACGCTTATGTGGCCGCCCATAAAAGAACTCGACTGCCCATGGGCACCCTGGCCAACGCGGAACTGCGCCGCAAACGCATCCAGGCCCACGCCGCGCTTGACCGCCTGTGGAAGGGCGGCTTGATGAGCAAAAAGCAGGCGTACTTCTGGCTTCAGGCCAAGCTGGATCTGCCGGGAGAGGAAACCCACATCGGAAGATTTTCCACATTCCGCTGTGAACAGGTTAGATGGTGTTGTTTCCATTGAGATTATTCAACTTGTGGAATATACTGACCATGGCTCATGAAACAATATGGCGTTATGAATGGAACGGGGAGGAGATCATCCGTGCTCAAACATGGCATTTTAGGTCTTTTGAACTACCATCAGCTAACAGGGTACGAAATCATGACGGTATTCCGGGATTCGCTTCATTTCTTCTGGAGCGCGCAGACCAGCCAGATCTATCGGGAACTGCAAACCTTGGAGGCAAAAGGCTGGGTGAGCAAGACGCCGGTGCCCCAGCAGAGCAAGCCAGACAAAAATGTCTATGCTATCACGCCGGAAGGACACGAGGAGCTGCTCCGCTGAAGGAGGGGGACAGATGAATATTCTTGCCATCAATGGAAGCCCCAAGGGAGAGGCATTCCTGCGGCAAAAGGAGCTGCTGGCAAAGCCCTATGACAAGGGTGGCTTTCGGAAGCTGTTCTCATTCAAGTGGCTGACCAGCCCCGAGGGCCGCAAGCTGAAAATCATCGACCAGCAGCTGTATGACCGGGCGGCCAGGGAAGGGTTTCCGCTGAGCTTCTTCCGGGAGTCCTACTTTGACCAGGTGACCTTCTACTGCCTGCCGGACTTTGCGGATTTCCTCGGGTCTACCCTGATGAACTGCAAATTTGCCGTGTGCCGGGTCAAGAGCGCTTCTTTCATTTTTTCCAGCATTTACAGCCGGAATTTTACTCGTGCGTGTTCAATCACGTAGATCTGTGCAGATCCACCCTGGCCCACACCCGCTTTTGCGATTGTGAGCTGTCCTATGTGCTGTTGCAGAAGGCCATGATGAAAAATTGCAACACGATTGACTGCACGGTTGATCACGCGGATTATGCCGGGGCCACGCTGGATGGCTGCTCTTTTGGACGGATCACCGCCGGCACAGTGCGACTGGACTACACTACCATCACCCAGAGCGGAGCCACTGAGGAGGAGTGCCGCCAAAACCGGGAGGCCATCTACCGCGCCCTGGGGGTAAAGGAGGCGGCCGCATGAGCACGGCGATACCCGTCCGGCCCAAAGACTGGGTTTGCTTTCACTGCACCTGCTGTGCCGACTGCTGCCGCGGCCTGGAGGGCGATTTGATGCTGGAGCCTGCGGATGCCTACGACCTGGCCCGAGTTCTCCGGGCGCAGGGCAAGGCCGGCTCCATTCATGACGTATATGGGCGGTATGCCACGGTTGACCTTCTGGAAGGCCGTCTGCCCATTTACCTGGTGAACACGGTGGGGGATGACCATGCCTGTATCTTTTTGAAGGACGGGCGGTGTTCTGTCTACGAGGGCAGGCCGCAGATGTGCCGGATCTACCCGTTTTTCGCGTGCCCAGGAGAACGGGGCAAGGCCTTTGAGGCATTCCAGTGCATGGACGACCACGCCGCCCACTTTACCGATGGCAAGGTGTTGGTGAAGGACTGGCTCCATGAGAATTTCTCCAAAGAGCGCCGCGCGATCATGACCGCCGAAACTGTCGTGCTGCCTGAGCTGGGCCGGCTGCTTCAAAGCGTCAACTTCAACGAGGACAAGGCCGGCCTGTTCCAGAGCCTTCACTACCGCTACTACAACTACGACCTGGACGAACCTTTCCTGCCGCAGTATATGAGCAACATGGCGGCGCTGGAAAAGTTCCTTCGGGAGGGAACGGGGGAGAGCTGAGCAATGTATGCGCTGGAGCGGCGGATAAGCCGCCACTGGACACGGTTCGCCGTCTGTGGAAACCGCGCCCTGCTGAACCGGGTGCGGACAGGACAGCCGCAGCCAAAGAGTTGGCGGGTGGTGGCTATAACGCCCCTATATTTCGCACGAAGCGCTTGATTAAATCGCACGATTGACATATACTGTAGAGGAAAGGAGCGATGCCAAATGTCAATCACCGCGACGGAGTTAAAGAAGAATTTGGGCAAATACCTGGCCCTGTCCAGCAAAGAGGATATCTACATCACCCGCAATGGAACGGTGGTGGCAAAGCTGTCCAATCCTTTCCAGGATCGGGTAGACATGGCCAAATCCCTGTTCGGCATCCTCCCCGCCGATGTGACCGTTGAGGAGGCCCGCGAGGAAAGGCTGGATCAGATATGAGGGCGCTCATCGACACCTGCGTTGTGATCGACGCGCTCCAGGCCCGGGAGCCCTTCGCGGAGGATGCCCGGCAGATTTTTCTCGCCGTGGCAAACAAACGTGTTATGGGGTTCCTCACCGCGAAATCAGCGGCGGATATCTACTACATCACCCACCGCTATACCCACAATGACCAGGACACCCGAAAGGTGCTCAGCACACTGTTCAGCCTGTTTGAACTGCTGGATACCGCCGGGATGGATTGCCGAAAGGCAATATCATCCGAACTCACGGACTATGAGGATGCCATGATGTCAGAAACCGCCCTGCGCTGTGGGATGGACTGCATTGTGACCAGGAATCTCAGGGATTATGAAAAAGCCCCCGTTCAGGTGTATTCTCCCTCCGCGTTTTTAACGCAAATCGAGGAGAACACCGAGGAAGAATGACCGTTCCCACAGACTGTGGGGACAGATCTCAAAGGACTGTCAGACTGTATTCATACAGTTTGGCAGTCCTTTTGCGTTTTGAAAGGAGCCTCAGATGTGAATGAGCGAGCGCAGATTTTCTACACCTCCCAGATTTATCAGATGTATGCAAAATTTGATGTCAAATGCTGTGGGAAATACCGGCTGGCCAATACCCTACAGGACGGCGTCCAAATTCAGACCCCGGAAACCATGGACTGGTTCATCCGGTGTTGCGGTGACGCCCTGCACCCAGCTACCACCAGTTTCGATATCATGGAGTCCAAGTGGGACACCCTGGCGGCCAGTTTGGACGTGGAAACATACCAAAAGCTGTTTACAGACTGTCTGGGTGAGGATATGAACGCCGCGCAGCTCCAGGAACGCCTGGATCGCTACCGCGCCCTCACCCCAAAGGACTATTTGACCTGGTACAGCGAGAACGCATACATAGACAAGTTTCCTCTCCTGGTCAAGGCAGGCATTATCGACCTGTGGGCGGCGTTTCAAAGCTGCCTGTCCGAAGATGGCGCCATATCCAAGCCCAAGCTGTTGCAGCACATCAAAGAGTATTGCCGCGGTGTCGAGACAATCCAGACGTTTGAGTTTCTAAAGCAGTTTTTACACCAGTACGGGTATCAGGGGATGGAACAGTATTTTGACCGCAACTGGTGTGGCTTTAGTCGCGAGCTATGGGAACAAGCAAGTTACAAGGACGAATTAAGTACGGAAGAAAACTGACTTTAACTCATGAATGGGATAAGACATTCCCTAAGAATTGGAAAGAAGAACACAGTCTTCCTTTCGATAAGCTGTCCGGCCTATATTCAAAGCAAGCCTATTTGTCCTCGACACCCCGGCCTGCTATCGGGAAATCATCAGACGGCTGGCGGCATACCAGCTCCACGGGACTTTCACCCCCGGCAGGTTCTCTGTCGGCTGCTCTCATTGCCTGCGACGGCTTCACGCTGGAAAACGCTATCACGCTCGGACTGTGACTGAACAGGAGTATCGCCCCATTGCCGGTCATGGCCTACCGGGAGCCGCCCGGAATTGATAGCCGCTGGTTCTCGCTCCGCGCCGGACAAACAGACCTTGGGCCAAAATTGATAAAGGGTGGCCTCCAGTTCTCTGCCTTGTCCGACACATCCTGGCGCAGCGGCTAAAGCAGCTTGCGGCAATGGGAATGTGTCTGATGAATGGGTATGAAGTTTTCAAAGATCAAACCCATTCGCCGCACAAGCGGAGAACAGGTGAAGGGCTTTCCGTCGCCTTTCACCTAATGCACTGAAAACAGGGGGGTGTAGGGGTTAAAATCAAAATTTTTCAAAAAATTTTTTAAGGTACAAAAAGGGAGCTGCCATCGCTGACAGCTCCCTTGTGATTATTTTGATCTCTTTGAAGTAAGCGCAGAACTTGTCTGCCGCACTACGGATGCACTCGCCCACTAATGTTGAACTCAAATCGTCCGCATTTGATATTAGCAAAATTAAGAGGGTGCTTTTTTCTCGAATTAGCAGGAGGATGGTTTTTGGCCCTGAAAAAGCAAAATCCCTGCTAATTTTATTAGCAGGGAGCCGAAAACAGATATTTGTGGCAAAACAGAGAGGACTTACCCTTTTTTGATACGCTTATGGGTTGGGTGAGGTCTGCTAATAGGCTTGCTAACAAGCCTTATCGTCAAAGTGCAGGTTTTCTCCAAAATGCCAATTTATTTTTAGAAACGAAATAGCGTCAATTTCTTGATTTTCAATCCGAAAATTCAACGAAATTGACGCTCTCTCTGGCACCCCGAACTGGATTCGAACCAGCGGCCTACCGCTTAGGAGAAGCCCCCGTGTGGTTGCGGCGGTTGCTCACAAACCCACGCAAACCCTTGCAAACACTCACTTTTTTCAAATTTCATTCCCCACGATTTGCCACGGTTTCTTGCTAATCACGGCCATTTTTTAGGGCCGCAATTAGCAAGCGATTAGCAAGGGGGCGAAAAACCGCTTGGCGGTTCAGGGTTCAAAACTTCTCAGCTTTGCAATAACGCAACAGTGTTTTGGACATTACTGCCGTTCCAGCAAATCCATATATTTCTGCCGTTCCCCCTCTGGGACTTTCAGCGCCGCCATAGCCTGCTCAACTGTCAGGCCCAATGTTTCCATGAGGTTGCGAAGATCGGACAATGCCCGCTCTGCGTGACCTTTGGCAATGCCTTTTTCCTCAACGCCTTTGCTCAGATTGCACATGACCGACACCTCCCTTTCCATTGTCTGCGTCATTTGTATGTCGTAATCGTCCTGCAAAATCTTCCGCTTCTCCGCCTCGCTGGTTTCGTTGGAAAGAAGCACGTCCAGCATCCGCAGTACACCGTCGTAGTTTTCCCCATCCGGCCCGCCAAGGCACAGCAAGATGATGGACAGCAAATCGTAATTCTTGGCGGGTTCCGTGGCCTCGCCTACTAAATGTTCCTCCATCAGCCGATACCGGGTGATGGTGTTCTCCCGATACTGCGGCGGTTTCATACAAATCCAGATGGAATAGACCTTCTTAATTTTCTCATAGTGGGGGCCAGTAAACTCCCGGCCATACTGAGAAGAAATCATTCGGCTGCAATAGTATATGCCCCGCTTTATCAGCGGATAGCCGGGATAGAAATCGTTTTGAGCCTCAACATTGATGATAAGGGCAATTTGTTCCTCGGAGCCGGGAACGATAGCACGGAAACGAATGTCATAGGTGACTGTCCCCTCATGCACCGACTTGTCCTCGGTATCCATGCCGCTGATGACTGTGCCGCCTTCGTCCGGCAGCACCGGGACAGCGGACACCTGGGGCTGGCCCTCTATGTACTTTTCGGCAATATCGTTGACATCCTGATCCTTATATTCCTCCAGGCAGGACTTCATGATCCGCGCCAGGATTGCCTTTTCAGATAAGACACGCTTGCAGGCGGCATCATAGCCTGAACTGTCATCCGTGGTATGCAAACCCTGTGCGATTGTCGTTTCTCCGTCCATTGTTCCCACCTCTTTGGCATCATTGTATCATAGAAATCAGCATCACGCAAGCGGTGTCGCCTGATGTTTTCGATGTATGACAAAACGGACAGGAATGGGTGTCATTCCTGCCCGTTCGTATTTATGCGCTTCTCCCGGCGAGGGCTGTCAACAGCGCCGCCATATCCGGGGATTCCGCAAGAAGTTTGAGAAGCAACTGCTGTTTGGCCGCTGCGTCAAGACTTTGAAGCGGATCGGATGCCGGGGGCTGCTGCTCCCTGGGAGCCTCGACTGCCGCTGTACCACCGCCTCCATAAAACTCTTTCTGGAACCTTGCGGCGTTTACACGGCGGTCATCGTCCAGAATGTGGGCATACCGTTCCGTGACCATCGTAGCCTGTGCGTGGCCGGTGTCGCCCTGGACGGCTTTAATGTCGCCGCCGCTTAGTTTGAGCTTGTAGGTCGTGCTGGTGTGCCGGAGGCTGTGAAAGACCACCTTGGGAAGATCGTTGTCCTGAATGAGTTTACCAAAGGCCCGATTGATAAAGTTTGCTTCGGTGGGCGTCCCCTGGGTGCTGGCGAATACAAGGTCGTAATCCTTGTATTCATCTCCCAGCAATTCTTTCAGCTCGTCAACCGTTTTCTTGCGCTCTACCAGCATTTCTGCCACTGCCCTGGGCAGGAACACCTTCCGCACACTCGTCCTGGTTTTCGGCTCTTTCAGGGCCAGTACGGTGGAGTTGCACCCCCGTACCGTGGGGAACTTGAACATGATACCCTTTTCCCCCATTTGGGCCAGCGATTCCCTGGAAATGCGCTGAAGCTCCTTGTCGATGTAGATATAGGCGCAGTCATTGTCTATGCTGTCCTGGCTAATATCCACACAACTCCATGTCAGGCCCAGCAACTCCCCCATACGCAGGGAACAGGCAAAGGCCAGATTGATTGCCAGGGAGAGGAATGGGTCATCACAGAGGGATAACGCTTTCATAAGCGTTTGAGCATCCCAAATATCCCGCTCATGCTTCTCGGCCTTGGGAACCGTGGCGTTCTGCACCGGGTTTCGTGCCATTATCTCCCACTTTACCGCCTGATTAAAGGCGTTCCGCAGGAGTTTGTGTATGTCCCGTATTGTGCTGGGGGAGATAAGCTCACCATCGGGATGACCATATCGGGGAACCGCTTTCACGGTTTGGAGGTCTTTGTAGAACTTGGTCATCATCCGGGGGCTGATGTCGTCCAGCTTTACATCCCCGATAATGGGCTTGATGTAGTTGTCGATCAAAGCCTTATGCCCATCAAAGGTAGAGGGTGCCCATGTGCTGACGCCATAGAGGGACACATACTCGTCCAGGAAGTCGGACAGAGTATCGGCGCTGGGCGGGATGAACACGCCGGTGTCGATCTGATGCTCAATCTCCGCTTTGCGCTTCTTGGCTTCCGCATGGGAGCCGCAGGTTTCCCATTTCTGGCGCTTGGCCCCGCTGCTGTCCGTGTAGGTATAGACAACGGAATACTTGGTTTTGCGCTTAATGATAGACGCCACGGTTGTTCCTCCTTTCAGCCGGTAAGCGTGTTCGCATATCTGCTCGGCTGTCAGTACGACATTGATGTTTCGCATAAAATATAGTAGTAGAGAAAATTCACGGGGTCGCAGATTGACGGGCTGACCCCGGACTTTTACCATGTGGCGGGGAGGGTCAATGAAGATGTCCCCAGCTTGAAATGAGGCCGTTTCTGTGTTTTCTGGATTATTGAAATGATTGTATTCGGTATAGCGCCGCAGTTGGGAGAGCATTATATCTGCAATCAAGAGCGGGGCTTGTTTCTTTGAAATACATATATCCACGCCGTAGTGTATCAGGGTGTGCAGATCACTTTCCGGGGTATCAGACAGAACAACAATCGGAATAAATGTGACCCGCCGTACACTGGCAAGCCAGTCAATTTGCTGGATGCTCCGCAGGTACTCTAAATCCACAACTAATAGGTGAAATACCTGTTGGATCAGTAACCGGCTGGCATCCTGTACGGTCAAAGATGGAGTAAAGCGCAAGTGACTGGATGTAAGCAGAGTTTGTACGTTGGAAAATAATTCGTCTGCCAGGCCGATTGTTAGGGCGCTATACTCCATTTTGATTTTCCCCCTTTCTGAAATGCGATTCATTTTTTGACAAAATTTGCTGTTCGGTTTTTATGAAATGTGGAGGTCTAAAACGGCTTGTTAAAGACCTCCACATAAATTGCACCTTTTGAATTAGCAGTCGTGTTGAAATATGCTTAGGTTTTGCCTAATGCACTTCGCCGCCAGCCCAACCAGCACAAGACGAGTAGAATTATCGTGATTGCCAGATACAGCAATAGCCCGGACTGGAAATGATTAAGATAAATTCCAAAAAATTGACTAATGATATAGCATTCCATTCGTTTTCAATAGATTGTTCACTTTTGCTTTGTCAGGATTCCTCGATCCATTTCATGTACCGTATCACATAGCATACTGATGTCCTCGGAATTGTGGGACACGA
>ERZ808037.1688-NODE-1688-length-13379-cov-3.676139_pt1 | contig 13379 bp, 10 predicted proteins | sample MGYA00380190_ERZ808037 | MGnify/ENA primary metagenome ERZ808037 (study PRJEB31490, sample SAMN06133399) | mouse gut metagenome | isolation source: J9 | host: mice | place: China: Chengdu | collected 2015-05 ...
CGCTTTAATCGACTTTGCTATTGCTTCCAAAAAGGCTTCCTCTTCCTGTGTCAGAATGGTAGGAAACGTAAAATTCACACTATCAGCTTTCATTGATTCTTGTGCTTTCTGCATTTGTTTTGCCAATTCCTCTTTGTCACCTACATGTTTCATTGCAATCTCGGATAATTTTACGGCCACTTCAAACGCTTCAGGTGAATGTGGAGATACCCCATCCCTCATCAATTGCTTGATTGTCGATAACCAATCTAGCATTTCAATATCCATTTGAGCTCGCTGCTCTTTCGGAAGGGAAACAAATTGTTCAGCCACGTCTTCTGGATAGTATTCTTTCACCCATTCTAGTTGATCTTGTTCATTTTCCATCTTAAAAAGAAGGGAACTTAACACTTTCCATGTAATGGGCTTTCCTTCTTTCAAAAGAAATTGTACATGCTCAACTGCTTCGATGGATCGATTTAACTCATCTCTCTTTTCCGTTAGGAGTGCATGCTGCCAGGGCAATGACTTTTCAAGTTGTTGAGATGCGTCTGAGTCGTTATCAATTAAGTTTTTGATTTCCTGTAACGAGTATCCTAAAAACTTCAAGGACTGGATTTGCTGCAGTTTCGTTAACTCTTTAAACCCATACAACTTGTGACCAGAGGCATTTTGCTTTGTGGGTATCAGTAATTCTAATTTCTCGTAAAATCTTAACGTTCTAACCGTCGTTGTGGTACGCTTTCCAAATTCACTAATTGTGAAAGCATATTCTTCAGTATCCATAAAACTATCCCTCCATATTCTCCTGAAAAACTATTTTGCAAAATCCTTCTCGCTTAAAATAATCATGTCCTCCTCGTCATATCTCTTTGCAAGCAATATGTCAAAGAAATGTTTCAGGTTCTTTTTATTCGCATGTTTGATCGCGTCATCCACTAATTTCTTAACCTCCAAAACCGTCACTGCATGATCAATGGTCTGCATCTCATCGATTCTGGTATGAAGCGCCAAAATACCCATATCGTCAATAGAGTATTCCTTTTCTCTCGCATACTTTCTTCCGAATGCCACCAGTGTGCCGTTGCTGAGCGCTTCCACATCCACTCTTGCCGTAAAGCAGGCTGCCAGCTTCGGATATTTTTCCAGAAATTTATTCATCGCTTTCTTAGAATCCTCCAGCACAATTATTATGCCAAAGGAATCCTGCTGCAGCGCCTTGTACAGCCTCTTTGCGGTCTCTTCCTCCATAAAGGATGCCTTCTGGATAATCAGCGCACCGCTTGCAAGCTGATTCAAGGTAGATTCCACATCATTTTTATTTAATGACTGGCCGGAAATCTTTGCCACCTTACCCGCGAAATTACTGTCCGTCATCTGCACTTCACGGATCATGTTTTTGGCAAGAGTTACCGTATCCATGCCTTCCTCACCGGTGATAATAATATTTCCGGTGTATGCCGCCATGCTGATGTTGTCAACGGCCTGAATAATCTGTTCTTTGGAGGTACGGCTCTGTATGTAAGAAGCGTACAGTTCTCTTTCCTCTCTGGTAAGATTGCGCAATCTACCTTTCTCGCGCTCAACAGGAGGATGTTCCTTCCGCTCCTTCGGAGACTTCTCGGCCGTGTTGCCGTTCTGCTTCTGTGCGGCTGCTTTTCTGGTTTGTCCTGCCGGCTTTTCCCGTCTATCCGACTCATCCGGTTCCGTTATTGTCTGTTCCGGCTCTTCATTTTCCTCAAGCCCATCCGTATTTCGCTCTTCCTCAAACTTCTCCGGTTCTTGTAATTCGGAAGCCTGTTCCGGTTCCTTTGATGCTTCTGCAAAGTTATAATCGGATTCTTCTCCGAAATCGTCCGACGGTTCTTCCGAAAAACGATTCGACAGTTCCGCTTCTTCAAAGTCTTCGGAAAATTCTGATTCGGCCTCTTCCTCATAGCCTTCCGAAAGTTCCCTTTCGGCTTCTTCCTCAAAGCCTTGCGAAAGTTCCCTTTCCGCTTCTTCCGCAAAGCCCTCCGAAAGTTCCCCTTCCGCTTCTTCCGCAAAGCCCTCCGAAAGTTCCCCTTCCGCTTCTTCCTCAAAAGTATCGGCATATCCTGCTTCCTGCCGCTCTTCTTCAAACTCGTAAGTCTCCTCCGCCCCGAAATTATCCGACGGTTCCGGCTCTTCTCCGAAGGTTTTCTCCGCCTCGTACCGGAATGTCTGTTCCGGCTCCTCCGAAAAATACTCCTCCTGTTCTATTGCGTAATATTCCGACGGTTCCGCTTCCTCCGGCACTGTACCAAATTCTTTTTCCGCTTCCGCAAGCTCTTCTTCTATTCCATCTCCGGATTCACTATCCCAGTCTTCATTATCTGCGGCAAAATCTTCTTCCGGCTCCTCCGGCAGGCTTTCCGCAACAGGCTTCCCTGTTCCGGAACCGTTGTCTACGACAGTCCCGCTGTCCGCTGCTCTCGCTCCGGAAGCATTATCTCCGATCGCCTGTGCTCCTCCATTGTTACCTTCCAGCTTCTCCAGCAAGCCATCTCTTACCGATGCCTCAAAAGCGGTAAACATTTCCCCTGTATGCTGGAGCACATGCTGACGCACTTCCTCTTTGCGCCTCTCCGCACTTTCCTGCTTTATGCGCTCCCATTCCTTGAGGATGTCGTCCAAGTTCATCTGTCCGGTAATCTGTTTTTCTATCTGCTCACTTTCAGGCACCACTAAGCTGATTTGTCCGTCGGACTCCTGAAGCAGGACTCCCGCAATCTCTTTGGGCGGCTGTGCCGTCAACGCTTGTTCCTCCGCCTCGGATTCCTGCTTAAGCTGCATCATTACCGTCTCCGCAGTTATGTCCGTTTTCGGAGGAGGCGCTGCCGCTTCCACTCCGGCGCCTTTTTTTACGGAAACATCTTTCTTCGGCACGTCTTTCACAGGCTCTTCCACAAATATCTCTTCGACGGTTTCTCTTTCGGAATCAGCTCCGGATACAGACTGCTTGACAGAGCCAATCTCCGGAACAATTACTTTTGCCGCTCTTTCTCCCATTGCTTCCTGTTCCGCAAGGAGATTGCCGATTTCTGCCGTTTCACCGAAGAAAACCTCGGATTCTTCTATTACCTCCGTCTCCGGACCCAGATCATTTTCGTCCACCTCGTCTATTTCCGGCAAATCCAAAGATTCCGTTTCGGAATCTATCATGGGCGCCACAATGGACCGGGTTATTTCTTCCCCCTTCGCCGCTTTCTGGTCTTCCTCAAGTACCTCCTTTAATCCCGCCGCAATCTCTGCCTGAAGATTGATGGTATTGTACTGCCCCATGTCTAACGTTTTTACTTGAATATCCAGCTCTTCGGGCTGTTGGGGAACCTCTTCCGCCGTACTCCCGCTGAAGGACTGATTTAAGGTATTTTCCTGTTCTAAAAACAATTCCTGCTCCATGAGAGTCTCTTGTCCCATGGAATGCGGAAGTCCTTGATTTTCGTCAATAGAGCCATAAATCTTGGTTTTCCCCCCGAGCTCATATACGGGTGTCTCCTGCTCAAAATAAAACTCTTCTTGAGTCTCCGGCTCCTGCTGAGTGCCATAATAAGACTGCTGAAGACTCGGATCCTGAGCGGAACCGTAATAAGGCTGCTCCGGATAGCCAGACTCCTGCTGGGAACCATAATAAGGCTGCTCCGGAAGGCCAGACTCCTGTTGGGATCCATAATAGGGCTGTTGCTGAATGTTCCCCGGCTCCTGCTGGGTGTCATAATATGGCTGCCCTGATTGCCCTTGCTCCTGCTGAGAGCCATAATAAAGCTGCTCCCCATAGCCCGATTCTTGCTGGGAGCCATAATAAGGCTGCCCTGATTGCCCTTGTTCCTGCTGGGCGCCATAATAAAGCTGCTCTGATTGCCCTTGCTCCTGCTGAGACGCGTAGTAAGGTTCCTTCTCGGAAGCTCCCCCTTGCTGAACTTCATAATGAGTCTGTCCGTATCCTTCAAAACGATGGTCGTATTTCTCCTGCTGGGAGGGTGACAACGGCTGATGTAGCATTTTCAACTCCATTGCCTTGATCACATATTTTCCCTCACCAAACCATAAGATAAGCTCGTCGCATTCCTCCACGCAGCGGGTGGCAAGCCCCACTCTATGATAGAGATAAGCAAGCTCATATGCCCATTTCTCCCGATAGTCTCTCTTTTTTAATTCCTCCAATACTCCGATACGCTCTTCCAAGCTTACATCCTGAGCCTCGTAAAGTTTGTACTGCAAAATATAGCGCCCCGGATCCTTGGGAGCTACCTGAACAAATTCCTTATAATAATTTACCGCCGGCACAAAATCTTCCATTTTAATGGAGAGCTCACAGAGGGAGTAACAGATTGTCCTTCCGCCGGGTCTTCTCTCATACGCTAAAAGAAGCATATTTCTTGCATCCTCATAACGTCTGTTTATTTTATACAAATCGCTGATTGTGCAGAGCATCATTACACTCTTAACCCTGCGCCAATCGATAGTATCCGCAATATCTGCCGCCTGAACATACTCTCCCCGGGCAATCAAATCTTTGATTTCATCCGCTCTTATCTTGTATTCATACTTATCCAAAGTACTTCGCTCCCTATTCTGAATCTATTGTAATAGCTTTATAATTATAATTTGTAAAATTGTCACCGAAATCATTATCCTGTGTATGGCTATACTATCCCACTATTTCGATTCTATAAGTTTACCATAGACCACGTATATATGTCAAAAAATAATGTTTAATTTTCTGTAAAAAAATACAAGATATAGTAGCTATACCTTGTACCCTTTTACTAAATATCATTATATTCTTATCAATTGCGGTATAACTCTCCGAGCGGCATTGTTTTGGGTCAACATTTATTTTAGAAACTTGATGTCTCATCGCCTCAAACGCCTTGCCGATGAAAAATGGTTCTGCGGAGTTTTTGCTTTTCATATTTTCTATTCGTATCATTTATTATCTATACGCCAAATCTGTGTATCGGCTAAAAAAACATTAAAGAAAAACTGTTCTCTATTATATACTTGTTTCACCACATTAATCATATGCTCTTGTACATCTTCCATCCGTGAAATATCATATTTAATGGCTAAGCTTCTGGCCATTAAGTAGTTTTATTTGTTTTTTCTAACGTAGCAAATTTCAAGACATTATTTGATTTGCGGAAAAAATATAATCTATTTAAAAACAGTGCCGGATTATACTGATCATATGCTTGCAGTATTGATGCAACACCTGAGCATGCGCTATAACAATCTGAAATCGGAGGAAAATAAGTAGGTAATATTTTAATCATAATTTATCAAACCTTTCTTTAAGTCGCATACCAATTTGCCTGATTCTCATATAAATGTTGATACGTTTTGCTGGTTTCCATTAATTCATCATGGGATCCAATCCCATCCACTGTGTGATTCTTATCTAATACAATAATTTTATCCATTAACTTACATATCCCCAGCCTATGTGTGATAATGATAACTGTTTTATCATTTAATTCCCTTAAAAGCTTTGTAATCACATCCCTTTCATAAATAGGATCCATACTTGCTGTAGGTTCATCCAATAAATACAAATCTGCATTTTTATACAAGCATCGGGCTAATGCTATTCTTTGCCATTGACCGCCTGATAATTCCGATCCTCCATACTCCTTGCCCAAAAAAGCGTCTTCAATCTGCAATCCATCTACATTCACACCGTTACTATTTTCAAAACCTATGTTTTCTGCCACAGTCATACAATATCTTCCAAATTCATGTTGCATGACAGAAATATTTCCATAATCATATTCCGTTTTAGGATCCAAAGAGCATCCATCGTATGATATTTTCCCCTCTTTTATTGGATAAAGGCCTAATAAACATTTGATAAGAGTAGATTTTCCCGCACCGTTTTCGCCCACTAATGCTACTTTTTCGCCCCTTAGAATTTGAAAACTAATACCTTTCAGGACATTCTTATCTTTGTCATATCCAAATGTAACATCCTCCGCCTCTATTCTATCCTTTACCTCTAATTTTGCTACTTTCTGTGTATCTTTTTCATTTATAACATCATAATAGCACCTAATATACAGTATTGTTTTTTTTAATTTATTTCTCTGTTCCCCTATCTGCGAAAAATATCGCTGTAACGCTGGCAGCAAAGATATCGCTCCCGCCAATGCCCCTATTAACAGCTCTCCTCTTACACATTGAACTGCTAGAATCATAAAACAAAAAATAAGACCGCTTGTTTTTATCAGGTATGCTTTAAAAAGGTTATTTATTGCTCTTCTTTTAATTTCCCATTCTCTAAAAAAAAGTTTTAAACGTTTTTCTTTCCATATATTTACCAACCAGTCTCCGGTCTGGAAGATTCTTATTTCCTTTGCAGCTTCTTTACTAAAAAAAATCTTCCATAGGTCATTCTGCTCTCTTTCAAGCGTTACATTATTTTCTTTTTCTGCTTTTTCTTCTTCCATTGATTTTTTTCTAATCATTATTTCAGGTATAAAGAAAAAAAATAAAGCAAACGGAACAAAAAGGTTCCATTTCCCCACAACAAAGACAGAAGTAACTATTGCCATAACACTTCCCATATACCGCATACTCTGCATAAAGCAATCCGAAATATTTTCATTTTCCACACATTCTCTTGCTCTGTATATTGTATCCAATTTTTCTTTATTTTCCAGATCATAATAATTTATTTGAACCATAGCTCTGGCTAGCCTGCGGTTCATTTCATCGGATACTTTTTCAAATACAAACGTGTTCATTGCCATAGCATAGCCAAAGCTGGATAACTGTAGTATAGCAAAAAAGCCTACATACAATATAATATTACGAAACAACATTGAATCTTTTAGTATAACTGCATTAGTTATCCTTTCCAACAATAATCCGGTAAGGCTTCCCGAAATAGAATATACTACAAAATAAAACAAAACATACATGCTTGCCAGCGGAACCACACTGACAACAGATTTTATTCCAAACCATAATACCTTAGCATCTCCTTGACTATATGCTTTTTTCATCAGATTAATATCCTTTCGATATTCTACTTATACCAATCACTTTGCTGTCTATATAGCATACTATAATAATTACTTTGACTCAAAAGATCACTGTGCTTTCCAATACCGTTTATTTCCCCGTTTTTTATCACAAAAATTACATCCGCATATCTAGCTAAGGCCATTCTATGTGTTATTATAATAGTTCCGCGTGACTGCATTATATCCATAAAGCTATGGTATAAATTTGACTCGCTGACCGGATCCATAGAAGCGGTTGGTTCATCTAATATAAGTACTTTTGCTTTTGAAATCAGAACTCGAGCCAGTGCAATCTTCTGCCACTGTCCATCCGAAAGTTCTAATGAATGATCTCCATATTTTCCGATCTTATCATCTAGTCTGGCAAGCAAATCGACTAACCCCACTGTTTTTAAAGCTTCCGCATATTTATCTTCATCCTCTCTTTTATCAAGACATAAGGAAAGATTTTCTCTTAAAGATAAAGGATAACGATAAAAATCTTGAAACGCAACTGCAAACAGCTCCTTTTTTTCTTTTTCCGATAACTCAGAAATTTTTTTGTTTCCAATAAATATATTGCCTTTTTGCGGAGTATGCAAACCTAATATTAGTTTTATTAATGTTGATTTTCCTGCGCCGTTTTCACCTACCAGCGCAACATTACACCCTAAAGGAATTCTTATATTTAAATTGTTGAATACATTTTTTTCCCCATATGAAAACGATACATTTTCAAATGTAATTTCATTTTCCATCTATAACACCTACTCTTTTCAGGTTTTCATAGTATGCAATTTTCTGCAATTCTTCCCCGCATCCTACATACTCTTCTGAAAATAGCCCTGATAAATCACTTACCATATCAATCATTTTAATACTCGCCAAAAACACGCCAACCGGAACTATATTATTATAAACTTTCCATCCTACCATACCTAAAGCCCATATAGCCCATAAACTAAGAAACAGACATGAATATCCGTAATATTTCTGTGTGCAAAAGCTTATCTTCAACCTCTTTCGATAAACTTTTTTCATATATTGGCTTATCCTATTCATAAAAAAGGCTTCTGTTTGCAATATTTTTATCTCATACAAATATTTCTTATCAAAAAAAAGGTTTATATAATATTTTAGCATTCTTTCTTCCGGTATCTTATCATTTTCTAATTCGTCACTGGTAATCATTATCTTATAATCAAAGAAAAAAATTGCGGCAATCAAGCAAATGCTTACACCAACTCCAATTCCTGATATGTAAGTCAGATATACAAAAATAGCAGTTAATTGAATAAGGATTCCCAGTAAATTTGAAAAAGAAAAAAAGGCTTTTACAAAATGTTGATACGGCTTATCAGATACTTTCTCTATTACATCATACATTTTTTCATTCTCATAACAGTCATAGTCCAAAGAATTGATTGTCTCTACAATCTCAGTTCCCAAAATTATGGAAATCGATTTTTCTAATCGAAAAGCCATTTGAACTTTAAAATTTTCCAAAATATTCATTGCAAAAAAATAGCAGCACAGCAATGCAATTCCTATTCCACCAGCAAAAAATTTATTTTCATTTTGGGCAAAACCGTCAATAATCAGCTGCAGTATCAATAACTGTAAAGCAGATACAATACTGAGCAAAGTATCAATATTTAAATAGATAATGGCTTCACCCTTAGCATATTTAAAAATGATATGCAGCATATTAAAGCACTTTTTCATACATTTTTTCTCCGATATAAACATTTATGCATTAGGTATAATTACCACTCCATTTTTATTTTTCCTTTTGCCATTTAATGTCTTATATGCCTTTTCTTTTTGCAATATCATCTTGCCAATATAGACTGCATCAAACATTCTGTTGCAGCGGATACGGTCTGTCTAAATCCCGATTCCTTATCCGCCCCCAATAAACTACAACAAATTACTTAATTCCGCAAACTGTTCCAGAGTCAGCGTCTCACCTCTCACTGCAGGCGGTAATTTCATATCCTCCAAAGCCTGCGCCACCTGCTCCTTTGACAGCCGCAGCTCCGTTGCATTGCACAGCCCGTTAACCAGTGTCTTTCTTCTCTGATTAAAAGATGCCCTGATCAAGGCAAACATTTTCTTTTCGTCCTTCACCTCCACCGGAGGAACCTCATGTTTTGTGAGACGTATCACCGCACTGCCCACATTGGGGCGGGGAATAAAGCAATTGGGCGGCACATTCGCCACAATCTCCGGTTTTGCATAGTACTGCACCGCCAGCGACAATGCGCCGTAATCTTTTGTTCCCGGTCCCACCTGAATCCTGTCCGCCACCTCTTTCTGCACCATAATCGTAATACTTTTCAATGGCACATGGCTTTCTAACAATCCCATAATAATAGGCGTGGTTATGTAATAAGGAAGATTAGCCACTACTTTTATAGGCCTTCCGCCGTTTTTTTCTTCCACGATTTTGTGAATATCCAGCTTCAAAATATCCTCATTTATAATCGTCACATTGTCATAACCGGATAACGTATCCTCCAAAATGGGAATCAGATTCTTATCAATTTCCACGGCTGCCACCGCACCTGCGCTCTCCGCAAGATACTGTGTCATAGTGCCGATACCCGGACCGATTTCCAGCACGCAGTCCTCTTTCGTAATATCTGCCGCCGCAATTATCCGGTTCAGCACATTGGTGTCAATCAGAAAGTTCTGCCCGAATCTCTTTTGAAAATTAAAATTATATTTCTGTAATACCTTTATGGTATTCTGTGGTATCCCTAAGTCAGCCATTTTGTCCTTCCTGCTTTCCCTAATTCTCGCAGACCCAATCCGCTCCCGGAATGGGTTTGAAAAATCATCCTTTTGATTTCATGAAATCGAGAACTTCCGTCAAATCTTTGAAAATCCGATGACTGAGATGTCTCATTTCCTCGTCGGGCAGGAGCATGTCCGGCACCATCAGCGGGCACATACCCGCGGCATATGCGGAACGAATTCCGTTGGGAGAGTCCTCGACGGCGTATGCCTCACAAGGCTCTATCCCCAGCGCCCGACATGCCATCAGATAGATATCCGGCAGAGGCTTGGAATGTTCCACCATATCTCCGGTAACAACGGCCTGAAAATAATCCCTGATTCCCGCCTGCCCCAAATGATGCATCACGGAGGACCGCTTTGTGGAAGACGCCAGCCCCACAATCCACTTCTCTTCTTTGAGCCAATCCAATATTTCCCGTACACCGGTCATCATGGGCAGTCCGTTTTTTTCGATATTGTCCCAAAAGAAATCGGATGCTTTTTTTCGAAACCCGTCATAATCAAAATCCGGCCCGTATGCACCCAGAACAATTTTTTTGCTGTCATTGGCATTCCGTCCGATACATTGGGGAAAAATTTTCTCCATATCCGGCAGACCGTCCAGATCCGCCACGGCAACCCAGCTTTCCATGCATACCCTCTCCGTGTCAAACAGAACGCCGTCCATATCAAATACTACCGCTCTCATATCCTTCCTCCTTTGCGCCGCTTTTCACAATTTTTCGGACATGCCGCTTCAACGGCACAAACTATGAAGCGGAGCTATTCCGTATAGCTGAACTCCTCCAAAAAGTGAATGCAGTTATAAAGCACCAGCACATCCATTCCTCCCTCCGGCTCCATCTGCTTCATCAGGGCAGACAGTCTGCCGTTATAATATCTCAGGTCAACCACATAAATCCGCTGGTAATGTGGTGTCAGCAAAGGAATCATACTGTTGGCATAGGAATCTTTGATCACAAAGAGAGTCTTCCCGTTTCGGTAACTGGTGTCAATCTGAATAAATGCATGGTTGTCATCCAAAAAAAATCCGTATTGGTTTTTTGTTTCCAGATAAGATTCTTCATAAAATGTATCCGTCCCTCTCTGGAAATCATAGGTCACGGTAATCGGGCGCTTTTCCGTAGATGCAAAGTATCGTATGGTGTCGCCTTTGCGGTCCAGATTTGTCTTAGAATGCAGTGTCCCTAAGAAATCCTCCGAAGCTACTGCCATGGCATTAAGACGATAGGCAAAGGGATCCTCTCCCCTGTTTTCCGCCCATGCAAGATAACCGTAATAGGCGCCCAAGCTGGTCCAGTGATGGTCGGTACGGTAGTAAATTTCTTCCTCGGCGTGTGCTTTCAGGCTTCCGTAGACATCTATATAATGGTCGTCCCCCACTTGTTCGGCAATTGTCTCCAATAGTCCGGCTTGATCATAATACGGAGCATAGGCGGGCATCTTATCCGTCAGAATATTATCGGCAGTGGGCACCAGCATGACCGCGGCGTCCCACTGCTCCACAAGCTTTTGAAGCAGCGCCGTCCTTTTTGCCACCAGAAGCTCGGAATAGTCTTCCGGCAGATGCTGCTCGATGAGATAATTGTCCGCCCCCAAATAGACTCCGTTGATCTCCTTTTTCTGGAGCAAAATATCCATCCGGGTCTTAATCCCGATCCATTTGTCTCTGCCTACAAACTGATCCGTCACATAAGTCTCATAATCTTCCGCAAATTGGCCGGAGAAAATACTGTCTCTGGTAACGTCAGGTCTGGCTGCAAGCATCCGGTTTTCCGTCTCCGAGTAAAGTCTGTCACCGCGGAAGAAATCCGCAATGGTAAAAATCAATATAATGGCAGCCACCACCGCCGTTGTAAAAAAGGCGTTTTTCTTCTCTTCCATAACAACCTCTCTTCACGGCAGTCTCTTGCTGCCGCCCTGAAATACTCCGGCCCCACACTTTGCGAATTTACCGCCAAAGCTGCCGGAACGAACAATCAGGAAATCATGCAAAGCCTTTCCTTTCCATCGTACATAAATATATTTTTGCCTATGGCTTGTCTGTCTCTGCAAAGGATAAATATCTAAGAACATTTCCTTAAAATCTAAAATACAGGAACGGGTTAAATGTTGCATCTACGATAACGGCAATGCAAAGCAGCAATAATATTGCCGGAACTACCTTCTCTCCCAGCCGGTACAACGCTATCCCCCATCCGGTTTCGGATTTCTCCAGTCTGCCGACGATTCTTCCGGGCAGCGGCGTAGAGGCAATCAATGCAATGGCAAACAGGATGAAATATTCTCCGAACAAATACAGCCCCTGACTGTCTGCCAGATTACTTCCGAACCGAAACATTGCCCACAAATAGCCCCCGATCTCTGCCGGACTTTCCAGAGCAAACAATACCCAGCCGAACAATACCGCCGCTGTATTATATAGGATCCCGATCCCCTTCGGCAGTCGGCTCAATACCTTCCCGAGAAACAGCTTCTCCAGCATCAGCAAAAAAGCAAACCACAATCCCCAGAGAAGGAAATTCCAGCCTGCACCGTGCCAAATACCGGTGAGCGTCCAAACAATTAATATATTCAACAACTGTCTGGGCACACCCTTACGGTTACCGCCCAGAGGGATATATACATATTCCCGGAACCAGCTTCCAAGGGAAATATGCCATCTGCGCCAAAATTCCGTTATGGAAGAAGCAATATAGGGATAATTAAAGTTTTCCGGAAAATGAAAACCCATAATTTCTCCCAATCCGATGGCCATATCGGAATATCCCGAAAAGTCAAAATAGATCTGGAACGCAAATGCAAATATGCCAATCCATGCGGTAAATACGCTGATACTCTCGAATTCCATGGCGGAAATCACTGCCCAAAGTTCCCCTATAGTATTTGCCAGCAGCGCTTTTTTTGCAAGTCCGGCCACAAAGCGTTTCACTCCTCGGCTGATTCCCACCATATCCGTTTTTCTGTTATGCAGATTTTCCTCCACGGAACTGTATTTTACGATGGGGCCTGCTATCAATTGGGGAAACATTGTCACATATACGCCAAAATCCAGAATGCTCTTCTGCACCTTCGCCTTGCTGCGGTATACGTCTATGGTGTAAGACATGGTTTGAAACGTATAAAAAGAAATACCTATGGGCAGCGGAAGATTCAAAAGAGGCAGCGAGGCGCCCGTAAGGTTATTGACGGTCTGAATCAGAAAATCCGCATACTTAAAAAAGCACAGGATAAACAGATTGATCACTACGGAAAATACCAGAAAAAATTTAGCCTGCGCCCTACCCCGGAATCTCCCGATTAACCGCCCGTTTACATAATCCACCACAGTGGAAAACAGCATCAACACTACATAGACCGGCTCACCCCATGCATAAAAAATCAGGCTGGCAATCAATATCACCACATTTTTAAACGCTCTTGGGACTGCAAAATACAGAAGAAGCGTAATTGGCAAAAACATAAATAAAAAAAACACACTGCTGAAAATCATAACGTTTCTCACCTACAGACTTTTCTGGAATGCTTTGTCTGCTCCTTTTGCCTTTTTATTTACTACATACAGAATATAAT
>ERZ808037.1689-NODE-1689-length-13378-cov-24.152319_pt1 | contig 13378 bp, 13 predicted proteins | sample MGYA00380190_ERZ808037 | MGnify/ENA primary metagenome ERZ808037 (study PRJEB31490, sample SAMN06133399) | mouse gut metagenome | isolation source: J9 | host: mice | place: China: Chengdu | collected 2015-05 ...
TTTTTCAAGACAGCAGTTTTCCGTACTGTGGGATGAGCATTATAAATCGTTTGTAACTCGTATTTTAATCTTTTATTCACTTTCTTCACCATCCTCCATATATTTTCGCAAATGCTTTATGATACTTTGAATTTTGCGGTATAACGCAAAACGCGATATTCTATACATTTTGCATAATACCGCTATCGGTACTTCGCTAACATACCGAAGAACGATTAACTCTCTATTATCGTCACTCAATCGTTGCAAAGCTGCTCGCAAGTCCATATTTATCACCAAATCATTTTCTTCATCCAATAGGATTTCTTCGGATAATTCCTCAGTTTTGGGACGGCGGTATTCATCAATACAAAGATTTCTTGCAATGGTATATAAATACTGCAACGCTTGTCCTGTATCACGGTAAGTATCGCTTGTGAAAAAACGAAGAAAAGTTTCTTGTGTAATATCCTCTGCTAAATCCCGGTTATGGAGCCGGAAATAACAGTATTTGTAGATTTTTTCATAATGCTGATCTAGATCCAACCCCATCTGTAACGCTTCCTTTCACTTTATATAACGGGTGAAAAAACATAATGTGCGGTCCGATTCAAAAAATTTTTATGTTATTATTATACTTCGGCTAAAGGCATTGTAAATCAAATCAGTTCTCTTTCCCGTTCCAGCTGCTTCTCTGCCTAAAATGCTGTCTATGTTCCGCTTGATAGCATCATATTCCTGCACCTGTCTTTTCAGCTTTCCACAGTCGGTAGCAACACACGAAATACCCTCCGCAACAACAGTTTTTCTTACACCGTTGAAGCGGAAGGTATTTCTCAGACTTCCGGATCTTATACCAGAAGCAAGTATTCATTTTCAATCGACTGTTAAATATTGATAACTGATATTAAATGCGTTCCAGAAAAGCCTCATATTCCTTAGCGAAATAGGCAAAACTGCCGCCAATCTCCAATGTACAGAGCTCCTTGTTTAATGCCTGAAGGAATTTTGCAATAGCTTCGCGGTATTCTGCAGCATTCCGAGTTTTCACCAAATTTGTATCGGCTGTAATGGCAGTCCGGGCAAGTGCACGGAATATTTCGCAATTGATGCGTTCCGATTCGAGCGCGAATTGCGACGATAATATTCTGCTTTGTAAAATGACGTCATCAATATGCTTTTCAGTAAGTGCCTGCTCATATTGCCTGCCGTTTCCTTTTGTTAATTCCATGAGACGCTCATATTCACCGCACAGAGTTTCACATTCGTGGTAAGCCCTTTGTAAAACATCTGCATATTCCACGATCTTTTCGGTGGCAGCTAAGCATTGGGCGGTATTGCCTGTTCTCGCGGTTTCAACGGAAGCGTTGAAACCATTCATGTTCATGCTGTAGACAGTGTTGGCTAATTGAGAGAGGGCAGCCGGTAACTGGCGGAGATTTGTGAAATCCTCTGTCACGTTTTTTAACACATTTATGCTTGCACTTACCTCTTTGGCAATATAAAAGAATGCTCTGCCCTGCTGGCCCAATGATTTGGCGGCGGCATGTACCGATGCCGCAGTGTTCTCACCTGTCTCAGCGGCTTTATTCACCTCTTTGATACACGTTTCAATGTAATTTGCAGCTTCTTGCCTTATGTCCTCATTCAGCAGTTCAACCGCTTCGTTCATTAAAGTGGTCATATGCTCTTTATTGCCCGCAAATTGCCTGCACAATCCGGCATAGCCTGCATCAATCGCCTCAAATTGGTCTTTTGGCGGAGAAATGCGCCCCGTTTCAATTCCGCAAAATAAGCGCAGCAGATTCATTTGGAAACCCATGTCATCAAGGCGGCGTATCAAGGCATAGATCTTGTCAAACATTTCAAACGCGGACGTACCCCCTGCTGCCAAGTTCCTTACATTCTCATTTCTAAGTCGTTCCATGCGCTTGGCAAGGTTGCTCAGCTCATTTGCGACAATGCTCGTTGTTGTGCCTTTTTCACCTGCTGACTCTGCCGTTTTATTGGCGAGAGCAACCAGTTTTTCCGCTTCCTCAATAAAATTGCTTAACATTGCGGAAGTTTTTTCCCCATTTTTTCCAATCCTGTTTAATAACTCGTTCGATAACATTACGACTGCCTCCGTTTCATTTGGTATGCTACATTTACGGTATTCGGAGGGGGTCACGCCAAAGTATGCCTTAAACGCCCGTGTGAAGCCTTCGTGGGAATCATAGCCGTATTTAAGGGCAATATCTAAAATTCCAGTATTTCCTGCCTGCAAGTCACCACAGGCAAGTTGTAGTCTGCGATTTTTTACATACTCCATCACCGGTTCGCCAACTATGGCACGAAACACCCGCTGATAATGCGTTTTTGAGAAAAATGCCTGCTGTGCCAGCTCATCTACATTTATAGCTTTGGTCAAACAGCTTTCAATAAAGTCGATGGAGCCATCCATTGCATTAGGTTTTTTCAAACGCGTCCCCCCTTCCTGAATATCATTTTATTACAAAACGGAAGTTTTTTCTTGACCGGAAATACCATAAAATCAACTATCGCAAATGGAGTCCATATTTCAAAACATACGGTGAACTCTGTTTTTACTGTAACCGGTGTGGTTGAAATTGCATAATAATGTTACGGAATGGGTAGTTCTTAAAAGGCATCAAAGTATATTACTTTCATGCCTTTCCAAATACAATATATTTCAACTATTATGTCATTAAATCTGTTTTTTCATTTCTTACTCAAGCAAAGCTCTCTACAACATAATATTGCCAGCCATTTGCTGTGCCCAGAAATCCGCAATAAAACTACTATTCTTTCAGAGTAATGGACTCCGCCATCTTTCTCGCATAGGCCTCAATAGTCCCTTCCGGCAGCGGATCCATACTGGGATTGCTCAAAGAGTCATCTATCACAATTATTGTAAAGTACGAGTGTTCTGCCTGTTTGGTATCCACACTATATGCCACAAAATTACACTGCCTGTCCTCTTCTTCATAAGTATAGGTATGTGTTCCCGTGTATTTATACATAGAAAGATCATTAATCGTTACAGGCTCAGCCGTCTCAACTTCAAAATCAAAATTGCGGTAGCGCGGATTACGATCAGTCTTCAGCTTCCAGAGAATGTATGGCTTAGTTGCTTCAAATGTATCTTCCAGAGATTCTATCAGCAGATCTTCATTTATATCCATTTTTCCATCTACAACAACAAATCCGGGACTTGTTACAAATACATATGCAGGATCCAGTTGGTATGCCCATCCAAACGATGTTGGTGTTAAGGAGGGGTACTCTATGTTAATTGATACCCTCCCAACATAAGTTCTTCCTGCGGCGTATACATCATAGATAAACTTGTCCATTACCCCTTTCCAGTTTGGTAATTCCTCATCGGCGATTTCTTCCGGAGTTTCAGCGGAATCCTCCTCCTTTTCCGGCACACTCTCTGCTACTGAACTGTTCACTGTACTTTCTACGCTATCTCCCTCTTCACCCGAAGCAGGCTGCCCGCACGATGCCAACCCAATGGCTAAAGCAGTAATACACCCCATAAGTAAAATCTTTTTTTTCACGCAATTGCTCCTTTCGAAAATTTTCTACAGCATTATTATATAGTAATACTGTAGCTGTGTCCATATTTTTTGTTGGCCGTACCGGACGGTTTTTCCAAACGATTTAAAGAATCGTTGTGTAGAAAGTGTCGGTCAGTTCCCTTGCATTGTAATTAACAATCGTTTCCTGCTCATATCGTGAAAGTTTCATAGTGCCATATCCCCCTTTCCCTTGCTGTGGGTTCTATGCTGTTTTCCCACGGCAACTGTCGGCTGTTTCGCCTGTTCCTTTGCTTTGGCTAACCTTGTCTTTATGGAGTGGTCACGCTCGGTCAGTTTCCGTCTTTTGGTGGTGGCGGTCAGTTCCGAACACGTTTCTTCGGACAGGGCATTTAATTTCTTCAATGTGCCGCTTACTATCTGCTTTGTGTCGTTGTCCTTTATCTGCGGAAGAATAGCGGACAGACTGGCGCACGTTTCCGCTTTGCTCTGCTCCCCAAACTGATAAATCAGATTGACTTCATCAGCGTTAAAAGGTATCTGAAAATTTGCGCCCTCACATAAACGCTCCACGCCCACGCACTTAGGGATATTTCTTGTCAGTTCGTAATTATCCCTTGCTGTGATTGTTCCATGACTGTCGGTCTGACTTACCTCAACTTCGCACTGGCTTTTCTGCTCCAACACAAGCCACTGGTATTTGTCGCTTTCTTTGGTAAATACAGTCTGATGCGCATTAGAGTGTGTCTTGCTACGGATATATTTGTCTGTGGTGCTGTAATAATCTAAAATCTGCTGTTCCTGCTTTTTATTCATGGTCTTTGCCCTCCTGTGATATGGATTGATATGATTGATTGGTTTAGGTGCTTATATATGATTTTTTCTCGTTACTTGTCGGGAGTTTGAATTGCGGAATATCATTGTTGGGTATTTCTCCGCTTGGGGGAATAGGAGTTCATTTCATACGGTAATTACTGCATGAAAAAAGACTATAACCGTTGCTGTCATAGCCTTTTAAGGATTGAGGAAGCCCCTTTCTTATTTGTATTTGTTTGTCACCCCTCCACACGATCCAACATCCGCCGGTCGTGAAGGCGCCGGGAACTTTTATTTTCCATAACTCACCTCATTTCCTTTTTTCCAAACTGTTTCACCGCCACTGTAAGTACCAATGCGAAAAGCAGAATTGCACATGGTAAAAACGGAAACAGGTTAAAACCGGCGCTAACGCCCTTTGCCGTAAAATCATGCAGGGAACAGGAAACCAAATAACCGCTGTAACAATAAGGATAAACAATCCAAAGCGGTGTATTTGCCGCTAATACGCCGGGGATAACAAGAAACAGGTTTAAGCCGACGGATAGGAACGGTTTTTCAAATAGTACCGTAATCGCCCACATTGTCCCCACACTGGGGAGCATCGTAAAAAATAATCCGGCACACCACTTCAATAAATACATGATCGGTAATGCTTCTGTAATTCCTGTACTGCCCGTTGCAATCAATCCTGTTATCACAAAGACAACAAGAAAAACAACCATTTCCATAAACAAGTAAAAGAGAAGCACGCAAAATTTTGCTGCTGACAGGGCATAACGGCTGACGGGTAAGGCTAACATTTTCAACATTCCGTTATTCCCGGTTTCGCGTCCCACAATCATCACGCATACAACGATCATGCTGAACGGAAGCAGATAATAGGCATAAACTAATGCGCTCTGAATGAACATAGCCGCCCACGCGTTTGTATATTCCGGCGAAAAATAATTTTGCAGGCTTGCCACGCCGGAAGCCACAACCAACAGCGGCGCTATAAAAATCAGAGGGATCATTTTACCCCGTTTTACTTTCATAAACTCGATTTTGAGCAGTTCTAAAAAACTCATATTCTACACCTCCTTATTCGCAGCGCAAATATTTGGCGGCCCATAATCCGGAAAAAAGGAAAATAGCCGTTTCAGCCAGCGAAAAAATCACAACGATAATATCCGGTTGTGCGCTCATCGCAACAGCGGGTTTTAACATAATCACAAAAGGGTGTGCGCAAAGCAAAACATTACCCGACGCAGCCAATGCCATACCGCTTAAAAATCCTGCAACACCGATCCCAAGAGGCACCCACATACTGGGGAAGCGGGAAGATACGAAAACCATAAAAGATAATACGGGCATTGACGTTGTAAATGAATACCCGGCAAAAAACAGCAGCGTCTCAAACTCAAATGCGCCCTGTGGTAAATCCGTCAGACCAATTTTAGTAAGTACCAGATCCTCAAAAACAATTACACTAAAGAGCATGATGGTTAAAATCATAAATTTGCAGAAATACATAAGCGGAACACTCACAGGGAGCATATACATTTTTTTAACGGCGCTTCCCATAAATTCCATATTGTAAATCATACAGGCGGCGACTATAATACCGAACATATTCAGAAGCATAATCATGCCATACAACTGCGTAAGCAGCACGTCCATAGGCGCTAATGGCAGATTTAAAAGAGTATCTTTCCGCACAAGAAAAAAGACAAAAGCATATGCCGCCCCCAAAATGCCGACTGCAAGCATTAACGGAATAACACCCGTGCGTTTTTCTTTTCTAAGTTCGATTACAAATGTCCTCATCGTGACGTTCATAACATTGCCCTCTGCTTTCTGCCAGCATTGTCTTTATCAATCATAGACAGGAACATATCTTCCAAATTAGCGGCGCTGATTTTATCATCCGCAGCAAATCCGGACTGCAGTGCGTTCTGCCGCAATTCGTCCAGGCTGCCCTCAAACAGCAGATGACCATGATTGAGTATTCCTATATCGTCTGCCATTAACTCAATTTCAGACAGCATATGCGAAGAAATAAGAACTGTGCAATCGTAAAGACCGGGCAGCGATTTAATCAGATTTCGGATTTCATGTATGCCGGATGGGTCAAGTCCATTGGTAGGCTCATCCAAAATCAAAATAGGGGGTCTGCCAAGCAGGGCTCCGGCAAGTCCCAACCGCTGCTTCATGCCCAATGAATATTTTCTGGCAAGCCTCCCGCCAAATTCGGAAAGTCCGACAAGCTCCAATGCATCCGCAACGCAGCTTCCGGGAAGTCCCAGGATGCGGCGGATAATGTCAAGGTTTTCTTCGCCTGTCAGATTCGCATAAAAAGAGGGCGATTCGATAAAGGAACCTACTTCTTTCAAAATGGAAAGACGGTCATTCGGAAATTGCTTTCCATCGATTGTGAAACTGCCTTTTGTGGGTGCAGTCAATCCCAAGAGCATTTTCATAGTAGTGGATTTTCCCGCACCATTCGGACCCAGAAAGCCGTAAATACTTCCTTTTCGAATATTCAGCGAAACGTTGTCAACAGCGACAAAAGATTTGTATTTTTTGGTCAACTGTTTTGTTCTGATCATGTAATCCATATAAACATCCTCCTTCATTGCTTACATGATATCAGTGCAGCCTTGTGACAACATTCTCTTTACCTTACATCTGCCTTACATTTTCAGAAAAGCCTAAAAAATTCAAAATTCTATGGTATGATATAGTAGGCGATTGCGAAACGCCGAGGCAGAGGAAAAAGTTTCTGCTTCGAGGCACGCTCCCGCTCCATTAAAAACGCAGCGGTGCTAAGTTCGAGAGGCATTTCATGCCTCTCTCACTAAGAATAAAGTTACTTTTAGTAACTTGCGTTTTTAGAGGGTCCTTCAGCAGAGATCTTTTTCCTCTGCCTCGGCGTTTCACAATTGCCTCGTATGATGTAGCTGTGAAAGGAAATCTACCGTGAACGAAGATTATCTGCTGAATAAACGTATACTGCTCGTTGATGATGAACAGGAGCTTTTAGATATGGTTTTGTCCATTTTAATGGAATACGGATTTCAAAATATCAAAGCGGCAAAAAATGTGAAAGAAGCTATACAACAAGCTGAAAAATCCCGCCCGGAATTAGCAATACTTGACGTAATGCTTCCGGACGGGAACGGATTTGCGTTAATGGAGCAGTTAAAGAAAAGCGGCGATTACCCCATTCTTTTTCTGACTGCCCGCGGCGAAGATGATGATAAATTCAAAGGCTTTGGTTTAGGGGCCGATGACTATATCGTAAAACCCTTTTTGCCAAAAGAACTTTTGTTTCGTGTCATGGCCATTTTACGCAGAAGCTACAAAGACGAAAATCCTCTTGTATGCCTGCATGACAGTCAAATTGATTTTTCGCGTGCCGAGGTCATTAAAAATGAGGAACATATCACATTGACGGCAAAGGAACATGATCTGCTGTCTGCCTTATATCGCAATGCCGGGCGTATTGTGACGATTGACGCATTGTGCGAAGCAGCATGGGGCGACAATCCCTTTGGGTATGAAAACTCTTTAATGGCGCATATACGCCGTATCAGAGAAAAAATAGAACGAAATCCCTCGCACCCCGTTTCCCTGGTTACAGTCAGGGGCTTAGGTTATAAGTTAATTATAGAGGGGAAATAGTGTGAGAAGAACTTCTAAGTCTCACACGGCAAAACGCAAAATGCAGCGTTTTTCATTTCTATTTGAGCCGCCCAAAGGCGGCATGGAGGGTTAATATGAAAAGCATTCCAAAACTAATACGCCGCTTTGTGGGACTCATGACGTTAAGCATATTACTTCTGGTTATTTTGAATATTACTTTTTTTGCGGTCGTCTTCGTAAGAAATACGTCAGCATTTTCTCCGTGGGATATGGCGGATCATGCAGCAGCCGCATTGCAGTTAACAGATGGCTGCTATTCCATATCCGACGAGGTAATGGCTAAACTAAAAGAAGAAAATGCATGGGCTTTCCTTATTGACAATGATACACGGCAGGTTGTATGGCAGACAGATAATCTGCCTGGCAATATTCCTATGCAGTATACATTATCAGATATCGCACAGCTAACGCGCGGCTATATAGATGGATACCCCACTTTTACGGGGGAAGCCCAAAACGGATTATTGATATTAGGCTTTCCCAAAGACAGATTCTGGAAGCATACAAGGGCAAGCTGGGACTATCACTTTATTGCAGACTTACCCAGGAACACTATGATTATTCTGGCTGTCAATATTATCTTAATTTTCCTCATATATGTTGCTGTTGATTCAAAATTGTTACGTTCCATTAGGCCAATAACGAATGGAATACAGAATTTGTCAGACGGCAGTCCCGTCTGCCTGAAAGAAAAAGGGGTATTCTCCGAATTAGCTGAAAAAATCAATAAAACATCTGAAATATTGCAAATGCAGGCTGAACAATTACGAAAAAAAGAAGCTGCAAGGGCAAACTGGATCGCAGGCGTTTCCCATGATGTCAGAACACCGCTGTCAATGATTATGGGTTACGCCGGACAGTTAGAAAATTCAGAAAATCTGTCAGAAATTGAGCGAAAAAAAGCCGCTGTCATTGTAAGGCAAAGCAGTCGAATGAAAGACCTGATTAACGACCTCAATCTCGCTTCTAAACTTGAATATGATATGCAGCCGCTAACAATGAAACGGGAAAATGCAATCTCTATTCTTCGGCAGGTTATTGTGGATTTTATGAACACGAACATTGACGATAGATTTCCGATTGAATGGAAAACCGCTGATACCCTGACCGCCTGTTGCATTAACGCTGATAAGGATTTACTGAAACGTGCCGTATCAAACCTGATTCAGAATAGCATAAACCACAATGAAAACGGGTGCGTGATTTATGCATCCGTTGATGCTGATGACAATACTTGTAGGATTTGCATTGAAGATAACGGCATAGGAGCTTCCGACGAACAGATTGACAGACTAAACAATACACCGCATTATATGACTTGTGATACGAATACTGCAAAACAGCGGCACGGCTTGGGATTACTTATTGTGAAACAGATTATAAAAGGGCATAACGGAGAAATTTTAATAGACCATAGCGGATACGGCGGATTTAAAGTCGTACTAAGCATACCAAAATAAATTTACCTTGAAAAGGTCTTACAGAAAATCCACCGACATCACTTTATCCGACTTCGTTATGATCTCATACACTTCCGTACGTCCTACCGTCTTTTTCATATAGAGCACCATATGCACGGAGATGCCTTCTCCTGCAATTCTGGACTCACTCATGTCCATCGAATCGATGACAACGTCCGCCTCTTTCAGATTCTGAATGATCGTATGTAAGTCCCGGCTCTCTTCCAGATCAACAAACACGTTACAGTAACGGGAATGTCTGGTCGCAAAGCGTTCTACGTAAGGAAGCACATGCAGGGACAGGAGCATCATTGCCGTGATCAGTATACCGCCCTCAATAAAACCGATCCCTACGGCCAGTCCGACGCAGGCGCTGGCCCAGAGCGTCGCCGCGGTCGTCAGTCCCCTGACCCGGTGTTTGGAAATGATGATCGTTCCCACACCGATAAAGCCGACGCCGCTGATGACCTGCGCCGCCAGCCGGTTCATATTGGCCAGTCCCGGGAAATTGATCTGAATATACTGTTCCGTCAGCATCACAAGCGTCGCGCCAAGACAGACCACCGTGATCGTCTTCGTCCCTGCGCCGCGGTGCTTCATGCCTCTGTCCAGACCGATCAGGCCGCCAAGAACTGCGGAAACAACGACCCGGATCAAAATATTGTGTATATTCCATGCTGCAAAATTCCCGATTATCATATGCCTGTATCCTCTTTCGTTCGTGTTACACTGCCCTGAATATTTGAAATAAACGTTTGCCTATTACCTGCTTTTCCAATCTTTTAAAATGATCTGACTGAAACTTTTGCGACTTATCTGAACATATGGCTACGATTGAGCCGTCCCTTATTACCGGCAATAGCTGATCCAGCAAATTAATGTTATCCTCATTTCTGTTCTGCCATTTCGTAAGATTCCCATAGGGAACATCCGTAAATAGGATATCTGCTCTGCAATGCAGGCTGTCAAACGGAGCCTCCGACAAAATATCCGCCTGAAATACTCTGTATTCTATTTCATGCGTAGAATTGGCTAACAGGTTTCGTAAGTTGACCGCACTATCCAGTGCTTCGCTATGTGAATCTTTGTTATGCAGCAGCCGCAGCTGATCTAACTGCCGTATTCGCCGCTCAAGACCGTTTTTATGAAGAAGCGACAGATTCTCGTCGGCAAGCCGTACCGCTTCCTCACTAATATCAGAAGCCATTATCATCTTTATTTTATCCAAATTTAAGAATCCCAGGATTGTCAGCAGATAGCCGCTGCCGCAGCAGGGATCATAAAGACATACCCCTTCCGGATCATCTAAATGATGTAAACATCTGCCGAATATTTCCTGTGCAAGCCTTACGGGAAAGCTGGGATATCCGGTTCTGTGGATCAGCACTTTTCCACTGGCCAGATCTTCAAAATTCCTATTTTCACAATATTGATATACCACTTACCTGTTCCTCCGTAACCGGCTGCAGAATTCTTTCCATAAATAACGGTTGTCTAATTGTCGGCTGCATAAAAGTTTCCTGCATTTATTCTATCACATATCCTTCCCGCCGGCACGGAAATTTCCGCATGACAGACGTTTTCTTCATCACTTTGCGTCTTTCTCCGGAAAATATCCCATATTAATGCGGACTTCCTTACGCTCCAGGTCCTGATTGGAATAGCAGCAGCTGTCAAAACCGATCGGCGCAAATCCCTCTTTTTGATAAAAACTGATCGCTCCCACGTTGCAGGACTGTGTTTCAAGAATGATCGCTCTTCTGTGCTCTGAAACCGCCTGCTTTTTTGCCATCTCCATCAGTGCATGAGCGATACCCTGCCGGCGCATATCCTCATGCACCCAAAGTTCCGTAACCATCAGCCGGTTGCTCCATTCTTCCGGACATGTTTCAATGCAGGCAAGCATTTCTTCTTTTTCTCCGTTTTGTCCGACAATCCCCCATGCCTGCGCTTTTTCCCAATGCGGCTGATAAAGTTTATCCGGGAAATCGTACTCTTCCGGATAATGTGTGACAGGCGTGTCAAATTTTTGCCTGCGCATTTCAAATACATAGCCATCGCTTTCTTTTTCCATGCTTACGTCATAATATTCTTCCGTCGTATACCGCATCGGTATAACGGTCCCTTCCCACTTCTCTTTCGGGAGCGGGATGATCTGATAATGATTCATTTCCAATAACCTGTTCCTTTCTCCGGCAGTCATAATATGTTTTAGTAAATCTGGATTTTCGAGTCATCCATAAAACGCCGGGTCGTGCAGACAGCGGAAAAAGATTTCTGCAGAAGGGCCCTCTAAAAACGCCGGTGTTTAGTGAGAGAGGCATTTTAGCCTCTCGAACTTAGCACCGCTGCGTTTTTAACGGAGCGAAAGCGTGCCCGAAGCAGAAACTTTTTCTGCTGACTGCACGACCCGGCGTTTTATAGACGCTTTTCAATATCCCCTAAATTACCTCCGTCTCCGTGCCTTCTGCGCCTTCTTCATAAGCACCTGTTTCCTCTTTTTCGCATACTCCTCTTCCTTTTGCAGGGCAAGATACGTCTTCCAATGCCGCATATCAAGCGTTCCGTTCTCTAAAGCTGCTTTCACGGCGCATCCCGGTTCCGAACGGTGTCCGCAGTCCGCAAAGCGGCACTGTGCCGTCAGCTCTTCGATATCTGCAAAAGCCGTTTCGATCCCGCTCTCTCCCTCCGCACTTTCCGATACGTCTCCCATGACAAGTTTCCGTATGCCGGGCGTATCGATAATGTGTGCGCCGCCGTTTATGACACTTCCATCCGGCAGCATGATTTTTTCGGGAACCGGAAACATCTGACGGAAAGTCGTGGTATGGCGTCCCTGTGCATCCGTCTCTCTGATTCCGCCGGTCTTCATCCATTCGGCGCCTGTCAGAATATTGACAAGGGAAGATTTGCCGACCCCCGAAGAGCCGAGCAGTACAATGGTATTCCCGGGCGTCAGATAACGTTCCAGTCCCGAAAGTCCTTCTCCGGTATAAGAACTGACGCAGTGCACGGCAATGTCCGGTGCAAGCGAAGCGATCTGCGCCAGAATATCTTCCCTTTCCGGCATCAGATCCGCTTTCGTCAGTAAAATAACAGGCGTCCCGCCGCTTTGTCCCGTAACCGTCAGATAACGTTCCAATTTCGACATATGAAAGTCTTTGTTGAGTGACATTGTGATAAAAACATAGTCAAAATTGGCCGCTACGGCCTGATCCGGCAGCCCCTGCGTAGCATTCAGGCGCATAAATACCGATTTTCGTTCCAGAACACTAAGGATCATGCTGTCTCCATCCGTATTTTGCATGATCTCCACCCTGTCGCCGACTGTCGGAAAACGGACCGGCTCCGAGGCGGATTTTTCCATATAGTAAAAAGCTGCTTTTTTCAGCCTTCCGTACAGAATCTCCGTACCAAGGCTCATTTCATAACGGTCTCTGTGAACCACCGTAATAATTGCTGTATCGTTCATTTGTCTGTTCCTCTCTTATTATCCTATATTTCCTATAAAAATCCCAGGGACGCGATTTTCCGGCCCTGGGATATGATAACAATTCGGTTATACAAACTTTTGGAGGCACAAAACAATTCCCTGACATAAAAAAGGGACTTCGTCACCTTCTGATTCCATGTCCATCTGACGACGTACTTTCCTATAAGGTAAAAAATCGCGGTATCAAATGATACCGCGGCAAAATATGATCCGTTATTTACGGTTATGCGGGGTAATCATTTGATCTATGAAGTTGTTGGCAATGCTTTTTTTGATATTTTTCATTTTTTCCATAAATGACTACCTCCTTTTTCATTTTTGATAGCCATGAGCAAAACTCTACATATTCAGTATTTATGCGGTTTTGTAGGCATGGCAAGCCTCTTTTATCACTCCAA
>ERZ808037.1690-NODE-1690-length-13358-cov-3.694978_pt1 | contig 13358 bp, 13 predicted proteins | sample MGYA00380190_ERZ808037 | MGnify/ENA primary metagenome ERZ808037 (study PRJEB31490, sample SAMN06133399) | mouse gut metagenome | isolation source: J9 | host: mice | place: China: Chengdu | collected 2015-05 ...
GACTCTAATGCTGCACGGGCTTCCGCACCGTATTTAATCTCTTTTGCCATAATGATTGCCTCCATATCATGTTAATTTTGATTTGTTCTGCTTCCGCTATGCTACGGACCGCATATATTACTCGATAACTGCCAAAATATCATTCTGCTTTACAATGATGAGCTCTTCATCGCCTTCCAGCTTTACACTGGTTCCTGCATATTTGGAGAAAATAACGTTATCTCCGACTTTTACTTCCATCTTTACTTCCTTACCGTCAACCACTCCGCCGGGGCCTACTGCAACCACCTCTGCCTGCTGGGGCTTTTCCTTATTCTGGCCGGGAAGAACAATACCGGATTTGGTAGTCTCCTCAGCCTCCAACTGCTTTAAAACGACTCTGTCACCTAAAGGCACTAATTTCATGATATTTACCTCCTGAGCTTACTTTATTTTCTATTTTATTAGCACTCACAAATATTGAGTGCTAATCACTAAAACATATATTAGTTTTATATGTAGAAGTTGGCAAACATATTCACGGCTATACAGATTATTTTATCTATTACTTTCTATTGTTTATCTCTCTTTTTCTCTCTTTTTCATATGTGATTGATAAATGTAAGATTTAATATTTACTTTATAAACAGTTCCTATTTATTTATAATTTACCGGATTGCCAAAGGCGGCACCGCGAATCTGCCATGGTCCATTTCATATACGGTATCACACAAAGCATCAATATCTTCTTTATTATGGCTGGCAAGTATAATTGTTTTTCCCTCCCTTTTACATTCCAGCAGAATGTTCCGTACATCCTTTACTCCCTGATTGTCAAGTCCGTTCATCGGCTCATCTAAAATGAGAATGTCAGGATTTTCCATAATTGCCTGTGCGATTCCGAGCCTCTGCCTCATGCCCAGCGAATACTTTCCGACCTTTTTACGGCTGTCGGGATCCAAGCCCACCCGCTCCATACTCTCCCTAATCTGCTCTCTGCCAATCCATTTACGGATGGATGCCAGATATTCCAAATTTTTATATCCTGTATACCGGCTCAGGAATCCGGGATTTTCAATAATTATCCCCATGTTATCCGCAAAATCAATATCTTTTCCGATCTCTTTCTCCCCTACGACCACTCTGCCGTCCGTGGGCTTTAAATAGCCGATCATTGTCTTAAACAAAACCGTCTTGCCGGAACCGTTCCTGCCTATAATGCCGTAAATATTTCCTGATTCGAAACGGACATTTATATGGTCAAGGGCAACCACATCTCCAAACCTTTTTGTCACATTTTCCACACGAATAACTGCTTCCATCTATATAACCCTCTCTTTTTTTCAAATAATATTTGTACTCTTTTTCAAGTAATCCCGCCCGATGCAAAAACTGACTGCCGACACCCCGATTTCTGCCGCTATCACTGCCCCAACCGGAAATCCGCCCGTTTCCCACCAACTGCTCCGCAGATACATTCCCCACATCCCGTACATCGCATGGGAAGCCTTGCAAATCCGGAAGCCGATGATAAATGTCACCCATTCCAGCAAAAGCAGCGCTCCCGGAACATAACGCCTGACAGGAAACAATTCCAACAAGCCAAACAACGCTGCCATGCTGATAATATGCACCAGCCACAATACACTGCTCTTTAAAACAAGCTCCACGGAGAGAACCGATACTCTCCCTGCGGCAATATCACAGAGCAAAGCGCCAAGCAGCAGCAATATCGCCGTATATATGCCCCACGCCACCCATTTTGTAAAATGCCTTTTCCACCAGTTTAAAATCGTTCCGTAACGATACAGGAACAATATTTCCGCTTTTTTATTTCTTTCCGCACGGAATCCCATTGCAAGCAGAAAAATGCCAACGGGAAAAAGCCATTGTCCAAACGGCACCAGCGGTATGGCGCCAAAGCAATCCGATGAAATTCCGGCAAACAACCTGATAAACATACTTTCTGGCATTATCCGTCTACCTCCGTTCCCGGATGAAATTCAATCCTTTTTACAAAAACAGTTGATAAAGCCATAAGAACCGCAATCAATACCAGAAACAAAAGGGCAGATTTCCAATATGCCCCTGTCCCGTCTATAAAATTTCCCGGCACCGCCCTTGCAAAAAAGGAGGTTTCTATATATCCGTCCATCATCCGCAGGTATCCCGCCAGATGGACCCCCATCACAACAACAATTCCCCAGATCCCCGAAAGCAGCAATGTACACACATATAATAGCATTCCTAAAAATACAAGATATAAATATAGAAACAAAAAGGTCACTGCAAATGCCTGAGGCACTGTCATATTTTCCATCATTGCATACCAGGGAAATGTAATGTTATATTTGACGCCAATATTATTTCCGACATCGAGAGCCAGAGTATAGACCGGATTGCTCCACATTTTCCCCGCAAATCCCAAACGGCTGCTGATGATTACGGTAAACGCCGCCATGGCCGCAGTATAAAGAAACGCCTGTATCAATACATATAAAAGCATTCCCATGTTCCAGCTCCTTCTGCCGCACCTGTATAAAAGCAGATAAAGATTTCCTTTCATAAACGGTGCATCCGAAATCACCAAAAGCCACCCTAAAATTAAAAACAGCAAATTTACATAATGCTGCTCCACAACAATGAAGGTTTCCAGTATATTGATTGGTTCTCCGGTTTCGGCCGCATACCGGAGAAATCCCCTCATCCAATACCCCATAAATGCAACCCCCAAAAGAAATCCCATGAAAATCCTGCCGCTCTGCCGTTCCTGTTCAAACATTCCCTTTGTAATCCTCACACAGTTACCCATTCCGATACCTCCTCATGAGCCCTGCCAAAATAACCGCCGATACCACAATCAAGTAAATGCATTCCATGCCGGCCGCTAGGGGATAGCTGCCTACATCCTCTCCCCGCAGCAGCCGGATGGGGTTCAGATACGGCATTTTGTCTAATGCAATCCACAGGGATTCATACAGTACAAAGGGCGCAATCAACGCAACATAACGGTTTGCAGTCCATACCGCAAACGCAAATCCCACAAGAGCCCACACACATCCGAACAAAAACCCCAAAACCGTTTTGCCCACGGCAATATACCAATCCCCGTATTTTGTAATGTAAGTTAACATGATATTTCCGTCCAGCAATCCCTGATCCGATGCCTGAGGCACCCCCGGAACGCCGAAAATATAAGCCGCCACACAAGAAATCGCAATCGGTACCGCCAGCATAACACCCCCCGACAATGCAACGGTGAATATCCGTATTTTTCCAAACCGCACCGGACTCATCCTTGCAAAAATCATACGGTAATACCCGCTCTGATATTCTTCACAGAAATTCGTCCCATAAGCCAATACCGGAAAGACCGCCGCAAAAGGGCCAAAGCCCGAAGCCGCAAACACATTCGTCAAAATATAATAACTGCTTCTGGTCCGGTTCAGAGGAGCCCCTGTTACAACCGCCGCCAACAAAAGCACTGCAACAACCGCCATTCCGATAAAAAATCCAAGATTCAAAAAACTTCTTTTCACATCCTTTAAAAAAAATCCGTCCATTTTATTCAACCTTCCAAACATGCCGCCACAGTCGGCACATACAATCAATAAATCGGTGCAAGTCCGGAAGAATCGCTAATGCGATTCTTCTAACTGCTTTAGCAGTTTGGGGAGAAGCTCTGCTCCGCAGAGCGTGAAATCACTTAGCGAGGTCCTTTCGAGCTTAGTGATTTCCTCCACACTTAGCCCTTCACAGCCCCCACCGTAATCCCTTTCACAAAATATTTCTGCAAAAACGGATAGATCAGCAGTATGGGCAGTAACGTCAGCACCAGCTGGGCCGCTTGCAAGGTCTTCACATTGGACAGGGCATTCTCAATGGCCTCCGCCGCATTGGTCATATCACTGCTTGAAATCAGATTCTGCAGGTAGGTCTGCAGCGGATAATTGGTTGTCTGGTTATTATATATTTTGCCGTCAAACCAAGAATTCCAGTGGCCGATAAAGCTGAACAGTGTCACCGTGGCAATTACCGGCTTGGACAAGGGAATGATCAGATACACAAAACGCTGGAAATAGCCGGCCCCATCCACCATAGCCGCCTCCTCTATGGTTCCCGGAAGCTGTTTCATAAAATTCATGGTGAGAATAATGTTATAGATGGGTACTGCCGTAGGCAGCACCAGCGCCCATATAGTGTCAAACAACTTTAAATTATGTACCAGCAGATAATTAGGAACCAGCCCTCCGTCAAAAATCATTACAAAGATCAGCAGCCATACATATACTCTCCGAAACGGAAATTCCTTCTCCGATTTAGACAAGGGATAGGCCATCAGCACTGTGATCACCGTATTGATGGCAACCCCCAGTATTACCCTGTTCACGGAGACTCCGAAAGCCTTCCAGAAAGCTCCCCGCTTCGCCACCATTTTGTAGGAAGCAAGGGTAAACCCCTTGGGAAATAACCCCACCTGATTGGCCGATACCGCCGCCTGATCGCTAAAGGACACCGCCGCAATGTGAATCAGGGGGAGCAGACAGAGAGCTGCAAGAAATGCCAGAAATACCACATTCACAGTCCGGAAAAGATAGCTTTTGCCTTTTCTGTTCAAATTTCACACCTCCCTTAGAATATCGTATAATCACTGTACTTATTTGCCAGCTTATAACTGCTGACTATCAAGATAAAGCTCACCACCGATTTCAACAGCCCCACCGCCGTACCCAGACTGTAATTGGCCTCCACCAGAGAGATCCTGTATACAAAGGTATCTATGATATCCGCCGTCTCATACACTCTGGGGCTGTAAAGGTTGAAAATCTGCTCAAATCCTGCATTTAACACATTGCCCAGATTCAGGATCATCATCAACATCACAATGGGCGCAATCCCCGGCAACGTAATATGTAAGATCTGCTGAAATCTGTTTGCCCCGTCTATTCTGGCCGCCTCATACAACGACTCGTCCACCCCTGTAATAGCTGCCAGATATACTACCGTCCCATAGCCGAAATTTTTCCACACATCCGTGCCCACCAGCAGTCCCACAAAGGCTTTCTTATCCCCCATGAAAAATACGGGGTCCGCGCCGAACAAGCCTATCATCTGGTTCACGACTCCTTCCAGCGAAAAAATATCCAATATCATACCCGATAAGATTACCCAGGAAATAAAATAGGGAAGATAAATGATGGTCTGCACAGATTTCTTGAAATGCTTGCCTCTTACTTCATTGAGCAGAATCGCCACCAGAATCGGAATGGGAAAATTAATCAATATTTTCAGAACTGCTATCTTTAATGTGTTCCAGAGAATCCGCGTGGTATCGGGCAGCAGAAACATATATTCAAAATTCCCAAGTCCCGCCCATGGAGATCCGAAAATTCCCTTCCTCGGAATGAAATCCTTGAAAGCAATCAATATGCCGCTTAAGGGAACATATTTGAACAGGATCAGCAGAAACATACCCGGCAGCAGCATCAAATGGAGCTGCCAGTTTTTCTGCCAGTTGAAGCGGATGGGCGGATTCTTTGAAATGCTCTTTGTCTTCTTCATGGACATTTCCTCTTTCCGCGGAGCCGCATTTTCAGGATTATTCCGTGAAAAACAGCTCCGCCCTTTCTGTCATCCTACTTTAAAGCTTCCTCTATTTCCTTACCGATCTTCTCGCCGCCGATGCTGTTGAAGGTTTCCACAAAGGTATCGAAATATTCAATCGGCTGGTCCCCCATTATAATGGCGATATAGTCCGTCAGTTTCTGCGTATTTAAAAGAGACTGTGTCTTGCTCATGGTTTCCGTAGGCGCACCCGTGTAATCGCTGTACCGCACATTGTCCAGATCCATCACTGCGTAACCCTCCAGATAAACCTTCTTCCATGCCCATGACAATTCCGGCGGAAGCTCCGTGCTGATCACATTTTGATAGTCCGCGTCCTTGCCGTCCACATGTTCTTCCCCGTTGGCAATGGCCTCCGAGAAACGCTCCGCCCAATTAATATTGCCCGCCATCTGGAAAGGCATCAAATTATTGGGACCTGCCTTGCTGATATCAGGATCTGCTGCCAGAGCCGTGTACTGCTGATAGAAATCACTGGTACCGTCCGAAAGCCAAGGCGCCGCATAACCGTCACAGAGATGGTTCAGCATCACTACGACAGCCTCGGGATTGCTGATTCCCTTTTTCGCATAAATATAGCCGTATACATTCAGGTTCACACCGGGCTTATAGGCGCCATAGCCTTCCGCCGGAGGTACTGCCACTGCCGTCCAGTCCGCCCCCACATTGACAACGCTGTCTTTCATCACACCCAATGGATTAAAAAACAGACCCATGTAGATACCGATCTGTCCGGAAGCGATCAGCTCTTCTTCCTTAGCTGCATCCTTCACCGCGAATTCATGATCTATGCCTCCGATCTCATACAAGTGCGCCAGCCTCTCTAAAGGTATCTTTGCATCCGGTGAAGTGCACCCCGCAATAAAGCTGCCGTCTTCCTGCTTCACCCAGTATTCATCCTTACTATATACCTCGTATGCCGCCATAATAGCATCCAGACCATTCAGATCCTTGTCCAGATACAAGCCATAAGTATCCTGTACGCCGTTTCCGTCGGGATCCTCCAGCGTAAATTTCTCCGCAATATCAAAGACTTCCTCCATGGTCTTGGGTTCTTCCAGATTCAGCGCCTCCAGCCAGTCGCTGCGGATCCACAGGATGGGGTAGCTGTCTCCCACAGTGTTCGCCACCGGAATCGCCATATACCGTCCGTTCGATATGGCAGGAGCAAACAGTGCGTTATTCTGCTGTCCCGCCACAGTCTTCAGATTGTCAGTAGCCCACTGATCGTAGATATCCGTCATATCCGTGACCATGTCGTTCTTAATCAGGGAATCCAGAGTGATGGCGTCTACCACCGCAAAATCCGGGATCTCGTCCGATGTGATGGCCAGCTGCAGCTTCTCCGTCATGGCGGAAGAGGAGCTGAGAATGAAATTCTCCACCTGAATCCCCATAACATCCTCCCACATCCGGTACATGGCATTATTCTGTGCATCCTGTCCGGCGGGATAATTCGTGACCACTTCACTCTTGGCAAAGGTCAATGTGATAGGCGGGTCATATGTTTTCATCTTGTCAGCTTCACTCTTAGGCCCTTCTACCGTAACCTCCCCACCGCTCTCCTCTTTTCCGCATCCCGCCAAAGGGATCGCCATGCAGGCACACAGCAGAACCACAGTCAAAAGTCTCCGTTTTTTCATATTAAAATCCTCCATTTTTTGAGAAACAAGTCCATTGTTCCGTCTCACCGGGATCCAAAAGTCGTTCCCGCCTTCCGCGCCGGCCGGCTGCGTCCGGATAAAAAAGTTCTGTGATGCATTTTCACACAGGCTTTTTCTTAAAATAATAATATCACACAACATTCCCCCGAAAAATGGTAATGATTTTACTTTCTATGACAATCTTTACTTTTTTGCATCTTAGTGTACTGACCGTGAAACGGGGCGCGCAGATGGCGGGAATGAATTTTCAAACACGCTCTGGCAGGCAACAAGGCAGAACCAAACAGCTCTCGCCTAAAGGAGAATATCTGGTAAAACAGGAACAGCGTTTATTGCTTTCGTACTCAATCCGTTGCCCGTAGTCTTTCTACAATGCTTTGCTTCTCCAAATTCTTAAAACAGATATAAGGGATAATGATTGCAAGGATTATTAAAATCGGTGCGCAGATCATTAGCGGCATAAGCGTGAAATGGAATGTCGCTGTCCAGTCACCGGACACCATCATCCGAACACCAACAGCCACGGCGAGTGTCCCCAAAAGGCAGGACGAAAGCAAGGTACTTCCCGCATAATACATTCCCTCACACGTCAGCATATTCCGAAGCTGGCGTTTTGTCATGCCGACGCTCTGTATCATGGCAAATTCTTTCTGCCGGGAAACAATCGCCGTTACCATCGAATTGACAAAATTTAAAATGCCGACAAACGCAATGATAAGGCTGACGGCAAATCCCATCACGGTATTCGCCCATGTCTGCTCTTGATAATGTTCAATTAACGTAGACTTCGATGTGAAACTCAGGCTCTTGTCAACATTGTTCCGATAGTCTGTCAGCATTTTCTCTGCCTGCGGCTGGTATTCCTTTGCTACATCGAAAAACAGTTTCCGCAGCGTGTTGTCCGGATACATTTCCCGGAAGGTATCTGCCGGAAGATAGAAAGACAGAAAGTCTGCCGTGCCGCCGTTTACGCCTTCGGTAATGGTCGGTATATCCGCCACAATCGCCATAACCTCGTATGACTGTCCATTCAAAGTCACCATATCGCCAATAGAGTAAGTCGGCTGTACTTCCCTTTCTTTCTCCTCAGCTCCGGTAGCTGCTTCCATCACTACGTAACCCCCGGACAAGAATTTATTCTTATCAAAAGTGCCATCCAATATCCGGCCATCATGTGCAAAGGTGTCCAATATCAGTCCGTCAATACCATACAAAACAGAGGTGCATTCACCGCTGTTTATCATATCGTGATAGGCTTCCGCCAACCCTACGTCCGTCGCTTCAATATAGGCCAGTCTGTCATTAGCGTTATAGTAGGTCCGGATATTGGCAAGGGCGGATGCTCCAATCTTGTGAGTGAACACTTGTGAATACAGACGGCCGGCAGCTTCCAGCCCGGTAAGCCCCTCTATCTCCTGCACAAGCAGCCGTGAAATGGTCTTGCCGTAAGGATTATAGATTCCAAGGGTGGAAGAAATAGAGCTGTCCTCCACTTCAAAATCACTGATTACCGTCTGGCTCATATATTTATCAATATCAAAGCTGGCATTTTTTGCATAGACACAGGACAGCAAGACCAGCCCCAGCGTAAGGGAGCAAATCACCGTTACAGTACGCTTTTTGTTCCGGCCCAAATTAGCCAGCGCCATTTTCGGAACGCTTGCGCCCCCGGTGCTTTTCTTTATTTTCCGCTTGCCGGCTGCTCCTGCATCTGTATAGCGCAATGCTTCCATAGGAGAAACCTTTCCTGCAATCTTCGCAGGTTTCTTACAGGAAATCAGTACCGTCAAATAAGCGAACAGCGCAGAGCCTATGAAAATATACGGATCAGCTGCCGTTTCCGCTTTCCCTGTTGTCCCGGTGATCATAACCGGCACCAAACAAAATCCCAAAAGATACCCTGTCAGAAGTCCGATGGGGATGCCGATCAGCGACAAACGGCTGGCCTGTCCATATATCATTTTCTTTAACTGCTTTTTGGAAGCGCCCAGAGTTTTCAGCCTGCCGTAAAAGCGTATATCACCGGCAACGGAAATCTGAAAAATGTTGTAGATAATCAAATATCCGCTGGCAAATACCAACACCATACAAACCGCCATAGGAAGAATTTCGCGGATGATATTCTGATTCATGGTCGTGTCGTATGCCATGTTGGGGGAGAGGGACACATCAGAAAGCCCCGTATCCGTCAAAATCTGATCCGCTGCCTGTTCCGGATTTTTATCACTGTAAAGGTTCAGGTGGAGCATGCCCGTTCCGAAGACCTGACCGCTAGTACGCTGTGCCGCCTGATCTACGCCCGCACATTCAGCCTGAATAAAGGCTTCTGACACCCACGCCATACTTGCCATAGCAGCGGAATTTCCCTCCCAATAACCGGAGAGATAAAAATCGCTGGTTGTGTACTCTCCGCTGCTCAGATCCCTACGCCACCGAAGCGTGATTTCCTGTCCCAATTCATAGGACAGCCCCATCTTGTCAAGGGTAAGAGTATCCAAAGCGATTTCTTTTTCCTGCATTGGCATAGTTCCCGCCATGGGATAAGAAAAACAGGAACGTGCATAGTTTTCATCGGCATAGCGGATTTCCACCTGCCGGCCGGCTAGTTCTTCGTTCTCCGCAATTCCCACCACAATACTTTTTCCATAATCCCGGACAGATTCATGGACGGTCAGCTTCGCCATTTCCTCATCGGTCAGGGAACCAGCGCTTAAATGACTGTTGAATCCTGCCTGCTGGAAATTCATATCCTGCATATTCTTTACCATGCTCTGTGACAGGACAAAGAGGGATGTAAACATAACAGTAGTCAGGATTATAGCAAATACAGCGACAAGATTTCGTATTTTATTTGCCTTGAAGCTGCGGTTTGTCAATGTTCGTATGATTGTTTTCTGCTCTTTCATAGTAATAACCATGCCTTTCTCTCAATCTGCAAACTTTGGGCCGCAGACGCAAATTTGCATGTAAAAATTTTATTTTTCACATTTTCTCCTTATTTTTCCTGCAATCCAAATATCCCTGCAAAATAAAGCATGCCGCAATCTTATCAATCTGTTCTTTCCTATGTTCCCGTCTGACGCCGGCTTCCATCAAAGCCTTATTTGCCGCAGCCGTTGTCAGCCTTTCATCCCACAGAGTCACCGGAAGGCCGCTCCTGCGCTCCAGTTTCTCTTTAAATTCCATGGTCATCTGTGCCTGTTCCCCTATGGAATCATTCATATTCTTCGGCAGCCCCAGCACAATCTCTTCCACTTCGTATTCCACAATCAGTTCTTCTATCCGGGCCAATGTCCGCCTTAGCTTGTTCTCTTCTTTTCTCTCTATCGTCTCAATACCCTGGGCAGTAATCAAAAGCGGGTCGCTAATCGCCACCCCTACTGTCTTTGAGCCAAAATCCAAGCCCATTATCCGCATGGATACTCTCCTTATCCGTCCGCCGCTCTTATTTCCAATGCTTTGCTTCAATATATTTTGTCAACAGCTCCTCAACCAGTTCATCCCTATCCACTTTCATAATAAGGCTTCTTGCACTTTTATGGCTTGTGATATAGGTCGGATCCCCGGACATAATATATCCTACAATCTGGTTGACCGGATTGTACCCTTTCTCTGTCAAAGCTTCATATACCGTCGTCAAAACTACCTCAACCCCAGTTTCGGGTTCCGTTTCAACTCTGAAAAATTGTGTATTTTCTACATTCCGCATATCGTCACGCCCTTATCCCTCGTTGCATTTCCTCCGCCGTCATTCCCTAAAATATCTATATTTATTCTCATATTACCCCATTTGGGCGAAAATTTCAAGTGACTACTCGAACAACATTATGTCATCGGACAAAAAACCAATGATTTTTCCGGCAAATATCTCATTGGATAAAGATTTTTCCGACTTTTTAGCTACTTTTACATATTCTTTTGTATGCCCTACCTGAAACAATTCCCCTGCAATATCTTTCTCTTCTTCAAACAACACTTCCAGTTTCCTCCCAAAGAAACTTTCCCTAAACTCCATAGAATGCTTTTTTCCCATAGCAAGGAGGATGCTGCTCCTTTCCGTCTTCGTTTCGTCCGCCACCTGCCTGTCCATTCCTGCAGCACGGGTGCCTTCCCTTCTGGAATACTTAAATATATGCATTTCGTAAAGCTTTACTTTTTCCAGGAATGCCTTCGTTTCCGCAAATTCTTCCTCCGTCTCCCCGGGAAAACCGACAATCACGTCCGTTGTAATGGCAGGGCTTCCAAATACCCTGCGCAGAATGTCTACTTTTTCAAAGTATTCCCGTGTTGTATAGCGCCTATTCATACGCTTTAACGTAGCATCACAGCCGCTTTGCAATGACAAATGGAAATGCGGGCATAACTTCTTTAGTTTTCCCAATTCCTCTGCAAATTCTTCCGTCACAATCCCCGGCTCCAAAGAACCAAGGCGTATCCTTTCAATCCCATCGATTGCATGGATTGCCTGAATCAAAGGCGCCAAAGCCCTTCCGCCCCTGTCCGTGCCGTAAGAGCTGATATGGATTCCAGTAAGGACTACCTCTTTGCATCCTCCGACAGCCAGCTTACCGATTTCATTTAAAATATCTTCTTCCTTCCGGCTTCTGACCCGCCCTCTCGCGTACGGAATAATGCAATAAGAGCAAAACTGGTTGCAGCCATCCTGAATCTTTATATAAGCCCGGGTATGACCGGAATTCTCCTTTAAACACATCTCTTCAAATTCTTCCGTTTCCCCGATATTGATTACCGTTTCCCCCGTTTCCTTCCCATCCAGGAATCTCTCCAATATTTCCGTCAATTCTTTCTTTTTATTGTTCCCGATTGCCAAATCCACTCCGCTGTCTTTTAGCACATCCTCCCTGCCGGTCTGCACATAACACCCTACCGCTACTACAATTGCCTTCGGATTCCTCTTCTTCGCTTTATGCAGCATCTGCCTGCTTTTCCTGTCCGCAATATTGGTGACTGTACACGTATTTACGATATAAATATCTGCTTCTTCATCAAATGATACAATTTTGTAACCCTTTTCCTGTAACATTTGTTGCATTGCGTCTATTTCATATCCATTGACTTTACAGCCGAGATTATGTAATGCTACACTTTTCATAGGATTCCTTTCTATTTTTGTTGTGTTTTAGCATTGACTTTTACCCCTTTACCCTTTAATATTGAAGCAGAAGGTACGAAAAAATTAAGGAGGTAAAAGCCGATGAAAACTGTTCAGATTTCTTTAAATTCTATTGATAAGGTAAAGTCTTTTGTAAACGATATTACAAAATTTGATTATGATTTTGATTTAGTATCCGGAAGATACGTAATCGATGCAAAATCAATTATGGGCATCTTCAGCCTGGATTTGTCGAAACCGATTGATTTAAATATCCACGCAGAAGATAATGCGGAAGAGGTACTTAACATATTGAAACCTTATTTAATTTAAGGATGATTCGTACATGGACAAAGAGGGAAGGTTACAGTCCAGCCTTACGGCTGAACTGTAATTTTTTTGTGTGCAATTTCCAATCATTGATGGACAATAATCAGTTCATCATTCTTCAATGCCGTTTCCACAAGTTCCTCTATTTTTTCTTCCAGATTTTCTTCATGCCGCCTGATAATATTAAGGTTCGGCTTCGTTACCGGATGCTTGGCCACAAATATTGTACAGCAATCTTCAAAAGGCAGGATAGAAGTTTCATAAGTATTGATTTTTTCAGCAATATCTACGATTTCCATCTTATCAAACCCAATTAACGGGCGGTATACCGGCAAAGTGCATACCTCATTGGTGGCCGCCAAGCTATGCATCGTCTGGGATGCCACCTGCCCGATGCTTTCCCCTGTAATCAGCCCAAGGCATTCCGTTTCTTTCGCAATATGTTCTGCAATGCGCATCATATAACGGCGCATAATAATTGTCAGTTCATCATGAGGGCATTTTTCATAAATATATAGCTGGATGTCCGTAAAATTGATGACATGGAGATAAATCGGGCCGGTATAGCGGGATACCAGTTTTGCCAAATCCACTACTTTCTGTTTTGCCCGTTCGCTCGTATATGGAGGAGCATGGAAATATACTGC
>ERZ808037.1693-NODE-1693-length-13332-cov-3.490456_pt1 | contig 13332 bp, 10 predicted proteins | sample MGYA00380190_ERZ808037 | MGnify/ENA primary metagenome ERZ808037 (study PRJEB31490, sample SAMN06133399) | mouse gut metagenome | isolation source: J9 | host: mice | place: China: Chengdu | collected 2015-05 ...
ACGACGAATCCATCTCTCATCGCAAAAGAGGGCAGGGTTTTTGATGAAGTAATTGCAGAGATTGCCTCCATCGTAGACGGCCCAATCAGCGGCGAAGTGAAGGCTACGACTGTGGATGCAGAAGGGATGATTGCAGAAGGAAGAGAGATTGCGAAGATTCATCCGAACATGGTTGTTAAGATTCCAATGACGGTAGAAGGATTGAAGGCATGTAAGAAGTTGACGGAGGAGGGAATCAAGACAAACGTAACGCTAATCTTCACGGCAAATCAGGCGCTTCTGGCTGCAAGGGCCGGCGCAACATACGTGTCACCATTCCTGGGACGTCTGGACGACATTTCCGTAAGAGGAACAGACCTGATTGCAGAGATTGCACAGATCTTCCAGGTTGCAGGGATTGAGACAGAGATCATTGCTGCAAGCGTGCGCCATACAATGCATGTGACGGACTGCGCTTTGGCAGGTGCGGATATTGCCACCGTTCCATATTCTGTGATTGAGCAGATGACAAAGCATCCTCTGACAGACGCGGGAATCGCAAAATTCCAGGCTGACTATAAAGCTGTATTTGGTGAGTAGGATGTATGAGCGAAATCCCTGTGTCATATAGTGGGCGGGGCTTTCAGGACTGCATTAATTATTTAGGAGGTTCAAAATGAACAAATTGGAGTTAATGAAAACAGCGAACGAGATTCGCAAAAGCATTGTTACAGCCGTACACAGTGCGAAATCCGGACATCCGGGCGGCTCTCTGTCCGCGGCAGATATTTACACTTATCTTTTTTTTGAGGAAATGAACATAGACCCGAAGGACCCGAAGAAGGCGGAGCGCGACCGCTTCGTGCTGTCAAAGGGACACACGGCGCCGGGATATTATTCTACGCTGGCCCACAGGGGATTCTTTCCGGTGGAGGATCTTACAACGCTGCGTAAGGTAGGCTCATATCTGCAGGGACATCCAGATATGAAGCACATTCCGGGCGTGGATATGTCAAGCGGTTCTCTTGGTCAGGGAATCTCTGCGGCGGTAGGAATGGCAATTTCCGCCAAGTTATCAGAAGATGATTACCGTGTTTACACGCTGCTTGGCGACGGTGAGATTCAGGAGGGCCAGGTATGGGAGGCTTCCATGCTTGCGGCTCACAGGAAGCTGGACAACCTTGTTGTAATTGTGGACAACAACAATCTTCAGATTGATGGTCCGATTGACGAGGTCAACTCTCCATATCCGATTGACAAGAAGTTTGAGGCATTTAATTTCCATGTAATTAATATTAACGGAAATGATTTCGATGAAATTGCTGCAGCCTTTAAAGAGGCAAGGGAGACAAAAGGACAGCCAACAGCGATTATTGCGAAGACCGTCAAGGGCAAGGACGTTTCCTTTATGGAGAATCAGGCGGCATGGCATGGCAATGCCCCGAATGACGAGCAGTATGCGGTTGCAATGGCAGATTTAGAGAAAGTAGGTGAAGCATTATGTCAGATGTAAAGAAAATCGCAACAAGAGAAAGCTACGGCAATGCTTTAGCCGAATTAGGAAATGAGCACAAAGATATCGTTGTTCTGGACGCTGACCTTGCGGCAGCAACAAAGACGGGCGTATTTAAGAAGGCTTTTCCAGAGCGTCACATTGACTGTGGAATTGCAGAGAGCAATATGATGGGAGTTGCGGCAGGAATCGCGGCAACAGGCAAGGTTCCTTTTGCAAGCACATTTGCCATGTTCGCAGCAGGACGGGCGTTTGAGCAGGTGCGTAATTCTATTGGATATCCGAAACTGAATGTTAAGATTGGCGCAACTCACGCCGGAATCTCTGTAGGAGAGGATGGAGCCACTCATCAGTGTAATGAGGATATTGCTCTGATGCGGACAATACCAGGAATGGTTGTGATTAACCCCTCTGACGACGTGGAGGCAAAGGCAGCGGTAAAGGCGGCTTATGAGCATGTGGGGCCTGTGTATCTCCGGTTTGGCAGACTTGCGGTTCCTGTGATTAACGACAATGAGGACTATAAGTTCGAGCTTGGTAAGGCAATTACCTTAAGAGAAGGAACAGACGTTACGATTATAGCCTCCGGACTTACGGTATCCGAGTCTCTGGCTGCGGCTGAGAAGCTGGCGGCAGACGGAATCAGTGCGGGCGTGATTAACATTCATACAATTAAGCCGCTTGATGAGGAAGCGATTATAAAAGCGGCAGAAAAGACCGGAAAGATTGTGACTGTGGAAGAACATTCTGTGATAGGCGGCCTTGGAAGCGCAGTTTGCGATGTAGTTGCAGAGAAAGCGCCTGCAAAGGTAATGAAGAGTGGCATAAAAGAAGTATTAGGAGAATCAGGACCGGCAGTACAGTTGATTCAGAAGTATGGTCTGGATGCAGAAAGCATTTACGAGAAGGTAAAGACATTCGTAAAGTAGAAGATTGATTGAACAATAAAGGTTATTTCTTATAACCTTCATAGCTAATAAAGGGCTGTCTGAAAATGTTATTTCGGACAGCCTGTTTTTATGGTTCATAGATTTACAATCCCGTCTTCTCATGATAAAATATAAAAATTGACAAGTATTGTGTTATGTTTGAGACAACCCGTCGAAAATAACTGCAACGTGCCGGAAATTTCCAGGGACAAGCCCCACCGATTGATAAAATATGCAAAATCCATATGCTATCATTAGCAAAAATATGCAAAATGAGGTGACGAGTGTATGGAAAGACAATTTCCGAAAAACGTAAGGCAGATAGGCAATGTCGGTGACGAGCCTAAGATATACGTGGAAGATTATGTGGATATTTATCTGAATCAGCTTCAGCAGCAGGCGGAGGAAACCCCTGTTGGAGTTATCCTCATTGGTGAGATACTAAAGCTGGAAGGACAGGATGTGGTGTGCATATCCGGGGCGATGGGGATTCGGGATATCCGGATGAACGGTACGGAGATTGTCTTAGAGAAAGAGACTTTTAAGAGGTTAGAGGAAGAACGGAAGAAGTATTTCCCATCCGGAGAGGCCGTGGGCTGGTGCTTGATTGAGAATGGGCATCCGTCAAGGCAGGACAGGGAAGTGCGGAAAATCCACCATAAAAATTTTGCAAGGCCGAATACGGTATTTATCTGGAAGGATGCGCTTGATAAGGAAGAGACATTCTATGCTTACCGTAACGGCGAGCTTGCGCAGATGGACGGGCATTATATTTATTATGAGAAGAACCCGGACATGCAGAATTATATGATTATGACCCGCAGACAGAACGGCGTTACGCCCTGCGAGGTAGTGGAAGACCGTGCGGCGAAGGATTTCCGCAGCGCCGTCCGGTCAAGGATTGAGGAGAAGGAGAGGCAGAGCTCAAGGCTAATCTATGCCACCAGCGCATTGCTTGTGGTGGTGGTGCTTGCCATCGGCATCTCAACGGTGAATAATTTTGATAAGATGGAGGCGGTTCAGGATTCCCTGGAGTCTTTGTCCCAATCGGTCAACCAGCCGGAGAGCACGACAAAGACTGTCAGTGAGGATCAGGCGGCAGTTCCGGCAGGCCAGCCTATTGAGGAAACCAATACAGGGGAACCAGAGAGCGTGGAGAAAGCGGAGAAAACGGCAGAGACGGGCGGTACGGTTCCGGACCCGTCTACAATACAGGAGCAGCTTGGAAATGAGAATTATTATGTTGTGCAGAAGGGAGATACCTTAGACAGCATTAGTGTAAAATTATATGGAGACACGTCCCATGTTAAGGCAATCTGTAAGATGAACGGTCTGTCAGACGGCAATTTAATCTATATCGGACAAAAATTATTGTTACCTTAGCGGTAAAATATGTTACAATAAATAGAACTTTAAAAGAAAGTATACGAATGAATAGCAATGAAGGGGAGATGAATGAAACGGCAAAGAGATAGAAACCTTCATGTTGTCAGAGAACAGGAAGATCCAACGGACAGGATTGTAAGAGAGATTTTAGACGAATTGAATAGTGAGGATGATTTTCAGAGTGAGTTAGAAGATTCTGGCAGAAGGCATAGGAGATTCTTAAGGCGCAGATGGATTGTAGGCATTATAGTGTTGCTGGCAGCGGCAGCAGGGGTCTATCTTCTGGTGAATCTTCAGACATACAGCCAGGTGCGTGTGACGGATGAATACAATAATGGAGGGACAGCCAACAACAGTTACAGAGAGTTTGCGGACGGAATACTGAAATATAGCAGGGACGGGATTTCCTATCTTGACCAAAAAGGGGAGGAGCAGTGGAACCACTCCTATCAAATTAAGAATCCATATATTGAGGCGGGGAATTCATCGGCTGTGGTTGCAGACAAGGGTGGGAATGATATCCTGGTCATCCAGGAGGATGGGGTTAAAGGAGAGATTCATACGACGATGCCCATCGAGAAGGTGAGTGTTTCTGAGCAGGGAATTGTAGGTGCGATACTTAAGAATGATACCTCGGCGGAGATTATGTGTTATGATATTGCAGGCAATCTACTGGTGGAGCACAAGACATCCTCTGTGGGGACAGGCTACCCCTTGGATATTGCTCTGTCAGAGGATGGAAAGGTGATGCAGGTTTTGTATTTTTACACCCAGGACGGAGCGATGACCTCGAAGGTTATGTATTATAATTTTGGCGAGGTCGGAAAAGCCAAGACTGATAATCAAGTGAGCAGCCACGAGTATAAAGATACGATTATGGCGTCAGGATTTTTTCTTGATGAGGATACGTCTGCCGCGGTAGGGGATAACTGTCTGGCTATTTATCAGGGAAAAGAGGTTCCAGAAGAAAAAGTACAGATTGCACTTGACAAAGAGATTAAAAGCGTAATCCACAATGAACATTATATTGGCCTGATTCTCAAGAATGAAGGGAAAGAAGGGTATGAGCTGCGCCTGTATAATGGAGACGGAAAGGTAGTCATTTCCAAGGATTTTACCGGAGATTACAGCAATGTGAAGCTGTGCAAAAGACAGGTAATTATGTATGACGGTAAGAAATGCAGTATCTTTATGAGAAATGGAATACAGAAGTTCGACGGAGAGATGGAATATAACATCATGGAGATTTTTCCAGTGGCGGGCGTAAATAAATACATTGTGATGAGTGCAGACGGGATGAAGAAGGTCCGGCTGGTAAAATAAGGAGAAGATATGAATTGGTTGTTGATTACAGTAATGATAATCTTTCTGATTTCTATAGTGGTAGGTGCCGTTAGAGGCGCCGTTAAGATTCTGGTTTCACTTGTGACGACACTAATTACTTTTTTAGTCGTATTTTTCGCAACACCCTATGTGTCAGATGCTATTGTGAAATTTACACCTTTGGATGAAGCGATTGAGACCCAGGTGAGTAATACCATTGCTAATGCGGCAATGTCTCAGTTGACGGGAGGCAGCGAAGGTGGAATGACGGCGGAGGGGGTACGAAAAGCTCTGGGTGCAGCAGGGCTTGACGAGGATACTCTTGCACAGTATGGGATTACGGTTGAAGATATCGTGAATGGGAATATCAGCAAGAGCGAGCTTGCAAAATACGGGATATCCAGCAGCGTTCTTGATGGTCTGCTTGCAGGGCAGCAGTCGGCGGCAGAGGCTGTTGAGGAGGCGGAGATTCCCCGTGAGATGCAGATGGCGGCGATTCAGAATGCAGATTTACCGGATGTGTTTAAGAGCCTGCTGAAAGTGAACAATAACAGTGAGATATATGAACAGTTGGGAGTAAAGACATTTGCACAGTATGTGGGGAGTTTCATGGCGAAGCTGTTTATTGATATTGTATCCTTCCTGTGTACATTTCTGGTGGTGACAATTATCTTTCGGGCGATTGTATTTGCGTTGGATATTGTAGCTGAGCTTCCGGGAATTGGAGCGGTGAACCATCTGGTAGGAGGACTCATGGGTGTGTTGGGAGCTCTGATTGTTGTATGGATTCTGTTCCTGATTATTACGTTGATGTTTACGACGACAATTGGAAAAGAAATGTTCAGGATGATAGAGGCAAATGGTTTTCTGCAGGTGTTATATGATTATAATCCGATTTTGAAGCTGGCTACTTTATTTAGATAATTTCAGATGAAAAACGAATCGTAACAGACAGGGGGAAGAAGCCTGGATGTTACGATTTTTTTATAGCTTGGTTGGCGAAGACTATAGGTCCTGTCAGGAGTATAAATCATAGCGTGCCTTTGAGCACACTGTAATGCATACCCTTTGGGTGGACTTCGTCCAACAAAGTATACCTAAAGGGCACACCGTAATACATGCCCTTCGGGCTGGTGGACTTCGTCCATTAATGTATAGAGGAAATATTAAAGAAAATAAAAAATAAAAAAATGAAAAAAGGGGTTGACTTTTAAAATGAAAGGTGATAATATTAACAACTGTCGCGGGTATGCGATGGAGTTTTCTGGAAAAGCATTGAAAGAAAGGCTTTGAGAAAAGAAAACAAAAAAATAAAGAACCCAAAATCGAGATCACATGGAAAGAGATCAAACGGCAGAAAGTGTTGCTGATCTGGTCGGCGGCCATAGTATTGTATGGCATTATATTCTATTATCTGCCGTTGGGCGGCTGGATCATGGCATTCCAGAATTACAGGCCGAAGGACGGTCTGTTCCATTCACAGTTTGTAGGAATGGCAAAATTCCAGCAGCTGTTTTCGGACGCAACCTTTTTGCGTGTGATCCGTAATACGCTGTCGATGGGCGTGATCAATCTGGTAGTGACTTTCGTGATGGCGATCGTCTTCGCGATTCTGTTAAACGAGATAAAATCCAACGGCGGAAAGAAGGTCGTGCAGACCATATCCTATTTACCGCACTTCCTTTCCTGGATTATTGTGACCGGTATTCTGCATGATGCGCTTTCCGGAACGGGGATCGTAAATGAACTGTTATTAAAATTCGGCATTCTGAATCAGCCGCTGAACTTCTTTGCTCATCCGAAATATTTCTGGCCGATCGTGGCGTTTGCCAATGTATGGAAAGAAACCGGATGGAATGCGATCATTTATCTGTCGGCAATCACGGCGATCGATCCGTCACTCTATGAGGCGGCGAGCATGGACGGTGCGGGAAGATGGTCTAAGATCCGCTATGTTACCCTTCCGGGTATCAAGCCGACGATCATCATACTGCTCCTGATGAATGTGGGAAATGTATTAAATGCCGGATTTGAGATCCAGTATCTGTTAGGAAACGGACTGGTACAGAGTGTTTCGCAGACTATTGACATATATGTATTGAAATGGGGAATCAGCCAGAATGACTTTGCCATCGGTACTGCGGCAGGTATTTTTAAGAGTCTGGTCAGCATTGTCCTGATCGTCATTGCAAATATGATCGCAAAGAGAAGCGGTGAAGAAAGACTGTTCTAAAGTCGGAAAGGCATGGGTATCGGTATGGGTCAAAAAGAAATGAAGAGACGAAAAACCTCGTTTGGGGATAAAATATTCACAGTGTGTAATGTGCTGTTTATGATTGCATTTGTGGTCATAACGCTTTATCCGGTTCTGAATACACTGGCTATTTCACTGAATGACGGAACGGATGCTCTTCGGGGCGGAATTTATCTGTTCCCGCGGAAATTTACAATGAAGAATTATATGACTGTTCTGGAGAAAGATAATCTGGTCACAGGCGCCTACATCACCGTGGCGAGGACGGTGGTCGGAACGGTATTTTCACTGGTGACCAATGCAATCCTGGCGTACATAGTCAGTCGAAAAAGATTTCTGTTCAAACAACAGCTCTCGTTGTTTTGGGTAGTCACCATGTATGTGAACGGCGGCATGATCCCTACATTCCTGCTGTTTAAGGGACTGCATCTGACGAACAGTTTCTGGGTGTATGTAATTCCCGGTATGATCAGCGCTTTTAATATGCTTGTCATCCGAACCTATATGAACGGCATACCGGACAGCCTGGAAGAATCCGCGCAGTTGGACGGTGCCGGTTATATGACGATCTTCTGGAAGATCATCTCGCCGCTGTGTAAACCGGTATATGCAACGGTGGCGTTGTTTGTTGCGGTGGGGCAGTGGAATTCATGGTTTGACGCCATGTTGTATAACCGCATGAGCAGTGAATATACTACTTTACAGTATGAGTTGATGAAACTGCTTTCCTCTGTGACCAATCAGGGAAACAGCGCGGAGGCGATGAAGAATGCGGCAGGCACGGTAACGCCAACCTCGGTGCGGGCCGCAGCTACGATCCTGACGATGCTGCCTATTGTCTGTCTGTATCCGTTCCTGCAGCGTTATTTTGTAACGGGATTGACGATTGGCGGTGTGAAAGAATAAAAGCGGATGGAACTCATTCCGGCTGTCCTGGTTGACTGGGACTGCCGGAATGAGTTTTTCTGGCGGAAGAAGCCAAAATAGTGTATCCTATAGTAAACGACATTAGAAATTTTGTTTACTATATATATCAGGTAGCGAGGTCTAAGGTATGAAAAAAAGGTTGATGGAATGTATGCTGCTGTTGGCGGCATGCTTTTTTGTTATTTTTTCTGCGAACAGATATACAGGATATGATTTGAGGGCAAAGAAGCCGGAATACAGAGAATACACAGCATTTTTCACCGTACCAGGCGTTTCGCCGGAAGATGACAATGAGATCATGGAAAAAATTGCGGAACTGACCGGGGCAAAATGCCGGGAAATCTGGCTGACAGGACAGACGGCGGATGCTGCCATTGCTTCCTGCATTGCGGGAGGAGAGTATCCAGATTTTATTTCCGGCAGCGCTGCGCTCTATGAGGCCGGAGCGCTGCTCCCTATTGATGAATACTGGGATGCATATCCGAATATCCGTGGTTATCTGGAGGAGGATGTCTGGGATCGGCTCAGGCAGGAGGACGGGCATATTTACTGGATTCCACAGTTCAATGTCGTTCACAGGGAAGGAGCGGAGGCGTTGCATGAAGGAGAAGCATTCTGGATACAGACCCGTGTTTTGAAATGGGCAGGATACCCACAGATTACTACGGTGCAGGAATACTTTTCTTTGATCGAGGCCTATATGAAAGACAATCCCTGCATGGCTGACGGAGAGAGCAATATTCCTTTCATGCTCCTTTGTGACGACTGGCGTTATTTCTGTCTGGAAAATCCGCCGCAGTTTCTGGCCGGCTATCCGAATGACGGGTGCTGTATGGTAGATCCGGACACACTGACGGTCATGGATTACAATGTGACAGAAACGGCGAAAGCGTATTTTGCCCTTTTAAATCAGGAGTTTCATGCAGGGATGATCGCTCCGGAATCTTTCACCCAAAGTTATGAGGAATATCTCGAAATACTGGCTTCCGGACGGGTGCTGGGTATGGTGGAGCAGTGGTGGCAGTTCGCCTACGATGTGGGAGAGGCGCTGAGCCGGAAAGCGGAGGAAGGCTGCGGTTATGTTCCACTGCCGATCGTCATGGAAAAGGGCATAAAGAATCAGTGGCATACAAAACGGGGAAATGACATTGACACAGCGGAAGGAATCTCTATTACGGTAAGTTGTAAAGATGTGAAAGGCGCCATGTGGTTTATCAACGATCTCCTGGATGAAAGGGTGATGAAACTGCGGTTCTGGGGTGTGGAGGATGTCGATTATCATAAGGATGAAAGCGGCATTTATTATAAAACACCGGAGCAGCGTGCGCGTGCACGGGACGGTGCCTATTTGAGACGGCACTTTTGCTATTATTCTTATTTTCCAAGGCTGGAAGGGATGGCAGCTGACGGGATCAATGCCTTTTCGGCCGAATTTCAGCCGGAAGAGTTCTATGCAGCCCTGCCGGAGGATGTGCGGGTATGTCTGGCGGCGTATGGATGCAGGAATTATGTGGATATGCTGGGCAGTAATGAACAGCCCGGGGTCTGGTATCCGATGTATTCCCATGCAAAGCGGCTGACACAGGACGTGCCTGCCGGAAGAGTCTACAAGGCGATGGAAGAAGTTAAGCAGACATATCTGCCACGGGTTGTACTGGCCGAGGATTTTGAATCTATGTGGGAACAGTATATGGAAGCGTACAGCGCATGCCATCCGGAAGTGTTTTTTGAAGAAATGCAGAGAGAACTGGATCGGCGTGTGGAAGACATGGATTAGGGATATGGTACATGGAAGGAAATAAGACAACGAAAGAAACTCTAAGACTGCAGAGAACACTGTCTTAGAGTTTCTTAATGACTTTTTATTCAACCTTTGGCAGCCTGCTGCGATAGAGCGCCAGTTCTTCGTCGGTGGGGATGTAGTCATCCATTTTCCCGTCGTGGAATTTCTCATAGGCCATCATATCGAAATAGCCTGTACCGGTGAGGCCGAAGACGATGGTCTTCTCTTCGCCGGTTTCCTTGCACCGGACTGCCTCGTCAATGGCGACGCGGATCGCGTGGGAGCTTTCCGGCGCGGGCAGGATGCCTTCTACTTTTGCGAAGTACTCCGCGGCTTCAAATACTTCCGTCTGCCTGACGCTGACTGCTTCCATCAGGCCCTGATGATAGAGCTCGGACAGGGTGGAACTCATGCCGTGATAGCGCAGGCCGCCGGCATGGTTGGCGGAGGGGATAAAGTCGCTGCCCAGCGTGTACATTTTGGCAAGGGGGCAGACCATACCGGTATCGCAGAAATCGTAGGCGTATACGCCGCGGGTAAAGCTGGGGCAGGAAGCGGGTTCAACGGCGATGATCCGATAGTCGGCTTCGCCGCGGAGCTTTTCTCCCATAAACGGTGCGATCAGGCCGCCCAGATTGGATCCGCCGCCGGCACAGCCGATGATGATGTCGGGTTTGATGCCGTATTTATCCAAGGCGGTTTTGGTCTCTAAGCCTATGATGGACTGGTGGAGAAGCACCTGGTTGAGCACGCTGCCCAGCACGTAGCGGTAGCCGTCACTGGATACCGCCGTCTCCACCGCCTCGGAAATAGCGCAGCCGAGGCTACCCGTAGTGCCCGGATGCTCGGCCAGGATCTTCCGGCCGACTTCGGTTTCCATGGAAGGTGACGGCGTTACCGACGCGCCGTAGGTGCGCATCACTTCCCGGCGGAAAGGTTTCTGCTCGTAGGAGCATTTCACCATGTAGACCTTGCAGTCAAGGCCCAGATAGGAACACGCCATGGAAAGCGCTGTGCCCCATTGACCGGCACCGGTTTCAGTGGTCACACCGTTAAGGCCCTGTTTCTTCGCGTAATAGGCCTGTGCGATGGCGGAGTTTAACTTGTGGCTGCCGCTGGTGTTGTTGCCCTCGAACTTGTAGTAGATCCTCGCGGGCGTCCCGAGCGCTCGCTCTAGGTTGTAGGCGCGACAGAGCGGGCTCGGTCGGTAGACCTTGTACATCTCGCGCACGCCTGCGGGGATCTCGAAGAAGGCCGTCTGGTCGTCAAGCTCCTGGCGGACGAGCTCGTCCGCGAAGACGGGCGCGATGTGCTCGAACTGCGCCACGGTGCCGTCGGGCAGGCGCATGGGCTCGGGCTTGGTGGGCATGTCTGCGCGCAGGTTGTACCAGGCGGTGGGAATCTGGTCCTCGTCGAGGTAGGTGCGGTAGGGGGTCGTCTGTGCCATGATCGTTCCTTTCGTCGTCGGCGGGCTGCCGTGATGGGTTGCGCGCGATTTTTCGTGCCGCATGCCGCGAAGACGTAAAGGAGAAGTGCTGGAATTGGGCGCCACGCCAGCGCGGCATGAAAAAAGCCCTCGGAATACCAAGGGCCCCACGCGCGCGATGGCGACAGCCTCAGTACCCCGAATCAGGCCTCGCCGTGCCACCATCGACCGGCGCAGCGCACGGGCGCGGCGCAAGAGAGCGTGTCGGGGCTCTTGGTCATGGCGTGATCCTCCAAAGGGGGTCGTGGCTTGTGGGTAAGTATGACAAGCGTTGACGATTTGGCAAGTGCGTTAACAGACGGGTTACAAAAGCGGGACCGACACGGATGCGCCGACCCCGCTCGCGGACGAATCTAGGCCATCTGACCGATGAGTCTCTCGAGCTCGTCCATCGCGGCGTCGACCTGCTCGCTGGTGATGACCAGCGGAGGCAGGAAGCGCAGGATGGAGTCGCCAATGTGGTTGAGCACGAGCCCGCGCTCGAGCCCGCGCTCGACGATCGGCGTGGCGATGGGCACGTCGAGCTGGGCCCCGCGCATCAGGCCGTGCCCACGGACCTCGCTCACGTGGGGGAGCTTGGCGAGGCGCTCCGCCAGGTGCGCGCCAACCTTGATGACGTGCTCGCCGATGTCCAGCTCGGCCATCTGCTGGAGCGTTGCCCTTCCTGCGGCGGCCGCAAGCGCGTTGCCGCCGAACGTGGAGCCGTGGTCGCCCGGGGCCAGGAGGTCTGCGCACTTCTCCCTTGCGGCGACTGCGCCCATGGGGAAGCCTCCGCCGATGCCCTTGGCCATGCTCACGACGTCCGGCTCGATGCCCGCGAGCTGGTACGAGAACGGCGCTCCGCAGCGGAAGAAGCCCGTCTGGACCTCGTCGATCACCAGCAGGACGCCGTGGCCGTCGCAGAGCTCGCGAACTCCGCGCAGGTAGTCGGGGTCGGCCGGCCAGACGCCGCCCTCGCCCTGGACGCACTCGAGCATGACGGCGCAGGCGCTGGTCGAGCCCAGCGCCTGGTCGAGCGCCGCGAGGTCGTTCAGGGGGACCGAGCAGAACCCCTCGGGCAGGGGCCTGAAGCTCTTGTGGAACACGTCCTGCCCCGTCGCCGCAAGCGTGGCGAGCGTACGGCCGTGGAAGCTCTTGCGCGCCGTGACGATGGTCGCGGCCCCGTCAAGCTTGCGCTCGCCCCAGCGGCGTGCCACCTTGATGGCACCCTCGTTCGACTCGGCACCGGAGTTGCTGAAGAAGGTCTTCCACGTGCTGCCCGTGGAGCCCGTCGGATGCCCGACCTCGTCGGTCGTGGTCGAGAGCAGCTCCGAGAGCGCCTGCGCGAGCTCGCCGCGGTTCTCGACGTAGAAGTAGTTGCCGACCTGCCACACGCGGTCGAGCTGGTCCTTTACGGCCCTCGCCACCACGGGGTTGGCGTGGCCCAGGCTCGCTGCGCCGATCCCTCCCAGGAAGTCCAGGTAGGTCTTGCCGGCGCTGTCTGCGAGCTCCGCCCCCGAGCCCCTGACGAACTCGACGGGAAGGCGACCGTAGGTGTTCATTACGTACGTGTCGTCGAGCGCCTTGGCCGTCTCGAAGGAGCCTGCGCCCGCTGCGTTCCTCTGGTCCATGGTTACTCCTCTCCCTGCACGAACATCGTGCCCACGTCCTCGTTGGTGAAGATCTCGAGCAGCAGCGCGTGCGGGAAGGTCCCGTTCAGGATGCGCACGTCGCTCACGCCCGAGTCGAGCGCCTCGACGATGGAGCGCATCT
>ERZ808037.1694-NODE-1694-length-13326-cov-3.358291_pt1 | contig 13326 bp, 8 predicted proteins | sample MGYA00380190_ERZ808037 | MGnify/ENA primary metagenome ERZ808037 (study PRJEB31490, sample SAMN06133399) | mouse gut metagenome | isolation source: J9 | host: mice | place: China: Chengdu | collected 2015-05 ...
GAGCCAGCTGCGTGTACCCGATGGCCCCGGTCAAAGGCGTGCGGATGTCATGAGCCAGACCGGCCACATTCTGCTTCAGCCGCTTTTCGGCCCTTTCATACTGGATGTGCCGCCTGTCCTTGTCGGTCAGGATATCGTTCATGATCCGGCAGAGGGCCAGCATGGTGCGCGGACGGCTGTTCACCGCCAGTTCCAGCTGACTCCCGTCCTGAATCTCCACCAACTGCCTGTAGAGGGAGCGCAGCTCCATGCGGCTGCGGAGATAGAGGAAGCCCCATATGAAAGCACCGATGCAAGCCAGAATAAGTAAAATTGCCATGTCCACTCCTCAATTCCCTTCCGCGTCACGCCCTGCGCCATGACACCGCAGGGCATCACCGGGCATGTCGCCTCCCCAAGCTTTTGATTATTCCGACAATCCCACATGCGTCCAAATCTGAACTCGCGTGTCAAAGAATGCTTAACCGCGCAGCAAAGGATGTGATGCCCGGTGAAATCAGCTGACCCTGACACCGCTTATATGTCCCGCTTTATAAGCGCCGTTATGGACACCGCGGAATAAAGAACCAGGAAGATCAGCCCAACGGCCACGCACCTTAAATCCTCCAGCGAAGTATAGGTTGAGGGGCCGTAAGTTATTGTCTGGTAAATCGTATATTTCACCCAGCCGTTCAGATGGAAATAGCCTAAGAACCTGGAGACTATCATCACGATGAGCCCGCTTCCGCCCAGCACGGCTCCCAGGACACCTACCGTGACGCTGCGGGTGAGCACGCACAGGGCAATGATCAGTGCGCCGAAAGCCAGGGACACCAGCCAAGCCCATGCCAGATAGAACAGGATATCTCCCCAGCTGCCGAAAGGAACCATATTGCCGAACAGCAGGTTCACCAGGCAGTTGAATCCGAAACTCAGCACCAGATACACAAAATCCAGGATGCCCGCCGCCATGAGCTTGTTGCCGATATAAGGCCAGCGGTTCCGGTGCAGAGACATGATGTTCTTCATGGCGCCGCCTTTATAATCGGCACAGACCAACAGGGCCACCGCGATTCCGAACAGCACATTGTACACACCGCCGTCCATATTGCTCTCACGGAACATATCCAGAAGGTCTACCCCTTCCAGCAGTGAGTTCCCCTCTTCTATCATCGCCATCCGCATCTCCGGATCGGATATCACGTTCCCGTCGGAATCGTACACCGTCAGCATCCCTATCTTCTCCGCAGTCTTTTGTCCCTCGGGAGTTACCAGCAGGTATATCATCAGATAGCACAGGACGATGACCCCCAGCATGGAGACAAAACACACATACACCGATTTGCTTCTCTTCATCCGATACAGATCCATACGCAACAGATTAAACATTTTTCTCCCCTCCTATTCCAGTTCTGCGACTGCCCTGCCCAGCATCCATCCCGTCCATCCTGTCCAGGAAATACTCCTCCAGATCCATATGGTGGAAGCCGGAGGAATAGACCTGTATCCCTTTCTCCACCAGAATCTGGTTCAGCCTGGCGCTGTCTCCCAGATTATAGAGACGGATGTGGTGGCCGTCCAGGACTTCTGCCTGTACTTCGGGCAGATTCTCCGTAATCACAGGAAGCGCGTGTCTGCTGTCGTCCACTTCTATCTGGAAGTAGTCCTTGCAGTTCTGCTCCAGGCTCTCCGCGTCGATCTGCTCTACCAGGCGCCCCTCCTTGATGATGCCGTAATGGGTGGAAATCTTGCTCAGCTCGCCCAGGATATGGGAGCTGATGATAAGGGTCTTCCCCTCCTCGTTCAGGGAGAGCAAGAGCCTGCGCACCTCTCTGGTGCCCTCGGGATCCAGGCCGTTGATCGGCTCATCCAGGATCAATAGATCCGGATTTCCCAGGAGGGCCAGGGCGATGCCCAGCCGCTGCTTCATTCCCATGGAAAAATGTTTCGTCTTCTTATTGCCGGTATCTGACAGGCCCGTGATGTCCAGGACCCTGTCTACGCTCTTTTCATCTGCCAGCCCCATGCATTTCGCTTTCATGACCAGGTTCTGCCTGGCAGTCATCTGGGGATACAGGCCGGTGGATTCAATCAGGCAGCCTATCCGCCTGGCGGTATAGACATCTCCCGCGGGCTTTCCGAACAGTCTGATGTCCCCCTCCGTGGGCTTCGCCAGACCGCAGAGCATCTTCAGCGTGGTGGACTTGCCCGCGCCGTTGCGCCCGATGAATCCGTATATAGCTCCTTCCCTTACTTTTAGTCCCAAATGATCCACTGCCGCCTTGCCGCTGTAGGTCTTGGTCAGCGACAGTGTCTCCACTGCAAACCTTTCCTGTCCCTTTTCCGTGGAATGCTCTTTTTTCATGGAATGCTCTTTTTCCATTTTGTGTCGATCTCCTTTCCTAAACTAATCTCCATTCTGATCTATAAAGGTTCAAAAATCGCTCAAAAAGGGTAAAGAAAAGGTTAAGATTTCAGCAGAGCTTGAATCCCATCCCCCATACGGTCTGGATGTAGGAGTCCGTGCCGCTCTCTTTTAGCTTCCCGCGGATGTTGCTGATGTGGACGTTGATGGTCTTGTCCTCCGCCAGGTATTCCTCGCCCCAGGCGTATTCGTAGATCATCCGCTTTGAGAACACACGTTTGGGATTCCGGATCAGAAGCTCCAGGATCAGGAATTCGTGCTTGGTCAGTATCACCGGCAGGCCGCCCGCCGTCATCTCCCAGGTATCGGGGTTCAGCGTCCATTCTTTATAATGGTAGGCGCATTCGCATGCATCTGCGGGCTGTACTGTTTTTCTGGATTGACCGCCATCCATGGAATCTCCCGGGGAAGGCTCCTCGGGATTCACCGGGCGCGCTTTGATGGATTGTCCCATTGTCACGGGACGACCGCCTTCCACGGAATTTCCCGCAAAAAGCTCCTTGGGATTCTCAGGACGCGCTTCTATGGATTGCCCCATTGTCACGGGACGACCGCTTTCTATGGAATCATTGGCTTCAGACTCTTTCCCCGCTTCCGTTCTTCTGTCCTGTCGGCGCAGCTGCACCTGAATCCGCACCAGCAGTTCCCTCAGGTCAAAGGGCTTGCAGATATAGTCCTCGGCCCCGTTTGAGAGCACCTGTACCTTGCTGTCCAGCCCGCTTCTGGCGGACAGCACGATGACCGGCGTCTTCCTGGAAAAAAGGGAGACGAGCTCGTCTCCCCCTATCCCCGGAAGCATCAAATCCAGCAGCACAAGGTCGAAGTCCTCCCTCTCGAACAGCAGTTTCCCCTCGCTGCCGGAATAGGCCTGGGTGCACTTGTAGCCGTGGCTTTCCAGATACTCCGTTATCATCTGATTGTTTTCCGCGTCATCCTCTACTATCAGCAGATGTCTCATCCATTCAGGCCTCCGTGCTGCCGGCGACTTTCACGCCCTCCAGGCAGACTGCCGCAGGGCCCTCGAAATTCTTCTCCACCTGGGTCTCGCTGGAGAATACCAGGCTCTTCTGGGCGTCCAGGATGCTGCCGTTGACAGAGCCTCCCGTCACAGGAATCCGCTTCTCCCCGTCATACAGGAACGCAAGCCGAATCTCCCCACCGAAATGCCCGTTAAAGTTGTCCATCTGGAAATCGGAAAAATTCACAATCTCCAGATAAGGCTCCTTTCGCATCTCTTCCAGGGACGTGCTTCCAGCCGGCGCCTGGAAGCTTCCATAATTTCCCGTGGGCTCCACTTTCAGGTAACAGGCAAACCGATAGCTGCCGTGAATCAGCTGCAGTCTGCCGTCCCGCACCAGTTCCCTGTCTTTCATGGGGATGCCCTCCGCGCTGTAGGGGACGGTGGCTTTCAGAGTCAGATTAATCCTGTCCTTCTCCGCCTGCCCGCCCTGTACGTCGCAGCCGGTCTGGAACGTGGAATATTTGGGATAAATCATTCCGCCGTTGGAACGATCTATATAAAATTCCAGGATGGATTTTACGTAAGCGCCGGACAGAATCACCCGGTATTCTCCCGCCGGAGGCGCTGAAACCGCCTTTGCCCTGGCTCGCGTCATCTGAAGCGTCTCCCGTACTTTTTTCCGGAGGGCTTCCGTGTCCATGTCGTCATAGGCGAAGTCCTGATAAGTCTCCACGTCCTGTCCGGCCACGCACTGGACTACGAACTCTCCCTGGATCCGCCCCTTGCGGTAGGACACATCCACGCCCGCGGAGTTAAGGATGCGGCAGGATGTCCTGGTGGCGAAAATCTCGGCGGAATTCAGGAAGACATCGCTTTCCGTATCTTCCGCGAAAAGGGCTTCCGCAAAGCAGCGGGCCACTTCCGGCAGGGATCTGTCCGAAAGGTGGCTGGAACGCTCCATGACTTCCGGGGCGGGCTCGCCCTTCCCTCCATACAGCTCATAGTAAGGATTCTTTACGAATCCGGCGGCATACAAAGCGCCCCGGAACATCTCCGCCATCTCCTCTTCGGTGAAGCTGTCCTGTACCTGCACTGCCGCGGAGCCCAGCATCCGCCGGTCTCCCTCCGTAAAATCCTGATAGACCGTCACCGATGCCTGATGCACCTCTTTCATCCGCTGCATGTCCAGGGACTTGCGGATGAAGAAAGTTTCCGCGGACTCCTCCTTTGTCTCCGTAATCTGATATAGCTTCACGCCGCTCTCTTCCAGAGCGGACAATATCTTTTCAATCATGCTCTTTTCCGTCATACTCTTCCTCATTTCTAAGCGTTTTCTTTCTGATTCCTACACACTCAGCCGGGACACATCCTGGGCTTCTGATTTACTCGCTCAGCCGGGATGCATCCCGTTTTTCCAATCTGCACACTCAGCCGGGACACATCCTTGTTTTCTGATCCACACACTCACAGAATGCATTCTGGTTTTTTCGGGCTCAGGCGAGCCGAATCCTGGTTTACTGGTGAACGAACTCAGCCCAGCCGAATCCTGGCCTTGATATAAGGGCCTCCATCGGAGACTTTCACCCATTCCTTGTAGCCTTTTCCGCACATGCCGCCTCCGCCCAGCTCCACTTTCTCCGAGACCATGCTGATGGATTTCAGCAGATCAGGCACATATCCTGTGAGAACCACCGGGGAGAAGATCTTGCCGGTGAGCTTGCCGTCCCTGATTTCCCTGGCGATGCTGACCATGCACTGGATGCCCCAGTTCTTGGGATCCTCCATGCCGCTGGAGGGCTCCTCCAACAGGAATCCGTATTCGATAGAGGCAATCATGTCCTCCACCTTGTCCTGGCCGCCCTCGAAGAAAGTGTTGGTCATCCTGGTGTAGGCTTTCCGCTGATAGCTCTCCCTTCTGCCGTTACCGGTGGGGACTGTTCCCAGGTGCATGGCGGACTGGGCGTCGCTGATGCCGGCTTTCAGGATACCTTTGTCGATGACCACTGTGTCTTTTGCAAGCACTCCCTCATCGTCAAAGAAGTAGGTGGCCACCTCCTCTGCCGCGGCCGCGCCGTCATGCATGGTGACAAGTTCTGACGCCACCTGTTTTCCCACGAACTGCTCCGCCTGCGCCCTCTTCTTGACGAACATGTCCATCTCTACGCCATGGCCGAAAGCCTCATGCACAATCATGCCTGTGGTCTCCGGCGTGCAGATACAGTCGTACTCCCCCGGCACCATGGGCTCGCTCTCCAGAAGCTCCAGGGCCACCTTGGCTGCGTCTCGGACACCGTCTTTCATCTTTGCCAGCACCTCCGCGCCGCCCAGGTTGGAAAAGCTCTTGTAGCTGCTCTTGATCTCTTCTCCTCTGGAAGCCATCACGCTGAAAGCGCCCGCCATCCAGAGCACGTTCTGCTCCATGTCACGGTTCCTGGACAGAAAAAGCTTGCTGTATTTCTGATAGCTGACATATGCGCTGCAGTCCAGCACCTTATCGCTGTAGGCCCTGCCTGACTCGCTGATCTGGGTGAGGTCCCGGATGATGGTCTCGTCCCCGTACTCCCTGGGGTCAATCTCATATTCCGTGCTGGCTGAAAATACCACAGGCTCATCTTCCAGCATGGCGTAGACGCTGTGTCTGACATTTTCCGGAAGGTTCTGGGACATGGGGAGGAGCTCCTTTTGAATCTTTTGTACGATTTCCGGGATTCTTTCCTCTGAGATTTCGTTGAAAGAGTATTCACCGTAGGCGGAGCCGTCATAGACTTTCACCACAAAGCCTCTGCCTGACATCCAGCTGTTCATGCCCACGGACGTGACAGTCCTGGACACAGAATACTGCTTCGCCTCTGAATCCGTCGCCAGGATAGAGACATAGGGGTATGTCTCCAACAGGCAATCCCGGAGATGAACTAGCATGGGCTTTGCCTGGGTTAGATAGTCACTTGATTTTACTTTCATACCTGTGTTGTTTCCTTTCTTTATTCTGGGACATATCCTTTATCAGGCATATGAGTCTTCCTGAAATCAGAGTATGCCATGAGCAATCCTACATATGGTACATAGCCGTTCGTTGGGTAGCAATGCTCTTATGAGTCAACATTATACCCTGTTTTTCGGCTTCGCGCAAGCTGTTGGCTGTACGTTTCCATATACGTTTCCAGAGAGTTCCAGAGGTTCCAAATATGGTTTTGGTTTTTGGGGGTGGTTGGGGGGTGAGGTTTCGGAAGGGTTCCAGAAGAAGAATATGGAGAAGAGCCTGGCAAGCTTTCCTCCACATTCTGTGCTGTCTTATAATGTTACCTTATATTTGTCGACTTATATATTGTGGTCTTATTTTGGAAAGAGTTTGACTGCCCTTTCGTCCGATTAAATCACTTCCAGGTAATCCCTGTCCGGCAGCTGCGGGAATTTGGCTGTGGGAAGCGTCTGGTACCAGAATGCCACTGACGCGATGTCATCCTGCAGAGGCAGATAGCGGCCTTCGCTTCTCCACCCAAGGGCCTGGATGGTCACCTTGAGCTTTTCATCGAAGCAGATAGGATCCGGAATATGCCAGCGGTACATGCCGAAGCGGAACTGGCTGCGGTAGAGCTTGTTGGGAGTCAATACCTGCAGTCCGGTATAGGGCGTGGAAAATGACACATATTTATCGTGGGTAAAGGGATCCTCAAAGTCATAGGAACCGCAGAAATAATCTTCCGTGCCCGTGCCACATATGGTGGGATAGTCGGTGTCGCCGTCGATGTAGAACTTGATTTCCCCCTCTCCCCACCAGTTGTTGTTGTTCACGCCCCAGGCCATGTAGGTGCCCACATACTGTCCCTTACCCTCGATTCCGTCCACGATGGTGTAGACCTCTTTATAGGGAAGCGGATTCACTCGACGGAACTGGGCATGGAAGTAAGCAATTTTTTCTGGCAGCTTCTGCAGGGTATAGTCAACCTGATAATAGATCACCGTCTCCTCCTCCGTAAGATTCTCCAGAGTCATACGGCAATTTGACAGAAATGGCATCTGCCAGTAGCAGTTGAAAGCACTTCCCGGGTTCACGCAGACAGCAAGGGAATTAATCTGGGAATATTCGTTCCAGCCCATACAGAAGAAATCTCCTATGGGACACTCCACGGACGGATTCTCCTGGCCGTCCCAGTAGATGCGCAAAATAACGTCCCTCCATCTGCGCTGAGGGGTCAGCCAAATATGGCGAATCATGCCAGGTCCGTCAATATCGGCTATTACAAAAGTGCTCTTGGGCGCTATGTGGATGTATGGGTTCACTTTCCATCCGGTGCCCAAATCTCTGGCCGCATGTCTTGCAACACCATCTTCCAGCGGACACATGCCGCCTTTCCCCGGTTCCCCGGTGAAGTTCTCCGCGCAGATAGAGCGCGATTTCATGTCGTTGACTTGATAAAGAGCGGATAAGTCGAACATATTGATTTCTCCTTTCTGCAGGTCTGCCTGTGATGGCCTGGAGCCTGTCTCCTTTCCGAAGCCTTTGCAGCAGACTATATCTTCACTATATAATATCGCTCTTACTTATGCAAGCCTTTTTCCTAATTTGTATTTGAGGGGTATTTGAGGAAATTGCTTTATTCCCCTCTAAATATACCCTATTGGTACCACTGACTTTGCAGCTCGTACATTGTCTTATATTCACCCTCAGCTGCAACCAGTTCATCATGGCTGCCATCCTGCACAATGCGCCCATCCTTAACAACAAGGATTCTATCCGCAATCTGCGCGGAAGCCAGCCGGTGCGTCACGATAATGGAAGTGCAATCGCGCGACAATTTACCGAATTCCTCATATAGATACTTCTCTTCCAGAGCATCTATGGCAGCCGTAGGTTCGTCCAGAATCAGAAGGCTATTGTTCCTGTATATTCCTCTTGCAATTGCGATTCGCTGCCATTGGCCACCGGAAACTTCTGCTCCTCCAAATTCTCTTCCCAGCATGCCGTCCATTCCACCGGCCCATTCAGGGACGACACCGACATCTTCACAGATTTGCTTCAGTTTATCCTCAGACCTGTCGCCGTCAATGTCACTGATCCAGATATTCTCACCCAGCGACATGCTATAACGACAGAACTTTTGAAAAACCGCAGATATTCCGCTTACGATTCGTCCGGCTCCTCTCTGCACTCCTCCATAAGAAACTGTTCCCATTACAGGTGAATATAAGCCTGCAATAATATGGCACAGCGTGCTTTTTCCGCTTCCGTTTTCTCCTACCAAAGCAACTGTCTGCCCCCAGGGAATCCTTAAGTTTATATCCGAAAGCACCATTTTTTGTTCCCCGGGTTCCGTCTGGGGATATGCAAAAGAAACATGATCCAATCGTATCTCAAATCGTTCAGGCAGCTTTATCTGCTCTAGTTCTCCCTTATCCTCCGCTATGAATTCAAAATAGTTCTTTACTGTGGCCATGTTTTCTATAGCGATTGCCAGCCGCTCAGATATCACTTCATCCATGAACCCATAAAACTCACGAAGCGCGGCAAAGACTGCAGCAAACGCCCCCACAGAAATAGTGCCCGACAAAACATAATGAACCAGCATCGCAATGATGACACCATAAGCCGACACAGTCAGGACATTGATACAGAAATTGATTTTTTCTTTATGAATTTGCATACGAATATGTAATCGCTTCAACTTCTTTAGCATCTCATTATATCTGTCAAGAAAGTAGCTGCCGCATCCCCACAGTCGGGTCTCCTTATAATATTCCTTTCCGATGATGCAGTCTGCATAATGGTCCATCTTCCTTCGTACAGGTGCAGCCTCATTCTCCAGATGTTCAAAAGATATCATATGAAGCAGTCTGGCTATCACATTCGGTACGAAAATAATAAATGTGCTGATACTGAGAATCGGTGCCAAAGAAAACAAATACCAGCTCATCATCACAAAATAGAAAACATAAAAGAATATGATATCCAAAATGGTAGTACTTACCCAAAATACACCTTCAGAACCACGGACAGCTTTGTTGATTCGGTCCAGTTCATCTGCATATTCAAAAGCGATTGCTTCTTTCTCATCAATCGTCCTGAATAAGATCTTATTTGTTTCTTTTATGATTTTTTGATTCAGAATCTGCCCATAACAGTTTGCCACACCATTCATAGTCTGGGCAAAAGCATATGATGCTCCTAACAGCAATATCCTGATGACAAGACCTTGCATTCCGCCTTGGTTTTCTGAAATCCCATCAAAGAAATACTGTACGCTCATAACCTGCAAGACCCAGGATACTCCGTGCAACATCTGTAATACTGAATATAAAATGATACTTTTGGGAAACAGTTGAAACAAAAGGCTTATTCCCACTAAATTATTGTAAATAAAGCTTTTATGCCTCATACCAACACCTCTGACTATCGAACAACTCCTTATAAAGTCCGTTTTCCAGTTCTGATAAAGCTTTATGTGTTCCCTGCTCAATGATTCTTCCCTGGTCTAATACCAGGATCTCATCTGCCATGCGTGCAGCCCCCAGTCTGTGGGTGACCAGAATCGTGAACCTTTCCATGGAATGTCCCTCTCCCATGGAATGTCCCTCCTCCATGGAATGCTCTTCCTCCATTGTGACCTGCCAGAACATCTCATACACCTTTGCCTCTGCCTTTGGATCCAATGCTGCTGTAGGTTCATCAAGAATATTGATTGGAGCTTCGCTGTACAGGAGCCTTGCAATGGCCAGTTTCTGCCACTGGCCTCCGGATAAATCCACGCCGTCCTTTTCCAGTTTCCCCAAATGACTGTCCAGCCCACATGGCAGTCCCTGTACACAGGATTCCAATTCCAGTTTTTCTATGGTCTGCTGCAGAAATTGCTCATTTTCATTATTTATATTTCCCACTAAGATATTGTCCCGAAACGACAGGGCATACCGGGCAAAATCCTGGAACACAACAGAAAACATCCATTTCAACTCTCCATATCGGTATTCCCGCAGGTCTTTTCCATTAATCAAAATCTGCCCCTGGTAATCTTCATACAATCCCGTCAGCAATTTCGTGAGCGTAGATTTGCCTGCGCCATTTTTGCCCACGACTGCATAACATTTATTTCCCTGAAGCACAAATGAGCAGTCCTTAAGCACATACTCTTCCCTGCCTGGATATTTGAAAGATACGTTCCTGAATTCAATCGCCTCCACCTGGAATCCCGGGATTTTTAATGGCTCTACAGCGGCATCCGCTTTTTCTTCCATGTCCATAAACACTCCTACATCATGCAAATACGCATTCAGATCCGCAACTCCCTGCATGATGCCAGACAGATTCCATGACATGCCCTGAACCAGATTCAAAATGGAAGTCACAAGGCCTACATACAATCCATTCGACAACTTTCCATTGCTTAAGGCAGGAAGGAGCAACAGCATGATTATCACGGCAAGCATGACCATCGTCAGCGAGCCGCTTTTCATATTGGCATATCTTTTCTTCAGGGTGGCAGCTTCTTTCTGATTTGCATAATCGCTAAGGCTGTCGTACTCTTTCGCTATATGTTTGGAATAGCCAAACATTGTCCGCTCTTTTGCGTGATCCCTGTCTGACAGAATCGTAGACAGATATTGATATCGCCTTTTGATTTCCGCCGCATCCTTTTGCAGAGCATAATTCTGTTTACCTGTTTTATATGCCAGGTAAAAAAGCGGAACGCTCACTGTTAAAATCGCCATGCCGCTCAGAATGCTTGCCTGCATGACAACGCTCATAAGAGCTAGGCATTTTATTACCAGCTCGATTCCACTGCAGACTGTCCGGTAACCGGCCCAGTAACGGTCTTCTACATTGTCACAGACACGGTATATCAATGCACGGGACTCATTGTCCTCTATGTACCTGTATTGGAGCACAGCCTGCTTTTTCATGAATCGATTCTTTAACACGACTTTTAAACGGTTTTGTGCTGATGCATTGATCAGATTCGTGACAGATGGTATCATTTGCTTAAAAACCACAATTCCAAGCAATACGATAAGAGGCAACAGAACCATATGGACTTCCATAGAATGACCCTCTTCCATTGCGCCGCCATATGCCCTTTCCACACGATTCACAAATTCCGCAATCGCAAGGGTCTGCACTGTTGGCAGAAAAGCATTGATTATGGCAACCAGCAGAAGATACCCTCCATGAAAAGGGATCATCTTTATCATTTCCTGTAGAAATACAAAAATATTGTATTTCGTATTTTTAAAAATTTTCATATTGATTTTTCCTTCAGTTTATAAAACGAAAGACACCATGTCTCTGGGGCTGCAACCATATCTCTGTGGATGCAGCCTGCAAAGAATGATGTCTTATAAAAAACTGCATATCATGAGAAAGCCGATTCCATCGTCACCTGCCCTCCGCCATCTTCAGCTGGGCGGTCACAAGGTTGTAATAGATGCCTTTCTGCTCCAGCAGCTGGTTGTGGGTGCCAATCTCCGCGATGCCGTGCTTATCAATTACCACAAGTCTATCTGCATTCCGCAGGGTGGACAGACGGTGGGCGATGGCAAATGTGGTTCTGCCCTTCACCAGTCTGTCCAGAGCCTGCTGGATCAGGAATTCGCTCTCCGTATCCAGCGCCGATGTGGCTTCGTCCAGTATCAACAGCCGGGGATTGTTCAGGATTGCCCTGGCGATGGCGATACGCTGCCGCTCTCCGCCGGACAGGTTGTAGCCATGCTCTCCCACGTAAGTATTGTAGCCGTCCGGCGTCTTGCAGATGAAATCATGGGCGTTGGCTGCCTTGGCCGCCTGGACCACCTCCGCCAGCGTGGCATCCTGCCTGGCGAATCTGATGTTGGCCAGGATGCTGCCGGAGAACAGGAAAGTCTCCTGAAGCACCACGCCGATCTGGGAGTGCAGGCTCTCCGTCTTGATATCCCGCAGATCCACCCCGTCTATGGTGATCCGCCCCTGATCCACGTCATACAGCCGCATAATCAGGTTGATCAGCGTGGACTTCCCCGTACCGGAAGCCCCCACCAGCCCGATCATCTCCCCGGGCTTCACATCGAAACTGATATTCTCCAGCACCGGCTCGTAGGTATGGTAGCCGAAAGATACATTTTCAAAGGTAAATGCGCCCTGGATGGGAAACTCCTTGCTGTCCTCCCTGTCTGCGATGGTAGGCTCCTCGTCCAGCACATCGTAGATCCTGTTCAGGCTGGTGATCATCTGCATGATCATCCTGGGCAGATGGGTCATCCAGTTCAGCGGCCCGAACAGATAGCCGCAGTAAGTGATGAACTGCACCAGCTCACCTAAGGTCATGTCCCCGTTCAGCACGTCCATTCCGCCGAAGTACACCGCGATATAGGATCCCGCTCCCAACAGGAACGTGAGAATCGGGAAGAAGATGGCCCAGAAAGTCTCGTTCTTTCTGCTGATTTCCGCGAACTCCTTGGTCTTTTTCTGGAAAACAGCCGCTTCCTTCTCTTCCTTTCCGAAAGATTTCACCACCCGGATGCCGGAGATGATATCCTGGAGGCTGCTGGACAAGTCGTCCGATTTCAGCCACTGCTTATGGTAGATAGTATGCACATGATGCCGGAATATCTTCATGAGAATGAAGACGACGACTATGCACATCATGGATAAAAGCGTCATTTCCCAGCTGATCGTGAACATCACTACCAATGAAACCACCATGGTCAGCAGCGTGGAGAACATGTCTCCGAACACGTCCTCCATGAATCTGCGGATCTGGTTGGTGTCCTGGGACACACGGTTGAGCAGCTCTCCCGGCTTTCTGTTGTTGATGAAAGAAAGCGACAGGGACTGAATCTTAAAATACAGCTTCCGGCGCATGGTCATGCTCAGGGAGGTGCCCAGCTCCATACACTGCCAGTATCGGTAGACCTCCAAAAGGATGCGGGCGATCAGCATGGAAAAGGTGGCCCCGATGAAGATACACAGATCCTTACAGCTGCCGTTCCCCGTAGC
>ERZ808037.1695-NODE-1695-length-13323-cov-4.121320_pt1 | contig 13323 bp, 10 predicted proteins | sample MGYA00380190_ERZ808037 | MGnify/ENA primary metagenome ERZ808037 (study PRJEB31490, sample SAMN06133399) | mouse gut metagenome | isolation source: J9 | host: mice | place: China: Chengdu | collected 2015-05 ...
GTGCAGTTCTTGTCTTACCATGTGGCAGTAATGCGTGGTACGGATGTGGATCAGCCTCGTAACTTAGCAAAATCAGTTACGGTCGAATAATAGTCCGTTATAAAATTGGTTAGTTGTCAGAGAGTAATAAAGTATCATACTGAGTAATAAAGATTCATACTAAGTAATAAAGTATCATACTGTTGACTCCATCATAACCCCTTGCTAAAGTTGATGTAACTTTAGTAGGGGTTTTTTTATGCTCTCAAAAAAACAAGAAAAGTGGGTTAAAGAAGGTAGAGGTCAGGGGGAGTTAGCTGACTATAAACCTTGGATAAAAATTTCTGATATATCCTCTTCAGGTCGATCGCACAGAGTCTTCGGTCATAAGACAAGACGCATTCATCATTTGATGTCAGATTTAGAGTTAGCAGCATTTCTATTTCTTGAGTGGAGTCCTGAAATTACAGATATTCGAGAGCAATTTCCTCTTAAATTTGATGAGACGCTTGAGATTGCAGAAAATATGCAAGTAAAGCATCCTGCTATGAGAGGTAATATACATGTCATGACTTCAGACTTTTATGTTGTGAGCTCTAATAAAGAGTTTAGCCAATTTGTTTTGCAAGCTAAGTACTCAGAAGAGCTAATGAAGCCTAGAGTCATAGAGAAACTAGAAATAGAACGACGATACTGGAATTCGAAAGGTGTTCCGTGGCAGTTAGTTACTGAAAAAGATATACCTATAGATATTCAAAACAACATTAAATGGCTTTATCCAGAGGCTAGAGAAGTAAGCTCTTTAGATGCTTATGACAGTTTAAGTTTTTATGCTCATGAGCTTACTAAAAATCCTGACAAAAGCATTATTGACATGTGCAAAGATATTGACAGAGCTTATTCCTATGAAATAGGTAGCTCCTTAAATGAGTTAAGAAGACTATTAGGATTGAGGTTCTTGATATTCGATCTCCGTATAGATTTCAAGAAATTGAAATGTAGTGATATTTATATGAGTGACTCTCAATATTGGGGCTTGATGACACAGGAGCTTAGATATGTTGCGAATCAATGATGTCTATAGTAATCAAGGCTCAAGGTATAGAATATTAAGCCTTTTACAAGATCAAGTCGTTTGGATCGAGATAGATCGCACATCTGCATTGCCTGAGCTTATACTTCTCAAAGACCTAGTAAATCTAATTGAAGAGGGTCTATGTTATATCACCGATGATCCTTATCAGAGTTTGCTTTTGCAAGCGCCTGAGGAGGGTAGTACTGCTCAGTTAAAAAGAGATGAAAGCTATGAACTTATTAAGCCTATTGTAAGCCATCCTTTGTACTACCTTCCAGAAGAACGAGCAAAATTTATAAACGAAATTATTGACGCTAAAAGAAGTACAAAGCAAACACTATACCGGCTACTGCGTAGGTACTGGCAAAGAGGCCAAGCGCCTAATGCTTTACTTCCAAACTATAAAAACTCTGGAGCGAAAGGTAAAAAACGTATTGCTAAGGATAAACAGTTGGGTAGACCTAGAGTTTATAAGAAAGGCACTACTGCCATTATTGATGAGGATATAGAAAGGCTCTTCTCAATTATTATAAATAAGTACCTCTTAAACGATAGCAAATATACCATTGTTTATGCGTACCGAAAGTTTAAGGCAATGTATCGCTCTCTGAATCCAGAGGTCAGGGAGGAAAACTTCCCAAGCATCTGGCAGTTTAAATACTTTTATAACAAGCACTTTACTTCTGTCCAAAAACTTAAGGCTAGGCATAATAAAATTAGCTATAACAAGGATATAAGGCAGTTAAGGTCAACGGTTAACACGCAGGTTCTAGGTCCTGGATCACGGTATGAGATTGACGCTACCATTGCAGATATCTATCTGGTATCCGATTCAGATAGACAGAGTGTTGTCGGTCGTCCAGTAATTTATTTCGTCACAGACGTGTTTAGTCGTATGGTAGCAGGCTTTTATATAGGATTTGAAAATCCTTCTTATGCTACGAGTATTCAAGCCCTAGAGATGGCGGTAGCGGATAAGCAAAGTTACTGTAAGAAGTATGGCATTAATATCACAGCTGATGACTGGCCATGTATAGGTTTGCCTGATGCTATTCTTGCAGATCGTGGTGAGCTATTGGGTCATCAAATTGAAACCTTAGAAAAAAGCTTTTCAGTTCGAGTCGAAAATACGCCTCCTTATCGTGGTGATTTAAAACCTATAGTGGAACGATACTTTAAAACTATGCAGGCAAAGTTCAAACCGTTTGCTCCAGGCGTAGTCACAGGAGTTAAAGAGAAAAAGAAGGGAGGAAATGACTACCGTTTAGATGCTGCTTTAACCATTTCAGACTTTAAGAAAATTATTATTAATTCAATTTTGATGCATAACAATGCTCACCAATTAAGTCACTACGATAGAGACAGTGATATGCCTGCTGATTTACCTTTAGTTCCTATTGAATTATGGAACTGGGGGTTACAACATCGTACAGGTAGACTTCGCACTGTTTCAGCGAAAGATTTGTATATTGCGCTGTTACCTCGAAAGAAAGCTACTTTATCAGACTTAGGTATTAAGCTTTTTGGTAACTATTATATTTGCTCTGAAATCAGAGAACAGGGTTGGTTACACCGAAAAAATACAATTCATAGACCTAAATCGCTTGAGGTTGGGTACGATCCTTTAGATGCCGATACAATCTATATATTTTATGAGCAGAATAGTCTTAATTATTGGAAGGCTCATTTATCTGATCGCTCAAGAGAGTTTAAAGGTTGTAGTTTTTGGGAGGTGTGGCAAGTTCAGGAAGAACAGAAAAGAACAGCTGCTAACCAGGAGCTTAAGAGTAGTTTAGCGTTAGAAGAGCTTGAACGAGAAAATGAAAAAATCATTCAAGAAGCTATAAAAGCTAAGCCAAACGCCTTTAAAACCAAATCAGATCTGTTGGCTAATATAGGCAATAACAGACAAAAAGCAAAGGATGATGAGCGTAAAGACAGGCAAAAACATAAAAGTGAAAAAGGAAGGCTTATTAAGCTCCATAAAGGGGCGAGCAGTAATAAAAATATGACAAATTTAAGTGAGGAAGATTTAGCACTCAAGTTCCCTGTTTATCATGATATTTTGTCTGAAGATGATTAATTATAGAGGGGCAAGGAATAATGATTATTAATGCTGTTTATAAGGAAAGTTTTGGCAGCTATAAAGGTAATCCATTTATTGAGGCATTACCCAGCATTCTAGAGCCGAAACAGGTAGCTAGAAATCTTGAAGGTCGTGTTGATTTCAATCAGTCTGACTGTCAGGCGTCATCTTCAGTTCGAGCACATTTAATTTCTCAAATGATGGGGCAGTTTTTCCAACCCATTAATCGTCATATTGATCTAGAAAGAAAGCTCTCTGTGATGATTCGTGAGGGGTATGTGGGGCGCAATCCAAAAGATGGCTCTTTAAACACGCGTCTTCAAAATGGTTACGAGCGTTTAATGTCAGGGGAGAATAATGCAGTCAGATTCCCCACTGTTACTTCAACAGCACGAAGTTTAGCTTTTATAGGTTGCTCGGGTAGCGGTAAAACAACTACTCTTAATAAGATTTTGTCTACTTATCCTCAGGTCATCTATCACCCTGAATTTAATTTCACTCAAATCGTATACCTGAGGGTAGACTGTCCCCACGATGGTTCTCTTAAAAGCCTTTGCCTTCATTTCTTTAGAGCAATTGACCAAGCGTTAGATTCTAATTATGAACAAAAATACGCTTTAAAAAGACATAGCATTGAGACTTTGCTAAATCTAATGCGTCAAATATCTAATCACCATGCTATAGGTCTCCTAGTGATAGACGAGATACAGCACCTGAGTGTTAACAAATCTGGTGGCGCTGAAAAAATGCTGAATTTTTTTGTGACGCTAGTTAATACAGTGGGTCTACCCGTAGTTATGGTTGGCACACCAAAAGCCAGGTTTATTTTTGAAGGAGATTTAAGATCAGCTCGTCGAGGCGTTGGATTTGGTTCAGTTTTTTGGGAGCAGATGGTTCAAGAACCAAATATTCACTTATCAGATGACAGAGTAATCAAATCTGAATGGAATAGCTTTACCGATAATCTATGGAAGTATCAGTGGTTAAAAAAAGCCGATATTACGTTGTCTGAAGATATAAGAGATCGTTGGTATGAATTGTCTCAAGGGGTTTTGGATATTGTCGTTAAACTTTTTGTTCTTGCTCAGCTAAGAGCTATAGATTCAGGACTAGAGCGTATTACCGTCAAATTGCTGCAAAATACTTATGAGGAGGATTTAAAGCCTATTCATCCTATGATTGAGGCCTTACAGTCGGGTAGAGCTGATAGAATTGCTCAGTTTTCAGATCTAGTAGTACCAGATATTGATAAAAAGTTATTACAGCTTCAAAGTAAGCTGGATCAAAAAAGAGATGAGTTTGATGAAGTATCAGAATATCAAGGTCATGAGTTAAGTATTAGATTACATCGTATGCTGGTAGACCTAGGGCAGGATTCTACTCTTTTGGTCCCCACGGTTAAAAAAGCTGTTACTGAGCTACCTGAAGCCACTATGGTTGATTTAATACCTATTATTTTGGACTGGCTGAAAGCGGATAAGGTAGATAGTGATGATACTAACACTGTCTCTAGGGCGAAAGTATCTAAAATAAAGCCAAAGTCTATTAAGCAGAAGGATTGGCATACTTTAGACTCTGATGACCTGCGCTTTCAGTTCAGCCAAAAAGATGAAAGTGAAACGTTCTATGAGCATTTAAAAACTAACACATCGTTAATTTTTGATGTTGACGATTGGTTGCCTAAGGCAAGCTAATATGATTAATCTTCCCATGCCATATTCTGAAGAGCTAATCTATAGCACAGTTGCTAGGTATAAGGTTAGGGCTGGATTAATGAGCCCAAAACAGCTGTTAGATGACGTTTTTGAAGATAGAGGTGTGGTTGCAACCATTGACCTGCCTTGTCACTTGTCTAAGATTATCAGTCATTACCCTCAACATGCTTTTAACCTAGATCATATCGCCTATCAACACACTCTTTTTCCTTTGTATGCTCCCTTTATTCCCGAAAATAGAAGGCAGGAGTGTTTAAGATGGATGGCTGGGCTTTCACAAGGTGCTATTCATTTGTCTATTGGTAGCAACGCATCTAGGCTTCCTTCCTTGAAGTACATTCGTTATTGTCCTCAATGTTTTAAGGAGCAATTTAATGCTCATGGTGAGTGGTATTGGTCACGTCTTTGGCAAGTTTCAGGGGTGAGCTGCTGTATCAAGCATGGCATTAGATTAAAGGATTCGTTAATCGAGTATAGACCAACTTCTCGTCATGACTTTATTGCCCCCAATACCAGAGATTGTTTAGTGCATACCCAAGAGTGTAGTAGTGAAGATGATTTGTTTATTGCAGTGAAGGTAGCTGAACTATTATCTCTTGGTGTACTGGTTTCTCCAAGCTTAGAGCAGTGGACTGCCTTTTATCGAAGTTTGGCTCGTTCTCATGGCTGCATTAAAGGCTCTCAACATATAGACCATCAGCGTATTTTAGAAAAGGTAAAGAAAAGATGGTCGTTAGAGTTCCTAGAGTCAAATAACTTAAGTAATCTTGAGAGTGAAACAGGTTGGCTTAGAGGTATTTTTCGTAAACATCGTAAGTCATTTAGTTATATTGAACATATTGTCGCTATTGAGTCTATGTTAGAAGGTAACACATGGACTTTTGCAGAGGTAGTTACTCAAGTAAAAAATCAGCCACTTAAACAACTTCCAGGTAAAGAAAAAGCTAAAAGTATAGTTAAAGTTGATATGGGAGTTATTGAAGCAAACAGAGCTGATTGGTTAAAACTAATACAGAGCAATAAGTCCTCTGTTAAAGAAGCCAGAAAAGTAAATCAAGCACTATATGCATGGTTATATCGAAACGATAAGCAATGGCTTATGAATACTAACAAGATCTATCATAAGCCTCATATACCTAAAGGTCTTGTTGTTGACTGGCAAAGGCGAGATATTGAGTTAGCAAAAGCTTTAATTAATCTATATAGGCAAACCTGCATCGATTTAACACTGCCTCGTAAATCCAAAAAATGGTGGATGCAACAAATTGATTCGGTTTCGCTTATTGAAAAAAACTTGGACAAACTGCCTGTAGTATCAAAGTTTTTAGATCAATACAGTGAAGATGTTAGTGACTATCAGATTAGACGATTAAGCCGTGTGCTAATTGATAGCCTATTAAATAAAAAAGCCTTACAGCGTTGGGAAGTGCTGCGACTGGCTGGATTAAGTGATGAACGAATTACTCACGAATCTAGTCGATTTCTAGCAAAGGCTCATAATATTGTGAATAGACAAATTAGCAAGGTAAGTATATGAAAGTGAAAGGCTATCCTGAAGACTCCCAAATACGGTATGTTGCTAATATTTTTAAGTTTCACCATTTAAAGTCTTGGAATATTGAGCTTTGCATAAGAATTAATGGGCAAGATGAGACATTACATACTCGGTTGTCTAATCTGCCCGCTATCGCAAAAAGGAGGGTCATAAATCCTTCAGATGGGCAGTCTCGTAAAGCTGGCTATCCATTTAGTTTAAAAGATATTTCTACTTCGGATTGGCAGGTAGGTGGCGACTCAGAGGGTGGCGGTAATACCTTTGTGTTTGACTATATTAAACCAGGCGAGTCAGTAGTCACCGTTCATATACCTCAAATCGAGTTTGCACGAGTTTTATTTTTCCATAACGCTTATCTCGCCCGAAATTGTATAGACCATGGGATACTGAATAGAGAGTTTTCGGTTCAAGATAGGCAAGATGAGTCCGTGTTGGTGAATGTGTTGCCAATACGCTCACTGCCTTTAAAAATATTCGATAATGAAGGCCAAAGACGTTTATTAGCTTGGATATTATTGGATGAGAATGCACGTCAGTCATATGAGAGTATTGCTAAATATTATATGCATGACGTCAGAACGGATGAAGACAAGAAGGCATGGGTATTTCAGTTTGATCCTCCAAGATTAGAGAATATATCGTTAGAAACCACAGGCTGGATGGATAAAGTGAATGGTAACTACCATGTTTATGAAATTTTAGGTATTAGCAATATCCCGTCCTCATTGCCTAAAAACGTACAGTTTTTTAGTGAAGAGTTCAAAGTTGGTACAAAAGGGGGGAGTATAGGTGGTGGAGCTAAGTCAATTGGATCATCGGATGGTAATACAATTGATGACCAGCAAGAGGCGGATATTGATACTAGGTCTAAAATGATAGATATTCCAACAACATCATTTAGTTTTGCCAACCCAATCGAAACCCGAAGGGTAGTCAAAAAACGAGTCCCAGGCACACAGGGAGATGAGGTTGAAGAGTATGATGAGTTAGTAGAGCAAGGCTTTAGCACAGATGAGGCCATAATTGACGGTACAGCATGCCAAGCTGACTTCTCTGGTCTTGATGATGACAGTGATGTTATAGAGCTGTATATGCAAAGATTTGAAGCCTTTAAGCTACTAATAAAAAGGCTCTCTGAGTACCCTGATATCCAATGCACTGAAAAGCTACATTTTTTACCTGCTGTTGGGCGTTCTCGGTTGCATAGAACGATAGACGGTAATAAGCGGTCTGTACTTGAGGTTAGAGTCAAGACGGACTCATCTCAGTTTGTTATCCTAGAAATAGATACGACTGATAACTCTAAGTCAGTATCGACGTTACTGATAGAGATTGAAGATATTGATTCTTGGAACACTGAAATTGATGATATATTAAGAATGATTGTTAAGAGGTCACTGCGTTGGCCGAAGATTAGCTATTTAGAGAGATACGGTACTGTGCGTACTTTGAATCACCCTCAAGGGGTATTGGAGTTAACTGAATATAGTGAAGAATTTAATAATTGGCAACGTAGATTATGCCAAGCTTTAAGTATTATCTAGCACTATTATCACAGAGCCATAGACATAAAAAAACCATCAAGATTAATCTTGATGGCTTTTCTACATCTAAAGTAATAAATTATGTATTAAGCGATATCATCACTTGGGTATCTGCTGTCATAGCGATTTAAAAAGTCTTGAACAGACTCAAGCTGTTTATAGGCTTTTATCGTATCGCCTTTCATGAAATACTCTTTAATATGAAATTGCTTATTCTCTTTGGTCGTAGTATTTAAAAATTTATTATTTCAAATACCTAACAAACCTTATGGATTTAATATTTCTGCAACTTTCACGAAAATATCATCAGTCTCATCACTAGCAATAGTAGCAACCTTAGTCATTCCCCAAAATATTTCACCAAAAAGCTCAATAGCTATAAGTAAGTGCTCAGCTGATAACCTGTCACTGACAAATTTAGATGGTATATGTAATTTTTCACTAGTTCGACTGAAATATAATGACTGTTCTCTAAGGAGTGAATATTTACCTGTCTCATAGTTTGATATTATGTCTTTCAGCCTATCTTCGCCGATACTGTCATACAAACGTTTGGAGGTAAGGAACAAAGGATCTACTGCAATCCTATGTTTTTTATTATGATTAAATAAAGGGTCTTTTGTGCGTTTAACTTTCTTTTTTTCTTCCAATTCATCTCTTGAGCGCATATGACCAGCATGTACTTTAGCAATTTCTTCGAATACTGTAATAGATACAAATAATGAGAGTGCCGAGCTGCCAGTCACTAATAAGGTGTATGAGGCTTTTATTAAATCAAAAATATGAATAATAGCTGCATTATATTCATCCCTACTATGTAATCCTGTATAACCATCAGAAACTGTTAAAGATGCCTTGTAGGCTATATGGTGACCCGTACTTTTCATTTTGTGTTTCTCTATTAAATAGTATTGCCATTAATTATAAAGATAGAGTTTAGTGTGTCAGATAGTAATAAAGACATATAAGCCTCCCAGTACCAGAAAATGGATCAATAGCGCACCATTGCTACATTGCTTACTTAATCAAATCAACCCTCATTTTGACCCTTTAATTGAGCATACGAGAGATATCATGGCAGGCTTTAACTTTGAACCAAACTTACCACATCAAGAAAAAGCAATTATCGCACTGCTTAAGTCTTTTTCGAATGTACAGTTTGACCCTTCAACCGACTATACCGTCAAACAATATATAAACCCCAAGATTAGCTATAACCCTACAGTTCTAGCCAATGACATTGAGCAAGTGCAACAAGACAATGGCATCTTTGGTAAAGACAAGCGCAGTGATGACTTAGTGTTTGATATCTCAATGGAGACAGGTACAGGTAAGACCTACACTTATACCAAGACCATTTATAAGCTGAATGAAATATATGGATTGTTTAAGTTTATCGTTGTCGTTCCGACCTTATCTATTAAGGCGGGTACGGTAAACTTTTTAAAAAGTGATGCACTTCGTGAGCACTTTCGTCATGATTTTCAGGGTGAGTTTCATGACAAGCAAATAGTGACTTATGTCGTAGAAAGTAAAAAAAAGAAAAAAGGCAGTAAGTCTTATATGCCTGAGTCTGTGACTCAGTTTGTTAATGCCAGTAATGGTGATAAAAGTAAGATTCACGTACTTGTTATTAACCAAGGCATGATTAACTCACCGACGATTCAGGAAGATCGGTTTGATACAGCCTTGCTGGGTGAAAAGTATGATAAAGCGATAGATGCATTAGCAGGTATCAACCCTGTTGTTATCATTGATGAACCCCATAAATTCCCTCAAAGTGGTAAAACGTGGCAAAGTATATCTAATCTGCAAGCACAGTTTACAATTCGCTATGGCGCTACTTTTAACGATGAATACAAGAATCTGATTTATCATCTAACAGCCGTTGATGCCTTTAACCAAGACCTTGTGAAGGGTGTGACAGCTTATATTGAGACTATGTCAGGCAATGATAATGCCAGGCTAACTTTGAAGTCTTTAGACGGTACAGAGGCTGTATTTGAGCTTAGTGAAAATGGCGTTAAGACCCGTCACACATTAAGAGAAAATGACTCGCTGTCTAGTATTCATTCAGCGATACACAGTTTAAATATTGAGAAGCTGAATAAAACAATGCTTGTACTCAGTAATGGTATCGAGCTTAAAAAAGACGAGAGCATCAACCCTTACTCTTATCATGAGTCTTTGCAAGACAGTATGATGCAAAAGGCCATTAACGAGCACTTCAGACTTGAGCGAGACCTACTGACTCGTAACCCTAAGATTAAGCCGTTAACTTTGTTCTTTATCGATGACATCGAAGGCTATAGGGATGGTAATGAGCTAGCTGGTAGCTTGAAAACACGCTTTGAGGCTTGGGTATTGGCTGAGGCTAAATCTTATTTAGCGAAAGAAACAGATCCGTTTTACAAGCAGTATCTTGAACGAACAATTGAAGATATCAGTCTAACTCACGGTGGCTACTTCTCAAAAGACAATACAGGTAATGATGAAAAGATTGAAGCTGAAATTAACGACATTTTGCATGATAAGGAAAGCCTATTATCACTCGACAACCCTAGACGCTTTATCTTCTCGAAGTGGACATTACGAGAGGGTTGGGATAATCCAAACGTTTTTCAGATTTGTAAGTTACGATCCAGTGGTAGCAAGACCTCTAAGCTACAAGAGGTAGGCCGTGGACTACGGTTACCTGTGAATGAGCATATGGCGCGAGAGAAAACAGATGACTTTCGTCTAAACTACTATGTTGATTTTACGGAAAAAGACTTTGTTCAAGAGTTGACTCAAGAGATTAACGAAACCTCCTTATCAGAAGTCGAACCAGAATTATTAACTAATGACTTAGTTGAACAGATTAAAGGCTTTTATGATGTTTCTAAAAGAGAGCTTAGTAACCAGTTATATGATCAGAATCTAATCGATGATGATGAGAAGTTCTTAGAAGGCGGCTATCAAGCACTCAAAGACCTATATCCTAATGCTTTTGCTCAGAAGCTGAAAAAAGGCAAGGTTGTTAATAAGAGCAAAGAAAATACGAAAGCTAAAACCAAAGTCAGAATCGGCAAGTATGAAGAGCTTAAAGAGCTTTGGGAGCTTATTAACCAAAGAGCTATTTTAGAATATCAGTTTGATAGTGAAGATGCGTTTTATGAAAACTTACTGATGGATTATCTCCAGCAGGAAGTGATGGCTGATAACTTTGACAAAACAGGCTTAGTGACTAAGGTATCTGAGCTATATATTCATAATAACCAAGCTGGCTATCAAGACGTATATGATGATGAAGAGAACTTCGTAAAAATCAGCACCATGAGCTACGGCAGTTTTCTACGCCAGCTGTCCGAGAAGACTTATATTAAGCTACCGACGCTGCATAAGGCCTTTGTTAACCTAAAGCAGATACAAGATAAGGGTGAGAAAGGTTTAGATATTAGTAACTATCTGAATATTCAAACCATCCGTAAACTGGTAGAGGGTATTAAACTGTATATCTTCCAAAATGCGATGCAAAAGTTTGAGATTGGCTACAACATAATCTCCAACCAAGTACATCCCACAAGCTATACAGATGCTAAGGGTGAGCCTTTAGCGGAGGTAAACGCTAGTCAACTAGGTGTGCATTACGATGACGGCAAGCCAAGTGATGATTTTCTGTTTGAAGATGTGTTTTATGACTCGACCTTAGAGATGAAAAACATCAAGGAAAATATTAAACACGTTACCGTATTTAGTAAAATCCCAAAAAACTCGATTAGGATACCAATATCAGGTGGTGGCACATACTCACCTGACTTTGCGTACGTTGTTGAGACTGAAGAGGGTAAAACGTTAAATCTAATTATCGAGACCAAAGATACTAAGTCGTCTGATAACTTAAGAGCAGAAGAAAATCGCAAAATTAAGCACGCTGAACGCCTATTTAATCAGATGAAAGCCGATGGGCTGAGTGTGAGCTTTAGCACTCAGTTTCAGAATGATTTGGTTAAGGATATTATTCGGGATGCGTTAGAGCAAACAAGTTAGTTAAAAATTATTCAAACTGATTATTCTGCATATTAAAATATTACTTAAAGAATTTTTTATTAAGGATATAGGTTATGAGCTTACCTATAAATAAGATTAATACTTTAATAACATTAATCATGTCTTCATGTATTTTTCTTTCAGGTTGTCAAGAAGTTAATAGTGATACCACACAAAAAGATCTAGAAGTCACTGGAAGTTCCGAAGAAACTGAATTGGAACAACTAAAATGGCTGGCAGAAAAAGGGGATGTGGAATCACAATATGCTCTTGGTAAAGCATACGACGATGGTGAAGGTATCGTTCAGGATGACTCCAAAGCAGTTTATTGGTATGTCAAAGCAGCTAAACAAGGTCATGTTAAGTCTCAAAACCTTTTAGGTGATATGTATTATCTTGGGGAAGAGGTAGAGCAAGATGTAGAAAAAGCGGTTGAATTTTATACAAAGGCTGCGAACCAAGGTGATGCTGACTCACAAGCTATATTAGGTGGTTTATACTTTCTTGGTAATCAAGTTCCTGAAGATATTAACAAATCAATTCACTACCTGACTCAAGCTGCGAACCAAGGTGATGCTGACTCACAACATATCTTGGGCTTTATATATGAAAAAGGTGATAAGGTAGCCCAAGATTACAAAGAATCATTTAAATGGCATTTAAAAGCAGCTGAGCAAGGTAATGCAGATTCACAAAATAGTGTTGCAAATATGTATTATGAAGGCTTAGGCGTACCCATGGATTATGATAAGGCTGTAGAGTGGTACATAAAAGCAGCTAACCAAAACAATGCAACTGCTCGTTATGTTAAAGAACGTATGTATGAAAAAAATGAAGAGGGTGAGCGTCGAAAGTTTAACGAAAAAGTCAGAAAGGCTGAGCAAGGAGATGCTGAAGCACAGTTTGGTTTGGGTTTAAATTATTTTTTTGGTTTAGATTACGGCTATATTCTGGCACCTCAAGATTATAGTAAGGCAGCTGGGTGGTACCTAAAAGCAGCTAATCAAAATCATGAACGTGCTCAAAACATGTTAGGAATAATGTATCGTGATGGTGCAGGTGTACGTCAAAACTATGGTGTTGCTAAAGAGTGGTTTGGTAAAGCATGCGACAATGGATTACAGACAGGATGCGATAACTATAAACTTCTCCATCAGCAAGGTTATTAAGACCAAAGTTAGTAAAGATAAATAAATTATATCTTTACTAACTAGGTGATTTTTGTAATCTACATATGATACTAATGAATAGATTGTTCTTAGTTGGAAAGTACTGCCCTTCGTGAGCACTCATTCTCATTCAAAATGGACGCTTAGATATTTAAGCTAGTAGCACCAATT
>ERZ808037.1697-NODE-1697-length-13310-cov-5.200937_pt1 | contig 13310 bp, 7 predicted proteins | sample MGYA00380190_ERZ808037 | MGnify/ENA primary metagenome ERZ808037 (study PRJEB31490, sample SAMN06133399) | mouse gut metagenome | isolation source: J9 | host: mice | place: China: Chengdu | collected 2015-05 ...
CACGGGGAACGTGGATATTACGACCCTGGCCTATAATATGTTTTCCCAGGGCCTTAACCCGGAATTAAATCTGGAAAATGTTAAGGAACTGGTGGATGTCTACGAAAGATGCACAAAGATGGAAATTCACCCTCGTCATCCTTATGCAGGAAAGCTGGTATTTACGGCATTTTCCGGGTCGCACCAGGATGCGATTAATAAGGGGATGCAGGCGCTTAAGGAGAGAAAGGGCGAGTACTGGGAGGTTCCCTATCTGCCGATCGACCCGGCCGATATCGGGCGGCAGTATGAGCCGGTTGTGCGGATTAACAGCCAGTCCGGCAAGGGCGGCGTGGCCTTTGTTATGGATACCTTCTATGGCTTTAAGCTTCCTAAGGGAATGCATAAGGAGTTTGCGGATATTATTCAGAAGATTTCCGAAAAGCAGGGCGAGGTTGCTCCGGAACAGATTATGGATGAATTTAAGAAGAACTATCTGGATCGGAAGGAACCGATGCATTTTAGAAAATGCCGGATTTCCGACGCCGATACGGGCAACGGCGATTTTGCAACGCTTGCGAAGGTTACCTACACCGATAACGGCATAGAAAAGACCTTTGAGGGCGTAGGAAACGGCCCGATTGATGCGGTGCAGAGAGGTCTGGAGGATCAGCTGGGCATTCAGATCCGGGTTATGGACTACAGCGAACATGCGTTAAGTTCCGGTTCCGGTGCACAGGCGGTTTCCTATATTCACCTGGTGGATATGGTTTCCGGGAAGGCAACCTACGGTGTGGGCATCAGCTCCAACATTACCAGGGCTTCCGTGCGGGGGATTTTCAGTGCGGTGAATCGGTTATTCTATTAAAAAAATTGCAGATATAAGGTCAGAATCAGGGCTTTATATCTGCTTTTTTGTGTGTTATGATAGAGTATATCTGTTTGTACCCAGAAGATATGATAGGTTGTGAAGCGTGCACAGAATGAAGGGAACAGTAAATGGCAGAGGATAAGGGGAAGGATAAATGGGGAAAATGAAACAGAAAGAATATGGCGGTTATATTGAACTGGATGAATATTCGGGGGAGGAATACTACCCGGAGGCATGGGCATTAAACAGCGGAAGGGCAGCGCTTCGGCTGTTTATACGATTGAAGAAAATTCGGAAAATTTATCTGCCTGCGTTTTGCTGTGATACGGTGCGGGAGGCGTGTGCGGCAGAGGGAATTTTATGGGAGTATTATTCGGTAGATAAGGATTTTCGCCCTTGTCTGTCAGAAGAAGATGCAGGGAATGACTGGGTTTGTCTGGTGAACTTTTATGGGGTGTTTGATGATGGGGATATGCAGGCGCTGATGCAGCAGTATCCGCGGCTCATCGTTGACTATACCCATGCCTTTTTCCAGCAGCCGCTAAAAGGGATGAATGTTTTATATAGCTGCCGGAAATTTTTTGGCGTGCCGGACGGGGCATATCTGATTTTGGGGGAAGGAGAAGGGGAGAAAATTTATGAAACTCTGCCGCAGGATCTTTCCTTTGAACGGATGCATTTTCTTTTAGGACGGTTTGAGGCAGGGGCTTCGCCGTTTTATCAGGAGTATGCACAGAATAATGATTTTTTTGCCAATGAACCCGTAAAGCGAATGTCTAAGCTCACCCACAATCTGCTTCGTGCGATCGATTACCCGCGTGTGTGTGGACAGCGGACAGAAAACTTTGCATTTCTGCACAGGCAGTTAAAGGAGAAAAATGTTTTAAACCTTCCGCCGGCAATTGAGGGGGCGTATGCCTATCCTTTTTGGTTTAACGGGGATAAGATTTCCGGGAAGGAAATTCGCCGGAGGCTGATTGCGCAGCAGATTTATATTCCCATGCTCTGGCCGGAGGTGTGTTCGCTGGAGGAGGCAAGTCCCTTAGAGCGGCAAATGACGGAAAATATCCTTCCTCTTCCTGTAGATCAGCGCTATAGCAGGGGGGATATGGAGGAGATTTTGGGGTGTCTTCTGAGAATATTGGAAGGGTGAAAAAAAGATTTTTTGTTAGCGTGTGTCTGAACATTTTCCAGACACATGCTAACTTTTTTTGATTTTTTCCTGAAGGATTCCCATCAGATACGAAAAGCTTTCCAGCTTCCCGCCCCAGGAAATGCCAAGATAAAGGAGAATACCCAGGACAACCTGTCCGGCAAGGCCCAAAATTCCCGCAGGAAGGAAGTTTCCGGCGATATAGACGCTTATCCCCATGGCAGCAGATGCAAGCAGAGCCGGGAGGATATCCTTCCAGAGTTTTCCAATGGAATAGCTTAATAGCCTTTGGTTGGGCCATGCATTAATAAAGGTGCAGATAAAGTCGCCGCACGCCTTCCACGCGATAAAGGTAAGCGAGCCGCAGCGCAGACTGAGAAGGAGAATCAGCACACCGACCATTTTTTTTAGGATTTCCAGCTTTAAAAAGACATCGCTTCTTCCCATGGCGTTTAATGCCTGGAGATTGGCGATATCCATGGGCCAGACAGCGTAGGCAAGGCAGGAAATCTGGAGGAAGGGGACGCAGGAGTTCCATTTTGGCCCAAGGAGAACCAGAACCAGGTTGTCCGCCGAGGCGGCGAGCCCTGCCATCATGGGAAAGACCAGAAAGACGCTGATTTTGATTGCCCGCTGCAGCATGCGGCGCACCTGCTCGGGGTAAGTCTGGTGGGCGGAGAGGGCGGGGAGCATCACGGACTGTATGGCTGTTCCAAGGTTAGTGACAATTAACTTGGGAAACTGTTCGCCGCGGCTGTAGACGCCTAAGGTATTGTCGTCATAAATTTTTCCCACCACCAGACCGTAGAGGTTCATAAATAAGGTATCAATCAGCGAGGCGCAGAGAAGCTTCCAGCCAAACTGAAACATGGACTTTACCCGTTCCAGGGCAAAGATCCGCTTCGGACGCCAGGGAATGGTGAAAAATAAGACCAGAACCAAAGTCAGATAGTAAAAAAGCTGCTGCCATGCCAGGGCCCACACCCCAAAACCTGCACGGGCCATCATCACACCTGCAGCGCCGGAAACCAGGGCGGCTGCCATGGTAGAGATGCATAAGCCTTTAAACTGCATTTGCCGGGAAATATAGGCGGTCTGTACGGAAATCACGGCTCCGGGAAAGAGCACCAGGGCAAGAACCCGGATAATGGAAGTCAGAGTCGGATTGGCGTAAAAGCGGGAGATTAAGGGCGCACTGAAAAAAAGCAGGGTGTAAATCACGGCAGCAGTCAGAAGGTTGACAAAAAATACCGAGGAATAGTCCCGTTCATCCGCCTGCTGTTTCTGGATTAACGCCGTGCCGAAACCGTTCTGGACGATAACATTGGCAATGGTGACAAAGATAAGCACCAGATTAATGATACCGTATTCTTCCGGGGAAAGCAGGCGGGCCAGGAGAATCGAGATAATAAACTGAATTCCCTGGGAACCGCCGTTTTCCATGATTTTCCAGAACAGGCCGTTTAAGACCTTATTTTTTGTTTCATTTGCCATGGATTGAAATCCTTTCCAAAATCTGTTACTTTGAGGGGGACAGCCGCTTTTTTCTTTATCGAGAGGGTGCAGCCGCTTTTTGCTTTATCGAGGGGCTGCAGGCGCTTTCTTCCTTATCAAGGGGTTTACAGCCGCTCTTTTCCATAGACCAGCCGTCGAACCAGGGTGAACAGGCCGGGGGCAGCGACCTCGAAGCGGATTAACAGCCGTGTGCGCAGGGGAAGTTCCTGGTAAAAACGGCGGTAGCCGGGGAGCAGGGCCTTGTTGTACTCCTTGACATTTAAAAAGGTGAGAAAGTCCATCCTGCGGCAGGCGCGTTCAATGGCAGCATCGTATTTTCCATGAGTTTCTTTAGAAAATGCCCGGTACATCTCTTTCATCGTGTTGTGGTGGTCAATGAGGTTCTGCTTATAATTCCCCTCTTTCATCAATGCACTCCAGGAAGTGGTTACGCCCTGGCGGTAGACAGACATTTTCCGGTCAATATAGTAAACCGTGCCCTTTGCCGCCATATGAAGCTGAATCGGGATATCTCCTACCGGGCTGCTATAGTAGTAATCCTGCAAATCCCGGGTGTATTCTGTTCTAAACATCAGGGAAGCGGTGGGGTAATTGAACATTTTATCAATAACTTTTTCTGCGGGGATCATGCAGTCTTTTTTATAGGGCCGGATTTCCATTAATTGAACGGCTTTTTCTGCGGTTTCAATCTCTGCGGCATGGAAGCACATGGCACATTCCGGGTGTGCTTCCAGGTAATCCACCTGCAGTTGAAGCTTGTTTTCATCCGTCCAGTAATCGTCGCCGTCGCACATGGCGGTGTATTTTCCCTTTGCTCTTGGGTAGTTAAAAAAGCCTTCCACATTGTATTTTCCCTGGGAATACTGGTTTTCTTCCGGGAAATAGGGCTTGATGATATCGGGGTATCTCCTGGCGTAGTCAAGGATAATTTCACGGGTGTTATCGGTTGATACATCGTCATAGACCAGGATTTCAAAATTAAAATTCGTCTTCTGCATCAGATAGCCGTCCAGGGACTGGGCAATATAGGGGCCGTGGTTGTAAGTCACACAGCTGATGCTGACCATGATTTTTTCGGAAGGTTCGTAGTAGGGATGATGATTTAAGGAAGGACGGACTTCCTGATTTTTGTCTTGATTCAATTTCTGCTCCTTTTTTTGTTCTTTTTTCTGTTTTTGTTTCTGCGCTTGTTCCTGTTTCTTTTTCTGTGCCGGTTTCTTTTCCTGCTCCTTTTCCTGTTTCTTTGCTTTTTCAGCGTTTTGACTGTCGGATAGGGCTTTTTTTAATGCGCTTCTCTGCTTTCCATATAGGAGAAGGCAGAGCCAGTGGTAGAGGCGGCATTGCCCGTGGGAGAGCAGGAGTCTTGCCACCCTGTTTTTGGGACCTTTTGCCTGGATGTGGGCAAGGAGATCTTTCATCTCCCGGCGGCCTGCCAGTTGGCGGATTTCTTCCAGACATTCCCGGTTTGTCTTTACTGTGCGGTAATAGCTGTGCCCGGCAAAACCGCAGATGTGGAAAAGCATCTCATTCTCCATTTCCATCCGGGTTTCTTTCGTGGCCTTTGCCGAGGCAAGGAATTCGCGCATAGCCGAGAGCAGCAAAAAGCAGCTCTCCACGCCTTCGGGGTGATAGCGGCTGATTTGGCTGTTTCCCTGGGCATTTTGCCAGTAGTAGAGGTAGATGCCGGGGATGCAGGAAATACGCTCACAGAAGGTCAGATAGCGTGTACAGAACCAGATATCTTCATTGATAGAAAACTCCCCGGGGTAGCGGAGGTGGTTCTTTTGAATAATCTCTGCGGAAAACAGCTTATTGCTCTGCGTGCGCAGAAGAAGGTTTTGGTAAAGCAGAAGAAGCATCTCCTCGGCAAATGCGTGGCGGTCGCCGTTCCAGGTGTACTGAAGCTGAAACACCGGGGCAGGGCGGTTGTCGGGATAGACATGGGAAAAGCCGCAGATTGCTGTCTGGGCATGGTTTTTCTTTACGGCATGAAGTAAATCCCGAGCCATATCGGGATGGATGTAGTCGTCGCCGTCAATTAACAGAAGCCATTGTCCGGTCATTGCATCCATCCCCGCATTCCGGGCGCTGGCAACACCGCCGTTTTCCTGGTGAATCACCCGAATCCTGGAATCGGAGCGGGCGGCTTGGGTGCAGATATCGAGAGAATGATCCGTAGAACCGTCGTCCACCAGAATAATTTCCAGATTCTGGTAACTCTGCTGCCGAAGCGATCGGATACAGCGGGGAAGAACAGATTCGGTATTATAAACGGGTACGACAATGGAAATCAAATCCTGACCGTGCATAAGGTTATCCTCCTGTGGTGAAATGGGGGTGATGATGGATTGCTAAAGGATGATGGTTCTTTTTGTGTGAACAATAGCTGAATAATAACAGTAGTATAGCACAAAAACAGGATTTTGGCGATCTTAATTGAGAAAAGAAGGGATTGGTTGTTACTGCTCACGTAAGCCTGCGCACTTGCTGCGCTGACTGTATGTTAAACCGGGCTGGTGACCGGTGTAAGACGGTGCAGACAGAATGGGGCGAAAAATCGCCATTGGCAAATTTTTTGAATGGGGTAAAATAATAAGCGATATAATAAATAGATTCCAGTGTAATAGTTATCTTATGCAAACACTTTGTTTTGAAAATTTCCAAATGTTTTTAGGTAAGCAGAGGATGTATTCTCTGGCAGAAGAAATGAAAGTAGAAATGCTAAATTTCTTCTAACAAAGGTGTTGCCGTAGAGCAAAACGGTTGCTCTGAAATTATATTTGGATTACAAAAAAGTAATCGTCAAGTTTCTGAGGCTCGGACGATTACTTTTTTCGTTTTTACCATTCTCGTAGCCCAGCTTGTAAGCTGCGCTGCAAAGAATGCTTATGATAAATACTATATATATATAGATAGACTCTAAGGTAATAATTATCATGCACAATTTCCTCCCTCGTCAATTTCCAACTCTCTTTATGTAAACAGAGCTTGTACTCTCTGGAAGAAGGCAACCGTCCTACCGCTATAACAGCACCATGGATATAGTATATAGGAAGGACGAAAAAATATCAATGTGTATTCTACTTTTCTATTTTTGCTGACAAATATTTTTATTTATGAACCTGGAAAAGAAATTATGGTTGATTTTCCTGACTTAAACGGTTCAGGTATTGCAAGATGTTTTGAAATCTCAGCTTAATTTGATGTAAAGCAGGTGAAATACTGAAAAAGTAATTTAAAATTTACAAAAAATAGAAAAAACAAACCATTTATTTTGAAAAAAAGATTTGCAAAATGTATAGGTTTTGCAAATCTTTTTTTCTTACAATTTTCTTCATTATTTTACTCAAAAACTGCTAAAAAGTCAATACACTTCTGTGTTTTTTTTGGAATAATTTGACGTGAAAATTTTTTTTGCAAAACCTATACTTTTTGCAAAACCAAAGAAAACCTAGGATTTATCAGGGTTTTGACGGGTTTTGAAAGGCTTGGATTACTTCAGGGAATCTTAATTTTTGAGAAATATGCTGTTCCAAAATTTCGATAAGGCACAGTATTATTTTTACGGTTTTGGTCATGTTCTGAAGCCGGATAGAAAATATTTAAGGAGGATTATGATGGGTATTAGAAAACTCAAACAAAAAGTGGCTGTTGCACTGGCTGGCGCTATGTCAGTGATGAATGTGCTGACGCCATTAGCTGCTGTGGGTACTCCATCAGCCAGCACAAAGTCCATTACTGTAACGTTTAATGCAGGAGATGGTGGCAGCTTTGACCTGGATAAGGTAGCTTCCGGTTCAAATGCTTCAAAAACAAATACTTCTAAAGACAGCAGTACAGACAAGAAGTTAGTAAGAGTATTTACTGATTTAAGAAAACAGGATAATACCAATTATCCTTACACCAGTCTGGAAATCGGCGGAGCGGAAAAAGGCGAGGATTATTCCGTGAATGGCGGCATAATTACCGGTTCGGATAAAGATGCTGAATTTTATGGCTGGTATTGTGACGGAACATTAGTAGAAGACACTACAGATATTTTCAGCGATGTTACGCTGGAAGCAAGATGGTATGACGTGAGCGGCACGATGACCGAGGAAGAAAAGGAAGCATTGGCTGTAGAAGCGGATCTGCCGGCAGGAAATACCCTGATTTTGAATACACTGGAAGAGAAAGAAGTTACGGAAGCATTAGCCAAAGAGGAAACGAAAAAGGCACTGGATGCTGAACTTGAAAAAGCGAATGTAATTATTCCGGCAGACAGCCCGATGTATACAATGGATATTGAGGTTGAGGGCGGTGCAAGAACAGCTAAGATTACCATGAATGTACCGGAAGCATTTGCAGAGGTAGAAAAAGACCGTCTGCGTGTCGTACATTTTGCGGATGATTATTCTTCGGTAAAAGAATTCCTTACACCAATCATAAAAGATGATCGTATGACCTTTACTATGACCGGTTTCAGCCCGGTAGCGATTGTTGTAACAGAAGAAAAGGCTTCCGGTGATGCGAAGGTTACGGTTAAAAATGTGGAGAATGGTTATATTGCTGCATGGACAGAAGCAAAAAATCCAGACACGAATAAGAAGGAGAAAACCTATCTGCCGCTGGATGAAGCCGTTGCCCTGGAAGCAGGAACAGAACTTTATCTGCAGCCTTACGGTTATGGCAATTATTATTCTGATGGATGGACAGGAAAACTGGAATCTCTTAAAGAAGTGAAAGACGGAAAGGAAACCGATATTTCGTTTGATGAGAATGTTTATTCTACATCGATTAGCTATAATCAGATTGTCTATACGGTAAAAGAAAACTGTGAAATTCAGGCTGATTTTACCCGGTGGGTTCCAGAGGTAGAAGAAGGTTCCGGAAATAATAATCAGAAACATCCGGAGTTTAGTGTTTCGGTTAGACCTTCCAGTTCGGAGAGCAGCCGTTACAGCGGAAGAATTTCTGTTAAACAATGGGACGACAAAGCGAAAACCTATAAAGAAATCAGCGGTTATAAGGTTCGTATAGCCACAGAAAAAGAATTAAATGATGCTTTAGGAGAAGATTCCGCAGAGCGCTATAAAGATGTTATAAGTAAATTTACTTATGAAAATGATGTTCTTTACAGTAAAGATACTCTGAAAGTAGGTTCTTATGAAATTCCGATAGTTATTCTTTATAAGGATAAGGAGTATTTATTGGAAGTAAATGAGGAATCACAAAAACGTCCATATCGTGTTTGGGTATACCGGAATGAAGGGGATGCCTATTTGGGACTCTATAATGCATTAGTTTACGATAATGGAAAATTGAATACAAGCATTGGAATGCATTTATACAATACACAGATTCAGTCTGCACAGAAAATGATCTGGAAAGATGTATGTGCGCTGTTAGTCGGTGGATTAGAGAAGCAGGAGTATAGCTATGGTTTACCGAAAATGTATCATTATTCTGTATTAAGCTGGCAGGATGAAAACGGAAAAGAACTTAAAGATAATGATATCATAAAAGGTAATAGTAATTATTTCTACACTTTATTTAAGAAAGCAGATGGAACAGCCTATCACGTAGAAGCGAAATATGAAGATGGACCATTAACCGATAAAGAATATACGGTATTGGTTAAGAATGTAGATAATGGTTACCTTCAGGCTTTTACCGGAAACTGGGATGACCAAACCTATATTCCGCTGGATGAAAAAATAACACTTCCGGCAGGTACAAAAATAAACTTATATGCGATGGGTTATAAAATGACCGAAAATGAAAAGGATTGGGAAGGCAAACTGACTTCTTTAAAACTGATTTCCGGAAAAGAAGAAAAAGATATTATTGATGGTGATAATAGCAACTATACCATTAAGCTGGATAAGGATTATAGTATCGAAGCAACCTTTACCAAGACACTGGAATCCGAGAAGGAGCGCAGTAAGTTCTATTTCTATGCAGAACCTAAAGATACCACCGGAAAATACAGCAGCAGTGTAAACGTAAGTGTACTCAGTGAAGACGGAAGCAATAAATACCAGAAGTTAGATCCTTCGGCCTATACGCTTCGTATTGCCAATGAAGATGACTTCTTTAAAGCAGGTATTAGTTCTTCAGATTATGATAAAGATTTATTTACCTATGAAAACGGAACATTAAGCAGTAAAGAAGAACTGGAATTAGACCATTATAATGTTCCTTTGGTAGTTACTTATCAGGGGCAGGATTGGTTCTATGATGCGCTTTATGAAGACGCTTATTCTGTTCTTGTCAGTGTTGGAGTTTCGACTAGCTTCTATCATGGCGCAGTAACATTTGGCGGTCAGTATCAGCAGGATAACGGCAGTGACTATATTGACCAGGTAAGATTTGAAAAAGACGGCAAGGAGAACTGGAGTACTGCAGAAGCATTATTTGATACAACAAAAACGCCAAAGATGTATGGTTACAAGTTTGCTGGATGGCAGAATTATAAGGGCGAAGAGTATAAAGCAGATTCTCCATTAGTCAGCGAATATGAAAATGTAAGATATTTTTCCGCTTTTGATAAGTTTGTTAAAGCAGACGATGAAACAAAGCCTTATGAAACACCAAAGGCAACAATAGACGGAAAAGAACCTGTTCTTCCCGATAATCCAGAAGATCCGGATAATCCAAATAACCCGAGTAATCCAAACGGAAATGGTTCAGGCTCCAGCGGTGGCGGAAGCAGAAGACATGTTGTCGGCGGCAGTTCTACAAGAAACAGCTACACAATGACCGGAAACTGGGTAGTTGGTGAAAACGGTTGGCGTTTCCATAAGAGCACAGGCGAATATGCAGCAAATACCTGGGGCTGGATTAACGGTCAGTATTACTACTTTGATGCAAATGGAAATATGGTAACTGGATGGCAGTTCATTAATGGCCAGTGGTATTACCTGAACCCGGCAGAAGGAAGCTTACAGGGAGCTATGGTTGTCGGCGTAATTTATGACCCGGTTTACAATGCTTACTTCTACGCAAATCCAAGCGGTGCGATGGTAACCGGATGGAATCAGGTTAATCAGAAATGGTACTATTTCAGCCCAGTGAATGACGGTGTACATGTAACAGGTGCATTATTATCTGGTACATATGTTGACGGTTATTACTTAGGTGCTGACGGAGCATGGGTTTCGGGAAACTAAAACAATACTCTAAAATCTGACTTGCATAATGGCAGAGCCTGTCGATCTACGGAAATGTAGACGGCAGGCTTTTGTCATGTTTTTTTGTTATTGCGAGAAAGTTTAAGATTTAGTTGAATGGGTATTCTCTTGTTGTTGGATATTTTTACCATTTTCGTAATCTCGCTTGTAAGCCTCGCCATAAAAAAGATTTTAGCAAATGTGACGTTTTTATAATTTCTTGAAGTGGTAATTTATAGAGGTGTTCTAAACAAATAAACAGATTAAAATAGAAATAGTATTGTATTTTAGGATTATAATGGTAATGTTAATAAATATTTGCACTGCTTTTTTTGAAATGAAAAATATTGTATTTTTATGTATTTTTTTGTAAAATATCGATAAAATAAAAATATTTGGAAAAAAGAGTTGAAATATTAAGGAAATGGGGGTATAATAGGGATGTTCTTCAAAAAAAATTAAAGAAAAATTAAGAAAGGAAGGAGAAGGAAGATATGGGCAAGAAAAATATGGTAATGCGGCGGATCGCAGCATTGCTGATCGTTTCCCTGATGCTGACAAGTTCGGCGTTTACTTCATTGGCTGCAACGAATTCTGGAAGTGCAAAAAAGGGTTTTAAATTGGAAAAAGATTCAGGCGACTTGAATTTAACTGTCGGTAAGGAGGGAACACTTAGTGTAAGGATTGAAGATGCTTCAATTGCATCAGCTTCAATTTTAGCAAGTGATGCCGACGCAGCTGCAAATATGATTGTGTGGGATTCTAAGGATAAAAGTGTTGCTACAGTTGAACCAGCAAGTGATAAGCTTTCTTGTACAGTGATGGCTGTGAAAGAAGGAAATACAACAGTAACAGCAAAAGCTGGTAAAGCTGTTGTTGAATTTGAGGTAAAGGTTGATAATGGATCGGTAAAACCAGTTACAGAAGTGACTCTTGCACTGGACAAAAAAGAATTAAACCTTATGGTTGGTGATTCTGACAAACTTACAGCTACTGTTAAAGAAGACGATAAAGTGGTAGATGCTAAGGTTGAGTGGATTTTAAGCGAAAAAGATATTATATCAATTGCTGCTGATGGTACAGTAACTGCTTTGAAGTCAGGAACTGTAACAGTAACTGCTGAAGCAACCGTAAATAATAAGGTGGCATCAGATAAATGTGAAGTAAAGGTAGAACCTAAGCCAGAGGTTAAACCTATCACGGCACCAGAACTTTCTGAAGATATGAAGGCAGAATTTGAAGATCCTGAAAAAGCACAAGAATCTATTAAGAAGCAGACTGCTGACATTGAAGAGGAAGTAAAAAAAGCTGCAGAAAATAATAGGATTGAAACAACTGCAGAAATAAAGAAGATATTTGAAGAGATTAAAGATATTCCGAAGGACAGTGAATTAAAGTTAATTTCTGTTAACACAAAACTGGAAGTTGAAATGAAAAATGGCAAGCCTGTAGTAGATGAGGAAGGTAATCCGGTAGTTGTTATTAAAGAACTGGCTTATAATATCAGTTTGGTTGATAATCAGGGAAAGGAATTATCACATGGACTGCTGAAAGATAATAAAAAAGAAATTAGCATTAATGTTGCGCTTCCGGCAAAGGGAATTAAAAAAGAGTGTAAATTTGCTACCATTAAGCATTATGCAGATGAAGAATGTAAGAATCTGTTAGAAACCCTTTATTCTAAGATTTTTGGTAGTGAGGACATGTATATTACCATTAAAACAAAACAATTCAGTCCATTTGTTATGACATTCTCTGTAGAAGATCCTAACCCTACTCCTACTAACAATGGCGGTTCAAGTTCTGGCGGTGGCTCCAGAAAACACGTCGTTGGCGGCGGTTCTTCCACGAACAGCTACAGCATGACCGGCAACTGGGTAATGGGTGCAAACGGCTGGACATTCGTAAAGAGTGACGGAAAACTGGCAACCAATACCTGGGGTTGGATTAATGGTCAGTACTACTACTTTGACGCTAATGGAAACATGATGACTGGATGGCAGTTCATCAACGGCAAGTGGTATTGCCTGAACCCGGCAGAGGGAAGCTTACTGGGCGCTATGCTCTCAGGCGTAATCTTTGACCCGGTTTACAATGCATACTTCTACGCTGATGCAAGCGGCGCTATGGTAACTGGCTGGTATCAGGTTGGTGCAAACTGGTATTACTTCAGCCCGGTTAATGACGGCGTTCATGTAACAGGTGCTTTATTATCCGGTACATACGTTGACGGCTACTATCTTGGTGCCGACGGTGCATGGGTTCCTGGAAATTAAAACTGAACAATATGCAATAAGATAAAGAAGAACACCACAAACGAATAATAGTTTGGAATAATGCCTGTCAGCAGGAAAAAGCTGGCAGGCATTGTTTTTTGTGAGTTCGTTTCCTGCTTTTTTATGCATCATCTGCAATCTCCTATTATTTACCATTTATTTAAACAAAGCCTTGCAATATTCATCAAAATAAGCTATAATACTGGAAAAATATGGAAACACCTTTCTTGATTATACTAATAATTCAATAAGAAAAGGAAGCAGTAAAAACAAAAGAAAGGAAACTACATGGGGGAAATTGATATTCGTTTGAAAAATTTTATTAAAATTGATTCCGTATTTGCCCAGCTATTCAATCAGGGAGT
>ERZ808037.1698-NODE-1698-length-13299-cov-3.637574_pt1 | contig 13299 bp, 13 predicted proteins | sample MGYA00380190_ERZ808037 | MGnify/ENA primary metagenome ERZ808037 (study PRJEB31490, sample SAMN06133399) | mouse gut metagenome | isolation source: J9 | host: mice | place: China: Chengdu | collected 2015-05 ...
TGGAAAGAGTCTTATTAAAAAATACCGGCCTGCTACAATGTACATACTTACAGCTGCCATTGATACAAAGCCGGTATTTTTAAGTTTGCCAGTATTACTATTTCACCTTTCCATTCAACAGATATTTACGTCTCCACAGACTGCCGTGTCTGTAATCTTGAATCATTTTCCAAAATAAGCTGCTATCTGCTTCATTCTGGAAGTCTGCGCCACCTGGAACGGGCATCTCCTGTCACAATGGCCGCAGGAAATACAGTCCGAGGCTTTCTTCTCCAGCTTTTCGTAGTGGTCTGCTGCCATGGAATCCCCGGCCACGGCCAGATCATAATACTTGTTTATCAACCCCACATTCAGCCCTTTGGGACAGGGCTGGCAATGGTTGCAGTATACACAGTTCCCCTCTGCCTCCTTTGGTGTAAAAGTTCCAAGAATGGAATAATCCCGTTCTTCCAATGAAGCATCAAAAAATCCCAGCAGCTCCTTTACATCCTCCTCATTCCGAATACCTGGAAGCACTGTCAGCACTCCCGGCTTATCCAGTGCATACTGAATACACTGATACCGTGTCAGCGCCCTGCCGAAAGGCGATGTCTGATCCGCCAGGAGCTGCCCACCGGAAAATGGCTTCATCACGGAAATCCCCACACCGTCAGCCTCGCATCTGCGATACAGCTCCATGCGTTCTTTTGTGCTTCCGTTAGCGTAATCCCCATGGCTGTAGTCATATCCGGGGTTGACAGAGAACATCAGCTGATCGACCGTCAGCGCATCCAGTACATTCTGCACAAGGCCGGGCGTATGGGAGGACAGTCCGATATGATGCACCACCCCCTGCTTTTTCAGATCCAGCAGATAAGAAAGCGCCCCTCGCTCCTGATAGGCCCTCCAGTCTTTCTCTTCATCCAGGCAGTGGATAAAACCATAGTCTATGTAATCTGTCCCCAATGCCTTCAGCTGGGCATCCACAGAGCGCTTTATCACCTCCGGATCTGTGCTCCATCCATAAGTTCCATTTTCATAGTTCGCGCCGAAATGCACCTGATAGTGCATATCCTTTCTGACAGATGCAAAGGCTTTCCCGTAATAGGCAAAGGTTTTTGCATCAGCAGTAGCCAGATCGGCATAGTTGATGCCATGCTCATAGGCATATTCCAGCGCCCGGACTGCCTCCTTTTCCTCCGTCTCAGCAATATAGCTTGTTCCCAGACCGATGACACTAATCCGGTCTCCTGTCCTTCTGTTGATCCTGTATTCCATTTTTAGCCTCCTTGATTTCAAAATGATTCCCTCTGATGGAATCTCTTTCCTGTCTGGTTTCCCTGTATCTGGTAAATCAGATAGTCCAGACAGGAAATCCTTTTTTCTTCCCTATGAACCCTGCCAAGCAGATGTTCTCTCTGATGTTCCAGCAGCTCCAGTTGTTTCTTCTGCTGCCCCCTGTCAAACCATCCCAGGAAATCCCGGATCAATTCGGGTTCACATCCGGCATCCTCCAGATTCTGTATCAGGGCTTCCCTGCTCCCTATGGCTATCATTTTGGCACCCCCTTACTGTTTTTGATAGTTCCACTATAAAACAGGAAATATAAAATAGCAAATATTTATATATAATCTGTTTGCATAGTTGAATCCTATTGGATTTCGTGCTATGATGTATTCAGGATTTTAATAATAAAACATAAAACGAGGAGCATGGATATGGAAATAAGGGTACTTCAGTATTTTCTTGCCATCGCAAGGGAACAAAGCATCATACGGGCTGCCGAGTCCCTTCATCTCTCCCAGCCCACACTTTCCACGCAGATCAAAAACCTGGAGGAAGAACTGGGAAAACAGCTCCTGGTCCGCGGCACGAAAGGCGCCCGCAAAGTGACCTTGACAGAAGAAGGGATGATCCTCCGGAAACGGGCGGAAGAAATCCTGGATCTGGTAAAGAAAACGGAACATGAAATCGCGCTCTCTGACGACATCGTCATCGGAGATGTCTATATCGGTGCAGGGGAGACGGACAGCATGCGCCTGCTGGCAAAGGCGGCCGGAAAGCTGAAAGAGCTTTATCCCGGAATCCATTACCATATTTCCAGCGGAAATGCCATCTTTGTCAGGGAACAGCTGGATAAAGGACTGATTGATTTCGGCATTGTGTTCACCACCCCCGACCTGACCAGATATGAGGCATTAAAGCTCCCGGCAAAGGATGTCTGGGGCGTCCTGATGCCAAAGGACGCTCCCCTGGCCAAAAAGGAATCCATCGCCCCGGAAGATCTATGGGAACTGCCATTGCTGGTATCCCAGCAGGAGTCCGAGGGCGGGGCGCTTATCCAGTGGATGAGGCGCAGCATCCCGGAACTGAATATCGTCATGACTTACAACCTGCTTTTTAATGCCTCCCTGCTTGTGGAAGAAGGGCTGGGATATGCCGTATGCTTTGACGGAATCATCAATACCTCCGGCGACAGCAGGCTCTGTTTCCGCCCTCTGTCGCCCACTATCGAAATCGAGATGTATATGATCTGGAAAAAATACCAGGTCTTCTCCAAGCCTGCCGAGAAGTTTTTGATGATGATGCAGGCGAACCGGACATGAATGCCTTGTGCTTTCAGGAACAGCCTTCTCCTTGATCAAAGCTGTCAATTGCGAACATTGCCTTTGATTCCTCCATAATTCAATTGTCAAAAAAATCTTAACAACTGAAGATATATCTTTCCTTCACTTTCCAATCTTTCGCCAAATCTCTTAAACCGATTATAAGCACTTTAATAGAATTCTAACACCTTGTCAATTTCTTCACAGTCCAGATATACTAGACCACCCCCGACATAATACTGTACATGTTTCAATATTTCAAATGTCAAATCCATCAATTCATTTCCTGTGATTTTCCATTCTCCAGGTACAGCACTGTTTTTACCAAACTGTGCAATCAGGAATGCTGACACGTTGTATTTATCTGTTTCCTTGTCTAATCTTGCATATCTCTCCATTTTTCGGCGAGCTGTATTACTAATATTGGTATTCGTTACTTCAACTGCTTTATGAGCCAACGTAAAGATTCCCACCAACACAGTTTCACCACCATCAGTTCTCCTTATGACAAGATATGTAATAGATAACTTCTTCCTGGCAAATTCTATTGATTTATTACGAACAAAATCTTCCACCTCTTCATTCAATGGAGATGAAAAATCGGAGAGAAGTCTCTGTAGTTTCTCCTCTCCGATTGCCTTCAGCATGTCCTGAATATTAACGGCTATACATTCACCCATCTTTCCCTGTCCTCACAGCCATAAATTTTCGTATATCATCTATATTTGTCACTAGAGGAATCACAGAAGCAGATGGCACCCTTTCCGGATCTCTGGCAGATTCATCCAGAGCCTCGGCAAAAGCTTCTGCCTTTTTGGGATCTGTAATCCGTATATTTGCAAAAATGCTTGATGTAGCCATAACAACACCTCCATGTTAAAACTGCTATGATTGCATTCTGTCTTTGGCTTATTTCAATTATATGCAATCTGCTCCAAAAAGGCAATATGAATGTCATTCTCTGTATTGCATCAGCCATTGCTGCCCGTACTTCTCTATCATCGGAGCATTGGCAAGCAGAGTTTCCATCGCGACTGTCAGTCCCTGGCTGAACGCATTGGAGGAATCACCGCCAAAAACATGGCACATTTCATGTATATAGGTCGCCAAAGCATCGAAATAGCCATTAGCAGAAAAAACAGATCTCTTCAAATAAATCTCCCCAATCTCATATCTAATCGACAAACCGCTGTTGTTCATTACCGGCTTACTTTTTCGATATACCTTTGCCATTCCATGGTAAGACGCGCTTTCATTGCAGATTATCCTCCTCACGGGAAATTCCCGGTCACATCCAAAGAAACCGCTGTACAGTTCCCTTGTGATATTTTCCAATATTTCAAAGCCCTTGCACTCCCTGGGCTCTGCCTGGTCGTTCCTCACAAAGCCTCCGCACTCCTCGCAGACCTCTTCCAATGTTTTATAACCAAGCTTCTGGAATTGCCCTTTCACCAATAGGTATTTCCTGCTTTGGATAGAAAGCCATGCTTTGGCCTGTCCTCTTCTGTTCTTGTCCCGGATGGTATATAGTGGTGCCTGGGGCAATAAATCCGGGTATTTTTCCCGGAAACATGCCGTCATATCCTGAGATTGGCTTACCTTATAAATCAGACGGTCAATCACCGGACTCCACGAATCAATATCAATCCGTTTCCTGGGGTTCGAATTCCAATACCTGCGCATTGTTTCCAGCATACGCATGGCCCCGTAGGCATCCACATAATACGCAAGTTCCTGAAACACCTTGACTACTTCAAAAGGATACAGGCTGTTCCGTTCCCGGTCTTCCTTTTTATAATGGTGCAGGCACACGACCAGGTTAAAGGGATTGGATCCTAAAAGCTGATACGCGCAGAAAACAGCACCCTTTCTCCCGAAGTCATTGGTATATGGCAGACCCGCCCCATAGCCAGCCCCGCTCCTTGTATACAGTGCGCCCTCTCTGCCTTCCCATATTTTTTCTCCAATAATCGGGTTTTCCGGATAATAAAAAGCGGACAGCACTTCCCTGAAAATCTGGTAATCATCTTGTTCTATAAATGCGATTTCCAGACAGCTGCGCTTTTGCACTTCACGCTCTTTCACATCATATGCCAGCATCCAGACAGCACTCCTGTCTATCTCCTGTTCTATGCACATGACAGAAAGCTCCCAGTCCCCGGACGACATTTCTATCTGCCAGCCATAATCCCTGACCGCGCACAGGGAAGCGATTTTAAATCCTTCTCCAAAGTATCCTGCGTTATCATGGGAATTCGCCGTCTTTGTCGATGCCCCGATATGCAACAGCCATTCATAGCTGAAACAGACATCTTCCACCCACATGCGCAGCAGCCCATTGCTGTATTCAAAGCAGAACCGCTCCTTCCATTTTCCATATCCCACAGAATCATAAAAATTTTGTACAAAATCCCTGAAGACCTTGTATCTTGTCCATCTGACAGGGTATGTGGTTACGATATTCAACGGTATGATCATCAGAATCCTCCCAGCTGGCGGCTCTTTGCCATCATCAGAGATATTTCTGCACTTCATTCAGCACATGCAGCTTCCTGGCATATGCCCACAGCCTTTTTTCCTGTTCACCTTTCCGTTCACGGTAGGCATCTATGATCAGGTCAAAGAGGTATGTGTCTATGCTCTTCCTGAAACGGATGCAGTCACATACGCTTCTGTCAAGGTCGAATGTCTGATAGGATCCGAAATCAGTGGCGACTACCTGATGGGCTTCTTCAAAATTGCTTTCTGAAAAGTAGTACCTTCGGACAGGAAAATTCATTTTGATGGCCCTTCTGTCCTGTCTGCTGGTGGCAGCTGACAAAACGGTGGGCTCAGTCGAAATGAGCCCAAGATAAAAGCACGCGCTGTCCGCACATATGACAGCTTTCGGATCGCTGATGCAGACCTCTATCGCCTTATATTCTTTCGGCTTACTGTAGGCCTCCTTATTCACCCAGTATGATCCATGGCAGATTTTCTCCAGCAGCCCTTCCGCTACCAAAGCCCCAATCTGTCTGTTGGTAACGCCTGCTTCTAATAGCTGCTTCGTCCCTATATAACCGGAATAACTTTCTAATTTGTCACAGGCGCTTTTTCTCATAACGAATCCTCATTTTGCATTTTTCTTTACACATATTATTGCATTTTTCCTTACACATGTCAAGCGGAAATAAATATTTTATATATGGCATGAAAAATTCCCCTCCAGTTTCCTCATGCTGAAAGGGGAATGTACGATTTTTATATTTTTTCCTAAAAGTAAATTCTACGGCGTAATCTTAACCCTGTTCACATGGTCTGGCAACATACGATATTTCATATACTTCACACCCCAATCAACGCGTCAAACGTCCCCACCACGTTCAGCCGCCCGTAACCCCACTCCCTGTTGGGATAAGTCAGATCCGCGCTTCTGGAGGCTCCTCTGATGAAATAATTCCGGATCTCTCTGCTGGACACAATCTGGTTGTTCCTCTGCACCACGGCCCATTGCAGAAACTGCGCCACGGCGCCTGCGGTGATGGCGGCGGCCAGGGAGCTTCCCGTCTCCCGCCCCCGAATGGTGGACACGTTCACCCCGGGCGCGGCAAAGTCCGGATTCACGCCCCCTGTCCTGGTATATCCTCTGCCCGAGTCAATGAAGAAGCTGTTGTTGGCGGCATTGTAGGTGGACACGCTGATGACGTCATTCGCCATGGCCGGTTCCGTCAGGGTGATATAAGGCGACGATTCCAGGAAATAGACCGGCGCGCTCATGAACTCCGTGATAGGCAGCCACATATGGAATGTCCCATTGGAAATGTTCCCCACAGGCTCCACCAGGAAAGTCCATATGCCCGGCGTGGGCAGATAAACCCGCAGCAGCACCAGTTCTTCCCCGGAGTCAGGCTCCACAAGGGTTCCCGCTATGGTAATCCGGGACCTCTCATAGATGAAGTTGTAGGTGATGCTGTCCTGTATGCCCAGCCGGATAGGCGGGATGGTCTCCCCTCCGGGAGAGCGCACGGATATCGTGAACACATCCGGCACGTTCCCCCACAGTTCCAGGATGAAGCCCTCCGTCCGATCCGAAACCCGTATTTCCACCGGCACGGTTCCGGCTCCCCCGGCCTGGCTGGGCGATTCCATTTTTCCCTGGTAATGGTGTCCCGCGTTGCCCTCGTTTCCTCCGCATACCACTACGGCCCGGCTGCGCTTTCTGGCAATGGAGTCCAGATAACTGGGCAAAGGGGAACTGCCCGCATGATCTCCGTAATTGGTTCCGATTCCCAGGCATATGACTATCGGCCTGTAGAACATATCCACGAACTGCTCCGCATAATGTACCCCCAGCATGATATCCGTCTCCTCATATGCCGGAACGCCCGGAGGAATCATATAGAAGTCTCTCAGGTATTGCTTGGCAGGTTTCAGCTTTACCACTACGATATCGGCTTCCGGCGCAGCTCCGATGTAGCCCAGTCCATTGTCCAGCCTGCTGCCTGCCGCCACCCCCGCCATGGAGCTGCCGTGCCCGTTCTCGTCCCGGCTGGGCACATAGGCATAGGGATCCTCCGATTGCAGGGCGCGATTGATGTCCTCTCTGGTATATTCCGTTCCGTACAGGAAGCCCTGGGGCGGCGCGCCGCTTTGGATGGTCTGATCCCAGATGGCCAGGATGCGGCTGTTGCCCTGGCTGTCCCGGAAAGCCGCGTTGGTATAGTCAATTCCCTCTGGTGTCAATCCGATGCACGGATCTTTTCTCTGTCAAAAATAATAAAAGCCAGGATTTCACACTGTCCTCTTTCCTGAATCGCCGCCTTGTGTCGCTCCGCTGCCATAAATCTGTCGTTTTCCTGTAAAGCTGCTGCAAAAAGCGAGACTCTTTTCCGCCGCTGCCCATCCTGTCTGTTCCATCCTTTTTAAGGCAGAACCAGGCATAGCTATGTCAGGATTTTTCCCGTTAATGGCTCTGTATGCTAACTTGCAGAAGCAAGACACTACTTTTGCTCTGCGCCAGCAAATGTCCATACATGGCTTCGGAAGCGGAACGTCACCTCTATCCGTCTGTCCGGCCAGACCTCTATCTTTTCCACCAGGGCCGCCAGCAGCTCTCTGTCGGGCGCCGCCCTCTCGTCAAACTTAATTCTTGCCCGAAAGGCACGTTTCTGTCTGGCTGTCTCGGCATCCGCCTCTTTCAGCTTGCGGTCTATCTCTTCCTGTCTGGCTTTCCGCTTCTCCTCCCGCCGCTGCTCCTGATCCCGCCACTCCAGAAAAGCGGCTCTGTCAATCTCCCCGCTCCGGTATTTCAGATACAGGTCGCTTCCCCGGCGTTTCCCGTCCTCTATGGCTTTCTCCACGGCCCTTTGCTCCTTCTCCAGCCCCCGTCTGCGCTCTGCGGCTGCTGCGTTAAAATATTCTGCCATATCCCCGGCTTTCATTCCGCTTATGGAAGCTTCCCGGCGCAGAACTGTTTTGACCAGGTTGGTCAGCTCCTGGCAGCTAATGGATTTCCTTTCACAGAGCGGACAGTCCATGCGGGATGACTGTCGGCAGAAATATCCATATAGACGCACCTTCTGGCCGGAGCCGAGTTCTTTCACATGGCTGTACCTTCCCATCCTGTTCCCGCACTGGCCGCAGAACAGGATTCCCCGGAAGATATCCGCTTCCTGGGGCACCCTTCTGGAATAGCCTGCCCGATTGCTGTATTTTTTCTGCTCTTCGAACCGGCGGGCCACGCGGAAGAACAGCTCTTCCGGGACAATGGGTTCATGTGCCCCCTCTCTGACCGACCAGTCCCCGGAGGAGATATCGCTTTTATTCCTTATTTTATTATCTTTCCCGCAGGTCCTGGCCTGAACCAGACAGCCTGTGTATACAGGGTTTGTCAGAACTAACCGCAGGCTCCCCTCCGGCCAGCTTCGAAGCTCCTCCCCCTCCTCCTGGAATATATGGCCGTAGCGGCGGTACTCTCCGGGCCTGTGAATCTTTCTTTCGTAGAGCCAGGCCGCTATCTCTCTCTGGGTTTTTCCCTCTGCGCAGAGTCGGTATATCTCTTTTACGATGTCTGAGGTTCCCTCTTCTATGAGAAGGCTCCTGACTCCGTCCCGCCGCTGGATCCGATACCCATAGGGCGGAATCCCCCCGGTATAGCTGCCGTTCTCCCGCTGGGCCTTTCTGGCGCTCTTCACCTTCACCGCTATGTCCCTGGCGTACAGTTCATTTGCCAGGTTCTTCAGATTCATGCTCAGGTCGTCCTTGTCCTCACGAGCACTGTCGAAACCGTCCGTCACGGATATGAACCTTACGCCTAAGAACGGGAAGATTTTCTGGATGTAATTGCCTGTTTCTATGTAGTTCCGGCCAAACCTGGAAAAGTCCTTGACGATGACGCAGTCCACTTTCCGCATGCGCACGTGGGCCATCAGCTGGCGGAAGCCCTCTCTGTTGAAATTGGTTCCAGTCTTCCCCAAATCCGTGTAGCAGCCGTACAGAACCATATCCGGCTGCCGTTCCAGGTAGGCTTTGGCGATGGCTATCTGATTCTCTATGGAGCCGTTCTTTTCCTCTTGGCCATCCACGGACAGCCTGGCGTAGATGCCCGCTGAATATACTTTCCGGGCAGCGTCTGCCGTCAGGCTTTCCGCTTTCTCTGTCATCCGGTTTTTTACAGATGCACTTTGTGTGTCTTTGAACCGTCTATTCATGGCAGCACCTCCTCCATCTGCCAGTTTTCACAGATTATCATTGCAGCTCCGCGAGCCCTCTCACCGATGTCCCGCTGCTATCCTCCATCCCCCGGCATCAGAGCCTTGCCATAGGGCTCCCTGTACCGGAGCTCCACACAGATGCGCCTGTCCTCATACACCCATATCCTGTCCACAAAAGCGAGCAGCACGTCCCTGTCCAGGCGCTCCAGCTTCGGCATTTCCCGGAACCGTTCCAGCCGTACCCCGGAGGCCACGCCGGACCGGAAGAAAGAACTCGCCATCTCTTCCTGTCTGCTGATTGCCCCCTGGATTCTGGCGGAGCGCTCCTGGTAAATGTCCCGGAAAGCATGGAAATCCTCCTGGCTGATGAGGCCCACTTTCCAGTCCTCGTACAGTCCGCTTTTCAGGGACAGATATTTCTCCTTCTCCCCCCGCAGTCTCTCGATTTCTTGATAGAACCGCGACAGCTCCCCAAAATCCACCTCCATCCCCGCCGTCCGGGCCAACACCCTGTCCTCCTTCAGCAGAAGCGCCGCCTGGAACTGCAGCGCTTTTAATACGGTTTCCCGCAAATCTGTCTCCGAAATACTGTGTCTGGTACATCCCCTTCCCCCGTTCCTGGAGGGACAGATGAAAAAAACTTTTTCCGAACCCTTGTACCGGTTCACCCTGTGTATCAGCGGCTCCCCGCAGTCCCCGCAGAACAGCAGCCCGGAAAAAAGATGGGCCTTGCTGCCCACGGCCAGGAGCTTCTGCACCCGGTGGAAATCCTCTTTCGCGACCACCGGCTCATGGGTGCCCTCCACCCGAATCCACTCCTCTTTCGGCTTCTCCCGGCACTTGTCCAGCTTGTAGCTGATTTTCTCCCGGCGGCCCTGTACCATAGTTCCGGTGTAGATTTCATTGGTAAGTATGCGCTTCACCGCTATGGCTGACCAGCCCGCTTTCACGTCCGCGGCAAAGCCTGTGGAGAACTTTTCGCCTTTCGACTTCTTGTACTCCAGGGGCGACAGCACCCCCATTCCGTTCAGCCTGTCCGCAATCCCGCTGCAGCTTTGCCCCTCCATTTTCCAGCGGAAGATGTCCTGTACTATGCGGGCCGCGTATGCGTCCGGCACCAGGCGGTTTTTGTCCTTTCTGTCCTTGCAGTAGCCGTAGACGGCAAAGGCGCCTATGAATTCCCCTTTTTCACGCTTCACCCGCTGGTGGCTTTTGACCTTCCCGGATATGTCCCGACAGTAGGCGTCGTTTACGAAATTCTTGACCGGCAGCACCAGGGAGGTCTCGTTCTCGTCCGCCGTCAGGGAGTCAAAGCGGTCCGTCACGGCGATGAAACGCACATGCAAAGCCGGGAAGTCTTTTTGTATCAACCGCCCGGCTTCTATGTAATCCCTCCCGAACCTGGATAAATCCTTCACCAGCACGCAGTCCACCCTGCCCGCCTGTATATCCTCCATCAGCCGCCGGAATCCGGGCCTCTGAAAATTTGCCCCGGAATAACCGTCGTCCACATAGAAGTCGTATAGCTCCAGATCCTCCCTGCCCTGTATGAAAGACCGCGCAAGCTCTCTCTGGGATTGGATGCTGTTGCTCTCCGCCCTGCTATAAGCGCTGCCTGCAGCGCCGTCCCCGGCATCCGCCATATCCTCCCGGGACAGGCGGAGATATACCCCTACCCGGTATTTACTCATTTTCATCCCTGCCCTGTTCGCCTCTTCCCTCATGTGCGGCTCCCGCTGACATTGTATTCACGCTCCTCATCCTTTCCCGAGATGTCCTGGCAACGTTTTTTCATCCTTTGGCATTCACGCTCCGCTTCCATCTCCAGAATATCCTGGCAGCGGATTTTCGTCATTTCCGACACATACTCCAGCATCCTGTCCTCCATGTCCTTGCCGTCCTCCGCATAGTTCAGCTTCAGTACATAATCCCCCACTTTTACCAGAAAGGGATTGCCCACCTGTTCCAGATAGGACTGTATCCTGTCTCTCACGGGCCTGCGCTCCTCTGTCTCCAGGGTACTGATATCCGTCAACTGCGCCCGGTCTGCCAGCATGATGTCCGCTTCCCGCATGCGCTGCAGCTCCTCCATCGTCATAGGTCTGCATGCACCTCCTTCCAGCAAAACATATGCGGTAAACCGTTTGTCCTATGTCAGGCCGGCTGCATCCAAAGCCTGATTTTGAGGATGCCGTTGAACCATCAAAGAAACTATCAGAGAAAAAGGGAAAACAGAAACATCTTGAATTTTTCAGGAAATCGTGATAGCATTTCCATGGCAAAGGCCATACGGAACGCGCCTGAAACCCAGAGAGGATAAAAGCATGATAAACAAAACCACCTTGAGACAATCCCTGATTCTGTTCACAGCCGCCCTGATATGGGGCCTTACTTTTGTGGCCCAAAGCGTGGGCATGGACTATGTGGGGCCTTTCACATTTATCGCGACGCGAAATATCGTGGCCCTGTTCGTACTGCTGCCCGTGGCGGCCATCATGGACAGGCACGGCAGAAAGCAGACCCCGCAGACTGACCGGAAAAAGGGCAGCCGGCTGCTCCTTTTCGGCGGTGTCTGCTGCGGCATCTGCCTGTTTTTGGGAAGCACCCTGCAGCAGTTCGGGGTGCAGGACACCACCGTGGGCAAAGCGGGCTTCATCAGTGCGCTGTATATGGTGCTGGTGCCGCTGTTCGGGATTTTCCTGGGGAAAAAAATCGGACTGCGCATCTGGTTTGCCGTAGGGCTGGCGGCTTTGGGCATGTATCTGCTCTGCATGACAAAGGGGGACTTTCATCTGCAGAAGGGCGACCTGTACCTCTTTGCCTGCGCCATCGTCTTTTCCCTCCAGATTCTGTCCGTAGACCACTTCTCTCCCCTGGTGGACGGCGTGAAGCTCTCCTGTATGCAGACCCTGACCAACGCTGTCCTGGGCTCCGTCTGTATGCTTTTGTTCGAGCGCCCGGACTTGGGCAGCATCCTCGCGGCCTGGATGCCGATTTGTTACGCAGGGGCGCTCTCCAGCGGAATCGGCTATACTTTCCAAATCATCGGGCAAAAGGATCTGAATCCCGCCATCGCCTCCCTCATCATGAGCCTGGAATCCGTCATCTCCGCCCTTGCGGGATGGCTGCTTCTGCACCAGACCTTAAGCCCCAGGGAGCTGGCCGGGTGCGCGCTGACTTTCCTCGCCATCATCCTGGTACAGCTGCCGGGGCGGAGCCAAAAGCCTATTGCGGAAGAAACGGGGGACAGCTGCGTCCAACAGGAGTGAGGGCATCATAATAAAACAGGATGTCTTTCTTGCCCTCCTGTGAGGTGCCGGTGTAGATGTGGGTATCCAGTCCGCCGATGGCAAAGCCGTTCTTTATGTAAAACAGGCATGCGGCAAGGTTGTTGTCCTGTCCCTGGGTGTACAGCCCTCGATAGCCATTTGCCAGAGCTATCTCTTTTGATGCCTCCATCAGCATTATGCCGATATGTTTTCCTCTGTAGTCTGTATTCACTTTCAGGTCGTACAGGTACAGAAACCTGTGCCAGCTGTGCTGGAGGATGGCAAGGCCGATGCATCTGTCGCCATCGTATGCGCCTACGAAGATGCTGTTCTTTGCCAGTTCATCGTAATCGTAGTTTTCGTCGGGAAAGCACATTTCGGTGACTTTCTCCTCGGGAAGACGTTCCTCCTCGTAGCTCCATTTTTCATCTCTGTACGACGGAATCATTCGGCCGAACAGTTTGAATGGTTCGTTTTTTATGTTTATGTCGTCTTTTTGTGTGCTGTCAATCGTTTTTACGGATATCATGTTTCGCTCTCCTTTTACTGATATATGCTCTCGGGATCTCCAGACCTCATATCATGCTGCTTTCCGGAATCCCTTGAGGACGATTCCTCCGTTTTACCGGGTGCCATCCAGCCCCGATATCTGATTCTGTTTCCGGGGATTTCAATCTTCACCCGCCTATCCAGCAGATTGTCGTGATGATTATCTCCAAGATCAGGCGGATGATGTGATGCGGAACATGTACT
>ERZ808037.1701-NODE-1701-length-13290-cov-6.819269_pt1 | contig 13290 bp, 10 predicted proteins | sample MGYA00380190_ERZ808037 | MGnify/ENA primary metagenome ERZ808037 (study PRJEB31490, sample SAMN06133399) | mouse gut metagenome | isolation source: J9 | host: mice | place: China: Chengdu | collected 2015-05 ...
TCCATTTTGAATATTATCCTAAATATGCCCATGGAGGACGCGCTTAAGATGGTTACCGTTTCTAAGGAGATTGAGGATGCGCTGGTGAAGGGCACGGGAGACCTGGCAGGCATTTATTCCTTCGTGGTAAATTATGAAGCGGCGGACTGGCAGGAAATCAGCAGGCAGCTTATCGTGCTGAACGTGGACACGAATACGATTTACCAGGCGTACACCGAGACGGTATGCTGGTATAAGGAGATGTTTTTCGAGACAAGCGTAAGGTAATTTATCTGTCTCGCGAACATAATAAGTGATGATAGGACAGACGACCATCACTATAATAAAAATTCGGCTGATAATGACTAAAGGAGGACACTATCATTGAGTAGCGAAATCAGAGACATTAATCTTGCCGAATCAGGTGAGAGAAAAATCGAGTGGGTGAAGAGGAACTGTGACTTGCTGCGCACGCTGGAAAAGGAATTTTCCGAGAGCAAGCCTTTTGCGGGCAAGAAGGTGACGCTTTCCGTACATCTGGAAGCGAAGACCGCATACCTGTGTCTGGTGCTTGCCGCGGGCGGCGCGGAAATGTATGTGACAGGTTCCAATCCGCTGTCCACACAGGATGACGTGGCGGCGGCGCTTGTAAAGGCAGGGCTGGAGGTACATGCGTGGTACGGTGCGACGCCGGAGGAATATGAGACACACATCCGTCATGTGCTGGAGGCGGAGCCGAATATCATCATTGACGACGGCGGCGATCTAGTGACGATGGTGCACACGCAGATGCAGCACTTGATTCCCAATATCATCGGTGGCTGTGAGGAAACGACGACTGGCATCATCCGTCTGGAAGCGATGAACAATGCGGGAGAATTAAAGTTCCCCATGGTGCGCGTCAACAATGCGGCATGTAAGCATTTCTTCGATAACAGATACGGTACGGGTCAGTCCGTGTGGGATGGCATTAACAGGACCACAAACCTGATCGTGGCGGGCAAGATTGTCGTTGTGGCGGGTTATGGCTGGTGCGGCAAGGGCACGGCTATGAGAGCGAAAGGTCTGGGCGCACGGGTTATCGTGACGGAGATTGACCCGATTAAGGCGATTGAAGCGGTGATGGACGGCTTTGACGTAATGCCTATGAAAGAAGCGGCTAAGGTGGGCGACTTCTTTGTTACCGTGACGGGCTGTGATAAGGTCATTGATAAGGAAGACTTCGCTGAGATGAAGGAAGGCGCAATTCTCTGTAATGCGGGACATTTCGATTGCGAGATTGATATGGCGTGGCTGAAAGCAAATGCAGTGGAGACGAGAGAACAGCGCAAGAATATTATGGGCTATAAGCTGCCGACGGGTCAGTGGATTTTCGTACTTGCCGAAGGTCGTCTTGTAAATCTGGCGGCAGGCGATGGGCATCCCGCTGAGATTATGGATATGAGCTTTGCCATTCAGGCGCTCTCCGCGAAATATCTGGTGGAGCACGGCAAGGAGCTTACCGAGAAGCTGATTGATGTGCCGGAAGAGGTAGACAAGGATGTGGCGAAGAGAAAGCTCGCGTTCCTCGGCAAAGAGATCGATGTGCTGACGCCGGAGCAGGAGAAGTATCTGAATAGTTATACCCTGTAAGGGGATAATCAAATAAAGGCAGCAGTTGTCCGCACCTTGGAGACAGGGTGCGGATTTGCGCGTATAAGTGAAGCGTCTCGAGCCTGCTTATAAGCAGCAGAGTCAGAAAGGATAAAGATGGAAACGAAAACAGAAAAATTTGCGGCAAATTTATTACAATATCTAAACGACAGCCCGACCGCTTTTCACGCCGTGGAAAATGCGGCGGCGATTTTGAAAGAAAACGGCTTTCAGGAATTAAAGGAGACGGAGAGCTGGGCTTTGGAAAAAGGAGGAAGATATTTCATAGTCAAAAACAGCTCGGCGGTGATCGCCTTTACGGTAGGAACGGGAGATTTGAATAAGGAAGGGTTCCGCATCATCGGTGCGCACACAGATTCTCCGTCGCTTAAGGTGAAGCCGGGCGATTGCACTGTCACGCCGGACGGCTATGTGAAAGTGAACGTGGAGATTTACGGCGGGGCGATTTTGCAGACCTGGTTTGACAGACCGCTGGCTCTCGCCGGGCGGCTGGTTGTAAAAGAAAACGGCGCTTTGCGGGAAAAGCTCGTGCGGATTGATAAGCCCGTCTTTATGATTCCGAATCTCTGCATTCATTTTAACAGAGATATGAAGGAAAAGGGCGCCTGCAACAAACAGACGGAAATCCTGCCGCTTTTGTCCATGAAAGAGGACGACATGGAGAAAGAGGATTATCTGCCCGCCCTGCTGGAAGAAGAGACTGGCATCGAAAAAGGAAATGTCGTGGATTATGAGCTGTATTTGTATGAGTATCAGAAGGGAATCCTTACAGGCAAAAAGCAGGAGTTTATCTCGGCGAGCAGGATTGACGATTTGTCTATGGTTTATGCAGGACTGACCGCGCTGACACACGCGCAGGCACAGGCGGGCTGCCAGGTGCTTGCTGCGTTTGACAATGAGGAAGTGGGGAGCACTACCGCACAGGGCGCCAATTCCGGACTTTTGCTGCATCTGTTGAACCGCATCTGCAAGAATCTGGGGCTGACGGACGAGGGATATTTTCAGGCGGTTGCTAATTCGACCTCGATTTCGGCGGATTTGGCGCACGCGGTGCATCCGAATTACAGCGACAAGCACGATGCGGAAAGCCGCCCCGTGTTAGGGGGCGGTCCGGTAATTAAATATTCCGCGTCCCAGCGGTACGCCACGACGGCGATGAGCGCCGCGTATTTCATGCATGCCTGTGAGAGGGCGGGCGTGCCCTGTCAGAAGTTTGTAAACAGAAACGATATCGTGGGCGGCTCCACCATCGGTCCCGCACTTTCCGGGTTGACCACAATCCCTACGGTGGACATGGGCGCGCCGATTTTGGCGATGCACTCCATCCGGGAATTTGGGGCAGCGGCGGATATGGAATATACGCGGCGGGCGTTTCTGGCATACTATGAGGGCGGACGGCTTTAATGCCGCCGGAGAAAGCCGCCCCGTATCATCAGGGACGGCTTTTCTTTAACCTTGCGTTTTTCGGACATGCTGCGGAGGAGATTACTCTTTTGTGACAGGCACCCACAATTCGCAGAACAGACCCTTTTCGCCCTTTTCAAAGTAAATTTCAAAGTCCGTGTCGTCTGTCTGCACATAGCCCGTTTGCGGAGAAAATTCTTTGTGGAATTTGCTCCAGACTTCGCCGATGCAGTCTCCGTCATCGCCAAGGCATTTGAATACGGCATAGTCTGCGGGTTCGGTGTTCCAAATGGTATAACCCTTTTTGATGAGGGCGTCTAACCCGGCGCTGTCCGTATCGTCATCAATGATCACGCCGATACCGTAGTTAAAATGCGTTTCGTTTTCTCTCGTGGGGCTGCATAAGCCGTATACGTCCCGCTTCCCCTCTTTCCGAAGCTGCTTCATGGGTTCGACCAGATTTTTGTCAAAGCATTCCGTCCAGAAATCGGGAATGCTGTGGTCGCTGTCATCATTGATGATTTCGTTGGGAAAAGCCCTAACCATTGCAAGAAACTGCTGCGATTCTTTGTGTTCCATTCTGTAATCCATAATACTACCACCTTCCGTTATGATTTTTATCACAAGGGGATTGAACAGATGAAGCTTCGTGCCCTGCTTTTTTGCCTGCTTCGGGGTGGAGCCGTGGAAGCGCAAAAAGGCTTTGGAAAAACTCTCCGGCGATTCATAGCCATATTTATACGCGGCGTCAATGACGGACAGATTCGTTGTCTGCAGCTCCTGCGCAGCGAGCGTAAGACGGCGGTTTCTGATGTATTCATTGGCGGTCATTTCGGCGATAAAGCTGAATGTACGGTGGAAGTTGTAGTTGGACATGTGTATGCTCTTTGCCACGTCGGTATAGTTGATGTCCTCGTAAATGTGTTCCTCCATATAGTTTATTGCCTGCTGAATCAGTTGGATTGACATGTCGTTTTTCCTTTCCTTCGGTGCCTTGGCAACAAAGTTTTTTTGCCTGCTCTCCTTGCGTGAAATCATTGTATAAAATTGCGGAAGGAAAGTCCTGTTCTGGCTTGCGCAAGTTTGCACTGTCATTTGTTATTTTCTATGATTGCCATCATTTCTGCGGGAGTAACTATAAAGTCCCGAAATGGATAATGTTTTTGATTCCCGGTAACAAGATAGGCGTCATCGTCTCTTTTCTCCATAGCTACTTCATAGAATACAAGGTCGTCCATATCAATTAAAACAGCTCCTGAAGGTTGAGGAAACACTTCGATTCCGTATTGCCGGATTGATTCAAGGACAGTTTGTATCAGTTCCTCCTGCAGATGAAATTTTTCTCTGTGAAATACTTCATTATATTCAGATAGAATATCTTGATGGTATAAAGGAATAATAGTACCATCAAAAACCGCATCTAGCACTTTAACAGTTGCGGAGTCCGCATTTTTTGAAAGCAATGCCGACAGCAAAACATTTGTATCAATTACAGCATAATATTTCATGTGCATTTACCTTTTTCTTTCTGCCCGGGTTGCCAAAATTTCAGCATTAATTTCATCAAGTGACATTTCCGGGACATCAGACGCTTGACGGCGCAGCTCATAAAAAGCATTTTTCGCTTCTGCCCTTGTTATCGTCTGCTCCGGCAATGTGGCTTCAAACGGAAGTCCTTTTACCAGTTTGCTTTTTGCCATAAACATACGGAATGCTGTGGGTAAATCCATTCCCAGCCTTTCATATATTTCTGAAACTTCCTGTTTTAACGCTTTATCTGCCCTAAATTGAATTAAAATCTGTTCTGCCATATTTTAGTCTCCTCTCATACATTTTGAAGTTGTTTTGCATATGTTTATCATATTATATGCTTTACATGAAAAATTAGCAATTGGTTTTAAATGATTTTAGACAATTTCCCGTATCGGATCGTTGTGTATCAATCGGACGCTGAGGCGGCTGTGCATTTTATGGCATAGCCGTTTTTTGACCTTTAACAGGTAAAAAATATATTGACAAAAAATGTTTACAGATGTAGACTGTTTTTAAGGAAGTCTACATCTGTAAACAATAGAAATAAACGGGCAGCAAGGAATAGGGAAGGGATAGGTTTATGAAAGACACAAAAATATCCGACGCGGAACTGGAAATTCTGGAAACACTCTGGGCGGCGGGGGAAGCACTAAACGCCAACGAGATCCGCGCGCGTCTGAACGAGAAAAAGGACTGGGAGCGTACCACGGTGCTGACGCTGATCCGCAGACTGCTTGACAAGGGGGTAATCGGGCAGGAGAAGCGGGAGGTTTTTTATTACGCCCCTCTTGTAGCGAGAAACGATTATGTGAAAGAGGAGACGAAAAGCTTTCTGAATAAATTTTTTAGGGGAGACGCAAAAAATCTGGCGGCAGCGCTCATTGAGGATGAGAATTTGAGCCGGGAAGATATTGAGGAACTGAGGGATTATTTTCGGGATAACTTTCGATAAAAAATCTGCTGTTTTCGGTTGGGACGGAGAATGAAGGAGTCAATCATCTACAGACTATTATTCGCAGTCGGAAACGCGTGAGAATTTGGAGCGGAGGGTATAACTTATGACACAATTATTTTCTGTGATTTTGTCGTTATCGGTGTCCGGCGGGCTGGTGGGTCTTTTGATTCTGGCGTTTCGCCCGGTCACTGGTCGTTATTTTGCAAAGCGGTGGACGTACTATCTCTGGCTGTTAGTCATTGTGAGACTGCTTGTGCCTGTGCACGGGGAGCTCAATCTGATGGAATATTTGTCGGCAAATCTGGCGGCGGCGGGGAGCCATTTGAGCGAAATTGGCGGCATGGCGGAGCGGGCAGAGGAGGACGGACGCGCTGGAAGTGAACTGCATGAGACGGGTGGCATGGCGGCTACAGATGCGGCAGAAGTCGGGAAAGCAGCAGAGCAGAATATGGTACAGAATGTCGGGTCTGGGTTGACAGAGAGCGCAGTATCTGCCAGTGGCGTGACAGGTGGCAACGTTTGGAAACAGTTATTGCAGGCTGCCGCAGTTATCTGGCTGACTGGCGTGCTCTTTACGGCTCTGCGGAAACTTTGGATTTACCGCCGGTTCGTAACGGGAGTCTGCGCGGCGTGCGCACCTGTAAGTGACCAGCGGATTCTTGCACAGTATGCGGAGATAAATAGGAGACTCGGCGTGCAAAGAATCATGCCGCTCTATGAGAGCGCGGTCATTGAAAGCCCTATGCTGATTGGACTTTTCAATCCTTGTATTTACCTGCCTTCCGGGTTTTTGAAGGAGATGGTGGGGAAGGAGAACGATATTATTTTGATTTTGCACCATGAGCTAGTGCACTATAAACGGCGGGATCTTTGGTATAAGTGGGTGTTTCAGGCGGCGCTCTGCGTGCATTGGTTTAACCCGCTTCTGTATGTGTTCCAACACAAGTTTAACATAGACTGTGAGCTGGCATGTGATGAGACGATGCTGAAACTTTTGTCGGAAGAAGGGCGCAGGGCATATGGGAACGTGCTGCTGGATGTGGCGCAGAAAAACTGGTCGGAGGGCGTGCTTTCGGAGAAAGAACTGAGAATGCACAGAAACGTGCCGGCTATGACACTATTGGAGGGAAAAAGTACATTGAAAGAGAGATTGCGGGGAATTGCGCTGTATCACAGTACGGGAATAGCGGTCGGGCTCTGTTCTGCGGCGGCGCTTGTCATGTTTTTGTCGGTGGCTTTTGTCTGCGGTGCAGCGGGTGTCCACAGTGGTTCCGGGCAAGCTTTTTCCATGTATAACGGCGGAAATCCTGTGGTTAATGTTGTGGAGCCTTTCTGGGAAAAATCGTTGTGGTCAGAAATGTGGGGAGACTCCTTTAATTTGGACCAGCCGATTATGGTAAGTGAACACGGAAAAGCATATCGGATGTATGATGATGACGCGCTGATTGCCGGGGACAGTGAGAACGACTGTTGGCGCGCATGGACATATGCCGGCGGGGATGGGCGCGTGGATGTAACGCAGTTTGCAATTAACGGTTCCGATACGTTATGGATTCTGTATGCCAACAAGGAGACGACGCTGGAGGTATCTTCCGTGTTCAATCTTCGTGACGGACGTTTTAAGCTCGTCTGGGTGGGACCGGACCAGACCGTGCGGACGATCAGTGAGAGCGGGGAAGAGAATACTGTGAAAATCACGATGCCACAGGGCAGGAACGTGATTAAGATGGTGGGGCAGAAGGCAAAGCTGGAAGGTCTCAGCGTAGCATATGGAAAGATGAGAAAGGGGGATTTTGATAAGGTTTATAATAATGAAGCTTCGGAGTACGCCTATCAGGTGCTGGAGGGACAGCGAACGCTGGATTTGAGCAGACTGGAAGATATTTTTCCGCAGTTAGAGGGAAAAGAGGTAAGCGAGCTGTGTCGAAAAGTCTTGGAGGACGGGGCGGTTTTATCGAAGGAAAACTGGCAGGATTTGTTTATTTATTCCGATGCGGAGCTGACGGCACAGTATCTTCTGGAGGGGCTGCAGGCGGGCAGAGCCGAGACGTTTGACAGCGGCATACTTGTCGAGATTGCGCCGTATATGGCGGAGGCAGATGTGAGTGAATGTTTTCGATATCTCTTGGAACGGGACGCGGTGTCTGACTCCGACTGGGAGAGTATCTTTGTGTATTCCGATGCCAACAAGTCGGCAAAATATCTGGCGAAGGCGCTGCGGAAAGGGAAGGCGAGCAGTTTCAGCGACAAAGCTCTTGAGCAGATTTGCTACCGGGTGTCCGTGAAAGAGCTGACGGATATCGTGACGGCGATGGATGAATTGTCCTTTGAAAGTTTGGAACGCGTGTTGGCTTATGTGCAGCAGATGGATGAAGCGGCGACATGCGTTTGTTATTACATTGATTTGGAAAATACGCTGACGGATGAACAGCTGCGGGAGGTGGAAGCTTATCTGAGTGAGGAGGATTTTTACCGGGTTGTGGAGTATAACGGAAAAAACAAATAGAGCTACTTTTTTACTAACGCTTTATACTCGGAAATCAACTCTTTGAACTCACTGCAATTTTGAAGGAACCCATAGGCAGAATCAGTTTCCATTGCAGACAAAACCGAGGGCAGCAGCTGTTTCAAGTCGGAAGTTTTCGTAATGTGGTAGAATAATGGGGAACTGCTTATATCCCACGGCGTGAGCATGGCGGCAAGCATTTTGCGTAAAAGGCGAAGGCATTCGTCAGTATTCTTTTCGATGGCAGCTACTTGCAAGGGCGCAACGACTGAATGGTACTCCCCAAAGTCAAAGAGAACCGCCATCTGGCTTACCTTATCCGCAATGCTTTTTGCAGTCTGTATTTCACCGGCTTGCAGTTTGGTGTCAACCATCTTGAGAAGCAGTATTTGCGCTTTATTAAGAGCCATGAGCAATCCATTTTGTAAAGTTTTCATAGCTTCTTCTGTCCTGCCTTGCTGTAAGCAGATCGTAACCTGAAGCAGCCGTTTATCTGCCATACTGCTGATGACATCGTCTTTATCGGGTATCAAGTCCAGAATTTCCTGCGCTCTGTCATAGTCGTCGTTACGGATACATCTGCAAACAAGCATATAGTTTGCGCTGTTATTTATTTTACTGTCATTGCTCTGTGCAAGCTGCCTGTACCATTTGACAATTTTATCATCATATGGCTGTATTTCATCAGCAGACAGCCCGGACATAGTGAGCAAACCGTCAAGCTGTATGGTAAGACAATGCAACAGAGTTTCATTATGGGGATATTCGTGGATTTTTTGCTCTGCTGTTTCAAAGCCGGCTGCAATTCCCTTTTCGCGGGCAATTGTTGTAACTTCCCTGCTGAAAGATTCGATTTCCTGATGCGACAGATCCTCTTGAAAACAGAACAAGGTATTTAAGTCGATCCTGAGTAAACGTGCCAATGGCGGCAGGAGCGAAATATCCGGGCTTGTCAAGCCCTTTTCCCACTTACTGACAGCGGGGATGGACACATTGAGGTGTTCAGCTACCTGCTCTTGTGTCAATCCCAATTCTTTTCGCTTTTCTGAAATTACCAAATTCATTGTCATACTATCGTCTCCTTAATCCAAACGCCGCAAAAGCTTTTACTGTCTTTATGATACCACCGGACCGTGGCATCGACAATTGAGCAGATGTCAATTTCCGGGAGAATTTCTTAACCGCAGGTTAAATCCGTAATCGAATCACCAAAGCCTGTTGCTATTGAAAATTGTGCGAGGTTGTATAAAGGGAAGAGCAGGCTGCGTCAAACCTTTTGTTTTGACACTGTTTTGTGCGCAGTATATAATCCCGAGTTTGACACTTGTGAAAGTAAAAAACGGCTACAGACTCAGTAATTATGCGGGCTGTAGCCATTTTCTCTTTGGAAACGATCTGTGCTATTTTTTTACTTCTTCTGTTTTGGTACTTTTTATGATGCTCCGCATGGCTGATTTTGAAATAAATTCATAATCAGTGCGAAAGCCAAATGCCTTGTGTAAATCATCCGTCAGATCGGTTCTCTTGTAAGAAGGAATATAGCCGCTTTCCTTTGACAAAAGTGTTACCTGCATGGAACGGAGTGTACTTAGGATCTCGTTACAGGTATAGTTGTTTCCGATCTTTTTCTCAAGCAGGCGATATACAAGCAGGCTGATGTAACAGGTGAGGAAATGTGCTTTGATGCGGTCTTCCCGCCTGACATAGACGGGACGTGCCTCAAAATCCGTTTTCATGATGCGGAAGTTCTCTTCTATTTCCCAACGCTGTCTGTTGATGTTTAAGATCCCGCTTATATCGCCTTCGAGGTTTGTAATGACAGCATAAAAGCCGTCATACTTTTCCTCATCCCTGATCTTGTCTAAATCAAGTTCACAGACTTTCTTTTCAGCGATCTCTCCATCATCTGTCACATTTGTGGTTTTAATAAAACGGGCAGGATCATTTTGGTTTTTACCCTTCCGTTTTCTTCCGGGCTGTTCGATCATTTTTATGGCACGTGATATCTGCTGCTCACGGATCCGTTTTTGGTATGCCTTGTATTTTGGAGAATAGGTTACGATGACGGTTTCATCCATGTTTCCATTTACAACAGGCACTTCCTTGTAAAAGATTGTTTCGTAAATATCAGGATCGGATTCATCAAGAGTGGATATATCGATGAACTTGTCAGAACCAAGCCTGCGAAACTGTTTTGGATGCAAGGCGGTCTGCCGGTCTTCCCCGCGCATCTTCTTTAGGGATTGTGTAATGACATAAGAACGGTTTCCAAAGCTGTTAAATCTGCGGTTTGACTTACTGCCGAGTCCGGCATCCGAGCAGAAGACAAACTCACTACAGTCAAAGTCTTTTATTACCTTTGATTCAAGAGGCTTTAAGGTCGTCTGTTCATTCTGGTTTCCAGGGAAGATGTCAAAAGCCAGAGGAATGCCATCAGCATCCATAAACAATCCCATTGTAACGATGGGATTAGGGCGGTGTTCCTTGCTCTTTCCATAGCGCCTGAGTTCATCTTCCTGTTCAATCTCGAAGTAGTAGTTTGTACAGTCGTAGTAGAGCACTTTTTTATTTCTGGGATGAACGAAGTTTGAGTTTTTATAAAGTTCTTCCTGAATAAAATCGGATTCCTCAGCAATGACTGAGAGTGCACGATACACGTTCTGCAGTTCATACTTTGGCGGTTCAAGCAGTGTTTTACAGTAAGAGAAACTACTCAGCCTGCTGGAAGGGGAAAGGATCCTTGCATAGATCAGGTCGGTCAAAATGGCTCCCAGGTCATAGGTATATTTATGGCGTTTTGAAATCTTTCTGCAGATGCTGTCAATCTTAAGCTGCGCACAGAGTTTTTGAAGGAAAAGATATCCTGCCTGAAAGCATCTTTCTTCATTCTTGGGTATGTAAGCTTTTCTGGAAAGGGAAACCGACACATCGCTGGTTTGGGCATTGTATTCGGCTGTGTCTTTTTCCGCTTCAGATTTTGCCCAGACCATCATAGCGTCAAAGTCACCATCAAACGACCGAAGCAGTTCATTCAGTTTGCCAAGTTTCCGATAAATCCTGGAAGAAGTTTTACCGTTTTCTTTCCGGTAGGATTGGTTGATATAAACGTCTTTATTGTTCTCTACACCAGTAATTGAAACATACATAAAATCACCTCATAAGTATTATAACACAACTAGTGCAAACTAGCACGCATTAATTTCAAAAATTTGACAAAAAAATAAGCCTCAGGCAGGCTTAAATACGAGGTTCATGTGTTATGATGTTTAAGAGAAAGTGTCAAACTCCCGCGTCAAACCTTTTGTTTTGACACTGTTTTGTGCGCAGTATATAATGGAATGTAACGTAAATTCAGAAAAGGAGATAACGGTTATGTCATATCCGATGGTGCACTTAAAAGTTGCATATGGGCTGCTTGCGCGGCATGGCGGCGGGTGGATAGAACGACCGGGAGACTTCCTGCTCGGTTCCGTTGCGCCGGACGCGGTGCACTTTCACGACAGATATGATGTATCTTTGAAAGAGAAAAGTCATTTGTGGGAATTTGGACCGCACTGGGGCATAACGCTCGACAGTGAGGGATGGCTGGAAGCGATCCGTAGGTTTGGGAAAGAAAATCAAAGTGTCGAAAACAGGGATTTTATGGTGGGCTATTGCACACATCTTTTGACGGACTGGGAGAACGACAGATGTATTTGGACGCCTTTTCGGGAAAAGATGATGCAGGGCGCAGACCTTGACGAAGTGTACGGGCAGTATGCGGCGGAAGCTTACGGCATTGACCAGTGGTTATATCAGAATGATAGGGAGTCGCCGGAAATCTGGCGCCTTTTGGAGCAGGGACAGATTTGCGGGCTAGAAGGCTGTATTTTGAAGGAGGATCTTGCACGGCAGAAACAGTCTCTTTTGTATGAGCAGTTTGCCGGGAAAGCGGTAGCAGATGTGAGCGGGTATCAGTTTTGCACGAAGCGAATTATGGAGGAGTTTTTGGATGGATGCGTGGAGAAGATATCCGAAGAAATATTTACCCGTTTATAAAATTACGTTTAAATTATAATATGTATTTATGTAAGGGGCACATTATGAACACTCAGGAAAACACAACAACCTACAAATCCGGGGAACTATTAAAACGGTTTCTTCCCTACTATAAAAAATACTGGAAGATCGTAGTTATTGACTTGCTCTGCGCGGGACTGACGACGATCTGCGAGTTGGTGCTGCCGATGATTATCCGCTTTATCACCAATGCTGGGATGAACGATTTGGCATCGTTGACCGCGTCAGTCATTGTTCGGCTGGGCGTATTATATCTGTGCCTGCGCATAGTCGACGCGGTGGCGAATTTCTATATGGCTTACACGGGGCATGTGATGGGCACGCGGATTGAGACGGATATGCGGCGGGACGCTTATGCCCATCTGCAGAGACTGTCGGACACTTACTACAATAACACGAAGGTCGGTCAAATTATGGGGCGCATCACCAACGACCTTTTTGACGTGACGGAGTTTTCGCACCACTGCCCGGAGGAATTTTTCATTGCGGGCATCAAGGCGGTCATTTCCTTTATTATTCTGGCGCAGATCAGTTTGGGGCTGACGCTGATTATCTTTGTTGTTGTGCCGATTATGGCGGTGACATGCATAGCGATCAACCTGCGGATGCGGGAGGCGTTTCGGAAACAGCGCGTGCAGATTGGTGAGCTGAACGCCCGCATTGAGGATAGTCTGCTCGGACAAAAAGTGGTGAAGGCATTCGCAAATGAGGAGAAGGAAAAGGAGAAATTCGAGCAGGATAATCAAAACGTTTTCCTTATCAAAAAAGAAACATACAAGTTTATGGCGGCGTTTCAGACGACCACGAGGGCTTTCGACGGTTTGATGTATCTGGTGCTTCTTACAGCGGGCGGCATTTTTATGGTGAAAGGGAAAATCGAGCCCGGCGATCTGGTGGCGTATGTGATGTATGTGACAACGCTGATTGCGACGATCCGCCGGATTATCGAGTTTGCGGAGCAGTTTCAGCGGGGCATGACGGGGATTGAGCGCTTCGTGCAGATTATGGACAGTGATATTGAGATTTTCGACGAACCGGGGGCGGTGCCATGCGAACATCCTCAGGGGAACATTGCTTTTCATAATGTAAGCTTCGAGTATCCGGACGACCATAACGTGGTGTTCAGGGGGTTAAATCTGGAGATTCGCGCGGGTGAGAAGATAGCCATCGTCGGACCTTCCGGCGGCGGCAAGACGACGCT